>Ga0209638_1002743_pt1 | contig 10704 bp, 11 predicted proteins | sample BarGraNGADG00211_FD_184490 | JGI IMG/M metagenome (GOLD analysis project Ga0209638, IMG submission 184490) | Arctic peat soil microbial communities from Barrow, Alaska - Barrow Graham LP Ref core NGADG0002-211 (SPAdes) (version 2) | ecosystem: Environmental > Terrestrial > Soil > Wetlands > Peat... | reverse complement strand
CACCCACGTCGAGCAAGGAGTACTCATGAACGCCAATCCCATCCCCGCAAAGAAGACCGCAGTCGTCACCGGCGCGGGCGGCACTGCCGGTATCGGCCGTACCGTGGCCCGCACCCTCGCAGAGGGCGGCTGGCACGTCGCCCTGATCGACAACAACGCCGACGGCCTCGCCAAGGTCGAGCAGGAGCTCAAGAACAACGGGCACGAGAACGTTCTTGCCATCCCCACAGACATCACGTCCAAGGACTCGGCGATCACTAAAGAACAATGCAAATCCGTAATAGTTCACAACAATTAGGGAGATACCGCAATTATGGCTTGGAATAGGGCATCCAAATCGATAGCGCTCGTTGCTACGGTCGGTATGGCGCTGACTGCTTGTGCGAACGGCACTTCTGGCACAGCGGCAAATTCTGGTGGTTCGTCCGGGGCAACGACGATTACTTTCGCGGCCGCAACCTTTGCGGAGGCCGGACGGGGACCAAAGTTAACAGCATGGCTGGACGAATTCAATGCGAGCCAGAAAGGGGTAAAGGTTGTACCTGCGTCGATTCCGTACCCCACTTTCGGATCGACGATCCTCACCCAGATGGGGGGCGGGGTCGGGCCCGACTTGATTCGATTTGATATGCCGGAATATGAAGCCGCGGTGGCTGCCAACCTCATCGCGCCGTTGGACCAAGCAATCGACGCAAGCAAGTATGACTTCATAAAGGAGCCAGACAAATTCGACGTCATTGATGGTAAGCGGTATGGAGTGATGTTTGAGATCGCCAACTATGCGTTGATATACAACAAGGACCTCATTCCAACGCCACCTACCACGTACGATGAGTTCCTCGCCATGGCGAAGGCGGCCACCAAGAATGGCGTCTACGGGTTGGCTTTCAGACAGACCATGCCGGAGGAGGCTGGCATGTGGCAGGATATGTGGAACTACGTCTACGGATTCGGTGGCAGTTGGTCAGACGGACACAAACTCACCCTCAACTCGCCTAAAGTCATCGAAGGTTTGACTGCCTTTAAGAAAGCCTACGACGCTAACGTAATTCCAAAGGGCGCCCCCGCTGCCACGTACCGCACCTTGTTCGGCCAAGGCAAGGTAGCCATGGAGATTGACAATGGTGGCGTCTCGGGCGTGATACAGGCAATGAACGCAAACCTGCATATCACCGCGGCGCCCATTCCGTTCCCTGTGAAGAGTCAGGGTGCAATTCTAGCCCCGATTGTCGTGAATGGGGCTAGCAAGCACAAGGACGCTGCGGCAACCTTCCTGAAATGGATGCTTGAGCCGGCGAATCAAGTGAAATTGCAGGAGGTGCTGCGCGCGGCTAGCGTCGCAACAAACACGGAGCGCTCGGCCGCTGAGTTGGCGAAGACCCCGTACCTAAGCGTGTACGATGCTTTGACGCCAACGGGTCTGCCGCAAATAGTCCTCGGTTTCGAAGCCAAGACGCCCGATATCCGCAAGATCGTAGTCCAACAGGTCATCAGCGTTCTTCAGGGCAACACGGACGTAAAGTCAGCGATGGATAAGGCGCAGCAACTAGGGACTGCGGCAGTTGGCGGCTAGACAGTCCAACCAATGACCGTGCTGGTGCAGGAGTGATCAGGATCTCCTGCACCAGCATTGGTTCTGGCTAGATCAGCACTCCGAGACACGAGCATGTCCTTCACTGAATTGCCGGAAAGGGCAGGACGGAAGAGCGATGACCACCAATCTAAGTGACCACACTGGCAACTCACGCGTGGCCGGATCACGTCGCCGAAAGCGACGTCGTTTGGGGAACAGGTGGACGCCTTACCTGTTCATGGCGCCTGCCGCCCTCTATCTGGTCATCTTTCAGGGCATGCCGCTAGTCCAGGAATTCCGGCTCAGTTTCAGTCGCACTTCGCTCCTAAACCCCAACGATAACGTTTGGGTTGGTTTCGGCAATTTCGAGAAGATTTTCAGCAGTGCGGATTTTCAAGGCACATTAATGACGACATTCATCTACGTGGTGGCGTGCGTCGTCGGAGCTGTCGGAGTGGGTCTGGCCGCAGCACTGATGCTCAATGGTAATTTTCGTGGCAGAGGCGTTGCCCGCGCTCTCATCGCTGTTCCCTGGGCTGCCCCGGCCGTCGCAGTTGCGTTGATCGCGACGTGGATGTTTAACGCACAGTATGGCATCGCGAATCGTGTCCTGGACGCGATCGGCCTAGGCGTGCCAGGCGGTGCGATTCTCGACAGTCAGACCCTAGCCATGCCCGCTATCCTTGTGACCACAATTTGGGAACTGTTCCCTTTCTCTTCGGTAGTGTTGGTTTCGGCTCTGCAAGCTGTTCCGGAGGAAACCATCGAGGCGGCCAAAATGGATGGTGCTGGTGGTTGGTGGATTTTTCGCGTGGCGACGTGGCCCGTCATCAAACCCACCGTGGGACTGCTTACTTTGCTCATGACAGTCTGGTCAATCCGTCGGTTCGAGCTAATCTGGCTAATGACCAAGGGTGGCCCGGTCGGTGCCACTAAGACCCTGGTGATTGATCTGTATTCCCGCGCTTTCGAGTCGAACAACCTTGGCACCGCTGCAGCAGTTGGCATGGTCGGAGTGATCATCTCGCTAATGGTCGTCACGGCAAGTCTTATCGTTAACCGGCGGTCCGAGCAGGAGAATTCCCGATGAAAAGTTCAAAAGTTGGCATCACGGCTCGGATTGTTGGCGTTCTCATCGTCCTGGGGCTAGCAGTTTTCCCGCTCTATTGGATGTTCGTCACATCGCTCACGAGCGATGGGAACCTTTTTGGGGATAAGGCTCAACTTCTCCCGGATTTGTCGAGGTTGGGCGTTTACGGTAAGGCGATGGTCGAAGGGAACGTTCCGTTATGGCTGACCAACAGCCTGTTGATCGCCAGCGGCACAAGTGTGCTTTCGATCGGTTTGGGAATCCCAGTGGGCTACGCCCTGTCTCGGTACTCATTCCGCGGCAAGGCCTTGGTCACGGTCGCACTGTTGTTGACACAGATGCTGCCCGAAGCGTTGTTGGTAGTTCCGCTGTTTGGGATCTTCCGAAACCTAAACCTTCTCAACTCCCAATTCGGACTCATCCTCGTCGACACTGCGTTCGTGTTACCTATTGTGGCTATCATACTGAAGGGCGCTATCGATGGTATACCGCGTGAACTCGAGGAAGCTGCGCGTATCGACGGATGCCAGGCCGTGTCAATACTTACGCGGATCAATATGCCATTGATTGCTCCGACGATTGCCGCCACGGCTGTGATAGCGTTCTTCAGCGGTTGGAATGAGTACGTCTTCGCTGTGACGTTCACCTTTGACCCGTCGAAGCAACCTGCATCCGTAGGATTAGCGGGATTCGTCGGGGAATTGAGTACGCCTCTTCAGACAGTGATGGCGGTTGCATTCATGTACACGTTACCCGCAGTCGTGTTCTACCTGTTCGCGCAGAAGTATGTGGTGTCGGGAATGGTCGCGGGGGGCGTCAAAGGATGAGGCGGCTAGTTTGTGCCAACAAACGATAGGAGAGAGCTAATGAGCACGACGCTAGAGGAGTTGGCTTCGGTTTCAGAGTTAGCCGCACTAGCAGCCCCTGTGACGGAAGCCGCTTCCGATGCCGAGCGCGCCAGTTGGCTGCGTGCGGTGGCAAACGATCTACACGCTCATGTGGCGGAGTTAGTTGAACTTGCCGACTCTGAGACGCATCTTGGTTCCGCCCGTCTGACCGGTGAGGTTGCGCGTACGACCGCCCAGCTTCGGCTCTTTGCCGACGTGATCACCGAGGGTTCGTATCTTGAGGCGACGATCGACCACGCTGCGTCGGCGACGAGTCCGCCACGACCGGATCTCCGCCGCATGCTGTGTCCAATCGGCCCAGTCGCGGTCTTCTCGGCCTCGAATTTTCCGTTCGCTTTCTCCGTCGCGGGCGGAGACACAGCATCTGCTTTGGCGGTTGGGTGCCCGGTTCTCGTCAAGGCCCACTCCGGTCACCTGGCGCTTTCGAGGCGCACGGCAGAGTTGGTCCTGGGCGCGTTGGAACGCTCAGGTGCCCCCCTTGGAACCTTCGCCCTGGTCGAGGGTCGCGCGGTTGGTAAGGCCCTCGTACAGACCCCTGCCATCCAGGGTGTCGGCTTCACCGGCTCCGTCGGCGCCGGGCGTGCCCTGTTCGATCTAGCCGTCTCGCGCCCAGACCCGATCCCGTTTTATGGCGAACTCGGTAGCATCAACCCGGTTGTCATCACGCGGGCCGCCGTGGCGACCCGCGGGCAGGAACTTGCGGACGGTTTGGCCTCATCGTTCACCATGGGGGTGGGGCAATTTTGTACCAAGCCCGGTGTCGTCTTCATACCAGAGAACTCGGGGTTCGAGGCGCTGCTCGCGAGCGCTACGACGGCAAAACTAGGCGGCGCCCTGCTCACCGACCGGATCGCTGAGGCGTTCCCGCGGGGACTGCAGTCCCTGGCTGCGGACTTCGAGGTCGAGGTGGTCCTCGGCAATACCGATCAGGACGCCCTGGCTGATGGCGCGTCACCCGTCATTCTCGCCACCACGGCAGCCGCTGTCCGTAAGCGTCCAGAGACTCTCCTCGAGGAGTGCTTCGGCCCAATGACGCTGCTGGTTCGGTACTCGGGAGAGGCTGAACTTGGGCGCACTCTGTCCGCGTTTCAAGGCAACTTGACGGCCACCATTCACGCCCAGCCATCCGACGCTATCAGCCCGCTTGTCGCATTGCTTTCGAAGAAGGCCGGACGGGTGCTATTCGGTGGCTGGCCCACAGGAGTCTCTGTGACGTGGGCCCAGCAACACGGCGGCCCCTGGCCCGCAACGACCTCGCTGCACACCTCTGTCGGTGCCACCGCAGTCCGTAGGTTCCTGCGTCCGGTCGCGTACCAGGATGCTCCCGACGGTGTGCTGCACCCGGCCCTGCAGGAGTCGAATCCGTTGGGCATTCCACGTCGTGTTGATGGAGTGCTGAAACTAGGGCGTTTCCTGTGAATGTGGGCCTCGGGTTCGATAGACCCTGGATGTCCTTTGAGCCACATTGACGAGACTGGCAGTGAGCGTTGATGGAGCAGCCACTGCCGGACCGGACGCCTGGTCTGGCGTATGCCACGAAGTTGCGGTGGGTGAGAGTCGAGCATCTCCTCGATCCGGAGCCTTCCTCCAGGGGATCGCAGGGTGTTGCGTCATGGTCACGCTCTTGCGGCCACCACCGGTCCGATCCGGGCTGGGAAGGCGGCGTCGACCAAGTGCAATGAGGGTGAGCGAGTGGCGCACGAGGGCGGGGCGTTGGTCACGACGACGCCCGGCTCGGCCAGCCCGTACAGGTCGATCCCATCAAAGCTGGCGCCGAAGCGCCCTACGTGCTTGAGCGAGGCGTCGTCTCAAGCAGTCCAGGCGGAAAGTACGTGCCCCGGGGAGGGCACGGCGTCGTAACCGCATGACGAGAATCGTCGGCTGACTTGATCAAACGTCCCGCCCCATATAGCATCATGTTAGCGCTGCCAGTTCAGTTGACTCTTCAAAGGATCACCTTGTGATGAAACCAACGCGTCGTGTCCCCAGCGGCTATAGCGTTCGCAACCACTCAATCGATTCGGCGGGGCCATTTCCCGAACGGAGACGCAGAAATCTAGGTATCGATGTCAACGTCAAGAAGATCAGATTGAGCTGTAACCCGTGCAGACCTCAAGATCAACGGTCCGATGTGACGGCGAAATCGCTCGACCAGTTGAAGGTAGCCAGTTCCACGACATGCGTCCCGAGGAAGAGCTCATTTGACGCAATCGTTGACCCGCAGTCAGTTCGCCGCCTGTTGCACAGCGAGCGGTGGTGTCGGCATGAAGGAGTCGCCGCAGAATGACGCTACCGCCTGCGGGCCCTTGTCCGGCTACCGCGTGGTGGACATTTCTCATCACATGGCGGGCCCCGCGGCGACGCAGAAGCTGGGCGATTTCGGCGCCGACGTAGTCAAGGTCGAGCCACCGGGTGCTGGGGAATGGACCCGGACTCGACCGATTGGCGATTCCTGGGTTGGGGACGTCAACACCTCTTTCTTGTCACTAAACCGTAACAAGCGGAGCATTGGCATCAATCTGAAGGATGCCGAGGGTTACGATCTCTTTTGCGAACTCGTCACAGCCGCCGATGTAATTGTCGTGAACTTCCGTCCGGAGGTCTGTCGTCGGCTGCGCGTAGACTACGAGACATTGCAGCATGTCAACCCTCGGCTGATCTACTGTTCGATTACCGGTTTTGGCGGGACTGGTCCGCATTCGGGGAGACCCGGTCAGGACCTGCTCATCCAAGCGTTCAGCGGCTTGACTTGGAACGGCGGTGTCGAAGGCGGTCCTCCCGTACCAGCACCTACTTTCGTCGCCGACTCGACGACGGGAAATCAGGCAGTCATTGGCATACTTGCAGCCCTGTTGGCAAGACAAAAGACGGGGATGGGTCAGCAGGTCGAGGTCAATCTATTGAGTTCGATGATGGATGTCCAAATTCAAGAACTGACGACCTACCTAAACACGGGCAACTTGCCTCACCGGTCGAGCGAACGACTCGCGCATCCCTTAATCAATGCGCCTTATGGAATCCATCGTACAGCGGACGGTTGGATTGCCGTCGCCATGGCCGAGCCCGCGACTCTAGCGGAAGCACTGGGCCTGCCCAAACTCGCGCAATTCATCGAGTGGACTGAAGGTTTCGCCCACCGGGATGAAATCTTCCGAGCGGTCGCTGAAGTCTTGGCAACGCTGACCACCGAAGAAGCAATCACTGAACTTGATCGGCACGCGGTGTGGTGCGGACGAGTGAATACCTACGCCGATCTGGCACACGATCCGCAGGTGCTGCACTACGGAATGATTCAATCGGTGCCGGGTCGCAACGGAACCGACTTGAAGTTGATTGGTTCACCAATTCAATTTTCCAGCACTCCTAGCTCAATCCGGACGCGCCCGCCAGAACTAGGCGAGCACACTGACGAGATCCTCGCGGAGTTCGGAATTTCAGCCGCAAAGGCCACGACGCTTCGTGCCGCGGGCGCGATCCAATAATCACAGATTGGGAAACCTAATGAGCCATGTACGCACTGGCACAGTGAGATTGCATCGCGAAAGGACGATATGGACGCTCGAGATTGACCGACCGGACAAACTGAACGCGGTTACGCCGGCCATGGCAGACCAACTCTACGAGCACGTTGTCACCATAAATAGGGCGCCCGAAGCCCGGGTGATTGTGCTGCGTGGAGCTGGCGATCGGGCATTCTGTGTCGGTAGCGACATTCGGTCACTGGAAGAGTATCCGGATGCATGGGACTTCCATAACCGGATGCACGACTACACCCGAAGCATCCGCCAGATTCGCAAACCGGTGATCGCAGCCATCCATGGCTACTGCTTGGGCGGAGGGCTTGAGATGGCGATCAATGCGGACATCCGCATTGCTGCCGAGACGGCTCAACTCGGAGCTCCAGAGATCAATTGGGGATGGCTCGGCGGTGGCGGAAACTCACAGTTGATACCGAGACTTGCCGGTTATGGCCAGGCCATGAAATTTCTCCTGACGGGCGAGCCCGTGATGGGCGCGGAGGCTTGTAGACTTGGGCTCATCGAGGAGTGTGTCCCAGACGACCAGCTTTTCAAGCGTGTCGAAACGTTGGCTGAGATCGTAGCGAGCAAAGCCCCTATCGCTACTCAGGCCGTGAAACAGGCGGTACGCGCGTCCATGAATGTAGGTGCAGAAATCGGGCTCGAGTATGAGAACGAACTCGTCGCGGCGACATTCATGACTAAGGACAAAGAGGAGGGCTTGCGCGCGTTCGCCGAGAAGCGTGCGCCTGTTTTCCAAGGTCGGTGACAGAGTTGACGGTGAGGCTGCGAGGCAGTACTTGGAATCATGCGCGTGGGCTAGCGCCAATGGTGGCGACAGCAGAAGCCTATCGCCGGGTGGTACCGGAAGTTGAGGTTTACTGGGAGGCCCGCACGCTGCAGGACTTCGGCAGCTTTTCAGTGACTGACCTATCGCACCGTTACGACCTACTGGTCATCGACCATCCGCACCTGGGTGATGCGACGCGCTCTGGTGCTCTGATCGCGCTCGACGCGATACTCCCGGCTGATCAGTTACGTGTGGTCGAAGAGCAAGCCGTTGGTCCTTCCTACGACAGTTATGTTATGGACGGGCACGTGTGGGCCTTGCCAATCGACGTGGCGGCCCAGGTATCGGTTTACCGACCCGACCTGCTTTTCACTGCTGACCTACCGACCACCTGGCGGGATGTGGTGCGGTTGGCCAAGCGTGGAGGCGTTTTGTGGCCACTAAAACCGATCGACGCGGTTTGTAGTTTCATGACTTTGGCAGCCAACCGGGGGACGCCTGTCATCGCAGAGACCGGGACTTTCATGAAGCATGACGATGCGCTAAATGTACTAGAGGCGATGCGAGAAGTCAGTGCGAACATTCCGGTCGAGTGTCTCTCCTGGGACCCCATCCAGGCTCTCTCTGTGCTAGCCGATGAACAATCGGAGTTCTGCTATATTCCGCTTGCATTCCCCTATTCGAACTACTCCCGTCCGGGTTTCGCAGCACGGATGCTGCGAGTAGCCAACATACCTGGAATCGAATCAAACGCGGCGACGGGATCTCTCCTCGGGGGGGCTGGGATTGCCGTCTCCTCGCGTTGCAGCGACCCAACGGCGGCCGCACGACACGCCGCCTGGGTGGCCAGTCCCCAAGTGCAGAGGACGACCTACACCGTCTCCGGGGGACAACCGGCCGCCGCCGCCGCGTGGGAGGACGAGCGCGCAAACGATTTGACTGACCACTTCTTCCAACGCATCCGTTTAACTCTCGACACTAGTTGGTTGCGTCCGCGGCACACAGGCTTCCCGAAGTGGCAGGACGCAGCAGGCGACCTCGTGAATGCGTTCCTCTTGGGAACCCGCGGCGCTAGTCACACAGCAACCGCTCTTGTCGAGTTGTACGAGCGGGTTGGGGAGGGTACCAAGCACAGGAATCGGTGAGAGCAAGCGCGGTAATCGAAACTGCCGAGCCTTAGCCATCCGCCAAACCCACAGCAGCACTCACTCGCGGGTCCAGATTCCGAGCAATACGTGAGTCTCATCGTCGACTTGACAGAACGTGGCCTCCAAGGCACACCGATCAGACCGGTTAGACTTTAAGGAGTTTGATTATGCCAATACTCGGCTCAAACCCTCAAGGCAATCGCCATGTGGGAATCAAACGGGGGCAGTCGACAATTGGGAAGGAAGGGCGAACGGGATGAGTCCGCAGAAACTTCACCGCGAATTTCGCGAAGGAATGACCCCATGATAATAACATCGCTTGAGACGCTGCGCCCCGCATTTCAACCCAACGTGTGCGTCGTTCAATTGCACACCGATCTGGGACTGGTGGGGCTCGGTGAGTCGTTCTTCCACGCGCCCGCCGTGGAGTCGTATATGCACACAGCCGTCGCTCCCCTTCTAGTGGGGATGGTCGATCCGACCCCCGAGGCCGTAGCGCTGCTCCTTGCACCCTATGTGGGATTCCAGGGCGGCGGCGTCGAGACCCGCGCTAACGGTGCCATCGACATCGCCCTCTGGGATCTGCTGGGCAAGCGGGCTAACCTCCGCGTGGTCGACCTTCTCGGCGGTGCCGTGCGGAAGAGCGTTCGCATTTACAACACGTGCGCGGGCACGGGGTACGTGGGCGGATCGTCGCGTCAGGAGTCGGCCAACTGGGGAGCGGAGCGGGAGGGTCGCTACGAAGACCTGCGGGCCTTCTTGACAGACCCGGCGGCGCTCGCAAGGGAACTTCGTGACGAGGGCATCACGGGCATGAAGATCTGGCCGTTCGATACGGCGGCGGAGAAGACGCGAGGCGCCGAGATTAGCCCCGCAGACCTCGATGCCGGCATTCACATCGTCGAGGAGATTCGAAACGCTGTCGGCATGGACATTGACGTCATGATTGAACTGCACGGCCTCTGGAACATGGCCAGTGCTGCCAAGATCATTGATGCACTTGCGCCCCATCGGCCCTACTGGGTCGAAGACCCGGTGCGAGCAGACGCCGTGTCGGCGCTGTCTGACCTGCGTCGGGGAACCAACATCCCTATCGCCGTGGGCGAGACGTGCGTCGGAAGGCGCGGGTTCCTTCCTCTTCTCACGTCGGCGGCCGTCGATATCGTGACCGTCGACGTCCAATGGACCGGAGGTCTGACCGAGGCGCGCAAGATCGCGAGCCTTGCCGACGCGTTCGGTGTGCCGGTCGCGCCGCACGACTGCACTGGACCGATCACGCTCGCCGCCTGCACGCACCTCACCCTGAGTCAGCCCAATGGTTTGCTGCAGGAAACGGTGCGGGCCTTCCTGCGAAGCTGGTACCCCGAGGTGGTGAAGGGCATGCCCGTGATCGAAAACGGACAAATATCGCTGTCGGACGAACCTGGTCTCGGCGTGCGGCTCGTCGACGGCTTCGCCGAACGGTCGGACGTCGATCGCCGCGTGACGGAGGCCTGACCGGGGCGAACCCGCCGCCCCGACGCCGCATTCCTGCTCAAAAATGGGTGGTGAGTAGGCAGGCGCAGGCTCCCGGCGGAGCGCAGCGGAGCCGGGATGGGTTGTAGCGGTGAGGGCGAGTGCTTGCGTGCGTCAGGCAGCGGGTTGCAGGGTGACTTTGTAGCCGAGGGCTTCGAGCTG
>Ga0209638_1002741_pt1 | contig 10711 bp, 8 predicted proteins | sample BarGraNGADG00211_FD_184490 | JGI IMG/M metagenome (GOLD analysis project Ga0209638, IMG submission 184490) | Arctic peat soil microbial communities from Barrow, Alaska - Barrow Graham LP Ref core NGADG0002-211 (SPAdes) (version 2) | ecosystem: Environmental > Terrestrial > Soil > Wetlands > Peat... | reverse complement strand
TCCATATTGTCGGATGCATAAATATGGCAGAATCAAGTCCCACTATATTATCGTTCAGAAGGACCATACTGTCCCACCAGTATTTTTTTATATTATTTTTCAGCTCAACGCCATACTGGCCGTAATCATATACTGCGCTTAATCCGTCATAGATTTCACTTGAGGGGAAAACATATCCATATTCCTTACAATGAGCGACTAATTTCTTAAAGAGATCTTCCTGAGCCATAATTGTCTGTTTTACTTTAATGGAAAGCAAAAGTAATTTAAAAAGTTGTGTTTTACAATTGGGCTGGGGGTTCCATATTAATCTATTCGTATCTTTATCCCCTGATTTCTTATTATAAAAATGAAAAAGAGAACTGATTTTCTGGTAATAGGATCTGGTATAGCCGGACTAACTTATGCACTAAAAGCATCGAAGTTCGGCAAGGTTTCAATTGTCACCAAAGCAAGTCTTGAGGACTCCAATACCAAGTATGCACAGGGTGGTGTTGCTGCTGTGTTCAGTGAACCTGATAACTTTGAAAAACACATCAAAGACACCCTCATTGCCGGCGATGGTTTCTGTGATGAAGCTGTAGTAAGAATGGTTGTACAGGAAGCTCCTGCCAGGATTAATGATCTTATTGAATTGGGTGTTTCATTTGACCGGAAAGATGATGGAACGTACGATCTGGCAAAAGAAGGAGGACATTCTGAATACAGGATTCTACATCACAAAGACAGGACTGGTGAGGTGATCGAGAAAGCACTCGTTGAACAGATAAGAAAAAATCCAAATATTGAAGTGTTTGAGCAACATTTTGCCATTGAGATACTTACCCAACATCATCTGGGCGATGTTTTGAAAAAGAACTATCCCGACATCAAATGTTTTGGTGCCTATGTAGCTGATCTTGTTAATAAGAGGGTAATTTCTTTTCTTTCAAAAATAACAGTGATTGCCACCGGAGGAATGGGTAATGTTTACATGACAACCACCAATCCTGAAATAGCAACAGGTGATGGTGTAGCAATGGTTTACAGAGCAAAAGGAACAATTGAGAATATGGAGTTTGTCCAGTTCCATCCGACTTCACTGTTCGATCCGAATAAAAGACCCTCCTTTCTCATTACCGAAGCTCTGCGAGGCTATGGAGCCGTATTGAAAAATATGGCTGGTGAACGATTCATGAACAGGTACGATAGCAGAGGGTCTCTCGCACCCAGAGATATTGTTGCAAGAGCAATTGATAATGAGATGAAGATATGGGGCGATGATCATGTCTGGTTAGATTGCACTCATCTGAATGCTGAGGGTCTAAAAGATCATTTCCCGAATGTTTATGAGCACTGTATGGCCAGGGGCATTGATATTACCAAAGATATGATACCTGTTGTCCCGGCTGCTCACTACTCTTGCGGTGGCATTAAAGTGGATATGGATGGACAGAGCACTATAAACAGGTTGTATGCCTTGGGCGAAACCGCATCTACGGGTTTGCATGGAGCTAACCGGCTGGCATCCAACTCACTTATCGAAGCGGCAGTATATTCTCACAGGGCTGCTATACACTCATCTTCCAGGCTTGGCGACCTGACATTCGAGGAGAAAATTCCTGATTGGGACTATAAAGGAACAACCCATCTTGAAGAGATGATTCTTGTTACCCAGAACTATAAGGAAGTTCAAATGATTATGAGTAATTATGTAGGGATAGTAAGATCTGATTTACGTCTTGAAAGAGCGCTCATTCGTCTGGAAATTATTTACAAAGAGACAGAAAGTCTGTATAAACGCTCGCTTATTTCAAAAAAGATCTGCGAGTTGAGAAATCTTATTAATGTCGGTTATGTCATTATTAAGATGGCTAAGAACAGGCAGGAGAGTATAGGTCTACATTACTCGATAGATCATCCCAAGAGAGGCATATCTGAATTCTGATTTACAAAAAAACTATGAACCATCTCGAATCAGCCTTTTCAGGCAAAAACGCAATCTGGAGATATCTTATAATGATTGCAGTTGTTCTTATTGTATCAACTACAATCGGATCATTACCATTACTTATTGCCTTGCTGATAAAATCTGCATCAAATCCCGATGTGTTTTCATTGCTGGCGGCTAATCCCAACGATTACAGCGTATTAGGATTAGACCCCAATGTCGGACTGGCGATGATGCTCTTCCCGTTCATTGCCGGATTAGCCGTATTCATTCTTCTTGTTAAACCGTTAAATAACAGAACATTCAGGAATACCATTAATGGCACAGGTAAAATAAGATGGGACCGGTTTTTTATTTCAGCATTTATCTGGCTTTTACTTTCTGCAGGTTATTTGTTCCTGTATATGAAAGTCGACCCGGCAAACTTTACAATTAACAACAAGACTACTTCTCTTATTATGCTGTCGGTGGTATCTTTATTATTAATCCCTTTTCAGGCAGCATTTGAAGAAGTCCTTTTCAGAGGTTATCTGATGCAGGGATTTGCTACATTGCTCAGGAACAGATGGTTTCCTCTGATAATGACTTCTGTATTTTTTGGGCTCATGCATGCTTTTAATCCAGAAGTAAAGGAATATGGTTTTCTTACTATGATACCGCAGTATATTCTATTTGGTTTAATCTTTGGTATCATTACAATCCTTGATGATGGAATAGAAGCCTCAATGGGAGCTCATGCTGCAAATAATATTTTTCTTTGTATAATGGTTACCAATGAATCTTCTGCTTTGCAAACGCCGGCATTATTTGAACAACACAATATTTACCCCTGGACTGAATTTGCCGGACTCCTCATCTCCGGAATTATTTTCATTCTGGTCCTGAAAATAATTTTCAAGTGGAAGGATTTTTCTTTGCTGTTTACGAAAATTCAGGTTCGACCAATCCCGGGCATCAGCGAGGGATCTCCTATAAGCTCACCGATTTCGTCGGTCGAAGGCCGGATGTAAAATCCTTAAATATTATAAATTGATGTTTTATCTTCACTCCTGAAGTCGCCCCACTTTTCTTTTATCTCATTGATAATGAATTTTATATCATCAACTTCAAGTGCTGTGAGTAGCTTAAGGCGTGTTTCTTTAAAGTGGGGTAGTCCTTTAAAATAATTTGAAAGATGGCGGCGCATTTCAAATATGGCTCTTTTCCCATCTTTATATTCAAGCGATTTTTCAAGATGCAGAAGTGCCAGATCGGCTTTTTCATTTACTGATGGTTCGGGTAACAGTTCTCCGGTCTTAAGGTAATGTTTTATATCGCGAAAGATCCATGGTCTTCCGACAGTGGCACGTCCGATCATTATTCCATCAACACCGCAAGCTTCGAACATCAGTTTTGCTTTTATGGGTCCATCAATATCACCGTTACCAATGATCGGGATCTTCATTCTCTGATTGTTTTTAACCTCACCGATCAGAGTCCAGTCGGCGCTTCCTTTATACATCTGGTTGCGGGTTCTTCCATGAATTGTCAATCCTTTAATGCCTGTATCCTGCAGTCGCTCTGCCACTTCAACAATGTTTTTGCTGTCATCATCCCAGCCAAGGCGAGTCTTAACTGTGACAGGCAGTTTTACAGCTCTTACTATAGTTTCAGTCATGCTGATCATCAAAGGTATATTACGAAGCATACCTGCTCCTGCTCCACGGTTTGCAATCTTTTTTACCGGACATCCAAAATTAATGTCGATCAGTTCAGGTTTTGCCTGTTCTGCAATAAGGGCTGCCTCAACCATTGCATCTGTTAAATGACCGTAGAGTTGAATGCCTATTGGTCTTTCAAAATCATAAATGTCAAGCTTCTTTATACTTTTTTGTCCATCGCGGATTAATCCATCCGAGGATATGAACTCAGTGTACATAACATCAGCGCCATTCATCTTACATACAATTCTGAATGAAGGATCGGTGATGTCCTCCATCGGAGCAAGGAATAAAGGGAAATCACCTAAAGATATATTGTCTATTTTCAAGAGATTTTTTTAAATAACTTTAGATGCAAAATTAGCAAAATGGGTGATAACAAAACCGATGTTCCGATTTATGAGAGATCGATACTTATTAAGAAGCTGTGGCTCTATTAAGTTCGCTCTTTCTGTAAAAGTAAACGAGCCCGTACTCCTCGTTCAGATTTTTTCTTATCTCTTCGGGAAGACCGATGTTTGTAGCTTCAATTTCGTTCCATAACTGAAGGATTATCTCATCAGCTTCTTTTCGAAGCAGATTATTTTTATCAGCGTAATCGAAGGTCTTTTTTACCAGTGCATTATGATAATTCAATGCCTCAACATAATTTTCAAATCTGACTTTTACCACAGCAATAGTTGGATTATTTATCGGATTCCCACATTTTCTTATCCTGAACTCCTCTCCATCAATAATCCTTCTGCCCCAGCTCAGCAACTCGTTTTCTGTGTTAAGGTAAGGAACCGTAGATTCGTTTATCTCAAGACCATAATAAACTCTGGTTTCTAAAGGAAGATCACCGCGGACTACTGCCATATTCATCACCCTTATAAAGTGTGTCAGGTAAATCCGGGCCTTTTTCAGAATATCATTATAGTCTTTGTTTTTTTTGTTCTGAGAAGCCAGTGATTGCCTATACAATTTTATATTAAGTTCAAACTGAGGAAGATTTCTCTGCAGTCTCACCAATGTTTTTGAAGAAAATGCCAGTTTATGAGGAGGAACTTCTTTCCCTTTTTCAAGTGCGATCCGCATTGCCTTTATCCTTGCAGTGTCGGTATTTGGTAATCGTCTGTATGGCATAGTAACTAAACTTTGTTAATAAACACTATACATAGCAACTACGAATATATGATTAATTAATAAATTACCAAAACCATTCGCAAATAAATGTGGTTGATTTATATATGGTTGAACTTTGGAATTTAGGTTTGGTATTTCTTCAAACATTTTCATATGGATTAATTAAGAGATCTGAATTTTAAAAAAATCAGGAAGCTGAACCAAAAGCAAAATTTTATTCAGTGATTTTTATAGGAAGTTAGCCTTCTGAATTGTAATTTGGTAGATTGTATAAACACACCAATGGTTATAATTATGTTTAAAAACGAAGTATATATCAGAAGGAGAGAAGAACTCCATAAAAAAATGAAATCAGGATTAGCTTTGTTTATCGGTAATGGTGAAGCGCCAATGAATTACCCGGATAATACATACCATTTCCGGCAGGACAGTGATTTCCTCTATTTCTTTGGTATTGATCTGCCAGGATTTGTCGGATTGATGGATCTCGATTCGGGAAAGGATTGGATTTATGGCAATGATGCCGACATGGATGATATAATCTGGATGGGTCCCCAGCCAACCGTGAAAGATCTTGCTTTAAAATGCGGGGTCACAGATACATCAACAATGTTGAAGCTTGAAGAGACAATTAAAAGTGCACTTTCGAAAAAGAGAAAGGTGCATTTTCTTCCTCCTTACAGAGGAGAATCAAAGATGAAATTAGGCTCTCTGCTAAAAGAAAATCCTTGTGAAATGAAGTCCCTGGCCTCAACAGATCTTATTAAGGCTGTCATTTCAATGAGATCGATCAAAGAGAAAGTGGAGATTGATGAGATTGAAAAAGCAGTGGATATTGCATACGAGATGCACGTTACAGCAATGAAAATGTGCAAACAGGGTGTACGGGAACAGGATATTTTCGGAACAATAGAAGGAATAGCTTTGGCAAAAGGAGGAGGAACCTCATTCCCAATAATTCTAAGTTTGAACGGACAAACTCTCCATAATCACGCACACGGAAATATTCTGAAAAAAGGGAAAATGATGGTTACGGATGCAGGTGCAGAAACAAATCTTCACTATGCTTCAGATATAACCAGAACAACGCCGGTGGGAGGAATATTCAGCCAGCAACAAAAGGACATTTATGAGATTGTTCTGAAAGCCAATACTGAATCGATAAAGGCTACAAAACCTGGATTCTCTAACCGCGATCTTCATTTTCTTGCATGCCGGATAATAGCTTCAGAAATGAAAGCATTAGGATTAATGAAGGGTGATGTTGACGAAGCTGTTGCTGCAGGAGCTCATGCACTTTTCATGCCTCATGGACTTGGTCACATGATGGGCCTCGACGTTCACGATATGGAAGCTCTTGGCGAAAATTATGTCGGATATAACGATGAGGTAAAGCGCAGTGACCAGTTTGGTACGGCATTTTTGCGATTTGCACTTCCGTATAAACCCGGACATGTTTTTACAGTAGAGCCCGGATGTTATTTCATACCTGAGCTTATTGAAAAATGGAAAGCTGAAGGGAAATTCAAAGACTTTATAAACTATAGCAAGATTGAAGCTTATATGCCTATTGGAGGAATTCGCATAGAAGATAATGTTCTCATAACTGAAAACGGACATAAGCTTCTGGGCAAACCGATCCCAAAAACTGTTAAAGAGGTAGAAGCTGTTTGTTTTTAGTTCCCCGTTGTTCTTCTGGCTTGTCCGGGGAAAACCGCAATACTCTCATGTCCTGCTGCATCGACCGACTGGATCGCAAAGAAGTAGTTATCTCTTGAGTAGGGAAGTGTTACTTCATTTCCTGAAACAAATATTTTCTTTTCCCACAGTGGCTGAAACGTCTCGCGCATAAGTATATAATATCCGGCAGGTTTTACCCCTTTTACCGGGGTCTCCCATTTCAGTGTTGTTTTATTGGTCATTCCGCTTGTTACAATACCACAATTTATGGGTTCGAATGGCGCTACAGCCAGATTTGCAATCGTTGCAAGATTCACACCTGCATTTTTTCTTACGTATTCATAATCGACATAATTGGGCATATCACCATATTGGATTCCGTTTTCGAATACCGGAATTTTATGTGTCCTGTCATAATTTTCGTTGTACTCGGTTAATCTTACCGCTGTAAAACCTTCCTGGCAAAAGGGAGTGTGATCGCCGCTTCTTCCGAACCTGTCGTTACGGAAAATAAGGGTCACATTCAGCTGATCCACATAGCGTTCTCCTGTTTCTTTAATATATCGGGCAAGCTGTCGCGATTTGCTGTCATTTTCACCGGAAGTATATTTTCTGAGTGCTGTCATCTGTTCGGTTTCGAGAGCCGGAACTCCTTCACTGAAAACTCTTACCCTCATATTATCATTCAGAAGTGTCTCACTTGAGCCGCTGTTTCCGATCATATCATTATTAAGCATTGCAATGATGTTCCAGTTTTCCTTCTTTGCTTTTTCAGCCATATACTTTGCACCGTATAGGCCATGCTCTTCACCTGAAACAGTCATAAAAACAATTGTAGCTGAAAATTTCCTTACAGACATGATCCTTATAAGTTCCAGAATTGCAGCAACACCTGATCCATCATCATTTGCGCCCGGAGCGATACCGGTACTGTCATTATCGAGTGCTGCACGGGAATCGAGATGAGCACTTATCAATATCTTCCTGTCATCGTTAGGATCAATCCCCTTGAGAGTAGCAACTACATTCTTCAGCTTTAGAACATGAGGAATTCGCTGCCCTGGTCCACCTATAGTATATTCTTCAAATTTCACCTCAAGCCTACCGCCTGATTCCGGAATACTCTTTTCCATCTCAGATTTAATCCAGTTCCAGGCTGCACCTATTCCAATAGCAGGATTATTTTGCAGGCTCATGTTTTGACGTGTCTGGAAAGTTACCATCTTTCTGACATGCTGTTCTATCTTCTCTTTTGAGATCTCATCAACCATCTTTTTTATATCCGGATCTCGATTGATGATCGTTTGCGCAGTACAAAATAATGTAAATGAGATAAGTATCAAAAAGGTAATTGTCTTTTTCATATAGCTTTTAAGTTTACGATAAAGGTAGAGATTATCCGGAAAAGATACAGGGAATCACAAAGAATTAAGAACAATTGAACAATTGAACAGCGAAATCAGAAGTAAATACAATTCAGCATTCAACATTCGATTGTTCTTAATTCATCTGTTCTGTATTAACAGATGGTCAGATAAAAACAAATGAACCTAGTATGCTTTATAGTACTCCCAGTTGAGGCGGGCGATATTTGTAAGTTTAATTTGTTTTGGGCATTCAGCTTCACAGGCGCCTGTATTTGAGCAGTTACCAAAACCAACTTCGTCCATTTTTTCAATCATGGCTCTCACACGGTCTTTGGCTTCAATACGACCCTGAGGTAACAGGGCAAATTGTGAAATTTTTGCAGATACAAACAACATTGCTGAAGCATTTTTACAGGCGGCTACACAGGCGCCACAACCAATACAAATTGCTGAATTGAACGCCTCATCTGATTTGTTTTTCTGAACAAGAATTGAATTTGCTTCAGGAGCCGCACCTGTATTGACGGATATGAACCCTCCGGCAATCTGTATTTTATCAAAAGCCTGGCGGTCTACTATAAGGTCCTTGATTACCGGGAATGGTTTTGCTCTCCATGGCTCAATCCAAATGGTATCTCCTTCTTTAAAATATCTCATTGAGAGATGGCATGTGGTTATTGCAGGAACCGGTCCATGTGGATGTCCATTGATATACATTCCACACGATCCGCATATTCCTTCCCTGCAATCATGATCAAATGCAACCGGGTCCTTGTCCTCTTCCACAAGTTTTTTATTAAGTGAGTCCAGCATTTCAAGGAATGCCATTTCAGGCGATACATTATCCATCTGGTAGGTAACAAAACTACCTTTTGTTTTTGCATTTTTCTGACGCCATATTTTAAGAGTTAGCTTCATATTCTAGTCTTTTAGTCTTTTTGTCTGTTTGTCTTGCGGTCTTGCAGTCTTGCGGTCATTTGGTCTTGAAGTCTTTCTGTTGAGCAAGAATTCATTGACTGCATGACTTGCACGACTATTTATAACTCCTTACTTTCATTTCAACATCCTCAAACTTCAGTTCTTCCTTATGCATAACGGCTGGTTTACCTTCACCTGCATATTCCCAGGCAGCTACATAAGTGAACTCTTCATCATTTCGCAGAGCTTCACCGTCAGGAGTCTGATACTCTTCCCGGAAATGTGCACCACAAGACTCTTTTCTGTTAAGTGCATCAGTTACCAGCAGTTCTGTTAGTTCAAAATAGTCGGCAACTCTGCCTGCCTTTTCAAGTTCCATATTTAACTCGAGCGATGTTCCGGGAATATTAAGATCTTTCCAGAATTCTTCTTTAAGTTCTCCTATAAGAACGAGAGCTTTTTTCAAACCCTCTTCATTTCTCACCATTCCGCAATAGTCCCACATAATCTTACCAAGGCGTTTATGGAAAGATGCAGCAGTTTGCTTTCCTTTTATTGACATAAGTTTGTTAAGTCTGGCAACTACCTCTTTTTCAGTAGCTTCGAATTCAGGTTTATCTGTTGATATTTTTGGTACCCTTATCTCATCCGCCAGGTAATTGCTTATTGTATTAGGCAGAATAAAATATCCGTCACCAGAAGCTTGCATCAAAGAGCTGGCTCCGAGACGGTTTGCTCCATGATCGGAAAAATTAGCTTCACCTATTGCATAAAGACCCGGAATTGTTGTCATAAGTTCATAATCGACCCATAATCCGCCCATTGTGTAATGTCCTGCGGGATATATGCGCATTGGTTCCAGATATGGATCTATCCCGGTGATGGTATGGTACATCTCAAAGAGGTTTCCGTATTTGTTTTCAATGGTTTTCTTTCCCTGTTTATTTATAGCATCCCTGAAGTCGAGATTTACAGCCAACCCTGTTTCTCCAACACCGAAACCTGCGTCGCAGCGCTCTTTTGCTGCTCTTGAAGCTACATCTCTTGGTACAAGGTTTCCGAAAGCTGGATATCTTCTTTCGAGATAATAATCTCTCTCTTCCTCAGGGATGCTGTTTGCCGGTCGGGAATCTCCTTTGGTTTTTGGGACCCAAACACGGCCGTCATTCCTAAGCGATTCCGACATTAAAGTCAGTTTTGACTGAAACTCGTTCAATTGAGGAACACATGTAGGATGTATCTGAACAAAACTGGGATTTGCAAAAAATGCACCTTTTTTATGAGCTTTCCAGGCAGCTGATGCGTTTGAATTTACAGCTAGTGTTGAGAGGAAATAAATTGTTCCATAACCTCCGGTTGCCAGAACAACTGCATGTGCGGCATGTCTTTCAATCTCACCTGTGATAAGGTTGCGTGCGATTATCCCTCTTGCTTTTCCATCGATCAGAACAAGATCCAGCATCTCACGACGGGGGTACATTGTAACATTACCTTTTTTTATCTGCCTGTTCAACGATGAATAAGCCCCAAGAAGGCACTGCTGACCTGTCTGTCCGCTTGAATAAAAGGTTCTTGAAACTTGTACTCCGCCAAATGACCGTGTGTTTAGTGTTCCACCATAATCGCGTGCAAAGGGAACACCCAATGCCGTATAGTGGTCAATAACCTCATTGCTTACCTCTGCAGCCCTGTAAACATTTGCTTCACGAGCCCTGAAGTCGCCACCTTTTATCATATCATAGAACAGACGATGCACACTATCGCCATCGTTCTGATAGTTCTTGGCAGCGTTTATACCACCCTGGGCTGCAACAGAATGCGCCCTTCGCGGAGAATCCTGGTAGCAGAAATTTTTCACGCTATATCCCAGTTCACCGAGGGTTGAAGCAGCACTTGCCCCGGACAATCCGGTTCCGACAACAATTATTTCAAGCTTCTTTTTATTCGCAGGATTGACAAGCTTTACTGAAGCTTTATATTTTGTCCACTTC
>Ga0209638_1002740_pt1 | contig 10712 bp, 10 predicted proteins | sample BarGraNGADG00211_FD_184490 | JGI IMG/M metagenome (GOLD analysis project Ga0209638, IMG submission 184490) | Arctic peat soil microbial communities from Barrow, Alaska - Barrow Graham LP Ref core NGADG0002-211 (SPAdes) (version 2) | ecosystem: Environmental > Terrestrial > Soil > Wetlands > Peat... | reverse complement strand
CTCCCTAGCCACGAGCCGATCCCCGTCGTCAAGCTCGATGGCCACCGCCACCAGGGGAAGCTCCTGCCTCAACCTCTCAGCCACGGCGCGGAGCGCCTTCCCGATCTCCGGGTCCTCCACCAGCCGCACCACGTCGTACAGGACCACCGCTTCTCGTTCCCTTTGCTGCGCCTGGCGTGCGCGCCGCCGCTGCCCCGCCGCCAGCTGTCCCGTGATAATGGCCGTGACCAGGAACAGGAGGAGCGCCACCCACTCGCCTGGATCGCTGACGGTGAGACTGAAATAGGGCTGGACGAAAAACCAATCGAAGATCAGGAAGGAGGCGATAGAGGCCAACACCGCCTCTCCGCTGCCAAATGCCGTGGCGGTAGCCAGAACCGCGATGAGATAGAGCATGGAGATGTTCGGTATACTGATGAATCCCCTGAGGAACTCAATGGCGACGCTCACCAGCGCCACCGCTGCCAGGGCAGCGACGTAGCCCACCCAGGCAGCCCTGAAGAAACCGACTCTGGCCTGAATCGCTCTCAACGCTCCCTACCTCCCTGTAGCTTTTTTGCAATCGCGCGCGGGGATCTTACCACCGACTCCTCCAACTCCGGCGCCGGGTAGGAATTAAGTGGCCGTGCTTGAACGAGGATGGAAGGCACTATTGAGCCGTGCTATCAGCACATACGTGTACGTCGATACCGGAAGCCAGCCTCAGCAGCTTGGACACCTTGGAGCCATGAATCAGCTCGTGAATGCGACCGCGGTGGGACTGCCCTATGAACACGCTGGCGACGTTCTGTTGATGGGCAAATTTGGCCAGCTCCCCTGCCACGTCGGAGCCCTTCACTCTCAGCACCTTCGCGCCCAGGTCCTCGGCAAAGCGAAGGTTCTCCTCCACCTGCCGCTTCTGTTCTGGGGACGCGTTGGCCCAGGAAGGGGTTTCGACGAAGACCGCCAGGAGTTCGGCCTGGAAGCGATCGGCCATCCGCCAGCCACTTCGAATCAGATGCTGGGACTCGGGGTGCGCGCAAACGCATACCATCACACGCTCCCCCGCGGGCCATACCGCCTCGATCTGGTGCTGGCGCATGTATTCTTCGAGGTCGTCTTCCACGGTCGTGGAGAGTTTTCGCAGCGCCAGCTCTCGCAGCGCGGTAAGGTTGCCCTCACGGAAGAACTGATGAAGCGCTTGCTGGGCCCTCTCGGGCGGGTACACATTGCCGTGCCTGATCCGCTGTCGCAGGGAGTGGGGCGACATGTCCACCAGCTCGACGTCGTCGGCCCCATCGACCACCTCGTCCGGGATCCGCTCCCGGACCGGGGCACCCGTGATGCTCTCGACTATGTCCGCCAGACTCTCCAGGTGCTGGATGTTGAGGGTGGCGATTACGGTTATGCCGTGGTCCAGGAGCTCCTGCACATCCTCCCATCGCTTCTTGTGCGTGGAGCCAGGCGCGTTGGTGTGGGCAAGCTCATCGACCAGGGCCACCTCGGGATGGCGGCGAATCACGGCGTCCGTGTCCATCTCCTCCAGGGTGGCTCCCTTATACTCCGCCTTTCTACGCGGGACGATCTCCAGATCGCCGATAGCCTCGATGGTCTGCGGCCTACCGTAGGTCTCGACGAAACCTATGACGACGTCCGTATCCCGCTGCTTCCGCCGATTGCCCTCCATCAGCATGGCGAAAGTCTTGCCGACCCCCGGGGCCATGCCAAGGATGATGCGCAGCCGGCCTCGGGCCCCCGCCCCTGCCTCCCTGCGCACCCGCTCCAGCATCTTTTCTGCTGTCGGACGACCCTCTTCCCGCCTCGGCTGATCCACCCTTCCCCCCGGCAGCCCCCAGAACTCAGAACGTCACTTGCTTAGGCCGTCCAGGGCCAGGTTCAGCTTCAGCACGCTGACCCCCGGTTCCCCAAGGATGCCCAAGGTCCGCCCCCGCGTGTTTTGGTCCACCAACGCCTTTACCTGCGCCTCTGGCATAGCGCGGGCCACGGCGACCCGCTTTATTTGAAGGAGCGCGTTGGCAGGGCTGATCTCTGGGTCCAGCCCGCTGGCCGAGGCGGTGACCGCGTCCACGGGCACCTGCGCGCCCGGCGCCAGTCCGTTCTCCTCCCTGTAGGCCGCCGCACGCTCCTGAACCGAGTCAATCAGCTTCTTGTTGGTCGGCCCCAGGTTGGACCCACTCGAGGCGGAGGCGTCGTAGCCCTTTTCCCCGGCCGCCGATGGCCGCGGATGGAAGTACTTGGCGTCCGCGAAATTCTGGCCGATCAGCTCGGACCCGATAACGGTGCCCTGGCTATCACGAATCAGGCTACCGTTCGCCTGGTACGGGAAGATCACTTGCGCCAGCCCGGTTACCGCCAACGGGTAGATTATTCCAGTCAGAACTGTTAAGACCACTATCATCAGCGCGGCGCTACGCGCCTGACGTGCCAGCTCCATCATAACCTCCTCAACTCAGCCCGGCGACAGCTATCAGGAGATCGATGGTCTTGATCCCCACGAAGGGCGCCACAATTCCGCCAAGTCCATATATCAGAAGATTTCGCCGCAGCAGCTCCGCGGCCGGCGCCGGCCGGTACCCTACCCCACGCAACGCCAGCGGAACCAGCGCAATGATGATCAGGGCGTTGAAGATCACCGCCGAGAGTATAGCGCTCTGAGGTGTGGCGAGCTGCATCACGTTCAGCGCGTTCAACTCCGGGTAGGTGACCGCGAAGGCCGCCGGAATGATGGCAAAGTACTTCGCCACGTCGTTGGCCACTGAGAACGTGGTGATCGCACCCCGAGTCATCAGCAACTGCTTGCCGATGGCCACCACCTCGATCAGCTTTGTGGGATTGGAGTCCAGGTCCACCATGTTGGCGGCCTCTTTGGCAGCTGAGGTGCCAGAGTTCATGGCGAGCCCCACGTCGGACTGGGCGAGGGCCGGGGCGTCGTTGGTCCCATCCCCGGTCATGGCCACCAGGTGGCCAAGCCGCTGCTGCTCCTGGATTATCCCGATCTTGTCCTCCGGCTTCGCCTCGGCGACGAAGTCATCCACCCCGGCCTCCCGAGCGATGGTAGCCGCGGTGAGGCGGTTGTCACCCGTAATCATCACGGTGCGGATGCCCATCCGCCGCAGCTCGTCGAACCGCTCCCTCATCCCGGGCTTCACCGTGTCCTTCAGGTAGATGACGCCGACGAGTCTGGACCCATTGGACACCGCCAGGGGGGTGCCCCCCTCCCGGGCTATTCGCTCGGTCTGCGCCTCCAATTCCGGCGGGATCTCGGTACCCATCTTGGACGCCATGGCGTCCACGGCACCCTTGAGCCACACCCTCCCGTCCAGGGAGAGCCCGCTCATTCTGGTCTGAGAGGTGAAGGGGATCACCTCCGCACCGCTCGGAGCGCCGTCTTCACCCGTCTCGGGAGGGACAATCCCATTCTGCTTCATCAGGGCTGCTATGCTCTTGCCCTCCGGGGTCTCGTCTCCGAGGGAGGCCCATAAAGCAGCTGTCTGCGCCTCTTCTTGGGTTGCGCCACCCACCGGAACGATCTCGGCGGCGAGCCGGTTGCCGTAGGTGATGGTCCCCGTCTTGTCCAGTAGCAGCACGTCCACGTCCCCGGCCGCCTCGACGGCCCTGCCGGACGTGGCCAGCACGTTGAAGCGGGTCACCCTGTCCATGCCAGCGATCCCAATTGCCGACAGCAGACCGCCGATGGTGGTGGGGATCAGGCACACCAGCAGGGCGATCAGGACAACGGTGGAGACCGGCCCGCCCGCATAGATGGCAAAGGGCTCCAGCGTCACCACCGCCAAGAGGAAGATGATAGTGAGCCCGGAGAGCAGGATGGATAGCGCGATCTCGTTGGGAGTCTTCAGCCGAACTGCCCCCTCCACCAGCGCGATCATCCTGTCCAGGAAGGTGTGTCCCGGATCCGCCGTGATGCGGACCTTGAGCCAATCGCTCACCACCTGGGTGCCACCAGTCACCGTGGAGCGCACGTCGGTCCCTGGCTCCTTCAGCACCGGAGCGGATTCGCCGGTGATGGCCGCTTCGTTGACATACGCGACCCCCTGTACCACGTCGCCGTCGCCGGGGACAATCTCCCCCTCCTTGATCAGCAGCATGTCGCCCCTACGGAGGTCGCCGGAACTAACCATCTCCTCCTGGGCGTCTCTCAACCGGCGAGCGGGTGTATCCTTCTTGGTGGCCCTCAAGCTGTCCGCCTGGGCCTTCCCCCGAGCCTCGGCCATCGCCTCGGCGAAGTTGGCGAACAGCACCGTGAGCCAGAGCCAGATGGAAATCTGCAGGCTGAAGCCCCAGGGTTGCTGCGTGGCTACCTCCTGAATGAAGACTGCCGTGGTCACTACAGCGCCCACCTCAACCACGAACATCACCGGGTTGCGCGCCATCAGCCGTGGGTCCAGCTTGCGGAAGGAGTCTTCCAGGGCACGCCCGAACAGACCTCGGGTCCAAAGGCTCGCGCCAGCCCTCCGCGATGCGGCCATCTCCTTCATCTCGTCGGTCTCGGGCGAACGTGTCGTGGGAGGCGTTAACCCACGCAGCGGTGCGGCATCCCGGGCAGGGACCGTTCGAGGAGGACGCTCGCGATCCTGAATGATGGGTGGTTTCTGATTGAACTTCTTGTCAGACATGTTTTTCCAATCCCCTTAGAAGCTCTGCCCCGCCTGCAGAAGCAGGTGCTCAACAATTGGACCAAGGGCCAGCGCCGGGAAGTAGGTCAGCGCGCCAACGATAACCACCACCCCCACCAGCAGTCCGACCCACAGCGGGCCATGAGTAGGGAAGGTGCCGAGGCTGGGTGGCACTCGCTGCTTGCGGACCATGGATCCCGCGATGGCCAGGATGGGCACGATCATCAGGAAACGCCCGAATAGCATGGCCAGCGACATGGTAACGTTGTAGAAGAGGGTGTTGGCCGAAATGCCGGCGAACGCCGACCCGTTATTGCCGGTGGCAGAGGTGTAGGCGTACAGGATCTCGCTGAAGCCATGAGCCCCAGGGTTGGCCGTGGCGCTGGTGCCGGCGTCCGTTACGGACGCCAACGCCGTGAAGCCCAGGATCGACGCACCCAAAATGAGCACGGAAAGCATCGCCATTTTCATTTCGTAGGATTCTATCTTCTTTCCGAGGTACTCGGGCGTCCGGCCGACCATGAGTCCGGCGATGAACACGGCCAGGATGGCGAAGACCAGCATTCCGTACAGCCCGGAACCCACCCCGCCGAAGACCACCTCACCCAACTGCATGTTGAGCAGCGGCACCATGCCGGCCAGCGGCATCAGGCTGTCGTGCATATTGTTGACGGCCCCGCAGGAGGCGTCCGTGGTCACGACGGTGAATAGAGCGGAGGCCGACATCCCGAAGCGAGTCTCCTTGCCCTCGAAGTTGCCCCCCGCCTGGAGCGAAGACATCTGCTGGTCCACCCCCATCTTGGCCAGGAGAGGGTTGCCGGCCTGCTCGGCGGGCAACGCCACGGCGACTCCGCCGATGAAAAGGATCGCCATGGCTGCCCAGACCGCCCAGCCCTGGCGCGTGTCCCCCACCATTCGCCCGAAGCTGTAGGTGAGTCCCGCCGAGATGGCGAAGATGGCCAGCATCTCGATGAAGTTGGTGAGCGGGTTGGGGTTCTCATAGGGGTGCGCCGAGTTCGCATTGAAGAAGCCGCCCCCGTTGGTTCCGGCCTCTTTGATGATCTCCTGGCTGGCCACAGGTCCCTGAGCGATGGTCTGGGTAGCTCCCTCGACCGTCGTGACCAGGGTGTAATCGTTGAAGTTCTGCGGCACTCCCTGCCACACCAGCACCAGCGCGAAGATGATGGATATGGGGAGCAGGACGTAGAGGGTAGAGCGCACCACATCCACCCAGAAGCTGCCGAGCGTGGCGGCGGATCGGCGGGCCAGGCCCCGAACCAGAGCGATGGCGATAGCGATGCCGGTAGCCGCGGAGATAAAGTTGTGGAATGCCAGGCCGGACATCTGCGTCAGGTAGCTCATGGTGGTTTCCGGCACGTAGGACTGCCAGTTGGTGTTAGTCGTGAAGCTGACGGCCGTGTTGAAGGCCAGATCGGGCGGGACCCCACCCAGCCCCGTGGGATTCAGTGGAAGGAATCCCTGAAGCCTCTCGAAGCCGTAGAGCACCAGCATCCCGGCCAGGTTGAAGAGCAGCATAGCCGCCGTATAGCCCGTCCACCGCTGCTCCGCGTTCTCGTCCACCCCGCAGAGCCGATAGATCAGGGCCTCGAGGGGACGTAGCACAGGACTCAACAAGGTCCGTTCCCCATCGAAGACGCGCTGCATGTAGGCGCCGAGGGGCTTCGTGATGGCCAGTACCAGCAGGAGGTACAGAGCGATCTGGGCAATACCCTGGAGGTTCATCGAGCTACCCTCTTTGCAATGGCTGTGCCACCGCCGCGCGTGAAGGTCACATTGAACGCCGTGTCGTCAAGCCAGACGTCGCTCTCCAACCCGTACTCGGTGGCCAGCTCTTTCGCCTGCCCGAGCAGCAGCAATAGCTCCTCGTCGCCACCATTCAGACGTCCGCTCACGCTCACGGAGCGCATCGCATCCGGGGCCATTCGGACCAGAGTCCCGCATGCGGGGCGCAGAAGATGCTCCCAGCCAAGACCGCGAGTTCGCGTGGCATACAGCTGAGATCGCATCTCCGAAGTGAGATTTTGAGGCCTCATGTCAAACCTCCTAGAACTGCTCAGGGCGAAGCAGAGAGTAAGTCAGGTAAACGAGCAGTAGGAGGGCGATTACTCCTCCCAGGATGTACTCGACGTTCACCTCACACCTCCCGCCAGCCGATCGCAGCCCACAACGTAACCCAGCGCTACCACGAAGAATGCCAGACCGAATAAAATGAACAGCACATCAGCCAAGATGCTATCTGCCTCCGGCTTCTTTGGATGGACGGGATTTTCTCCCGTTCGTTTCTCTCTTGCGAGCCGCCGCGTCGGCGACGACCCTCAAGAGCGCCTCTATAGGGAACGGCTTGGGCAGGTAGGCCACCGGATGGAACTCCTCCATCCGGGCAGGGCTCACCCGCACGGCGGAGACGACGGCCGTGGGGATCTCTATTCCCCGCTCCTTGAGTTGGCGCAGCACGTCCCACCCACTGTGATCGGGAAGATTGATGTCCAGCAACAGAAGATCCGGCCGCAGCGTTACGGCCGCCTCAACAGCCTCGGTTGCCGTGGAGGACTGGCTAAACTGGTATCCTCGGCTGGTGAGGTTTCTGGAGACCACCAGGCTGATGGTTGGATCGTCCTCGACCATTAATATGCTGAGCCGCGGCACCGCCCTTCCCCTATTCCAGGGGCGGGATACCGTTGTCTCTTCGTCCGGATCTAAGGTTTCCAATGCCCCTACCTCAACCAGCATCCAGTCCACCAACAATCGAACTCGGAATCCGTTTGCCTACTGCACATTGAATACTAGCCGGCAGGTGGTCAACAGTGTGCCAACAACCGCAGTCGTGCCGCTCAACGATTCGTTAACGTTGGAGTGAGCGTTTGAGTGCATACTGGTGGAATGGTGGGGCCGTTGGACCCGGCATGCAGGGGTATGCCGAATGCACGGGCAGGGTGCATCGTTTAGTGCGCGTAGTGAGCGAGGAGACAGCCGGCGCAAAGCCCGGAGACAAGATCGCCCGAATCGTACGCAAACCGCTACTTTCGGGGGTGGTGGTGGCCAGCTTTCCCTACCCTGTGACCTAGAGGAAGCCAGAGGCCGGGTGCAGAACGCCGGGTTGACCAGAGACGTCACCAAAAGGCGTCAGTCCCTGCGTATCAGGTCGCCCAAGAATCGGCGCGGGGGACTCCGCCGACTCCGGTTGGACTACCCCAGCTTCTCCCCACACTTGCCGCAGAAGAGGTTGCCGGAAGCGTTCTCAGTGTGGCAGGTGGGGCACACAGCGGCAGCGGCGGGCTGGGTTGCGGCAGGAGTCACCGTGGGAGCAGCGTCACCCTCAGGCGAACCCGAGATGCTGCGCTTGAACTCGTTCAGGCTCTTGCCCAGGGAGCCGCCAATCTCCGGGAGCTTGCCGGGTCCGAAAACGATCAGCACTATCGCCAGGATCAGGATCAGGTGCGTTGGCTGCAGGATCCCCTCAAACAATCGACCGCCTCCTTACCCCCTCGGGCCTTGGTTGATGCGGTAAAGTATAGCAGAATTATAGACGGCGTAAAGCCGTAGGTATATGTTCCCGCCGGCTATAGACAACTACCAGGTTCAACTGTGATAGAATCGTATAGACCTCGCAAAAGGGGAGACACCATGAGAGGGCTGGGCCGATTGCCATCGCTCGCGCGTAATGCCTGGACCGGATACGTTGCGGCCCTGGGCGCCGTTGTGGTGGTGAGCTTCTCCATTGGGCTCGTCCGAGGTGTGCTGCACGTCGGCAACCTCTCCATGCTCTACCTCATCGCGGTTCTCGCCACCGCCATAGCCTTCGGCAGGGGACCGGCAGTCCTCGTCTCAGTCGCATCCTTTCTTACCTTCAACTGGTTCTTCGTCGAGCCGCTCCACAGCTTCTGGGTGTCGGATCCCGTTGAGTGGATAGCCCTCGTCCTGTTTCTCCTGACCGCGACCCTGACGGGCCAGCTGGCCGCCGCACAGCGGCTTCGTACCGAAGAGGCCGAGCAGCGAAAGCGAGAGGCCGTCGTGCTGTACGACGTGGTCCGTCTCATAGGCGACCCAGATCTGGAGTCGGCCCTGAAATCGGTTGCAGAGCGACTGCGCCTCGAACTCGATCTGGCCGCCGTGGTTATAAGCCTCTCCTCCGAGGGCGGGTATTGCGCCCAGGCAGCGAGCGGTGACTTGGAGGCCATCCATCGGGCTGGATCTGCAACGCAGATGCCCGCTCATCTCCTGGGAGAGGGCTCCAGCCCCACCGCCCTGCAGCATGCTGCTCCAGGGCGGTGGGTGCGGATCGTACCCCCACATTCCCCGCTGTTGATCCATGCGGGCACCGACGATCGAATCCGCATGGTTCCCGTGAGAGCCAACGATAGCAGAGCGGGAAACTTGATCCTGGTCACGGTGGCCGACCGTCCCAACTTCGGCGCCACCGAAGACAGGCTCCTCTCGACGGTGGCGGCACAGATTGGACTCGCGGCAGAGCGTCTGCAGCTACGAAGAGAGGCTACCGATGCGGAGATCCTTCGCCGGGCAGACACACTGAAGACCGCTCTGCTCAACGCGGTCTCTCACGATCTTCGGACCCCACTTGCCTCCATCATCGCCTCCGCCGGGAGTCTGCTGCAGAACGATGTGGCGTGGACCGACCAGGAGCGACAGGAGTTTGCGCAGACAATAGAAGATGAGGCCAGGCGGTTGAACCGAATCGTGGGCAATCTGCTGGATCTCTCGCGGATCAAGGCGGGGAGCCTCCAGCCAGAGAAGGGCTGGTACGATATTGGGAGCCTGCTGGAAGAGGTGATTGGTCGATTGAGTGGCGTGACCGCGGGCCACGACGTGAAGATCGACATTCCCGACGATCTTCCGCCGATCATGCTGGACTACGTGGAGATTGACGAGGTCCTCTCCAACCTTGTGGAGAACTCCGCCAAGTTCGCCCCGCCGGGCACCCAAATCAGGATCGGGGCAAGAAACGGCGGCGGCGAGATCAGGGTTGAAGTGGAGAACTCGGGTCCAGGCATCCGGCACGATGCGCTCCACCTGCTCTTCGAGCCGTTCTACCGTGGCGGCAAGGGTGACACTCACCCCGAAGGGACCGGACTGGGGCTGGCGGTGGCCAAAGGGCTGGTTGAGGCCCACGGCGGGCGGATCTGGGCGGAGAACCGTCCGGAGGGCGGGGCCAGATTCGTCTTCACGTTGCCACTGGAAGAGGCATCGGCCACGATCGAGGCGGTTGAGACGATACTATGAACAGATCCACGGGACCGATGATACTGGTGGTGGACGACGAGCAGGCCATCTTGAGATCCGTGAGGACGAACCTCGTTCGGCACGGGTTTGACGTTGAGGTCGCCGAGACCGGCAGGCAGGCCCTGGAGGTCTACGGCCGCCGCCACCCGGACCTCGTCCTGCTAGACCTGGGTCTGCCAGATATGGACGGGATGGAGGTGATCCGAGAAATCCGGGATCGTGACAGCACGCCCATAGTCGTCCTATCGGTACGGGGGGCGGAATCCGACAAGGTGGCGGCCCTGGATCTGGGGGCAGACGACTACCTCACCAAGCCTTTTGGGGTAGGGGAACTGCTGGCGCGAATTAGAGTGGCGCTCCGCCACGCCCTTCGCTCGCCGCTGACCAACTCCAGCCAATTCCGCGCTGGCGAACTGGAGGTTGATCTGGGTCTGCACAAGGTGCTGGTTCGCGGGAATGAGGTCCACCTCTCGCCGACGGAGTACCAGCTCCTTAAGGCATTCATCGGCTACCCGAACAAGGTTCTCACCGACCGAATGCTGCTTCAGCAGGTCTGGGGACCCGAGTACGGCTCCGAGGCGCACTACCTCCACGTCTACGTTGGGCGGCTAAGGAAGAAGCTGGAAGAGGACTCTCAGCACCCCAGGTACATCACGACGGAGCCAGGAGTAGGCTACCGCCTGCTTGCCGAGGGAAACTGACTCTTCCGAGAATGGCGAGGTCCGCAACCATGAAGGCACGAAGGAATCTCAGGGATCCTTCGTGCCTTCGTGGTTGGCTACTACTGCCAGCCCCCCACCCCACACCTCCACATTGAGC
>Ga0209638_1002739_pt1 | contig 10714 bp, 7 predicted proteins | sample BarGraNGADG00211_FD_184490 | JGI IMG/M metagenome (GOLD analysis project Ga0209638, IMG submission 184490) | Arctic peat soil microbial communities from Barrow, Alaska - Barrow Graham LP Ref core NGADG0002-211 (SPAdes) (version 2) | ecosystem: Environmental > Terrestrial > Soil > Wetlands > Peat... | reverse complement strand
TTTCCGCGGAAAGCGATCCCCCCTCCGTGAGCTGGTTCAAGACGGCTTCGATCTTGACCTCAAAGCGGGCGATCAGCTGGCGACTTCCAGCCACTAGGGCCTGCTCCACCTCTATTTCCTGCACGACGCGCTCCTGCACAGCAAGCGGCGGGAGCGGAACCTGGTAATCCTTGAAGAAGTCCTTGTAGAAGCTCTGGACCGTAACACCTGGCTTTATGCCTTCGGTCAGGATGGCCGACGATTCCGTCTTGAGCAGGTACAGCAGGAATCGGGGGCTTATCGCCTCGTCCTTAGGTCGAAGGGCGATCAAGTCCTGGTTGATGCACATTGATCTAGAGAGCAGTGCGACCGGAAACGTATGCTTAAGAATCCCCGACCGTACGACACAGACCACGGTGTCCGCAGGAAACACCTTCATGGCTGAATCGGCCACCGCTGTGTCGGACAAGTGATCCAGCGTATCGACGATCACGTCCGACTTCATGTCCTTCGGCGACACCCAAGGAATCTCGCCGATCCAGAAGTCCTTGTTGCCCTTTGAGGGCGTGCCACCACTCGACGTCGAGAAGTGATCTCCGAGACGCACGAACGGCCACTCGGGGTCCACTGAGATGTGCGGTTGGTAGTGGTCAAGGACCGATTGAGCACCATCGACTACTCCTTGGTAGGCCTCTATCTGCGCCACAACCTCTCTCTGAGCCGCAAGGGACGGCAGCGGAATCCGGAACGCGGCAAGGTCCTCGACCTTCATGCCCACGTTGGCCGCACCGTTCATAAGGGCGGCCATCTCCCCCTTCCGGCGGTTCAGAACCAGATAGAGGAACTTGGCGTCTAGAACCTCCGGATCCCTAGGCTGAAGCGCGACAAGCAGGTTGGCAACGGCGAAACGGTCCGACACAAAGTGGATGCGCTTGATGGACGCGCGCCCATGCCCAGTCGACGAGATCAGCGGGACGCACACCGCGTCCCCCTCGAGTTCGTAGTCACACGATGTGAGCCAATCCTGGGCAGTCACTATGAGTGGATATGCGCCCGGCTCGCTCTTCGTGCTTGAGTGTGCGCCCCTAGTCATCGAGCAAACCTCGCCGAGGCTGACCAGACGGGTATCAGCCCTAGCCTCGAGGGGCCGGTACCTATCGCCGCTCAGATTGCTGTCGTCGGCCAGCACAGCAGAGCGGTCTGCAAGCCACGAGTGGGCTGACAGGGACCTGCCTGCGTAGTACGCGGCGTAGTCGCTAACTACATGCGGCAAGTCGTTGCTTTCGGTGAGGGTTCGCTTCATGCCTAGGCTGACCCCGATGTTGTGGACCTTCGAGAAGAGAACGGGCGGCCCGCTCTTCGCGAACTGCTTGTCCAGAATCAGGATGGAGGTCTTCACCCCGGAATAGGGCTGGAAGACGCCGGAAGGAAGTGAGATGACCCCGATGAGCGCGTCCTTGAGCAGCACTTCCCGTAGCCGTCGGTAGGCGCTCCCATTCTGAAAGATGATGCCCTCGGGAACGATGATCCCCGCACGTCCATGCGCATTGAGGTGCTCGAGCATGTAGTCGACGAATAGCACCTCGCTGCGATTGCTGGGTACGGAGAAGCGCCTGTGGGGCTTGATCCCCCCCTCGGGGACATGAAGGGCGGGTTCGCAAGAATGACGTCAGCGAACTCGTTCCAGCGCTCTTCCGAGGTCAGAGTGTCGTACTCGTATATGTGCGGATCAGTGAAGCCGTGAAGGTACATGTTCACCAGCGAGAGGCGAACCATGTCTGGAGAGATGTCATATCCCTTGAAGTTGGAGGCGAGGCGCCCGCGATCATCGGGAGTCAAGAGGCTCCTGCCCTCGTCATCCTTGTTGGTCCGGAGAATGTGCTTGTAGGCAGATATGAGGAACCCCGCCGTGCCGCAGGCCGGATCGAGAACGACCTCGTCTCGACGGGGGGCCACGATCTCGACTACGAAGTCAATGATATTGCGAGGAGTGCGGAACTGGCCGGCGTCCCCTTGGGAGCCCAGCACAGAGAGCAGATACTCGAAGGCATCGCCGAGTCGCTCGCTGTGGTCGTAGCTGAACTCATCGATGATCTTCAGGAACGCTTTCAGTGTCTCCGGATCGCGGTACGGGAGATACGCATTCTTGAAGATGTCCCGAAACAGGGCCGGAATGCCGGGATTCTCCGGCATTCTGGCTATGCCTTCGGCATACAGACCCAGCATCTCGTGGCCGCCCAGGCCTGGGTGCATCAACCGAGCCCAGCCGTAGCGAGCGAAATCACCAGTGAAGAACTTCCGCTTGCCCCCCAATTCCTCTGACTCCGCATCCATGTCGTCCATGAACTTGTACGTCAGAGCAATTGTGATTTGTTCAACCTGTGACTTGGGATCGGGCAACTTGCCAACGAGAATATCTCGGGCGCTGTCGATACGGCGCCTGGTGTCTGTGTCCAGCATTGGGTCTCCTTCTAGGCTGCGAACTGGTTCAAGGAGACGTAGTCCTTGACGTACTCGGGCACGAGCGCACGGTACTTGGCGGGCACGGCCTTGAAATCAGCCGTGCAGAACACAGGGTTCGTAGCCAGGTCGGTGTATTGCCTGCTCGCCATGACCTCGCGAACCCGGTCACTAGTAATGTACGCCTTGAAGAACGTCTTGATCGCGGCGATGGTCGAGGCTTCGTCGGGCTTGTAGTCCGCGACGAACTTCGCGAACTCCTCTTCCAGCAACTCGTCCTTCGACTTGAATCGTGGGATGAGACCGAACACCTTCTCAAGGATTTCGCGCAAGGACAGTCGCCTGTCTACCGCGGCCGCCTTCCGAAGCTTGTCCAGGGTGTAGTACTCGTGTGGCTTATCAAAGACCTCGCGGTTCACGTAGTCGATTACGCGGTCCCAATGTCCCGCTTCTACCGCCGAGGCAATCGTGTCATTAGTGCGAACTGCATCCTCAAACCTCTCGAAGAACATCCGGTCGACCTTCATGCCGTTGAAGCCGATGGTCTCTTCCATGATTGTTTCGAGAATGTCCGTGCCCAAGTGTTCGTACGTTCCGGCAGCAACAGTCGGGCCGCCGCCCTCCTCCCCTTCTCGCCGCTCGCCGGGTCGAGGAATCCTTAGCACTTCGTCGTAGTTGAAACCCTTCTCGAAGTACTCGCAGCTCGCGAAGAAGTCGAACAGCGTGAATGTCGTCTTCAGCGGGTGCCGCACACCGTCTCTGAGGTCGTCGTCACGCAGTTCGTCCAAGAAGTCATGGGGCCGCGTGCCTCGCCCCTTGATCTGGATGAAGTCAGTTGGCGAGAAGATCGGGCGAAAGAGACCGAGGTTCAGGAGGTCGGGGCAGTCGTAGCCGGTCGTCATCATCCCGACGGTGACACATATACGCGCGCTGCTCGTCCTGTACGCGGGAATGAAGTTGCCAGAGCCGAGTAGATTGTTGTTGCTGAAGTTGACGGCAAACTGCTGTGCGTCCGCTACTTGAGAGGTCACCTGCACCGCGAAGTCGGACTTGTACTTGCCTGGGAACATGCGGTCTGCCATTTCGTTGAGTATCTGCGCCAACTTGGCTGCATGATTCTGGCTGACCGCGAAGATGATCGTCTTGCCGATTTCGCCACTCACCGGATCGCGCAGCGCGTTCTCGATGAATAGCTTACAGAACAGTTGATTCGTGGCTTCAGAGAAGAACCGCTTCTCAAATTCCCGTTGCTTGAAGGATTCTTGAACGTCCTCGCCGGTATCGTCCGCGAACAGCACTACGAAGCCTTCTTCGGATAGGAGCTCCGTCGTGACCTCGGTTCGAGCGTCTACGATAGTCGGGCTGACGAGGTAGCCCTCTTCGACACCCTCCAACAACGAATAGCGGAATGTCGGCTGGCCGTCTTCGCAACCGAATGTCCGATAGGTGTCGAGAAGGAGGCGACGTTCGGCCTCTCGCGGATCGCGTGTCCCGGGGCCCAAGCTCGCGAAACCCCGCAGGTAGTCACGCGGAGTGGCCGTCAGGCCAAGCTTGTACCCGACGAAGTAGTCGAACACAGCGCGCGCATTGCCCCCGATCGAGCGGTGTGCCTCGTCAGAGATAACTAGGTCAAAGTCTGTCGGCGAGAAGAGCGTCTGGTACTTGTTGTCGAATAGGAGAGATTGCACGGTCGTGACGACGATCTCAGCGCGCCTCCAGTCGTCTCTGTTCTCCTTGTATATGACGGTCTGGTAGTCAGCCGACAAGAGAGCGGTGAATGCCTTCTTCGCTTGGTCCTCGAGCTCGAGGCGATCGACAAGGAAGAGAATGCGCCCAGCATTACCCGAGCGGAGGAACAGTTTGATCGCCGCCGCGGCAGTGAGCGTCTTGCCGGTGCCCGTGGCCATTTCGAACAAGAAGCGATCGTGTCCGTTCGCGACAGCGGCCTGGACGGCGAGAATTGCCTTCCGCTGGTAGCGGCGCAGGAAGCGCAGCTTGTTCGCCTTTACATACTCCGCCCGCTCGTCCTCATTGCGCCATCCGGCTTCTGCTTGGTAGTTGGGGCGTTGAGTAAGGACGATGTAGTCGTCCGCCACGTCTTCTGCGATAAGACGATCAGGACTCGGAATCGTCTTCCGGTATCCCGTGACTGATTCGGGCGAGGGAAACGAAGTGACGACGTAAGGGTTGCCGCGCTCGAGATCCCAGAAGTAGTGCAGGTTTCCATTGGTGAGAATGACGAACCGGCACCCCACCGACCGCGCGTACTTGCGGGCCTGCTCCTTGCCGACGAGCGGATTCTTATGCTCGGCCTTGGCCTCCAAGACCATCAAAGGAAAGCCCTTTGCGTCCAGGAGTAGGAAGTCCACGAAGCCTCTGGCCGTGCGCTCAAAGTCGTCGCCAAACGCGTCCAGATCGGTCGAATTGATCGTGACGGTTGGCTCCAAGCGTATGTTCGCAGGGCCGTCTCCTTCATCGAAGAAGCGCCAGCCAGCTGCCTCAAGCAGTCTGTTCACCTTGATGCGGGCGGTGGCTTCCTTCTGAGACATCCAATCTCCCCTCGTTCATGGCTGCTCACGTCGCGCTGGGTGCAATGCGGCCGAACATCGACTCAAGCGGTAGTGGCTCTGAGGCATGGCGCGCCACGGACAACCTGCCTCAAGCGTCGACGGTGCACTTCGGAAGCGATCCGCTGATCCCGACTCGGATTCGCCCTCGCACGCTCGGTCATCTGACATGTCATCCCACCGACACAATGGCACTACCTTCGCGGGGAATACCAGCCTCGTCGGTCGGACCGTGCAAGGGGTCACCGGACTCCAGCCGTACCCTGCCCCGGGAGACTTGAACGGCCTGCCTGAACTGACAGCGCGGTACAAGAGTCTCAGACGTCGCGTTCCAGGGCGCGCAGGCGCCTTCCTCCTCAATTCGTACGGTGATCCCTTGGCAGCGGGAGCCGAACTTCAATCGACGAGCCTGTGAATTCTCAGCCTCTACCGCGCCGCCCACTTCAGCGCTTCGATCTCATTCTTCTCCAGCGGTCTGACCGCCCCCACCGGCAGGTCCCCCAGCTGCACGGGGCCGAAGCCCACGCGCACGAGGCGCGTCACCGGGTGCCCGACGGCGCTCATCATTCTTCGCACCTGACGCTTCTTGCCCTCGCTGATGCGCAGCTCGACGACCGCGCGGCCGCCCTCGCTCCCCCGCTCACCCGTGCTCGACACGAGCGTCGCACTCGCCGGCGCAGTCAGGCCGTCGTCGAGCTCCACGCCCTGCCGCAGGTGCGCGAGCGTCGCCGGTGACGGCACGCCCTTCACCGTGGCCAGGTACGTCTTGGTCACGTGGTGCTTCGGGTGCAGCAGCAGTTGCGCGAGCTCGCCGTCGCTCATGAACAGCAGTAGGCCCTCGGAGATGTAGTCCAGCCGCCCCACGGGGAACAGCCCCGCGGGCGCGTCGGGCGGGAAGTACTCGGCGACGGTGTGGCGCCCCTGCGGGTCGCTCATCGTCGTCATGACCTCGATGGGCTTGTGGAACGCGAAGTACGCCGGCTCGTCGGCCAGCTTCACGACGTTGCCGTCGACCGCGACCTCGTCGATCTGCGGGTCGACCTTGGCGCCCAGCTCGGTCACGATCATGCCGTTCACGGTCACCCGCTGCGCGGTCATGATGTCCTCGCTGCCGCGCCGCGACGCCACTCCCGCGCGCGCCAGGAACTTCTGGAGCCGCATCGGGAAGATGCGGCCGTCCGCGTCCTGGCCCTCAGTCGACGGTTGCGATGGATTCGTCGTCATCTTCGACCTCCGGACCTTCGATGGCGTTGAGGCGCTCGCGGATCGCCATCTCGGTGGCGGCGTCCGGCGCGAACTCCTCGAGCGGAGGCAGTTCGTCGAGGTCCTTGAGGCCGAACTTCTCCAGGAACGTGCGCGTGGTGCCGTAGATCACGGCGTTGCCCTGCGCGCGGTCGCGCCCGGCCTCGCGCACGAGGCCCTTCTCCACCAGCGACGAGATGACCGCCTCGGAGTTGACGCCGCGCACGGCGTTGACGCCCTGACGCGTGACGGGCTGGTGGTACGCGATGACCGCCAGTGCCTCGAGGGCGGCCTGCGATAGCCGCCGCGTGTCCCACGACAGCACCATCTTCTCGATCATGGGGTGGAACGCCGGGTGCGAGTACATGCGCCAGCCGCCGGCGACCTCGCGCAACTGGAAGCCGCGCTCGTCGCGCGCGTACTCGGCGGCCAGCGCCTCGAGTGCCTCGGTGACCTCGGCCTCGGGGATCTCGAGCAGCTTGGCGACTCTCGGCGCCGGCAGCGGCTCGTCGGTCACGAACAGCAGCGCCTCGAGGGTGCCGCGCAGGGTGTCACTCATCGTCCGTCCCACCTTCACACTCGCTGATCACGATGTCCCCGAAGAGCGCGTCCTGGCGAAGCGACAGGAACCCGCGCTTGTAGAGCTCGAGCACCGCGAGGAACGTCACGACCAGGATCTCGGTCGACGCTCCCGCGGCCACCAGTTCCGAGAACCGCACTTCCTTGCGTCCGCGCACGATGCGCCGCACTGACTCCATGTGCAGCTCGAGCGGCAGCGGCATCGACGCCACGTGCTCGGCCTGCAGCAGGAAGATCTCCCTGCGCTGCACCAGGTCCGCGCACAGCACCGCCAGCCCGCGCAACGTCACGCCCTCGAGGAAGTCCGGCATGAGCTTGAGGAACGGCTCCTCGATGCCTGCGGCGCGCGCGTGCATGCGTCCCTCGGACTCCAGGCGCATCGCCAGCTCGCCCGACACGCTCTTGAACTGCTTGTAGACGAGCAGCCGCTCCACCAGCAGCGCCCGCGCCTCCTCCGGCGAGAGGTCCTCGAACTCGTCGAGGTCCATGTCACCTTCGCTCGGGATCAGCGCCGCGGACTTGATCTCGAGCAGCGTGGCCGCGACCAGCAGGAAGTCGCTCGCCACGTCCAGGTCGAGCTCCTGCATGCGCTCGATGTGCGCGCAGAACTCGTCCGCGATCTCGGCGATCGGGATGTCGCGGATGTCGAGCTTCTGCCGGCCCACCAGGTGCAGCAGCAGGTCGAACGGCCCCTCGAAGATGTCGGTCTTGACCTTGTAGGCGGCCATCCGCTGCTTTCCCGACCCTGCGGTCTAGGGTTCGATGTGCGTCAGGCGGCGCACGTTGGTGATGACTTCGTCGGTGACCGGGCGCGCGCGCTCGGCGCCGGCCTTCAGCACTTCCCACGCATAGCCCGGACGCGCGGCCAGCTCCTTGCGGCGCTCGCGGAACGGCGCGAGGTAGTCCGCAAGCTCCTGGGCCAGGGCCTTCTTGTGCGCGACGCACCCGCACTCGGCGGTGCGGCAGCAGCCATCCCACTCGGCGATCGCCTCGGGCGAGCCGATGAGCTTGTGGATCTGGTGCAGCGGGCAGATGCCGGGATCGCCCCGGTCGGTCTTCAGCTTGCGGGCCGGGTCCGTGATCATCGACATGACCTTCACGCGGATCTCCTCGGGCTCGTCCGAGATGAAGATCGCGTTGCCGTAGGACTTCGACATCTTGCGGCCGTCGGTGCCCGGAACGCGCGCGCCGGACTTCGCGATGAGCGCTGCCGGCTCGACGAGGTAGCCCGCGCCGTCCGCGCCGCCGCCGTAGACGTTGTTGAAGCGGCGCACGATCTCGCGCGTCAGCTCCACGTGCGGCAGCTGGTCCTCGCCCACCGGCACGAGGTCGGCGTTGACGATCGTGATGTCGGCGGCCTGCAGCAGCGGGTACTCGAAGAAGCCCACGTTGCCGAGGTCCTTGTCGGTGATCTGGTCGCGCTGCTCCTTGTAGGAAGGCACGCGCTCCAGCCACGACATCGGCGTGACCATCGTGAAGTAGAGCGCCAGCTCAGCGACCTCGGGAACGTCCGACTGCCGGTAGATGGTGCACTTCTCCGGGTCGAGGCCTGCCGCGATCCAGTCGAGCACCTGCTCCTCGGTGTAGCGGCGGATCTCGTGGGTGTCGGCCCACATGGTGGTCATCGCGTGCCAGTCGGCGACGAAGTAGAACGCGTCGTACTCCTCCTGGAGGGCGAGCATGTTCTGCAGGTTTCCGAACCAGTGTCCGAGGTGGAGCTTGCCGGTCGGACGGTAGCCGGTGAGGATGCGCTTTCGGGCCATGCTGAGGCGGCCTTTCCAAGGACTCGGGTGTGCCTCAGCGATTCTACCGTACCCGATGAGGGAAACCTCTTAAGTGACACCTGCCCACCACAACCATGGAGGTTCACACCATGAACGCGATCGATCGCGACACCATCCTTCGACTCTCGACGCACGGCCGCTGGCCGTCCGTTTCGATCTATCTGCCCGTCGACCACCTCGGGATCCGCACGGACGCCGACCGCATCCGGCTGCGCAACCTCGTCCGAGACGCGCGCGACCGGCTCGAGGCCGACGGCGAGCGTGCGGGCGACATCGACGCGCTGCTCGCGGGCGCCGTCGACGTCGCGGGCAACGAGCCGCTGTGGGGTGGCGGGCCCAACGGGCTGGCGGTCTTCGCCGACGAGGCGGGCACCGAGACGTTCTGGCTCGACGCGGACCCGCCCGAGCTCATGGTGGTCGGCGACCGCTTCTACCTGCGCCCGCTCTACGGCGCGCTCGCCAACGACACCCGCGTGTGGGCGCTCGCGATCGACCTGAACAAGACCCACCTCTTCCGTCTCGACCGGATGAGCATCGAAGAGATCGACCTGCCCGCCGGCACGCCGACCTCCCTGGCGGAGGACATGCAGTACGACCAGGGAGAGGAGTCGCTGCAGTACCACACCGTGCCGGGAGCGACGCCCGAGGGCGTCTCGCCGGGCTCCAACGCGGCCATGTACCACGGACACGGTGGCAGCAAAGACGTCGACCACATGCAGCGGCAGCGCTTCATGCAGGAGCTGTCGCGCGGCGTGGTGAAGGTGATCGGCGCCGAGAGCGCCGACCCGCTCGTGCTGCTCGGCGTCGACTACCTCGTCGAGGACTTCCGCGCGGTCAGCGCGTACGCGCACGTCGCCAAGGAGCAGGTCGTCGGAGCGACCGACTACCTCTCCCCCGCCGACGTCCACCATGCCGTGCTCGTGGCGATCGGACCGCGCCTAGAGGCCAAGCGGGCGGTCGACCTCGAGGAGTACCAGGAGTTCGCGACCTCGTCGCGCGCCTCCGACGACGCCGCCGAGATCGTCGCGGCCGCGGCCGCCGGGCGCGTGAAGACGCTGCTGATGGACGACTCGTCGGGACCGTGGGGCTGGTTCGACCGCGAGACGTTCGACGTCACGCACCTGTGCCCGATCGAGCCGCGCTACCTGCGCGACACGTCGGCGGCGCCGAGCAATCCCGACCTGTTCGACTGCGGATGGGACCTCATCGACCTCGCCGCCGCGGAGACACTCAAGCACGGCGGGAAGGTGCGCGCCTACCGCGGCGAGGCCTCACCGATCCAGGGTGCGGCCGCGGTGTTCCGGTACTAGCGGCCCGGGACACGCTCGGCAGAGAGGCCCCGACGCTTCCGCGCCGGGGCCTCTCCACGTGATCGCCCCAGGAGGCGAAGCTACCGAGTCAACGTCGCCCTTTCGCCTCGAGCCGGCCGAGCGGGGGTGCTAAAGGCCAGTCAGGACATGCAGGATCGGATAGACCGTGTGGTCGAAGTACCACCCGATGGGGTTGAAGCTCGGAAGGAGTTGCGGAAGGATGAAGACCAGCGCCAGCACGATGACGAACCCGTAGCGCTCCAGCTGGCTGTACGCCCGCAGTGCGTTCCCCTTGAGGAAGTACTGCACGACACGGCTGCCGTCGAGCGGCGGGATCGGGATCAGGTTGAACATCGCAAGCACGAGGTTGATCAGCGCGAAGAAGTAGAAGATGAAGAGTACGACGTCTGGCGCCTGGAAGAGCGTGCTGAGACGGAATGCGATCCCCGACACGGTCGCCAGCAGGATGTTGGTGACGGGTCCCGCCGCTCCAGTGAGCAGCATGCCCATCTGATAGGTCGTGCGGGTCATGCGCCGCGGGTCGATCGGCACCGGCTTGGCGTAGCCGAACGCGAACCTGCCGCCCGAGAGCAGCAACATGACGGCGGGCATCAGGATCGTGCCCCACAGGTCGACGTGCGCGATCGGGTTCAGCGTGAGCCGCCCGCGGTCGTGCGCCGTCGGGTCCCCCAGAAGGTACGCGACGTATCCGTGCGACACCTCGTGCAGGATGACCGCGGGGATGAAGAGCAGTATCTCCAGAACAACAGCAAGAGGGCTTGACTGCATGCGG
>Ga0209638_1002738_pt1 | contig 10715 bp, 10 predicted proteins | sample BarGraNGADG00211_FD_184490 | JGI IMG/M metagenome (GOLD analysis project Ga0209638, IMG submission 184490) | Arctic peat soil microbial communities from Barrow, Alaska - Barrow Graham LP Ref core NGADG0002-211 (SPAdes) (version 2) | ecosystem: Environmental > Terrestrial > Soil > Wetlands > Peat... | reverse complement strand
CGATGGGCTGTTCCGCCGATTGGCCAAATGAATCGGGAGCCGGAGCCGGAATTTCTTACCCGCGAGATTGTCGAAGCTATCCACGACGATCAGATTGAGACCCGTGGCGGGCTTCACGGTTTTCGTGATGAGAATGCGTTGGAATCGGCGATTGAGGCTGCCCGAAACGTTTATCGTTACGGCGGTGGCGACCCTTACGAAATTGCCGCCGCCTATGCATACCACATTGTCGGGAGCCAAGCCTATTGCATCGTAGATGAAGAATTCAGAAAGGCCGGCTTCAGAGGCAAGTTCCGTCCGATCTGCATAGCCCCACTCGCCTCCGTTTTTCACTCTGGCTTTCAGGGCTTTCGAAAGTTGACCAGCTTTCTCTCGGAAATTAAGATCGTCAAACAGGCCGACCACTTTGAGGCCGGCGATCCAGCCATCCCCCGTAAGCGCGTACCGGTCAAAAGTGCTTGGCTTCACTAAACCCCTCTCAACCAGATCGTGCCACGTGGTTCGGTATACGTCAGCAAACTTCTCCGTTGTAGCGTCGAGCTCCTGCCATTCGTAAGGTTCCCCGAGGCTCTGCATAATCAAATGAACCGCCAGGACGATGTTGTCCTCCCGCTCTTTGTTCGATAGACTCATTCGTCAAATCCCAATTCTCTCAACTTCCTCCAGTTAGGCCAACAGTTCCCTGAGTCGCGCGCCGAGCCATCGGAGATGGCACAGGAATCTACGTTCCGGTGACCACGCCGCCGTCGACGCTGAGGACCGTACCGGTGATGAAGCAGGCCTGATCCGACGCCAGCCAGGCGTAGGCGTTGGCGATGTCCTCGGGCTGCCCCATGCGGCCCAACGGCGTGTGTCCCAACATGCCTTGCAGGATCTTTTCCGGCATCTGCTTCACCATTTCGGTGGCGATAAAGCCCGGCGCGACGGCATTCACGCGGATCTGGTACTTGCCCAACTCGCGCGCCCAGACCTTGGTCATGCCGATGACTCCCGCCTTGGTGGCCACGTAATTCGTCTGGCCGAAGTTGCCGTAAAGGCCGACCACGCTGGACGCGTTCAGAATCACGCCGCCGCCGCTTTGGATCATGCGCGGCACTACCGCGCGCGTGCAGGTGAACACGCCTTTCAGGTTGACGCCGATCACGGCATCGAACTGTTCGTCGCTCATGACGCCGGCCAGCGCGCCGTCCTTATACTTGACGAGCTGACCGTCGCGCAGGATGCCGGCGTTGTTGACCAGGACGTAGACCGCGCCGAGCCGGGCCGCGACATCTTCCACCGCACTCTCGACGGAGGCGGCGCTGGTGACATCCACCTTCTGGAAAATGCCGCCGCCCTCCTGCGCTTCGCCATCCTTCACGTCCCAGGAGGCGACGCGGCAGCCTTCCTGGGCGAAGCGTCGCGCCGTCGCCAGGCCGATGCCTCCGGCGCCGCCGGTCACGATGACTACCTTGTCTTTCAATCCCGTTTCGATCATCTATGTCTTCCCCCAAATGTCGCCAACCGTGAAGCCGTTCGGGAACGGGTCTTCCGGGTCCACCACGTACTGCGCAAAGCCGGTGATCCACGCCTGTCCAGAGAGCGCCGGCACCACCGCGGCGTACGGGCCGACGCGCGTCTCTTCGAGCAGGCGCCCGGTGAACGTGGTGCCGAGAATGCCTTCGTGGACGAAATCCTCGTACAGCCCGAGTTGTCCCTTGGCATGCAGCGCCGCCATCTTGGCGCAGGTGCCGGTGCCGCAGGGCGAGCGGTCCATCACCCCGGTCCAAGTTTCCGGCCGCGCCCAATCGAGCGTCCCGGTGGAAACCACCACGGCGTTCTTGCGATGCGCTTCCAGCAGGGAGGGCGGCCCAGAAAGCTGCGCGATGCTCACGCCGGCGATGCCGGGGTTCTCGGGATGCACCACCGGCAGTTGTTCCTGCGTCGCGGCCTTGATCATCTCGGCGATCCTGACGATTTCACGCCCCTCGTCCGGCTCGAGGGTGAGGCCGAGCGGCTCGGCGTCGGCAATCACGTAGAACATGCCGCCGTACGCCACGTCCACCGTCACCGTGCCCAGGCCGCGGACCTCCACCTTGGCATCCAGGTGCGTGGCAAAGGCCGGGACGTTGCGGAAGGTCACCTTGCGCACCTTGCCATGGTGCACCTCCGCGTCCACCGCGATCAGGCCAGCGGGTGTTTCCAGTTTGAGGTGCGTCACCGGTTCGACGGCCTTGACCATGCCGGTCTCGATCAGCACCGTGACCACGCAGATGGTGTTGGTGCCGGACATCGGCGGGTACTCCACCTGCTCCATGATGACGAACCCGGCATCGGCTTCCGGATGGTTGGAGGGCAGGATCAGATTGCAGTTGGCCGCCGGGTATCCGCGCGGCTCGCGCAGCATGCGCAGGCGGATATGGTCGGCGTGCTTCGCCAGCCAGTTCTTCTTGTCGAACATGGTTTGCCCGGGGACGTCCAGCACGCCGCCGGTGATCACGCGCCCCGGCTCACCGCATGCGTGGGCATCCACCGCTGTAATCATGCTCGAGAATCGCAATTGCCACCTCTTCTCTATGCTACATTGCACGCATGCGAAACTATTGCGCGCTTCTCGTCCTGTTGGCCCTGCCGTTGGCGGCCGAAAAGAAAACGATCGTGCCGCCCGAATTCGCCGGCGGCACGGCGAACTTCAGCCCTGGAATCCTGGTGGATGGCACGCTCTATGTCTCCGGCCAGATCGGCCAGGACCTCAAGACCAAGCAGGTCCCCGCCGATTTCGAGACCGAGGTGAAGACCTTGCTGAGCAATATCGGAATCGTGCTGAAAGCCGCCGGCATGACGTACAAAGACGTGGTGTCAGTCCAAGTCTACCTCACCGATATGGATCTATTTCCCCGGATGAACGCGGTCTACACGACGTTCTTCCCCGACCCGCGCCCGTCGCGCACCACGGTGGGTGTGACGAAACTCGCGGCGGCGGCGGCGCACATCGAAATTACGGTGACGGCGAAGAAGTAGCGGCGTCAGGGCTGGGTCGGAGCCGAATGCCGGTTCGCGGCTGAAGCCACGTCAGCCCCTCGGCTAAACGCGGCTAGACGGCTTGGCCGTTTTTGTTTCGGCGGTCCCTTCGCGGTCCATCGCAGTTCCAGCAGTTGCTCCACGTCTCCTGGCGAATTCTTGACATCCGGACAGTTCTGTCCGACCATAGAAGCATGAAAGGCGCGGAATTCGAGCGCAGAATACAGAAGCTGGCGAAAGAGAAAGAACTCTCTTGCTTCTTCGTAGCCGACAAGGGCAAGGGCAGCCATGGCCGCTTGTACTTAGGCTCCGAGTTCACAACGCTCAAAGACCGCAAGAAGGAACTAGGGAAAGGGCTCCTGGCCAAGATGTGCCGCGATCTCAAGATTCACGCCGAGGAGCTATAGCAACGATTTGAGGAGTTCTCGATGTCTGCATTTACGTACCCCGCAAAATTCTCCACCGGATCGGATGGCCGCGTGCTGGTCGAATTCGTAGATCTCCCGCGTGTCGCAACCGACGGCAAGAACCTATCGGAGGCAATGGAAGAAGCCATCGACGCCTTAGGTTCCGATCTTTCCATTCGCCTTTCGCGGCGCGAAGCGATCCCCGCGCCATCGCCCGCCAAACGGGGCCAGCGCCTGATCCCAGTCCCTTGGTGGCTGGCTCCCAAGCTGGCCCTCTATCTCGCCATGCGGGACCAGGGCGCCAACAATTCCGAACTCGCGCGACGCCTGAACGTCGATGAACGTGTCGTGCGCCGTATGCTCGATCCCGCGCATGAAACCAAAGCGGAGAAGATTCAGGCAGCTCTAGCGGCATTGGGCAAACGGCTCACTATGGAAGTGGAGGACGCGGCTTAACTCGCTCGATTCCGCCGGGCGAAAAGCAGGCGATTCCCCTCTTTGGCCATTGGACATCTTACTCCGTGCAACTGGCGACGGACTACACCGACAGTGTCGCCGCCGGTTGGCACGTTCAAGCCTTATGGTCCAACTGGAAGTTCGAATTCACGGAAGCCGGCGCCAGCGTGCCGCCAAGAAGACGGCCGTCCCCACATTCGACCAGCCAAGTGAACAGCCCTCCCACTACACGGGCTTGCGCAGCCAGAGATAGCAGTGATTGCCGATGCGGCCGGCGCGAGCGGTGCCGAGCAGCGGGAGATCGAGGTAGCGCAGCGGAAAGAGCAGCCAGCCGAGGGCGAAATGGACGCCGCCGCGCCACCAGCGCCAGGGCAGCAGGCCCTTGACGTATTCGATGCCGACCACCAGCAGGGTGGCGGTGGGGCCGGTGCGCCAGCCTTCGGCGACAATTTCGAGGTCCCCGGCGAGCAGCTTCAGCCCGTCGAGCGTGAAGCGGCGATAGTCCTTGGGATATTCGTGGAACGGGTGGCAGAAGGGCGTCACCAGATGCAGGTAGCCGCCGGGGGCGAGGACGCGGCGGAGTTCGCCAGTGACGCGGCCGGGGTCGCGCACATGTTCGAGGACGGCATCGCATTCCACGCGCTGGAAGACGGCGTCGGCAAACGGCAACTGCTCCGCATCGGCGGCGATATCGACGCCTGGCATGGGGAAGAGGTCGAGATTGAGGTAGCCGGGGACGGCGCGGCCGGCGCCGCCGATGTAGAGATTCCAGCGGCCCAGGGGGAAATCGGTGGGTTCGCGCGGGTTCATGACGAAGGGCGCGGGGGGCTCCAGGGCGCGGCGGAGCAGGCCGCGGGCCTGGCGGGCGCGATAGCGTTGTTGGAGAGCGGAATTGTGCTCCACTTACTTAGCCGGCGGCAGGATTTTGAGTTTCGCGGGGAGGGTGAAGAGATCGTCCCGAAGATTCCTGTTGATCTGCACGCTCTCGGAGTAAATCTCGTAGAGCTTCTCGCCGTTGCGCTGGCGGCGAATGCTGAACGGCCACATGACGCCGCCGCCCACGTCGCGGTATTTGGCGAAGAAGGTCTCTTCGGTGTCGAAATCCTTGAACTCGGGATTGCGGCGTTTGAGCACCTGGCGGACCGGCAGCTTGGTGGAAGTGCTGAAATAGACGGTCACGGTGAGGCCATCGGCATCGGTGATATCGACGATCTCCACGGCCAGATTCTCGTAGAGGTCGCTGCCGCGCGAGTAGAAGTCCATGGCGGGCTCATCGAGGCGCTGGCGGAGGATATAGAAGACGTTGCGCAGGGTGCCATCCCGCCAGTTTTCGATGCGTTTCGGCTCCATTAGGCGCGCACCGCGGAAGGTGATTTCCCAGGCGCCCTCCTGGTTGAAGAGCACTCCGCCGGAATCGTCCTTGCCAAAAACCTGGCGCTCGCGGACCGAGGGCTTCCCCGGGACAGGAGTCAGGTAGCGCGTGTAGATCTTGGCGATATCGAGGCCTTGCAGCTCCTGCCGGAAGAACGAGTAGGCGCGGCCCGATTCCACGCGGTCTTCCATGGCGAGGTAGGCTGTGCCGCCCACGGCTTGGAGTGCCTCATGGACGACGCGTTGGCCGCGCTCGTAGGCGGTTTCGGCGGCCAGGGCGCCGGCGGCGAGCGCCAGCGATAGAAACAGCGGTCCGATGCTTTTCATTGCGGCCTTCGGGCAAGCTCCAGCGGGTTCAAGCCTGTATTGATCTTATAGTCTCTCACCACGACGTCGGAGAACTTACTCCCGCCCTGATTGATGGTGACCTTGAAAGGGACCTTGATGCCACCGGCATCGCGGAAATCGTCGTAGATTTCCTCCGAGTAGATGGGCGCGCCGCCGGCCTGCTGGGTATCGTAGGACACCCGCTTGAGCAAGTGAGTCAGCGGGTCGAATTCCAGGCTGGTCATCTGGCCGGTGGCATCGGCGATCTGCACGCTGGATTCATCGATCGCGTTGACAACGCGGCCTTCGAGGCGGTCGCTGAGCAGCAACCGGTAGTAGACGCGGAAGAGATCGCCGAACACCTGGCTGCGTGGCATGCCCGCCAGCGCGCCCCATCCCTGTGGGGTGGAGATCCAGCCGACCTTGCCGTCTGCGTACACGGTCACGCGGCCGGCGGGAAGGGTGGCATCCTGGCGGAAGGTGGTAGGCGCGACCCATTTTTCGATCTGGACGATTTTCGAGCCGCCGACGTTCGGCACGGCGGGAGCGATCGAGTATTCCGCGAGCATGGTGTAGTCTTTGACGGCGGCGAGTTTCTCGGCTCCGCCGGCGGCAGCCTGCGCCTGGAGCAGGATCTGCTTGCCTTCGGCGAGGCTGGCATCGCTGCTCTCGACGACTTCGGGTTTGGCTTCCGGGATGGCGAGAGAGAGTTTGGTCACCGGGCCCAGCTTTTCGAGCGGTTCGACGAACATGCTTGGGTTGGCCGCCACGACCACCGTGAGATTGGCGGGGTTGAGGAATTGTTTGGCCACGCGCAGCAGGTCGGCGCGCGTCACCGATTCGAGCGCCTTTTGATACAGCGGGAGGTAGTCCTTCGGATAGCCGTAGTAATCCAGCACCATTTGGCGCGCGAACAATTTGGTCTGGCTGTCGTGGGTGAAGACCAGGCGGTTGACCGCGGCATCCCGTGCATTCCTCCACTCGTCCTCCGTGACTTCGGCGGTGCGGAGGCGGTCGATCTCCTCCTGGATCGCCTTAATGGCGGCGACGGTGGAGATGCTCTTGGCGCTGCCGGAGATTTCGAACAGGCCCGGCCGCGCGTAGTCGGCGTTCCAGGTGGCGCTCGCGTCATTGGGAATGCCCAGTTTGGTGCGCAGGCGGTCGGCGATGCGGCTCTGCGGCCCGCCGCCCAGGATGCCGGCCAGGATTTCGAGCGCGGCATAGTCCTTGGCATTGTCCTTATCGGCGCGCTGGCCGCCGAGGTGGCCGATCGTAAAGAAAGTCTGTGGGGCATCCTTCTTTTCGGCGAGGAAGACGCCCGGCGAGGGCGCGTTTTTCACCTTGGCGAATTCGGGGACGGGCGGCTGCTGCACGGTCCAATCGGCAAAGAGCTTTTCGATCGAAGCCTTCATCTCGGCGGTATTGAAATCGCCCCAGACGCCGAGCATGACGTTGGCCGGAAAGAAGTATCGCTGGTGGAACGCGCGCAGGTCGTTGCGGGAAACGCGGTCGATGGTGGCGTACTCCTGCTGCCACCCGAAGGGCGCATCCTTACCGTAGATGAGGCTGGCGAATTCGCGGTGGGCGACGATTGCGGCATTGTCGTTGCGGTGCGCGACGGCGACGCGCAACTGGGTTTTGGCGAGTTCGATCTTCTCCCGGCGGAAACCGGGCTGGGTGAGCATTTCCTTGAACAGTTGGAGTGTGGCGGGGGCGTTTTCCTTCAGTCCGGCGAAGGACACCGTGCCGACGGAGTCGCCGATGGCGGTCTCCATGTTGGAGGCTGAATTGTCCAACAAGGTGTCAATCTGTTCCCCGGTTTTGAGGATGGTGCCGCCGGTGCGCATCGTGATTCCGGTCAGTTGGGCCAGGCCGATGCGCTGGGGCGGATCCCAGAGGCTGCCGGTGCGAACCAGAGCGATTCCGCCGACCACTGGCAGATCGTGATCTTCCAGCAGGGAGAGCTTCATGCCATTGGGTAGCGTGAAGGTGGCGGCATTCGGCGCCTGGATGGCGCGCAGTGGTGGATACTTGAGGTCCTTGGGCGAGAATGCGCCGCTGGCGGCAGCGGGCGCGGAAGCAGTTCCCCGGCCTCGTCCGGCGGTGGCGGGGGCGCCAGGGGCCTGGGTGCCGCCGCGCCCGGCGGCGGGTGGCGCGGGCTTCTCCGTCTTGGGCGCGCCTGGCGCCGGAATGCCCCCGCCTTGCGCGCGGGCGGCGACCGCCAAAAGGAGAATGCCGAGAATGCGGCGCAAGGTTTTCATTGCGGACCTCCGGTTTTGCGCTCCGGCGGCTTGGGCGGCGGCGGAGCATCGGACTGGCCGGGCAGCACGGTATACACCGTGGTGCGGCCAGTGGCCACAAAGTAGCGGTTGGCTGCCCGCTGCACCTCCGCGGGGCTAACCCGATTCAGATCGTCCAGGGTGGTGAACAGTTTGCGCCAGTCGCCATAGCTAGCGGAGTGGAAGGCGAGCAGACCCGCCAGATCGCGGTTGCTGGTCATCCCGCGCATGAGGTTGGCCCGTCCCTGCGCCTTGGCCCGCGCCAGCAACAGCGGGTCGAGCGCGGTGGACTTGAAGCGCTGCAGCAGATCTTCCAGCGCCCGCTGAGTCTCTTCTACCGTATGGCCCGGCGCGGGCACCAGCAGGAAAACGAACAAATTGGGAAAGCGGCCATCGGGGTTGGTCGCCACCGCCTGGGCTTGCAGGGCGAGGCGTTTCTCCTGAACCAGCTCGTTGTAGAGCATGCCAGTCCGCCCCTGCGAGAGGAGAATCTGTATCAAATCGAGCGGGATATCGTCCTTATCGTATTGGCTGGGACGCTTGTAGCCGACCAGGGTGACGGGCTGTCCGGGCATCTCGAGGATCACGGTCTTTGGGCCATTCTGCGGCGGCTCCCGAGTGGTCTCCACTGGCGGCATCGGCTTGGCGGCCATGGGGCCGAAGTAGCGCTCCGCCAGGCGTTTGGCGTCCACCGCGGTGACGTCGCCCACGATGGCGACGGTAATGTTGCCGGGGACGTAATAACGCTGGAAGAAGGCCTGGGCCTGGGTGCGGCGGAGGTTTGGAATGTCGCTGGGCCAACCGCCGGACGGGTTGCGGTAGGGGTGAACCTTGAAGGCGGCCGACAGCAGCTCCGCCAGCAGCCTGGCCGGCGGGTTGGATTCCACACGCTGCCGATATTCCTCCAGCACCACATCGCGCTCCCGGTAGAACTCGCGGAAGGCAGGATGCAGCAGGCGCTGCGATTCCATGAGGAACCAGAGTTCCGCGCGGTTGGAGGGGAGGCTATAGGAAGACTCAGTAGAGGCGGTGGCAGCCAAGGAGGTGAAGTTGAGGACGCCGTTTTCCGCGAGGATGCGGAGGTACTCGCCGGACGCGGCCAGGCGCTGTGCGCTGTCGGCGGCCATGCGGAACTGACTGCGCAGCATGTCGACGCGCATCTGGTCGGCTTTGATGCCCTTATCGGCTTCCGCGTCCATGCGGTCGTAGGCCTCTTCGGCGGCGTCGAGCGCTTTCTTTTCCTCGGGCCAACTGTGCGTACCGATGGTCTCCGTACCCTTGAAGGCCAGGTGCTCGAACATATGGGCGAGACCGGTTTCCCCGGCGGGGTCTTGAATGCTGCCCACGTTCACCCTGGTATGAAACGACACCACGGGCGATTCGTGCCGTTCGAGCACGATGAAGTGCAGCCCGTTGGGCAGGGTAAACTCGCTTACCTTCTTTTGGAGTTCCTGGAACTCCTGGGCCTTTTTGGGGGGCTCCTGGAGATCCTGCGCGGACACAAGCAGACCCGCGGAGAGGATCAGGGAGCAGAGATCGAGACCACGCACGATTGACAACTCCTTCGGCCAGAGGGAAGTTCCGACTGCTTTTAAGAGGATAGCAAGCCCATCGGGGGGGGGAGTACCCCTGAAGTACCGCCATGACTGTTGTTTGGCCGGAAGCTTCCACATAATGTACTCAGCCTCGGCAAAGATAAGGAAAGAAATCATGGATTCCACGGTGCTTTTGCAGAAACCGGCAGCCCAGCGCGATGCGATCGGCGGCGACCGTCGCCAGGACCGGCGATACCACCTGCAACTGGAGCTGAAATGGAAGCTCATCCGGCGGCGTCGCGTGCTGGATACGGGGACGGGACAGACCGTCGATGTCTCTAGCGGTGGAATCCTCTTCGACGCGGGACGCCATCTGCCGGAGGGGCTCAATGTGGAACTGTCGATTGCGTGGCCGGTGCTGTTACACAACGTGGCTCCGATGCAACTGGTAGCGGCCGGGAAGATCGTCCGCGGCGATGGCCGCCGGGTAGCGATCCAGACCATGCAGCACGAATTCCGCACGGTGGGCATTCCGAGTGAGCACCGCAACGTGCTGGCGGGAGCTACTCACAATCCGGCGATGCGGACCGGTGCGGCAACGTTCGCCGCGTTGTTCGCCGCGTTGTTCGCTGCGTTCGTCAAGCGCTAAAGGGCGGCGGCGCCTCCGCGGGCCGGGGGGTGGCCCAATGCCACATAGTTTCCTCAGGTGGGGCGGGCCCCTGTCCGCGCATAGGCGGCCAAGTGAGTTCGCCTGCCCAACTTCCGAGTGCGCCATGTTTAGCGGCCAATGTCCCGAGTGAGGGGCTCGCTGCCGCGATTGCGTGGAGGGCCGGATGGGGAGGTGTGAGGAACGAAGCCATATCCAGGGCGTGGCGTTTGGCAAACCGGTGACAGACAGGACTGACAGCGAATTTCCGGCAAAGTCAGCCAGAAATTCATGTCAGTCTTGTCAGTCCCCGTGGGTTGCGAAACGAACCCAATTCCCGGGTTTTCCGTTTCGGGAGAATCGGTTACGGAGGAGTCCACGTCGGGTTGGTGCTGCCGGCGGAGAGCCTGGCGGCGTTCCAGTTCCCCAAGGTGGGTGAAGAAGGATCGCTCGGTATCGATGATGTGACGGTGGAGTCGGTTGAAGGATTCGGTGTTGTTGGCGAATCCGGCGCCGAAATCGGCGCCCCTTTTGGCTTCGTAGGCGACGGTGGCGCCGTGGTTGACGAGGTCGGCGGCGAGGAAGCGGTAGCGGCGCAGGAACCAGTCGTCTTTGACGAGGATGTCGACGAGAAGGCGCTCGACGAGGCCGATGGGCTGAAACTCGTGGTCGTACTCGTCGGCGAGAGCGGCGA
>Ga0209638_1002737_pt1 | contig 10721 bp, 9 predicted proteins | sample BarGraNGADG00211_FD_184490 | JGI IMG/M metagenome (GOLD analysis project Ga0209638, IMG submission 184490) | Arctic peat soil microbial communities from Barrow, Alaska - Barrow Graham LP Ref core NGADG0002-211 (SPAdes) (version 2) | ecosystem: Environmental > Terrestrial > Soil > Wetlands > Peat... | reverse complement strand
ACTCCGCAATGGGCGGGACTACCTGGTGTGGCGAGCTCCGTGGAGTAGGAGGCCGCCTGACGGCGACACGGGACGACCAAGGAGACGGGATGCCAGTTACCCCCGGACGATATGGATGATCGCCTCGTCGGTCATCTCCTCCTCGTCCTCCTCCTCGCCTTCGTCGGGAGGGAGGATCGCGATCTCGCGGAAGGCATCGATGATCTCGGCGTCGGTCATCTCATCTTCCCGGCTCTTCAGCTCATCGACGGCCGTTCGCTCGGCACGGCGCCACCGCCGCTCCGCCGCGGATGGCGTCGGCTCCGGAGGTGATGCGCGCTCGTCGCTCATGGCTCTGGTCACTCCTCAGGGGCCACCAATCATGCGCGCACGCGCACCCGGTCACAGAGCAGGCCCGGACGCCCGGTGCGCGTTCCCATCCTCCGAAGAGAGCGGAGCGCCCGGTGCGAAGTTGGGGGCGAGTAGAGGGCCCGACGACCTCGCAGTGAAGACCATGAGTTCGTCCCCCTGCCGAGCCAGCCACACCGGCGTGGCAACGGGCGTGCCGTCCCGCCGGAATGTGGTGAGGGAGAGGTAGGTGCTCTTCGCGAGCGTCTGGACATCCATCGGGCGCTCCGTGCTCTTCCGGTGGCTACCGTCGGCTTCCGACTTCCACGGGACCCAGAGCAGCGGCCCCCGGACGCCCGGTTTCGATGCCAACCGAATCCGTCACGGCTACCTACGGCCCGGCCGGGAAGACCAGCGTCTGACCCCGGCCGGTGATGGTGGCGCTGCTGCCGTCAAAGGTGCCGGTATAGGTCCAGCGCCCCTGTTCGAGGGAGAACGTGTGCCCGTCAAAGGTGCCGGCCGCGTCGATGGCGCTGAAGTCGACGTTGGTGCATGTGGCCCAGAGCCCGACGGCGGCGGCCATTCTGGTTGGGCCGGTGCCGTTCGGGTCGCCGCCCGAAGGGGTGAAGGACAGGGTCACCTTGGCCGGGCAGGTCAGGTTCTCGCCGACGCCACCGATCGGCACGATGGCGTCGATGGTGCGGCTGACGGGCTCGCCGAAGCTCGGGACCGGTGGCGTCGGGGTCGGGCTTGGGGTCGGACCGTTCACCGTCAGCCGGACGAAATCGACGTACTGCCACGCGTCCCCCTTCTTCGCGTAGATCAGCAGGCCAAAGGAGTCCTCGCCTGGAGCGAGATCGAGGGTCTGGAGCCAGCCCCAGTGCCCGCTCATGGTCGTGGCGGTCCCCGGGAAGACGGCCATGATGGTGGCGGCGGCGTCGCCCAGCCTGGTCACCTGGATCGGCAGGGACGCCTGGTCGGTCGAGAAGCCGTCGACCAGGGGCACCCAGATGTCCTTGCCCGCGGCGTCCTTGCCGGAAGAGGCGAGGAGACGGTAGCTCGGGAAGGTCGTGTTCCCGGCGACGTTGGCCTCGAACTCTGCCCAGCGGGCCGCGATCGAGGCCACCGTTCGGGCCGACAGCCAGGGCACGTAGGCGAAATGGGTGTAGCTGGTGTCCCCACCGGCGGCGATGCTGGTGGCGCTGTCCCCGGAGCTGTAGGTGCTCAGCTGACCGCTTGCCGCGTCGTAGACGATGGTGCGCAGGTGCCCGACATAGTTGGGATCGGCGACATACAGGCGGCTCGGGCTGACCCGGTAGACCACCATGGTGTGTCCCCCGGCGATCCCGTCCGGGCTGATGCGGATCATCTGCGGCTCCCCCGAGAAGGCGATGGCCGCCCGGAAGGCCTCGTAGGTGAGGGCCCCGTCGGCGCTGGCCCACTGGCTGTTGCGGAACTGCAGGTACGTGGCCCGGTCGACGATGGGGTCGGCATGGACGCTGGCCGCGAAGCGATAGCCCTCCGAGTCGTCCTGCCAGAAGGTCGGAGTCTTGTCGGGAGACCCGTTGTTGTCGTACACGCCGTAGAGCGGCGAGGCCCCAGCGCCCTGGCGCTGGGTGGCGTAATACCAGATCTCGCTGAGGCTCTGGCCCTCGCACTGCCCACCCGGGGCCACATATGAGCCGTAGTTGTCGAACTCCCAGTCGTCGACCCCGGGCCGGAAGCCGGAATCGACCGTGGCCGGCAGGCGGTTCCAGTCGACCAGGCCGGCAAAGAGATCGGAGAAATGCGTCGCCAGGGCGGTCAGGGTACCGGACCCGTCACTGACCGGGGAGAGCGGCGCAATGGCCCCACTGTCCGAGTCGTAGTAGAAGGCCAGCACGGAGGCCCCGGCCGGGGCGCCGGCCGGCAGGGTGTATGTGAGGTTCACGTTCGCCGGGGCGGCCAGGTCGGCCCCGGGGGCCGCGACCGTGTAGAGCGGGCCCACGGGGATGACGGCCCCGCCGTAATCGCTCGCGTTCGCGGTTCCGGTGATCGGGGTGGCGGTGACCGAAAAGGCGGTGTCGGCGGACAGGGCCTGCGCCGGGATGCTGATCGCCAGCCCGTCGGCCAAGAGGCTTCCCCCGGCCGTCCCCAGGTGGCTGGAGACCGGGACACCGGGCGATCCGAGGGCCAGGTGCCCGCCCAGGGGCGGGGTTGCCGGCTCGGCCGGCGGAACGTCGCCGGATTCCGGGTCGACCGGCGGAGCGGGCAGGTCGCCCGGGTGGTCGACGGCATCGGCGGCCGCGGTCGAGATGTCCCGTGGCGCCAGGTTCGCGCTTGCCCCGGGGCCCGGAGAGGCGGACGCGCCCGGAGGCCCGGCCGCGCTGGCGGCCGGCCCACCACAGGCTCCCAGCAGGGTTGCGGTCACCAGCAGTGCCGCGAACCGACGGACGATGGCACGTTCCGGGCCGGCCCGTCCCTGGAGCCGGGCGGCCAGGGAGACGAAGAGTCGGCCGAAAGGGCGGGGTCCCATCGACGTCACGGGCGTGCTCTCCACTTCCCCGAGGCCCCGAAACCCGGCGACGCCGGGTTTCCCGTGCCTCGACAGGCCGCCGAGAGGGACGAAGGAGCCGCACGACAAACGCCCGCTGGGCGACGTTGGCGGACCCGTCCGGCGACACACCGTTGCCCGTCAACTATGCCCCATCACGACCGGTGCCCGTGCCCTCGCGAGGAAGCGGGCGTCCGGTGCCGGCGGGCGTCCAGGTGCTGCAGGACGACCGAGTGAGAAGGGCCGACCCGGGCCCGCCCTCAGATCCTGCCGAGAATCGCACCCGCGAATAGCTTCAACGTCGGCAGGTCGTTGAACGGATCGACGCCCGAGATCACGATCCGGTAGCCCTTGGCTTTGACGTAGAGGACGTTCTGGCCGAACGCGTTGACGAGATAGGCGTCCTCTCCGACGCCAGACACGGCCTGGTACGGGTTATCGGTCGACTTGACCGCGATCTGCTTCAGGCTGTCCCAAATGTCGACGCTCTCGTATGCGACGCCGGGCTGCGACGTGCTCCCGTCCCCTGACGTGAGGTCGTAGAAGCAGGCGGTCTTGGCATCGCCACCCATGTTCGCGCCGACCTCCGTCTTGGTCAGCGTCCAGCCCGACGTGCCGGCGATGTCGCCCGGGAAGTCGGCCGCCGTGAGACTCTGGCAGACGTCGCCCCCGAACGGAAGCTTCACGGTCGGTGCCCCGAGGTTGAGGATCGGAGCGCTCGGGCCGGCGCTCGCATTACCAGCGCCGCCCGCGGTCCCGCCTCCACCACCGCACGCGGCGACGAACGCCGCCGAGACCACGATGAGCGTCGCACCCCTGAACCGCATCCGTCTCCTTCACCATCACGCCGGGGCGAGCGCCCCTGGGCGCCGGACTCTGCGGCCTGCCGCCGGTGCTGTCAACCACGCTCGCGGGCATGACGAGACCGCCCGGCGCGCGTCCGCCCCACTTCTCGACGACCGCCGACGTCTGCGCGTACCTCACCCGGAAGGTCTCGGCCGCACAGCCCAGCGGATAGACCGGGCGCGCGAGCGTGGCTCAGCGAGCGCCGGCCGAACGCTGGTTGAGGTGAGCAGTTGGGGCAAGACCCGAATCAAATGACCCCCGGCGGCGTACCGGGGGCCATTCTCATGTTCAGGCGATGGTCGGGGCGGAGCGATTCGAACGCTCGACCTCCTGAACCCCATTCAGGTGCGCTACCAAGCTGCGCCACGCCCCGACCCCGACAGGATACCAGACGCCCGCGCCGCCACCGGCGCGCCCGAACGCCACCAGGGTGCGGTCGCCGCGGTCCGCCGTCCTCAGCTCGGGCGGCGCGTCCCCGGATGTGCCCGCGCCCGCGCCCGCGCGGCGGGACGCGCCCGGCGCGGCCGCTCCGTGCCCCGATCGCGGAAGACGAGCTTGATCGGCGCCCCGTGGAATCCCAGCACGTCGCGGATCCGGTTCTCGAGGTAGCGCCGGTAGGAGAAGTGGATCAGGGCGGCGTCGTTCGCGAAGAAGATGAAGGTCGGCGGCTCGATCCCCGCCTGCGTGGCGTAGTAGAGCCGCGGCCTGCGGTTCTTGACGGCCGGCGGCGCCTGGCGCGCGACAGCGTCGGTGAGGAGCCGGTTCAGCTCGCCGGTTCCGATCCGCTTGCGCCGCTCGCCCCAGACGTCCACGGCGAGTTCCAGCACGCGCTCCACCCGCTGCCCCGTCTTCGCGCTGATCGAGACCGCCGGCGCGAAGTCCAGGAACGGCGCGTCACGCTGGATCCACGTCACGTACTGGTCGAAGGTCTTGTCCGTCTTCTCGGCGACGAGGTCCCACTTGTTGATCGCGAGGACGAGCCCCTTGCCGGCGTCCACCGCGTAGCCGGCCACGTGGGCGTCCTGCGCGGTGAGCCCGTCCACGGCGTCCACCACCAGCACGACGACGTCGGCGCGATCGACCGCCTTGAGCGCGCGGAGCGTCGAGTAGCGGTCCGCATCCGGGCCGGAGGCGACCTTCCCGCGCCGGCGGATCCCCGCGGTGTCGACGAGCACGATCTCGCCCTGGCCGAACGCCATCCGCGTATCGATGGCGTCGCGTGTCGTGCCGGGGATCTCGCTGACGATCATCCGCTCCTCGCCGAGGAGCGCGTTGAGCAGGCTCGACTTCCCGACATTGGGCCGGCCGACCAGCGCGATCGTGACGGGACCCGGCACGTGGCTCGGGTCGAACTCGTCACCAGACAGGTCCGCGTCCGCGGTGTCCTGGTCGAACGGGGTGATCCCCTCGGCGAGGGCGTCGGCGACGTGGGCGGCAGCGAGGTCCTGGCGTTCCAAGCGCTCCTTGCGGGCCCGCTCCTCGGCGCTCTCGGGTGGCAGCGCCGCGACGATCGCGTCGAGCAGGTCTGCCACGCCGCGGCCGTGCGCGGCCGAGATCGGCCACGACTCCGGCCAGCCGAGCGCCCAGAACTCGACCGCGTCGAGCTCGCGCTTCGCGTTGTCGGTCTTGTTGGGGGCCAGAATCACGGGTGCCGACGCACGCCGGAGCATCTCCGCGGCCTCCTGGTCGGACGGCGTGATGCCCGTCGTCGTATCGAGGAGGAAGACGATCACGTCCGCCTCGGCGATGGCAAGGCGCGCCTGCTCCTGGACCTTCTCCTCGATGGCGTTGCCCGGCGTCGTCTCGAGGCCGCCCGTGTCGACGACGAGGAACGACCGCCCGTTCCAGTCGGCCTCCGCGTAGAGCCGGTCGCGTGTGGTCCGGGCGCGATCCTCGACGATCGCCGCGCGCGGATCGCCGACGATCCGGTTGAACAGCGTGCTCTTGCCGACGTTCGGACGTCCGACCAGGGCAACGACGGGGAGCGATGCCACCCGGCGCTCAGCGAGCCGCCGCGAGCTCGAGGCTCGGCAGCGACGTCGTGCGCCCCGCGGGGGTCGCGGCGGCACCAAGGGCCGCTGCGGCGAGCTCGTGGGCGTTCGCCGCGGCGTCGGCGGTGCCGGCCAGCGCCAGGATCCGCTCGGCAACGGCCTCGAGGTCCTCGATCGGCGTCGACGTCCCGCCGGTCACCCCGACCACGCCCGACGCGCCGAAGTCCGACGCCGCCGTGAGGTCGTCTGCCCGCTCCACCTGGATGGCGGGTGTCCCGACGATCTCGCACAGCCGGGTCAGCTCCCGCGTGTTGGCGGACTGTCGCCCGCCCACGACCACGATGAAGTCGACCGACTTCGCCAGCTCGACCGTGTCCTCCTGCCGGCGGATCGTGACCGGGCAGACGCTGTTGATGATCTTGAGTTCGTGGGCCCGGTTCACCATGAACGCGGCCAGGCGCTCGAACTTCCAGGGCGGCTGGGTGGACTGGGTGATGAGCGCCATCCGCTTCTTGCGCGGGATCCGGTCCCAGTCCGACTCGTCGTCGACGACGATCGCATCCGGTGCGAAGCCGAGCAGGCCCACGACCTCCGGGTGGTTCGGCGTGCCGAGGAGGACGATCGTGTAGCCGTCCTCCACCAGGCCCTGGAGCTGGCGCTGCTCGCCGATCACCCACGAGCACGTCCCGTCGATCACCTCGAGGCCCCGCTCGGCCGCGGCGGACCGGACGGCCGGCGTCACGCCGTGCGCCCGGATGACGACCGTGGAGCCGGAACCGGCCTCAGAGAGCTCGGCGATGCTCACGACGCCGCGCGCGCCGAGCTCCGCGATCACGCCCTCGTTGTGCACGACCTGGCCGAGCGTCTGGGTCCGCTTGCCCGCGTCCGCGGATTCCTTCGCCTTGTCGACGGCCTCGCGGACGCCATAGCAGAACCCGGTCCGCTTCGCGATCCGCACCTCCCGCACCATGCCCATGCCGGGATTATCGCACGCGACCTTCCGAAACCCCGGCGGGCGACCCGTCGACCCCGAGGAGCGGGCCATAGACGCCCTGCTGCCGGGGCGGCAGCAGGGCCGCGATGTGGAGCATCAGGCGCGTCGTCACGTCCTCCAGCGATTCCTTGCGGCCGTCCGCCCCGGTGCGGCGCTCGACGACGAACGGCTCCCCGACCAGCATCCCGATGCCTCCGCCGATCCGCCAGATCGTGCGACCCCGTGGCCAGAACAGGTCGGTGTCGATGCACGCGATCGGCAGGACCGGGGAGCCGGTTCGGAGCGCGAGCAGCGTGACGCCCTCCCTGGCGACCTGGAGCGCACCGGTGGGGCTCCGGGTCCCCTCGGGGAACGTGCCGAGGACCCGGCCGTCGTCGAGGACGGACTTCGCCAGCCGGAACGCTTCGGTGTCCGCGGCGCCGCGCCGGATGCCGAAGGCGCCGTTCATTCGCATGAACGGACCCGCGATCGGCCATTCGAGGGCTTCTGCCTTCGCCATCCAGTGGACCGGCCGGCCAAGGCTGGAGGTGAGCCAGTTCGCGATGAGCGGCGGATCCGCGTTCGAGGCGTGGTTGGAAGCGAGGATCAGGGCGCCATGCTTCGGGACGTGCTCGAGCCCGCTGACGCTCACGCGAGTCGACGTGCCGAGGAGCAGGCGCCCGAGCTGGTTCGACGCGCGGATCGTCCAGGGCAGCCGGTCCCGTGGCAGTGCGAAGGCGGCGGCCTCTGCCTCCGAGCGGGCGTGGCGCTCCGGGCGTTCGCTCATCGGTCGGCCGCCCCGCCCGCTGTCGTCGCCGCAAGGCCGGTGGTCACCGCGGCGATGACAGCCGAGATGGTCCCATCGAGCGTGTTCCCGTCGGTCCGGACGTGGATCGCGTCGTCCGCCGGCCGGGCCGGGGCGATGGAACGGCCGCCGTCCGCGCCGTCGCGACTGCGCATCTCCTCGAGGATTGCGCGCCCATCCGCGCTCGCGACGTCGATCCCGCGCTCCAGCGCGCGGCGCGCGGCGCGCTCTTCGACGCTCGCGTCGAGCCAGATCTTCACGTCTGCGTCGGGCAGCACCACGGTCCCGATGTCGCGGCCCGCCACGACGATCCCGCCACTCGACGCGAGCGCGCGCTGGCGGACGAGCAGCGCGGCGCGAACCTCGGGTGCCCGAGCGACCGCCGAGACGACCCGGTCGACCTCAGGCGTCCTGATCCGCGCGCCGATCTCCTCGCCGTCGAAACGCACGCGGTCGAGCCGGCCGGCCTCGTCCGGCTCCACCGAGACGGATGGTGCCAGCGCCGCGACCGCCGGCCCGTCGGCCGGGTTCACGCCCCGGTCGAGCGCTGCGAACGCAAGCGCCCGGTAGAGGAGGCCCGAGTCAAAGAAGCGGAACCCGAGCGCGGCGGCGACAGCCGCGCCCACGGAGCTCTTCCCGGACGACGCGGGCCCGTCGAGGGCGATGACCGGAGCGCGCCGCGTCACCATGCGAGCGCCGGGTCGACGTGCACGGCATCGCCCTCGACCATCGTGAGGAGCACGCGCGCGTCGCCGATCTCGCCCGCCCCGCGGTCGTGGAGATCCCGGTCGAGGACGACCAGGTCCGCGAGCATGCCGGGCTCAAGCGAGCCGGCCGCGCCGTCGAGCCGATCGACCCACGCACCGCCGGACGTGAATGCGCGGAGCGCGGCGTCGAGGGCGATGCGCTCGTCGGGCAGGAACGGCGGCTCCACGCCCCGGGCGCCCGGCACGACACGGTTCACGGCAACCTCGACCTCCTGGAGGACGTTCGGCGTGGAGACCGACCAGTCGCTGCCGCCGGCGAGGCGCGCCCCCGAGCGCGCCAGGCTGGCAAACGGGTACTGCCAGGCCGATCGCTCCGGCCCGAGGAACGGCACCGTGAGGTCACGCATCTGGGCCTCCCAGCCGGCCCACAGTGGCTGGATCGTCGCCGCGACGCCAAGCGACGCGAACCTGGGGATGTCGGCCGGATGGACCACCTGGACGTGCGCGATGTGTGGGCGCCGGTCGGCCGGCCCGTTCGCCTCTCGCACCGCCGCGACCGCATCCAGCCCGGCCCGCACCGCGCGGTCGCCGATCGCGTGCACGTGGAGGTCGAACCCGGCGCGATCCAGGGCGGGCGCGATCTCGTCGGCGAGGGCATGCGCGTCGATGAGCGCGATCCCGCGGTTGTCGGTCGGGCGACCCGTCCGGTCGAGATACGGCTCGAGCAGCGCACCGGTCCCGTTCTCCAGCACGCCGTCGAGCATGAGCTTGACGCTCGTCGCGTGCAGCCGCCCAACGGCCGCGTCGCGACGTGCCTGTTCGAACCAGGCGAGCTGCTCCAGGCCGAGGGCTCGGTCCCACCACAGCGAGAGGCTCGTCCGGAGCGTCAGCTCACCCCGCTCGGCGAGGGCGCGATAGGCGGGCACGTACTCCGGTGTGACCCACGCGTCGGTGATCGCGGTGATCCCGAACGACTGCAGGTAGGCCTGGGCGCGGCGCAGCGCCTCTTCCCAGCGGTCCTGCGTGAACGGGGGCAGGAGTCGCTCGACGAGGCGCGTCGCCCCTTCGTGGAGCGTCCCCTGCGGGCTGCCGTCGGGCTCTCGCTCGATCCTTCCGTCCGGGGGATCGGCGGTCGTCGCGCTGACACCGGCGAGCGCGAGCGCCGCGGAGTTCGCCCACCCGCCGTGCGCATCACGGTTCTCCAGGTAGACCGGCCGGTCAGGGACGATCGCGTCGAGGTCCAGGCGCGACGGCGTGGCGCCCGGGAACGCCGGCATCGCCCAGCCGCCGCCGACGATCCATGCCTCCGACGGGTGAGCACGCGCGTACTCCCCGATCCGGCGCAGGTAAGCGTCGCGTTCCCAGGGCAGGTCGTGGAGGTTGCACTCGAGGAGGTGTCGCCCGCCGGTCGGCGGGTGGACGTGGGCATCATGGAAGCCGGGCAGGACTGTCTCGCCGCGCAGCTGCAGCACCCGCGTCTGCCGCCCCACGAACGGACGAAGCGCATCCGGGGTGCCGACCGCGGCGATCCTCCCGCCCGTGACGGCCAGCGCCTCGGCCACCGTCCCGGCCCGATCCAGCGTCCGGATCGACGCGCCGGTGACGAGCAGGTCGGCCGGCCCGTACGGCGGGCGGACGGGCCGGAGCGTCGTCGCGATGGCGTCGGTCATGGCTGCCGCCGCCGCTCGCCGGTCCCGACCTCCGGGTGGTACGTGGACGCGCCGAGCCGGCGGACCTCCGCGGCCGTCAGCGGCCGTACTGCCCCCGTGGCGAGGTCCAGCCGGAGCGAGCCCACGCGGACGCGGACGAGGCGCGCGACCGGGGCGCCCACCGCACCGAACATGCGGCGCAGCTGGCGCTTCCAGCCCTGCCCCAGGATCACCCGGTACCACGTCAGCGCCGCGGCCGGGCGCGGGTCGAGCAGGCGCGCGAGGCTCGCGGTCTCGGTCCGCGTGGCGGGCCGCAGCGCGCCGAGGCGCGCGGTCCCCTCCTCCATCGCGATCCCGGCGGCGAGCGCGGTCCGCTGCTCCGTGTCGAGCGGCAGCGCGAGCGCGACCGCGTACTCGCGCTCCACCCCGTGGCGTGGGTGCAGCACCCGGTCCGTCCACGCCCCGTCGTTCGTCAGGATGAGCAGGCCCTCGGAGTCGAGGTCCAGGCGGCCCACCGGGTAGAGGCGGATGCCCGGCCCGAGGAGACGGGCAGGGACGAGGTCGAGGACGGTCCGGTCCGCGTGCCGGTCCACGACGGTGGAGGTCACGCCAGCCGGCTTGTGCAAGGCCAGGTGGACGGCCGGGACGACGAGCGCCGCCGCGACGTCGACCGGGCGGCCGTCCACCGCGATCTCCGTGACGGCTGAATCCGCCTTCTCCCCGAGCGTCGCGACGCGGCCGTCGAGCGTGACGCGGCCGGCGCCGATCAGGGCGTCGGCGCCGCGCCGGCTCGCGATCCCCGCGGCCGCCAGCAGCTTGCCGACCCGCTCCTCCGGCATCAGCGCGGCCGACCGGCGGGCTGCCCCGCGCCCATCCCGTCCCCGGTCCCG
>Ga0209638_1002736_pt1 | contig 10724 bp, 9 predicted proteins | sample BarGraNGADG00211_FD_184490 | JGI IMG/M metagenome (GOLD analysis project Ga0209638, IMG submission 184490) | Arctic peat soil microbial communities from Barrow, Alaska - Barrow Graham LP Ref core NGADG0002-211 (SPAdes) (version 2) | ecosystem: Environmental > Terrestrial > Soil > Wetlands > Peat... | reverse complement strand
TTTCGCCGACCCCGATCAACCTGTCGCCCACCGAGCACGAGCAGATCGCTCGTGTTTTCGAGAGCGGGCCGTCCCTCTTCTCGCTGTTGTCCACGATTCGCACCCGGCGTTTCGGCCTGGGCTATCGCAGTGAGACCGGTGAGGAGGAGATGCAGGCCTGGTCGAGCAAACAGGAGATCCGGCAGCGCGAAGGGCCTCTGGCCTACGCCTCCGCACATGAACCGGTGCCTCTCACGGAGGTCGAGGAGGCGCTCCTCGCCTGGGCTGCGCTGGGTCCGAACGGCATTGTCGCGGCCGATATCCCGGTCCAGGGGGATCTTTCGAGCCTCATCCACTGGGCAGGGAGGACCGTTCCTGGCTCGAGTAACGACTTCAGCGTCGACCTCTTCATCATCAACGATCAGGGAGTCCATCTCTACCGGCCAGGCACAGAACGGATGGCGCCAGTCGAGATTCGCGGTCCCGAGGACTACTGGAAAGTCCTCTACTGGTATCGCAGTGGGCGTACGAAGATCAGTGACAGCCGGCCTGATGTCGGTTGGTTTACGGCCCCTCCGGGCACACACAACGTCAACACGATGGGCGCCCCCCAGTACAACGTGAACCGTCCGGGCAGCACATGGTTCCTGCCGGTCGGCGATGTCGGCCTCGAGTGGGTCAACCTGCTCCTCTCGTCGTACCAGTTCTCGGGGTTTTACCTCCAGGACCCTGAGACCGACAAGCCGGCCGGCTGCGACCAGTGGATTCGTCCAGGGTTCCTCGAGGTCGGTTTCCCGATCCCGACGTTCGACGAACTTGCACTGATGCTGCACTCCACGCAGGTCGCGTGCGTGGTCGAAAACCTGCGCTTGGCGTGCGAGGGCGTCGGCCTCGGCGGCTGGGTCATGGGTGGATACTCGGACGACCTTGTACTCGGCGCCTACCCTGAGGTTGCAAAGGGCCTCGGTTTCTCCCATCTCGAGCGCGTGCCCGCAAAGAACCCGTCACGGACGGCAACTTGCCAGGGCCTTCGGGGCATTCTCGAAGCGCACGTGACCCCCTCGCCGTGGTTCCCGAATGCGGAGGCACTCGTCATGCATGTCGTGAACATGCGTTATGAGCGCGGCGCCCAGCTTTCGCGCGAAGAGAACTGGAACGAACGCTCGGGCGGACCGTTCAACGAGAAGACACTCGAGCGCGTGCTTGAGAATCCGCGTTCCCACATCCCCGACTGGGTCATTCAGGCAGCCATCGACACGGTGAAGTACATCGTCGAGAAGTACGGTTGCGCGCCCGCCTACATCAACCCCGTGCGCGCGAAGTTTTCCTGCCAGGCCCATCACGTCGACCTCGATTTCTACCGCCAGTTCCATGTCGCCTCCAACGGCGAGCCGTACCTCGCGCCCGCTCAGCTCCTCTCGCACTTCGGCGACTGGCACCCGGGGGCGGCGGACCCGTACGTGAGGAGGGATCGGTAATGTGGGGCAACCCTGACGTTTTCACCACCGTGCTCCAGGTTGTCTACGGGATCATCCATGACCTGGGCATAGCAACCTACATCGGCGGAGCGATTGCCATGGAATACGTTGTGGGCCCGGCGCAGAACTCCATTCCGCCGGCCCAGTCCCAGATCATGGGCCAGAAGACGGCGGACCGGTTCCTCTGGCTGGTGTGGGGCTCGCTCGGGCTGATCATCGTTACGGGGATCCTCCGCCTCGACAAACTGGGTCACATTTCGTTGACCAGCTGGCCGATTCTCGGCTCCGACATGTCGCTCGGACACGACTACGGCCGGACCATCTGGGCGATGTTTGCCCTCTGGTGCGTGCTCGTCGCGAACGGCCTCATCATGACCTTCTACCTGCGGCCGCGACTCGCCGGCAAGCTCAAGGCGGGGACGACAACGGCGGGCGTCCAGGCGAGCATGCAGGTCAAGATGGAGGCCGCTAAGTGGGTGGGCCGGTTGACTAAGGCTGACATCCTCATCGCCGTCGTGATCGCCCTATTTGGCGCTTCCCTCCGGTTCAATGGCCTGCTTTAACGAGCCAGCAGACTTCGCGGGGAGGAACGATGGATTCCGTCGTGGCATGGCTCCATGTCCTGGGCTGGGCATTCTACGCAGGTGGTCCCATCACCATGGAGTGGGTGCTTCGCTATGCGCAGCGGACAATGCCGCCCTCACAGGTGGCTGTCGTGTGCCAGAAAGCCGGCCATCGCTATCGCTGGTTCTCACTCGCGGCGTTGGGACTCACCGGCATCACCGGCATCGTGCTTTGGCTGCGTCTCGACAACGCGGACCTGGCGGGGCGGCCGCGTCATCCGCGGATGAGTCTTGCCGACCCCTACGGGCGGACGCTTTTGGAACTGGCAATCGTCTGGGTGATGCTGGTCGCGCTCGTCAGCCTCATGGCCTTCTGGCTGCATCCGGCTCAGGCACGCCGTTCCCGGCCGGACATGCCGCGCGAGGAGATACAGGTCGAGCGCGCGCGCGTTGGGCGGGCGCTCAAGCGGATGGAAATCGTGCTCCGAAGCGAGCTCGTGCTTTCTATTGTCGCCCTCGGGCTTGGGGCATCACTCCATGCCGGCGGGCTCTTCTAGGAGAAGGGTAATCAGACATGCCGAAGACAATTGCCATCACACCTTCGTGGTACTGGCCTCCCGGGATTCCGCGCGTCGTCGGCGTCCCGCCTTTCTCAATCCCCGAGCTCTGCGTCGACCGGGCCGCGCGAGACAACCCGGGAGGGCTGGCCATCGTGGCCGGGAACGTCCGGTTGTCGGCGACGGAATTGCGAGACGAAGTCCAACGTACGGCCGCTGGGATCGCGGCGGCGGCCGGCGGCGACCAGATCGCTGTCCTTTCAGCGGGCGTGTCCCTCGATAGCATCGTCCTCTTCCTCGCTGCGCTCGCTGCGGGACTGCACGTTCGCCTGCTGTCGGCTAATGAAGATCCCGCTGCTCATGTCGCGGCCCACGGCGGTATTGCGCTCGATGCGTCGCTGCGCGGCGGGTCAGCAGCCGTAGCCGGGCAGCATATACCGAGCCTGACCGAGCTGCGTGAGGGTGCGATCGTCATCGAAGGCAAGAGCGGGCCGGTCGTTCACTCGCACCGCTCATTGCTCTCCGCTTCGATCGGCCTGAGCACGTTTCTCGACGCCACTCCGGGTCGCCCATGGATGCCACTGATGTCGCTTTCCCGTTGGGAAGGACTGCTCGCATCGCTCACGCCGTTGTACCTCGGCGCCCCCCTGATCGTACCCCCTCCGGGGGGAGACGCCGAGGCAACGGTCCAGGTGATCGCGCGCGAGCGCGTCGGCTACGCGTTCGCCGATCTGGCGGAGGGCGCTCGCATCGCTCGCGACGCGAAGAAGGCGGCGAAGGACGCCCGCAAGGTGCTCGATGGCTTCCTGCTCAGTGTCGATGGAATGTTCGACCCCGATGAGCGGCGCCGCGTCGGCCGCGCTCTGGAGTGCCCGGCCCTTACGGTGTGGGGTCTACCCGAGACCGGGCCGGTCTTTGCGTCACACGCGTCGTGGTACATCGACGAATCCGTTGGGATCCCGATCACGAACGCACACGTCGTCCCTTCTGATCCCCGCACCGGTGAACCGATACAGGCGCTCTGGGAGCTAGTCGATTCGGCCGAGGTCACCGTCTGGTCGCCTTCTGTCTGTCTTCGGACCGAAGGCGCCGACCAGCCTGGCCGTTGGGCGGGAGCGCGCTTCCGCACCGGAATGATGGCTTCGTCCGACGCGAACGGGATGATTTATCTGCTCGATGGATAAGGGAGAATCGATGAGATACAATCCTGATATTCAGGATCACAATAACCTTCAAGGGGTGAAGACGGGTATGTCATTTCGACGGTATGTGTTCCCACTGGCTGGCGCGGCTTTGGCCTGTGCAAGTGTCCTGCTCACCGGTTGTGGTGGCAGCTCTGCTGATGCAAGCAGCACTGCTGCTGCGGCCGGGAAGACGCCCATCTCAGTGAAGACGTCGTCGCCTCAGGATGCTGCGACGAAGACGTCGATTCCCGACGGCGCGCCACAGATCGATCAGAAGAATTTGACGTTTATGCCGAATAAGCTAACCGTGAAAGTAGGCGACACCGTGTACTTTCTCAATAGCGACTCAGTCATCCACACGATCGATGTTAGTGGGAAAAACATCTCTGGCAACATGAAGCCGGGACAGGTCGTAACGTGGCAATTTCCCAAGGCGGGACAGTACAAGATCAGTTGTGATTATCACCCTGCCATGAACGCCACAATTACGGTGCAATAATCCAGACTGGCCTTCGCCTTACCAGTCCATTTGACACGCTTTGGCCTTGCGCACGAGGCTGCGCTTTTCCTCTGTCAGCTCGTTCGGAGTTTTCAGCAGTTCGCCCCTGAGCGGGAGGATTTGAATGGCACCCCAGCCGCAAATGTCCTCGCACAGACGGCACCCGGTGCACTTTCGCTCGTCCACCATGCTGACGCCGAAGAAGTCGGCAATTCGCTCGGGATGCTCAAGGCTGAGCGCATTGAATGGGCAGATGCTGATGCAGAGTTCACAGCCAGAGCCGGTGCACTCGTCCTCGGCAACGACGGCCTTCGGCCATTGATACTTCTTGAGAAAGCGACAGACTTCACCGGTCGTGTCGAGGATGGCTTCGGGTGGACAGACCACTCCGCAGGCGCCGCAGTCGATGCAGAGCGTCGGGTCGATGAAATGAAGCTCGTCGCGCCCGCCGCTGATAGCCTTGGTGGGCAGCGCTTGGTGCAGCCGATGCACTCTCCGATGATGATCGTGTAGGTCACCTCAATCCCCATCGATCGCAGGCGCGGACCAATCCTGGGTCACGCTCGACTTGCTTACCGCGCATCGCCCGCTATCTCTGGCACCCTCAGTGCCATGATGACGGGTACCAGCTGGTCAACGACGTCCTCTAACCGGTCGAGCGTCCATGAGCCAATGACCTGTTCATTCTCAGCTGGCGGCAGGGTGGCGGCGATAATCGTCGGATGACCTTCCGGCTGGTGTGTCTCAACAATGGCGATATCGACCTCCGGTGGCAGTTTCGCGAGCAGTTCGGACAACTGGCCCGTCCCGGGAGCAGTAGTGACCTGTATCCGGTCCGTCGCGCGAAGGACCATTGCGGCGGGCCCTGCTGCCCAGATGCGCGCCGAGCTCTTTTCGGGGAGGTCCAGGAGATGATGAGTCCGCTTCACGTAGGCTACTCGCATGCCTAAGCGGCTGAGCTCCTCTATCAGTCGAGCACATATTGTCGTCTTACCCGAGCGCGACGGGCCCCGAACGCAGATGACCTGGGGCCCAACCACCCGTGGCACCGATGAAAGATGTCCCGCCCGAATCAGCGTCTCTGGGGTCACGAACTGCTTCACCCGAAATGCCCCCCTCGATTCGGCACTGGCTCCGATATCGAAACCACGCACGCGAAGATATGAATGCAGCGCACGCCCGTTCAAGCGTATCTCACCGATGCTCAAAACATAATGGGCAAGACGGCAGCGGTGTTTCGATGACGCAGATCAAGTACGTATAGATTTTCGGGGTGTCCGTGACACACCCCTCTGTTTCACCCCATGTTCCCAGTCGACGCGAATGGAATGGTTATGTGCTCGGCGCGAATTGAGCCGTGTCGGCGGCGCCAAGCTCCTGCTCGAGGTAGGCACACTCACCTGTAAGGAACTCGCGGGCGAGAGAGAAGACACCGCTGTAGAACGGCCCGGGTATCCGCTTCGGAAGTCGTGCACTGGTCGCCGTGACCCAAGGGACGAGATGGCGCGCGAGAACGTCCCTCTGGGCAGATCCTGTGTCGCCTTTGGTCACGAGGAACTGGACGAACTCCAAGATCGTCGGCACCGAGTCCGGAAGGTCTTTGCCCTCGCCACCGCTCGTCAGGGCGAAGAAGCGGTAAAAGCGAAGGATCTCCTCCATCGCTCCCTGTCGCGATGGCGCGTATACGCCGGTGTAGAGGGGGCAGGGCGGTCCGCCGCCGGGAAGGTCGAACACGCGGATGTAATCGCTCTCCAGCTGCTGGCCGTCGATCGCAACAGCTAAGCCCGGGGGGTTGGCATCGATCGCAAACGGCAAATCAGGCGCCAGCACATGAATCAGGTGGGCAACCTCGCCGGCCGAGATGGCGGCGGCGAGCTCTTTGGTCGGAAACGAGAAGAGCTCGGCAAGGAGCCCATAGAGTTCGGCCCGTGCTTGATCCGGATTCGTCATCGTTTAGACCGATGGCCGGCGCTGTAGCAGCGAGGGATTGCTGTCGAATGGGCCGAGCAGGTCTTCCCAGTGGCGCGAGATGAGGATGTCCATCAACTCCGATTCGCCACCGTTTGCAACCTTCTCGCGCTCGGCGGCGACTGTCGCAAGGGCATGATCGACGCCCGGTCCGAACAGCTCTCGCATGTACTCAAGCGGCACGCGGGATAGGCTCTCGTCGAACTCCCCTGCCTCGTTGAAGGCTACAGGGAGTATTGGCGGCACGTAGAACACGTTCGGCTCGACGCCGAAATCCGGCCGCAGCGGCAGCGCCACCTTCCACTTGTTCACGAGCTTGTGGATATGCCCGTCCTCGTTGTCGAGATAATCGATGTGCCGGACCCGGCCGGGGCACTGGCGCACGCATGCTGGTGCTACGCCCTGCTCCAGCCGCGGGAAGCACGAGGTGCACTTTTGCGCGATGTGACGGGAAGCGTTGAAGTAGACGCGCTTGTACGGGCAGGCCTCGGCGCAGAAGCGGTAGCCGTGGCACCGTTCCTCGTCGACCAGGACAATGCCGTCGTCGACACGCTTGTAGATGGCGGTGCGCGGGCAGGCTTCGAGACAGGCAGGTTTGCTGCAGTTCATGCAGATCTGCTGAAGGTAGAAAAAATACGAGTTGGGGTACTCGCCACCGCCCTGATCCTCGTCCCAGTTCGGCCCCCACTCGGGCTCCGACCCGTCGGCCTGGTGCGGATGAAGCGGCTTGCGTGTGGCGGAGTCACCGAAGGCGCCTTCGTAGTCGAAGTCCCAAGCCTCGCCATACTCCTTGAGCGACGGGAGCGTACCCGGTACGGGCTTGCCCTCGGCGTAGCCGCCTCCGTGGCTGAAGACGTCGCGTGGCGTCCCGCGTCCGGGCATGGTGTTGACGATGTTCCACCACATCGCCTCCATGCCCTCGCCCTGTGTCCAGAGCGTCTTACAGGAGACGGTGCAGGACTGGCAGCCGAGACACTTGTTCAGGTCGAACACCATGGCGATCTGACGGCCGGAGTGGTTCATGCTGGTCATCGCGCACCTCCGGCCGGGACTGCTTTGCGCAGGCGGCTCCAGACCGGAGAGTACGACGCGAGGCCTGCCCGTTCCTGATTGGCGCCTTCCCAGACGGCAAAGGCGACGAGGTCGCTGGCACCCGGCGAGCCGGCGCGGCCGTTGTTCTCCGCGAGCGGATGAGCGGCGAACACGACAGCCCAACGTTCCTGGCGCCATTCGGCGGTGACGGTGAGGTCGTGCGACTGGCGGCGGCTCAGGGTGCCGAGGCCGGTCGCATCGGCGACATAGGCGGTTTCGGCACCGGCGCGCCACTGCCAGGCGACGACGGGCTCGGCTTCGCTGCCCATGGTGGCGAGCGGTGCGGTCTGGCCGTTCGCCGGGAAAAGGAGGGCGCAGGCATCAGCGAAGACGTCGTTGTCTGCTGCTCTGAAGCGAGGCGACTGGCAGGCCCATTCCATCCGGACCAGCACCAATCGCGTGGTTTGGACGAAATGCACGAGCACCTCCGGCGTTCGGCCCCAGAGCCGGTCACGCCACGCCTCCTGCACGTACGCGGATGGCTGGCTTTCCAGGGGCGTGGGGTGCAATGCGATGCGGCTCCCGCTCCCCCAGCCAGCGGTCCAGGGGCCAAGCGAGCGCTCCTGGCTGAGGTCGACCGTTGCAAGCGAGATAAATTCACCCATCTCTACGCTCCACGCGGACGATGTCGACGGCAGCTTCTTTGGGCACGTGATTCATGGTGTACGAGGCCATCCGATAGTGGAGCTGGCCGTAGTTGCCGACCAGGTTGGTTGGTTTGATTGGGCTTGCGACGGTGTCGTTCTGGGTGGCGCCGTCCTTGAACTGGTAGCCCTCCCAGGCGTGGTAGACGATGACCTCACCCGGTTGGACCGCCGGCGAAACCTTCGCAAGGACCTCGAACCCCCCGATGTCGTTGAAGACGCGGATGCGGTCGTTGTCGTGGATGCCTCGTGCGGCGGCGTCGAGCTTCGAAATGTAGCCAACCGGTTCGCCGCGCTGCAACCGAAGGAGTTGTTCGCTGGCGCGCCAGATCGAGTGCATGCTCCAGCGGGTGTGGCCACCCGTCAGGCGCAGAGGATACTCGCCGCCTGCATGCATAAGCTCCTTGTGGATGAGGAGCTGTTCGTCTGTCTCCAGGAACCACTCATGGTCAATATAGAACTGTTGGCGGCCCGTGATGGTGGGCCATGGGTTCTTCCGGTTGACGAACCAGCCGCAAGAGTTTATCGGAGCATCTTCCGTGTAGTCGCTGTAGACGGAGTTGAACCCTACGGCGAGCGCGGATGGCTGGACGGCCTTGATCTTGACCATGCCCCTCTCGGCGGCCTTGGCCCAGCCGCCCTCGCCGAGGCCGCTGTTCCGCGTGATTGCCGAGTACTGGAGGATGAAGTCCAGCGCTCGCACCTCGCCAGCCTCGCCTTCGGTATAGGCGCCGTCCGCCGACATCTCGTCGTAGAGGTTCGCGAGGTCGTGGACGGTGCCGCGCGCGTCGGTGTACGGCTGGACGCCGCGCGCCCGGGCGCGCTCCTGGATGGCCTTCGCCAGCAGGAACGCAACGTCCCACTCGTGCTTTGATTCGTAAAGCGGCGGAACTGCGCGATCGCCGACGACGACGAAGGGGATGTACGAGATCGTGTACTTGATACCGGGCTTCTCGTAGTAGCCGCAGGCCGGGAGGACATAGTCCGACCACATTCCGGAAGTCGATAGTCGGATGTCAAGGGTCACGATCGTATCGAGGTTCGCCCAGAGGCCATCGCGGATGACCTTGGGGTTCGGCCAGCGCCGGAGCGGGTTCGGCCCGGAGTAGTAAAGGAACTTCGGACGTTTCGGTAGCGCCGGAGAGATCGGCTGCCAGCCGCGATCGAGCGCCTCCTGGACGTACTCTCGTGCAGGCCGCTTCAACGTCGGGTCGTTGTATGCGTCTCGCGACGACACCTCCGCCCACTTTTCGTCGTGCGCGTAGAGCCAGGGTATGAGCGGCGACGCGTTGCCTCGGCGCCCTGCCTCGAAGGTCATTTTGGACAGCTCTTGCACCCCGACGCGATCAACCGGCAACTCCGGCACTGGATCGGTACGAAGCCGTACGCCGCCGCCGCCGGTGAGCGCGCCGTTGGGGGGTGGCCACCAGGTCGAGACTTTGATGCCGGTGCCGGGCTTCCCGCCCGAGTTACCCGTGAGCGCGCAAAGGTAAGCCATGCCGCGCTGGTAGAGGTCCGAGTGGTAATGCTTGCAGGCACCCCAAGAGGCGTAGATCATTGCCGACTTCGCGGCAGCGAACTCGCGGGCGACGCGCTGGATGTTTGCCGCCGGGACGCCCGTAATGGCAGCGGCGCGTTCCAACGGAAACTCGCGGACGCGCGCTTTCAGGTGCTCGAATACGGTCCGCACGTGGACCCGGCTGCCGTCCCTGAGCGTGATCCGATGGTGCCCCTCAAGCCTTGGGTCGAAGGTCTCGGAGAGCGCAATCGTTGAGCGCCGCGAGCCCCAGGTGCCCGGAGGCGTCGCCTTGCTGTTCGTGTAGTCGTTCCATACGTAGAAGATCGTGTCAGAGCCGCCCTCTACGACGTCGCTTTCTCGCAAGAAGCGGCCATTGTCGTCGCGGACGAGGAACGGGAGGTCGGTCTGCTCCTTGATGTACTCCTCGTCGTACAGCCCCTCGTTGATAATCACGCCGACCATACCGAGGGCCAGTGCTGCATCGGTGCCGAACTTCACGTTCAGCCAGCGGTCCGCGTGGACTGTCGACGCGTTGAAGTCCGGCGCGATCGAGACAACCTTGGCGCCCCGGTACCGCGCCTCGTAGAGGAAGTGCGCTTCGGGGACCTTCGTGTAGGACGGGTTGCCTATCCACATCAGGATGTAGTCCGAAAGGAACCAGTCGTCTGCGGTCCCTTCCGTCATGTAAAGGCCCCAGGTCTGGATGAGGCCTACCGGGAGGTCGCCGACGCCGGCGTAGGAGTCGATGGTTGTCGAGCCGACGCCCTGCCCGAAGAGGTGCGCCTCCATCGGCGAGCCGATGCCGAAATCGAGGTTGGTCGTGCCGTTGTCGTAAATGACACAGTCCGCGCCGTGGTCGGTGACGGTGTCGATCAGGCGGTCAGCGATTTCTTCCAGGGCCTGGTCCCATGAGAGGCGCTGCCACTTCCCCTCGCCCCGCTCGCCCACCCGCTTCATCGGATACTTGATGCGCGTCGGGTCATACATGACCGAACTGTAGACGCAACCCATGGGACAGCCGCGCGGGTTGTAATCGGGAATATCTTTGAACGCCTGGTCGTAGGTCGCGTTCTGCTCTTCGCGCCAGACGACGCCGTCCTTCACATAGGCGTCGAGGGAGCATGCGGAGATGCAGTTAACGCGAGTGTGCGTGACCTTGACAACGCGATCCCAGGTCCATTGCTCGCGGTAGACGTCCTCCCAGCCGCGGTACTCGTAGGGGCGGGAGAGCAGCTCTTCGA
>Ga0209638_1002735_pt1 | contig 10724 bp, 7 predicted proteins | sample BarGraNGADG00211_FD_184490 | JGI IMG/M metagenome (GOLD analysis project Ga0209638, IMG submission 184490) | Arctic peat soil microbial communities from Barrow, Alaska - Barrow Graham LP Ref core NGADG0002-211 (SPAdes) (version 2) | ecosystem: Environmental > Terrestrial > Soil > Wetlands > Peat... | reverse complement strand
AGGCGAATGAATGAGGGATCTCCCTCTCTCATAGCGACATAATTAATTCTCTTAGTTGCTACCTACTAAAGGTCTTTTTGTGACAGGCAAAACCTCCTTAAAAAACAAAAGAGGCTGTCTTCATATTCTGAGACAGCCTCTTTTTTATTTCCAACGTGTGGATTCTTTTATTTCAAATAATTTACATAACCCTCCATGTTGGTGCGGATCTTGTAAATCCATTGATAACTGACAATGTAAAGTGTTTTCATATCAGCATCACCAAAGCATAGGCTTACAGGGAAATGCGGTAGATTGATCATGCCGGTAAATTCACCTTTTGAGTTGAATATCTGCACACCATAATAGGTACCAACATAAATATTACCCATCTTATCAATGGCCATACCATCTGAACTTGAAGATTTACCTTTTCTGTCAAGTACATTATTGACCAGGAATAATTTAGCAAACTGACGACCATTGGTAATTGTTCCATCTTCTTTTACATCGTATGCCCATACATAATTCTTTTTGGTACTAACAACAGGGTACCACTTTTCATCGTCGTAGCAATTGTTGATATAAAGTGTTTTGCCGTCAGGTGAAAGCAGGATGCCGTTTGGCATGGCAAATTCATTAGGCTCGGTGATTCTTGTCATTTTACCTGCAGGTGAAATATAATATACTGCGCGCCCCGGTTGAAACTTTACAGCTTCTGCAGTGAACTGAGGATCGGTAAAATATATGCCTCCTTTTGAATCTGTTATTATATCATTTGGGCCATCGATAGGTTTCCCATCCCATTTAGTATCAAATACTTTTACAACCTGACCTTTTGTAGTCATCTCAACAACCCTGTGCCCCATCATATCGCAAACAATCAGGTTCCCTTTTTTATATGGGTAGATACCATTAGACTGCATCTTCCCTTCGGAAATATTCCTGTATGATCCGTCTGGGTTCAATTCAACAATAGAACTTTTATCCGGATGTGACCCCCATCCCTGATCAAATCCCATATTTGAGAAATAAACCTTTCCGTTCATCCATTTTGGACCTTCAGCGAAAGTAAGGCCAGGTTTTGTTTTTGTTCCATCAACAAGAAGCTCGAGCTTGGAACTTGCAGGAATAATTGCGTGATAAGCTTCCAGTCTTCCTTTTTCTTTTTCACTATAATCAGCTCTTGCAGGCCAAAAAATATCGATACCATCACAGCCAAGATCACCAACTTTTGCGCCATGAACCATATTTCCGGGAATAAGTACAACGTTATCTTTCGCCATCGCCTGTTCGCCATCAAGAAGAATTTCATCACAGCCACCACGAAGTACCAGCATTGTCTGTTCTTCAGGGTGTATATGACGATCAAACAAAGCACCCGGATCCATAGAAATAAAGCTTACCTGTGTGTTCTTGCCGGTAATCAGTCTTGAATTAGCGCCTTTGCTCAGCTCAGTAAGTTGAAATTCATAAAGATCATATACCTGATTTGGTTTAACGTTTGGAGTTGCAGGCGTTGTCACATCAATATTTTTTGCAGGAGCATCTTTTATCCCTGCTTTCTGCAGATAGTCAAGACGTACAGGACTGTAAACTTCAACTACTTTTGCGCCTGCTGGTCCGGCTGTCAATGCATTTTTGCTGCCTTTTTCCAGATATACAAAATCGATTCTCGGGGTTATACTGTGAGTTCCGTCCTGTTCTTCTCTTTTTACAGCAATCATTTTAACATTTGATCCATCGATAAGCTGGTTTACTTCTCCCTCCAGAACGAACAAGAATCTGTCGGTTGTCAGTACCTCTTCAGGAATCTGAGCATTTGGTTCAAGCTGCAGGATTCCTGTCATGGTTCCATGTCCCCAGTACAACTTTGCTTTAACACCCTTGTACAATTCTGTACTTGCAATACTTTCAAGGCTTGTTACTTTCCCAGCATCCAGATTTGAATTAACTTTTGTTTTAGGCAAATCTGTTAACTCTCTTGCGGTAAGTGAGTACTGTTTGATCAGTCCATCATTTTTTGCTTTCCACTCAGGAGCTGTGGAGCACTGAGTCAGAATGATCACTGCCGTTGCCATCAGGCCGCCAGTGAGGATTTTTTTCTTAAACATTGATTTCATATTATATAGTTTGGTATTTTGGATTGATTATTGTTTTTCATTTGTGATGTTTCTCTTTCCAAGAGGATCAGTTACCTGGTCCATTCCGACTACATCATATCCTGTCCACTGAAATGATTTTGCCATGGCTGAAGTCTTAGCCCATGCATCGTCGTGTTCTTTGGTTTTTGTCCATAAGACGCGATTATCGTCTTTGTCGAACATCAGTTCCATCTCGAAGGTAAATTTAGTTTCAGGAGACCCATTTCTCTTTGCTATATCGGCAGGGAAAATGCGAAGAAGCTTTGATCCAAGATAACCGACCTGTCTTCTGAGCGCTGGTACATAAACATCGATATAATTCTTTTCGAAAGCTGCGTAATTAACAGGCTCAACTTCAAAGTACATCTGTAGTTTAGCCATTGTAAGCGGGACATCAACTACATCCAGTTTTCCTTTTTCGAGGGCAATTCCGTAGATAACGAGTTCAAGTGGTTCGGTTGCTGAGCTTTCAAAAGAATGAATTTCGCCGGCTTTCACTGGTACTGCATCACCATAAACAAGATCAGCAACTTCATCATTTACATGTACTTTACCTTTTCCTTTAATGACCAGATAAACCTCATCAACACCTGCATGATAATGTCTTCCGGCTGTCGATCCAACCGGTATTAGAAGATGATCAAAAAATGCCCAATTCGATTCGAATGATCCGGGTCCGAGAGCTCTTCTGTAAAAAACTGTATCTTTTCCCCCGTTCATGTTAACAACCGGGCGGAGATTTTCTTTTATAAGTTGACCAGTGTTAATGAATGTTGGTTTCTTAACAAGAACTGCATCTGACCTGTCATCACCCATTTCAAACAGAGCTGTGGGATCAGCCGAGTAATTATAAGAACTCCTGCGCATCATGCCACCACCTCTCTGAGCATTAGGATCACCGGTTCTTTGAGCGTTAGGTGCGCCGGGTCCTTGTGGAGGAGCACCTGCTCCATAAGCAGGAGAAGCGCCCGCAGCAGGCTGAACGGGATCAGCAATTAATACCTGAAAATTAACCCAGTCGACAGATTTTGCAGATGGGTTATACAATGCATGTGAATTACCTGCTTTGCATGGTACTCCAACCGGGCCTTTCATCTGTGCAGTCTGTCCGTTTACTGTGAACTGGCCTTCTCCATCTAGAATCAAAAACATTTCATCTGAATTAGTATGGAAATGATGTCCGATAGAGCTCTTCGGACCGAGAGGACCATGGTGCATAAATGCCAGGTTCTTTACTGCTCCTCTTCCAAGAAGGGTCTGCATGCCTAAAGTGCCTGTTCCCTGATGTACATTCTTACCTTGCATTGCTTTTGCAAGATCTGTATGCCCGATACGGTTGAAAAGGGGAGTAACTCCATCCTTCGCCTGTCCTGTTGGTTGTGCAGGTCGCTGGAGAGTATCCCGGGCAGGCTGCTGGGCATTAAGTGATGAATTCAGCAACCACACCATCATAAATGTTGAGATGGAAGCTGCAACGAAGGTTTTCGGCTTTGTTAATCTTGTTAAGAAATTCGTGAGGACTTCATTTTTTTTCATATTCAATTTATTTCCAGGTTAATTAATATTCTTTTTTGCAATTATTTATGTCAGTTTCAGAATCCCGGGATTATTACTTTATCAAGATTATCAAATCAGAAGCATCATTAAGTTCAAGCTGAATTTCACTTTATTTCATGCAGTCATATTGATAAATCAAGTATGTACAAATCTATGCAAACAGATAATATTTGAGAAATATTTCACACAAATTCTTTTTAATACTCTCAAAACAAATTATTCTAGTGGACAATCATTGTATATTTATAAAATAAGGGGCAAAAGTAAAGCCCCTTATTTGTTTTTCATTATCAGATAAAATGCTGATTAATTATTGGTTCACAGTAACTTATGAAGTTATCATAACATTATTACTGGTAAGTCCGTATTTATTAAATCCAAAGCTTATCATAAGTAGTACCTGATCTATCCCATTCAGGTGTCGGCTCAAAATATTTCGCTCCCTTTGTCATCATTGCCTTTATATTATCCTCGTTTAGCTCTATACCTAAGCCTGGTGCGTCAAGAGGAACATTTGCAAATCCCTTGGTTATCAACGGTTGAGATCCAGTCATTTTAACCATTCCTTCCCACCTTGGGTTGTCAATATTATGATGCTCAAGAGCAAGCACATTCTCTGTTGCAGCTGCGCAGTGAATATTAGCCATCCAGGCCACAGGGGTACTGTTTGCATGGAGTGCCATGGCAATACCTGCTTCTTCAGCGTAGTCGCCGATTTTCTTTGTTTCGAGTATACCACCTGCGCTTACAAGGTCAGGATGAACTATATCAACAGCACGCTCATCAATTAGTTTTTTAAATCCTCCCAAATGGCCGCTTAGCATATAAATATCCTCGCCGGTAAGTATCGGCGTTTCAAGAGCGTCTTTAATGGCTTTCAACTGATCTGTATAAAACCATGCAACAGTATCCTCGAGCCATGCCAACCTGTACTTTTCAAGCGCTTTGCCTATTCGGATAATCTGATTCATATCAATATGTCCGAAATGGTCGGCAGAAAGAGGTATTTCGTTACCGACCACGCCTCTTACATTTTCAACAATCTTCTGAAGACCTTCGATCCCTTTGTCGGTAATCTGAATCTGGGTAAAAGGTTGTTCTTTTTTCCAATAATCGGTGTAACCACCCTCGGCATAACTTCTTCCCTGGTACCAGTTACTTAAATTCTGGCTACTGGGACTCCAGTATTTTGAATTGACGAGGGATTCAGGATCTTTTGCAATTTCATCCATCCCAATGTCCATTTTAAGCCATGTATAGCCATCTGTAAGTCTGGTTTTAAGCGCTTCAATCTGTTTTGCAGGATCACTCTCGTCGGGCGTATCGGCATAAACCCTGACTTTATCACGGTATCTGCCACCAAGAAGCTGCCAAACAGGAACATTCAGCGCTTTGCCGCATAGATCCCAGCATGCCATTTCCACACCACTAACACCTCCACCTTGTCTGCCGTGGCCGCCAAATTGCTTAATGACTTTAAAGATCATTTCGACGTTACATGGATTTAGTCCGACGATTTTGCTTTTCAGGAACAAGGCAAAACGCTGGTCGGTACCATCCCTGATATCACCCAGGCCATAGATACCCTGGTTGGTTTCAATCCGTAGGATACGGGCTGGGAGCGATCCACTGTTGCCTTTTTCAGCCATACGCAGGTCGGTGATTCTCAGATCAGATGGGCTCGAAGCTCTTGAAACTTTCTGGGTTGTCTGGGCTAATGTATCTTCTATCGAAAGGTGCATTAGTCCACCAAGAGCTATACCGCCCAATGCTGCTTTTTTTAGAAAGTTACGACGATCGGATGATGTAGCAGGATTATTTAATTCTGCCTTCACAGCATCCCTCTTAGCAATTTCTTCTTTCCTCGTTTTTTCAGCAAATTGTTGCAAAATGGTTTTCATAATAATATCGCTTTAATTAATAAATAAAAAAAAATGAAAGGGGCTGTCTCATTGGGATTTGAGTCAGCCCCTTCTGTTTTATTCAAATTGAAAGGTAATGAAACCTGTCTTATCAAATATCCCAGAATATTCTGGTTCCCAGTTTATCACCACCGATACGATCGGCAGCGGCCTGAGTGTTAACCTGGTTAGCTGACATTTCCTTGAGAGTGTACATTAACCTGTGAATGAAACCGTCACCAGCGGTAACTGAAGCATCCTGACCGGAAATAAAATTCTTAGTCAATACAGGAAATCCACTTCTCTCGCGGTTATGCCATGCTTCTGCCCACATAAGCATTGAAGCTGCCCAATACTGTTCGTTGATCTGTTTGATCGCTGTTCCGGCATTATAAACGATATTTGGCATTGCAAGATAAGCTGTTGCCTGTACATCGGTTATTGGAGATACTCCGCCATTAGTTGTTGCAAACATGTCGGCCTGTGACATATGTGCCTTTACTCCGGTTTCATAGAATACCTGAGCTGTTGTGGTAATGCTTGCAGGAAGCCATCCTCTGACTTTTGCTTCTGCCATAAGAAGGTTTGTCTGAGCTGCGGTAATTACATAATACCATGAGTCAACTCTTCCAACAGTGCTCCTGTTGTACTGCGAATACTTATATGTAGCACCTGCTGATGATGGACCAGGATAACCCGGAGCTGAAGCAATATCGACATCTTTGTATCCGTAAGGACAACCGATCTGGGAAGCAGGAGTTGTGTTTGCCACGTTTGATGATGCAGGTGCTTTTGATGGATCAGGCAATAAAAATGCAATATATTGCAACCGTGGATCGCTGTTAGCCTGCATAAAATCGATGAATGGTTTACTGACAAACCAGTTATGTTTCGTTGAGTTCTGGCAGAAAGCATTGGTAGTATTATTCTGAACGGAGTTATATTTAACAATAACATTATCAGCATTTGCAGACATAACGCCACCTCTTGCAGGATCGGTTGCTATAGCAACTATTGCAGCTGCTTTGGTTGGATCAAGTTTTGAATACCTCATACCAAGACGGAGCAAAAGAGAGTTCCCGTATTTCTTCCATCTTGGAATATTGCCACTAAAGTATATTTCACCTGGCACAGCATCTTTCGTAGCATCCAGGGCATCTGTAGCTTCTTTCAGTTCTTTCTCAAGGTCGAGATAGATATCCTGCTGTCTATCGTATACAGGAAGATTAATACCTGAAATATTAGCCAGACCGGCTTCGGTATAGGGAACATCACCGTAAGTATCGACAAGGATCATAAATGTATGAGCTTTAAGAATTCTTGCCATATTATATAGGTTCTGCTTTTGAGGATCATTCTTCACCCTATTGATGATGTTGACAGTATTACGTACCTGTGTACCAAAATAAAAATCAAAACGACCCCCCATGTTTCCCTGGTTAACCGTATTCCTGTTGCCACCTTCTTCCTGGCCGCCGATAAGCAACTGGATCTGTTGGGCTATCTCACCTTCATAATGGTGTTGATCTGTTCCAATAATCTGTGCAGAAGCAAGCTCGTACATAGGTTCAATTGTTAAAGCTCCCTGGGGATTATTATTTATGTCTACGAATCCTTTATCGCAACTGCTCATCCCAAACAGCAGCACTAACAGGGTCGCGAGCATATATTTAATTTTCATGGCATTAACATATTTAGTTTTCATGATATACATTTATTATATTAAAATTTGAAATTAAAACTTAATGCATAGCTACGTGTAGCTGGAAGACCCATCTGCTCTATTCCACCATTGGTATCAGATACGTTTGATACGCATTCAGGGTCAAGGTTATCTACATGGCTCATAATAACAAAAAAGTTATTGATACTTGCATTTACGTTAAGTCCTCTGATAAAAGTTTTACTAACAAACTTTGAAAGATCAGCTCCTAATGTCAATGTGCGGAATTTAATATAGCTGGCGTCAAAAATGAAAGGATCATATAGTTTCTTGCCACTATAGCCTGTGTAGAATGATTCAGCCTCAACTGGAGTGGTATTGGGAGTACCATCAGCATTAACACCATCGAAAATCACACCACCATCACGTCCAGGTAATGATTTTTTGGATAACCCTTCACGCAAGAAGTTGTAGTTAGATTGTGAAACCAGTTTGTTGCCACCTTTAAAGTCGATCACTGTGAACAGACGGAATGACTTATAAGTAAAAGTGTTGATCCAGCCACCAGTGTGTTTTGGTACAACGCTTCCGTAGGTAACCTGTACAGGATCAGCAGAAAATCTACCATTGGTTGTAATGATCTGTCCTGCTGCATTACGCAGATATGTACTTCCTCTGAGTGATCCAAGAGGCATTCCCACTTCTTCCGAAACTTTTCCGATCCAGCTTTGTGCATCACTTACATCAAGTCTTGTCTGTCCTTCTGCCAGTTGCAACACTTTACTGATATTATAAGTGTAGTTGAAACTGCTCTGCCATGTGAAATTCTGAGTACGAACAGGTTCTACAGTTAACAAGGTTTCAATACCCCGATTTCTCAGTTTACCAACGTTAACCTTTTTAGTACCAAAACCTGAAGCATTTGAAATATCGACATTCAGGATCTCATCTACAGTGTTTTTGTTGTAAGCGGCCATGTCTATGCTTATACGACGATTGAATAATATTAACTCCAATCCTACCTCAGATTCTTTTACTTTAAGCGGTTTCAGATCGGGGTTTGGATTTGTAGTACCGGTAATATTGCCATAAGGAAAAGAACCGTTAAAGTTATTGGTACTCATTGTGTAATAAAGTGTATTGGTATAAGGGTCGGTATCGCCTCCAACTTCTGCATAAGCAAAGCGCAACTTACCAAGATTCATCCATGAAGGCATAACACTCTTGAGAGCTTCGCTGAAAAGGAAGCTGGAGCTTACAGAGGGGTAAAGATAGCTGTTCGATTTCGGGTTCAGGGTTGAGAACCAGTCATTACGACCTGTCAGGTTCAGAAAGAGGTAATCTTTAAATGATACGTCGAAAGTTCCGTACAAAGAATTTACTTTCTTTCTTCTATAGGATGTACTTGGATTTTTTGTCTGTCCATTACCGATTGTGTACAGATCGCGGATGTAGAAGTTAGTAACTGAAGTTCCATTACTTGTACTTAGCTGATCCATAGCGTTTCCGCCGAATGTAGCTGCGAATGTGAAAGCTCCTGCCTTTTGGTTAGCGCCGATCATGAAGTCCGCATTAACCTCTTTAAAATCGGATGTGGTTTCCTGGTATGTACCATTAAAGCCATAAGCTGGTTGTGTCAGGTTTGCGGCGCCTGTCGGGCTGTTAATATTATATTTTGCATTGAAATAGTCCTGTCCCAAACGACCCTGCGCATATAACCATGGCAGAATCTGATATTTCAGTAATACGTTGCCATACATACGGTTCCTGATTCTTTCCTCTTTACGCATATTGATAGCCCAGTAGGGATTGGTCCGGTCAACAAGCTTCTGAGTTGGAATCTCATTAAGAGTTAAAGGATCTCTCCATACATCTTTCATCCACCTCATATCTATTGTATTTGCCATAACGTAAATAGAGTTGGCTATACCATATACCTGCGTAGCGGTTGGAGGATTAAGGTTATCTTCAATCGAATAGTTTGCGTTTACCTGGGCAGTAAGTTTTTCACCGAATTTATAATTAAGTCCAATGTCGAGAATCTTTTTATTGAATTTTGAATTCTCGATAATAGAGCTGGCATCAGTGTTTGTTCCAGAGAAATGGAAACTTCCGTTTTCATTTCCGCCGGAAAGCGCTACAGAGTTTGTAAAGTTCAGACCTGTCTGATAGAAAGCAGTACGATCTTTTTGAGGAGAATATGGATGTTCCAGACCATCAATAGCTATATAAGGAAGACCATCCATTTTGGTACCAAAACTATGACCTCCTGATGTACGGGCATTTGTAAGAGGATCAGGTGCAGGAATTATAGTTCCACCAGTACCGGCTATTGTTCCCGGACGGAAACCATTATTACCCTGTCCGTATTCATATTGGAAATCCGTAAAGTCGATTGCCTTGTCAGCAACTACACTCGTGTTGAATTCAATGCCGAGTCCGGTCTTTTTTGATCCGGTTTTTGTTGTGATAATGATAACGCCGTCTTTTGCACGGAAGCCGTAAAGAGCTGCTGCCGAAGCACCTTTAAGCACGGTCATTGTTTCGATATCGTCAGGGTTGATACTCTGCATGCCATCACCAAGGTCAGAGTTACCATTTCCGGGTTGATTATCATTGTTGATTGGAACACCATTAACAACGATCAGTGGGGAGTTATTGCCACCGAAAGATGACTGACCACGAATTCTGATTTTAGCAGAACCACCAGGACCAGTTGAAGGTGCAGTTACTGACATACCGGCAACTTTACCCATAAGGTTGGCTCCAACATTCACCTGAGCACCATTGGTAATTTGTCTGGTGTCAATTGAAGTGGCTGCATAACCGATACTTTTTGCTTCTCTCTTGATACCAAGCGCTGTTACAACTACCTCACTAAGGACCAGATTAGTCTCTTCAAGACCGACGATTACAGACGTCTGAGAACCTACTGGTACCTCCTTTGGATTGTAACCGATAAATGAGAACAGCAAAACTGCATCATTGTTAAGTACCGGAAGTGAAAATTTCCCGTCGAGATCTGTAATGTTTCCGGTAGTAGTTCCCTTGATCTGGACAGTAACACCGGCAAGTGGGGTGTTATCTGCAGATCTGGTCACTCTTCCGGAAACTGTCCGTTGAGCAAAAGCAACCTGCATACCTGTGAGCAACAGGAATACAAGCAGAGCTGAAATTTTTCTCATAGTTTTTTTGGGTTAGGTAAATAATTAAAAAAATAAGAAATAATTAACATGAAGTTAACATTCAATAAATTCAAAATTAAAATCTTTTTTAATATTCAATGAAATTAATGATATTAATGACATAATATTTATCACAGTTTCATCACTTAACAATTTTTTCCTGACGATTAGTGCAGTAAAAGATCCCATTTTTTAATCAAAGGGTTCAATTGGTTGTTCATAATTTCATTAGATGAAGATTAACGTCACTTGACTCGCTTCAACTCCTACGAATTTCTTTCACTTCACTCTTTTC
>Ga0209638_1002734_pt1 | contig 10725 bp, 10 predicted proteins | sample BarGraNGADG00211_FD_184490 | JGI IMG/M metagenome (GOLD analysis project Ga0209638, IMG submission 184490) | Arctic peat soil microbial communities from Barrow, Alaska - Barrow Graham LP Ref core NGADG0002-211 (SPAdes) (version 2) | ecosystem: Environmental > Terrestrial > Soil > Wetlands > Peat... | reverse complement strand
TTATGGCGGTCAGTCGATCGGCGATGTCATAGGCATAGGTGACCGAGGTTGGGGCGGGCGGCTTCGCGGTCGCTGTCGCACCGCTGCTCGGATCCGATGTGTTGGCGGAGCCATCGAAGGCGGCCACGCTATAGGTGTGCGGTGAGTCTGGCGCAACGCCTGTGTCCGCATAGGTCGCCGAGTAGCTCGTGGCTATGGGCGTGCCGTCGCGGACGATGGTGTACCCGGCCACATGGGCATTGTCGGTCGAGGCGGTCCAGGCGAGATCGATCTCGCCGTATCCGGCTGTGGCGGTGAGGCCGGCCGGGACCGAGGGCTTCTGCGTGTCCGCCGCAGACGTGGTGACCGATGCGGCGCTCGATGCTGCGCTAACGTTGCCGGCGGCATCGGATGCGGTGATCGTGTAGGCGTAGGTGGTCGCGGGCGCGGTCGTGGCGTCGACGAAGCTCGTCGCGGAGCCGGCGACCTTGCTTACGATCAGCCCATTGCGGCTGACCGTGTAGCTACTGACGGCGACGTTGTCGGTGGACGCGGTCCACGACACGGTGGCGCTGTTCCAGGCAGACGAGGTGGCGCACGTAACCGGCTTCTCCGTCAAGCTGGGGGTGGCAAGCAGGTGGCCGGGCGGAGGTGGCCGCTCACCGAGTCTTCGGCCCAAGCGCAGAATCGCTCCCACGCGACTTGCGCCGCGCCGCCGCGCCTGCTGCGGCCACCACGATCATGGCCACTGCGAGCCCGCCGGCTATGGCGGAGAGCTCCAGCCACAGCAACGGATCGGTCGGCGGCGGGCTGGCCGACAGGGCAGCCGAGACGGAGTAGCCGAGCCACACTAGAAGCCCCGAGCCGAACACGGCCACAAAGGTCCGCCTCCGCCTGCGCGATAGATCCGCCACGCTGATCTTCAGCGAGCCGAACAGGCCCACCATGAGCGAAGCCCGGCGAGCATCGATGCGTGCTTCTGATCGACGCTGTCCCTGCCAGTCCGCAGCCGATCCATGCCTGCGCACCAGCGTTACCGCATACTCCCCACCGGTGACCACGGAATCCTGGATATCGGCCCACCCCTCATTGGGAGGCCGCAAGCGCCTCATGCGATCAAGGTAGCCCAAGGCAGCTGCCAATTCCGCGTCCCTGGCTACCGCATGGGACCTCGCGTGCTCGATCACCCGACTGAAGCTTCTCCGCATTGTCCAAAGGTGGCGATCGAACTCCAGCCCAGGATCGCGCAGACCGACCCCGGTCCGCTTCGCGAGCCACGGCGGCAGTCCGATGACGTCGCCCGAGAACAATGCAGTCGCAAGGAGCCCGAACGGAACCAGGGCGATCGACGACGTCATGACCCGCCAGTGCGACACATCCACTCCGAACCGCCAAACGAAGAGAACATCCACCACCAGCAGAGCCACTCCGACAACGATCGCGATGCGTTCGCGACTGCGCCGCCAGAAGGCCACAGAGACGACCCCTAGCGCCAGCACACTCAACACGCTGGCAACCGCGTTAGCCGAACCGGAACTCAAAACGACAACCGTTCAGGGCTTCGCTCACTCAAGTGGCGGCATTCATCGCACGTGCCACTCATCGCCGCGGCTCGATCCTGGGACCTCCGGGAACCCCGGATCGTCCTCCCGGATCCCCAGGCCCCGATCCACCTTGAGCCAGACCGAATAGCAGGCTTCCGAATATGGCTGCACCGCCAAATGCGAACAACGCCGAGCCCGGAATGCCTTGGATGCCACCGGGCCCATACATGTTCGCGACCATCGCATTGTGTTCCAGCTCTGTCCCGACCTTGAAGTCGATTACTCGCTGTCGAATGGTCGGCGGGGGCCCGCCGCCGCAGTTCGAGTTGTGCACCAGCACCGCGCCCGATCCCACGAAGAAGGAGTGGGCGTCGGCGACGGTGATGTCCCACATCCTAGACGAAGTGGCCTCGAGGGTGAAGCTCGTGACGGTGGCGGTGTGACCGGAGTCGGTCCGGACCTGCTCGCCGATGACCAGTGAGCCGGCGAGGATCCAGCCGCGGTCGGCCGTGAAGAAGGGGTGGTTCGGGGTCGTCTCGATCGAGCCTGTGTCGAGCTTGAGATGCTCGATGATAGGGTCGGTATTGACCATGACCGCGAGGACCTGGTGCGCTCCGGTCTCGCCTGTCCGCGGATCGTAGGCTTCGACCGTGTCGCCGACCTTGAGGTCTGAGATGGCGGTTTCGCCAGCTGAGGTCTTGACCTGCGTGTCGCCTAAGGTGGCTAGCGTCGGATAGTTCGCCGACGTGGTCGGCATGCTCCTCGGACGTTCCGTCCGGATCAGGACCGAGCGTCCGTCGCCGGACATCAGACTTGAGGTTGGGGGGCTTTAGGCCCAGGTTTGCCAGCTGTCAGATGAAATCCGTGCCAGACAACCCTGTGCCGTCGCGGGTGTCGAGGATGCGAACTGGTGTTAGCGGTACGTACTTGGCGCGGTGCTGGCTGCTAGACGACCCCACGTTGTGGTTTCTCTGGTCGCCGAATCTGCTTTGCCTATTTGCCGTACGACATCACTCGAATCAAGGTCTTGCCTGGCTGAGCGAGGCCGAGGCCATCTTCGTCGTCGCCAGGGCTCTCCAGGACGATCTGGAGAGCGTCGTGGTCTTTGTGGGCATCGAACGAACAAGCCGGGCCACTGGGGAATTCGCATTTCGAGCCGAGTACGGAATCGATCGTGAATCCGGCCGTCGTGACCGCCTGCTTCGCCGGGGCGAGGGCATCGATCGGTTGGCCGGCTACGAGGTACCAGCGGGCGACGTACGGACAGTTGGGTGCGATCGTGCACTCGGTAATGCCATCCTTGCTCGCGGTGTGAACGAGCTGCCAGCCGGCTGGGAACTGGATCGAATCGAGTACGGCGGCGTAGTGGGAAGCGCCCGCACCACATCCGGCGACCAGGATCGCGACTGCCAGTACCGGGAGAAGCGCGCGACTCCTCCAGGACCGAGATATCCCAGCGCACCATCTGCGTAGACGCACGACCCTCTCCGCACCCTCGAAACGACTGTTCCGCCTCACCGCACTTCTAGACCGCCCAGCCAATGAATGCGGTTCTGTGGCTCTCCCATCGACTCAGCCACGGGAGAGTTATCGCAGCGACGATCGGCAAAAGCAATACTAGCGATCATATTGGGATTGACTTGTCGATGCGTCTGAGTTCGACGGGATCGCGGCCGGACGCGACGGCGCGGGCGCCGAGAGTCGGACATCGAAGGCGGGCTGAATTGGGACCCGGTCGGACGAGAATGGCAAGGTCGGAATCGGAGCCAACTCGGGCTCAAGTCGAGTCTCGCCGGCCGGACGACGAGCGAGTGACCGTTTCAAGAGTCACGATGACCACATCGCGTCGCCGTAGCTTTCCGGACAGGTGAGGAGGAGCCGTTGGCTAATCGTCTCGTGTGCCGGACCTATCGCGGATTCCCCGTGCCTTGGACAATTCTTCGTAAAGGTCAGACGCCGACAGGTGGCCCACGTTGGCATGGAGCCAGTCGGCCACCTCTTCAAGGTTCTTGCCGTACTTGGTCTGTGGATCACAGAAGACGCCGACGCCGTCCCGATGAAGACCGAACGAATGGTCCTTGCGCGACTTGACGAGCTTCAATCCCTTCTGTTTGGCCCAGTAGCGGATAGCCCCTTCGTTTCCCCGGACAGCTGCATGTGCCATCCCTTGGAGCCTGTAGGTCTCGCCTACGAATATCTCTGCCTCGACGGCGAGTAGCTTCTCCGCGTACCAGCGTACCTCCGAGTTGCCTGTGCGAGCTATCTCCTTCAGGTAAGCCTCGACTGCCTCATGGACTTCAATGACGCTGCCGCCCGAGTCGGCCATGTTCCTCCCGACGCTGTCAACCTCTCCAGCATGTAACTGGGATTCTGACGCCCATTTACGGTCGGCGAAGCCATGTGCTCTATCCTCTGGCTCTCCACCTGGGCGATCTGTCGATACCATCCCCACCGCTGTTGGAGTGCCTCCAACACTACAACTGCGGCGGCCGTCGTTTCGGCCGGTCCATCACCGACCATTTCATGGCGCACCATGCGTGCGGTTAGTTCCGACTGCGCCATTGGTCCCTGAGCACATTCATCCGTAGGTACGATAGCTCCACAAGACTGGAGCCCGGAAATGACAACAACCCACCTCGACGACGACTTTGCCGTTGTCTGCGCGAACGGGCACCTTATCAACCAGTACTCGAACCAGCGTCCCGACCTGACCCGACCGCGCTGCACTCGGTGCGGCGCGTCAGCCATCACAAAGTGCCCCGCGTGCAACGAGCGGATCGAGGCCAGGGCGGGCGAGGCTTTCGGCCCTCTCGATCACACGCATTGCGCCTATTGCGGCGCACCGATGCCGTGGGCAATGACGGCGAAGACGGGCGCTGTCGACGCTTACGCCCGCACTGGGCTCGATCAACCGGAACCGGAGCTTCGAGTCTTCGTATCGAGCCCTGGCGATCTCAAGGAGGAGCGGCGGCTGGTGGCGGAAGTCTGCCGAGAGATCTCCAGTTCGCTAGTCATACGTCTTCGGGCGCTCCTCTGGGAAGGCGGCGGGCCGGGCAACCCGGAGGTCCAGCCGTTTCCGCCGGACGTGACTGGTCAGGCTGCCCAAGTGGTGCTGGATAGGCACGTCTGGGATGCGCTGGGCGGCTACGACGTGTACCTGGGCCTGATCTGGAAGCGAATGGGCACACCAACCGGGCAGTGGCGCTCGGGAACAGAAGCCGAATTCCGCTACGCACTGAGGGCTCGGCAGCAGTCGGGGCGGCCGGGCAGGATCTTGTTCTACCGCAAGTCGCGGCCGACCGACCAACCAGACCCGACAGTTGCGCTGTTCGTCCAGGAACTGCAGGGGATGGGCCTCGTGCAGGACTTCTCCAACCGCAGCGCTCTTCGACGGATGCTCGTCGATCATCTGTTGGTGGAAGCGCGCAAGGCCATCGCCCATCGCGCCATTGCGAAACCAGGGAGTGCCTGGCCTCTTCGCAGTCGGGCCGCGGCCCAATCAACTCAACCCTCCCTTGATCTCTGCTACCACGGCAGTTCCCAGAAGCTAGAAGTGGCCAACAACGGAACCGAGCCCATCTTCGATGTGGCCCTCGAGTTCCCTTCCGATGCGGCGCCTCTCGTCTTCCAGGGCGGCCTGCCCATCACCGAGATCCCCGCAGGTCGCCGCGTCAACGTGATTGCTATCAGGGTTCTTGCCGCGGGGCCGGTTCGGACCGCCTTCAACGTGCGCATTCGCGGACGCGCAGCTGACAACCAGCAGGTCGAGCAGGACGCCTTCCTGGACCTGTTGGGCTAACGGAGAGGCCGGCCTCTGCCGATTGCAGGGTGTCTCTGACCACCCAGCGCGAGCGACGGTGCCGAGGGCCCCATGCGATGCGACCAGTCGCGATGTTCGCGTAGTGCCGACGATGATGGTCAGCGACGGCGCCGACGGCGTGTTGAGGCAGGGGGTGAGTCGCTAAGCTGACCGCATGAATGTCGCAAAGGGGACGGTGCGGGCCTATCTCGAGGGGCTCAAGACGATTGCTACGGTGCCGGGCGCGACCGAGCACACGTACCGCGAGCCGCTCGTCCAGTTCCTCGTCGACGCGGGCAAGGACCTTGGCTTCGGCACGGTGGGCGTCCACGGAGAACTCCGCCTCGCGTTAGTTGGTCAGCCAGATCTCCAGGTCGTGAATTCGTCGGGCTCGCCGATCGGCTACGGAGAGACGAAGGTGCCTGGACCCGCGAGCGACTTCGCGAAGGTGCTTGATAGCGAGCAGGTCGGTCGATATCGAGCCAGCCTTGAGAACCTCCTCGTCACGGACTTCATCCATTTCGCGCTGTTCCGCTCGGATGTCGGCCGGCTCGATGCGACTCTGGTTGAGACTCCCGCACGGATGGCCGCTGGGGCACACGCCGTCTCGCAGCCTGTTCTCGACCAATTTGGCCAGCTCCTCGCGTCGTTCTTCTCTGCTTCAGCTCCCTCGGCGACGTCCGTGGAACAGCTCGCTCAAGGCCTCGCGCGGCGCACGACGCTGCTGCGGGACGCGATCCGAACGCTACTTACCTCGACACACCCCGATGGCGAGGCGTTGCGCCGGCTATGGGACTTCTACCGGCGCAGCCTCATGTCGGACATGGAGGCGGATGACTTCGCCGACACATACGCACAAACGCTTACCTACGCTCTGTTCCTCGTTCGCCTAGAACGGGGTCCGATGGTGGATCTGGACGCGGCCTGGAGGGCTATCCCGACTGACGTGCCTATCCTCCGGTCGGCGATCGAGCCGCTTCGCGCTGCCGGACGCCTGCCGGACGCCTTGGCGGTCTGGCTGCAAGACTCGCTGCACTTGCTCGCCGCGACGCCGGATAGTGTCGTGTCTACGATCGGGCATCCGAGCGCTGGTACGCCGGACCCAATCTTGTACTTCTACGAGAACTTCCTCGCTGCCTACGACAGGGTCGAGAGGATTCGCAAGGGGGTCTACTACACGCCACGGCCACTCGTCGACTACGTCGTCCGCACAGTCCACGCAACTTTGAAGTCTTCCTTCGGCAAGCCACTGGGCCTCGCCGACAAGGATGTGCGGCTTCTCGACCCCGCCCTCGGTACAGGCACGTTCCTTCTGGCTGCGGCTCAGACCGCGGTCGACGAGATCGAGGCAGACCTGGGGCCCGGTGCCGTTCAGACCGTTCTCGAAGACCACGTGCTCCGGCACTTCTACGGGTTCGAGCTTCTCCCTGCCCCATATACGATCTCGCACATCAAGCTGGCTCTGTTTGCCCGGGACAAGGGGGCCCGGTTCCTCGACAAGCGCGCTCAAGTATTCCTAACCAACACTCTCGGCGATCCGCTTCAGCGAGCCGACGATGGTGGCCTCCTCGCCTTCTTTGTTCCAGGCCTTATCGAGGAGGCGGCGGCGGCCGAGCGGGTTAAGTCGGATCAACCGATCCTGGTGGTGCTCGGCAATCCACCGTGGTCCGCAACAAGCCACAACAAGCAGCCCGAAATTGAGCGGCTATTTGCGGCGTGGAAGACGATCGACGGTCGGCCCGGCAGTCCGCTGATCGAAGACGCGCGCATCGCTCTCAACGACGACTACCTGAAGTTCCTGCGGTGGGCCGTCTGGAAGGTCGTAGAGCAGCCTGCCGGTGCACGCCAAGGCATCGTGGCTTTCGTAACGAACCACGCGTTCGTCAACAATCGGATACATCGCGGCATGCGCAAAGCTCTGCTCGACGCGTTCGACGAGATCTGGGTATTCAATCTCCAGGGCAACCAGCGACTCTGGGTAAAAGGCGTCGTCGACGAGAAGGTATTTCCGGACGTCCAGCAGGGGGTCGCAATTACCGTTTTGGTCCGGCGCGGCGTCGAGCACGTTGGCCCGGCGATCGTGCACTACCGCGAGATGCGCGGGACGCGCAATGAGAAATACGCAGCGGCGGGCAAGTTTGGGATTGGGGACGAGGGCTGGGTGACCGTCGCCCCCACTGCCCCGTATTGGTCTCTGCGGCCGGGGGACGACAACCTCTCATACGACTCGTGGCCTTCCATGCCGGAGTTGTTCCCAGTCAACAACAGTGGCGTCAAGACCGAGCGGGATGACACCGTGTCCGGCACGGAGCGCAGCGCGCTTGAGTCCAGGATTCGCCTCCTGCTCGACAGTGGACTGTCGGCAGAGAAGATCGTCGAGATGACAAACGTCCGCGAGAAGTCCAATTGGACGGTGGCGTCAAAGCGATCGACGTTTGCCCCATTCGAATCGCGCCGTATCGTCACGTGGCTGTATCGGCTCTTCGATCGAAGGTTCCTGTACTGGGACCCAGCAATGATGGGCCGGCCAGCTGCCCAGGTGATGCGACACCTACTTCCTCAGCCGTTCGGATTCGGCGGCGAGCGGAGGCTAGCGCTCGTCGTCCAACGGGCGAGGCCTATCGCGACCATTGCCACGGTCGTGAGAGGGGTAGCGACGGCTCACGTGACCGGGAACTGGTGTCACGTGTACCCGCTGCGACTCGCAGAAGTCGCCAGTGAGGAGACGTTGCTCCCGGCCGAGGATGTGTGGAGGGAGAACCTAGACAAGGTGATCGTTTCGTGGTTGCAGAAGTCGTATGGACGACGCCCGTCCGTTGATGACATCGGCTGGTACGTCCTTGGCGTGTTGTCGGCACCGTCGTACCGGCGTCGATTCGAGGCGGCCCTTTCTATCGACCATCCACGCATCCCGTTCCCCGCAAGCGGAGACAGCTTCTATCGAATGAGCAAGCTCGGACAAGAGCTGGGCCTGGTCCACCTACTCGAAGCCACCGTCAGCCCGGACGTTCGTTTCGTCGGAAATGGGGACTGTCTGGTGGTCAACGTCCGCTACGACGCTACATCCGAGCGTGTTTGGATCAACCACACCCAAGCTTTCACGGGCGTGCCGGAGACCGCCTGGCTGTGGGGTCAGGGCTTCCGCCCTCTAGAGCACTATCTCGATGAACGGCTCAGGCAGCGGCTCGACGCTGAGCAGATTGCCGGCTTCCAGTCGGCGATCCACGCGGTACGCGAGTCCATTCGTCTCGAACCTGACCTCGACGCCTCACTCGATGCGATCGTAAGCGCGCCTCTTGAGCGCGGTGGGACGGCCGATGTTGTGACGATATGACCACGAGGACTAGACCTCGGTCCGCCGTGAGCCGGCCCAGACCAGCGAACGACGTCACTAGCTTGGGCGTGGTCCGATCGCTATGAGCAGATTGTGAGAATCACCGTCAGCCGGAAGCATGATGTCCAAGGGCGATGGCATTGCATTGGCCGGCATGACGGCCGACGACGTGAGCCGAGCTGGCTTTCGGGCGCCGGTGGCAGCGGCATCATCGCTGGCGATCCCGACATCTGCCCTGCCCGCTAGCCGGCGATATTGCCCATCATCACCCGTCAGCAACAGCTAGTCTTGTCCTGACAGGTTCAAGATGGGGGCCCGGCATGTACTACAAGGTCTGGCATCAATGGGCACCCGAAGGGTCCGACCAGCGGTCGATCCTGACAGAGATAGCCTGGCACATGAAGAACGCGTGGGAGTACCGCGCCACCCCTGGCAACACGCATTTCAAGGCCGGACTTCAGCTTGCACACAAGGGCTGGAAGCTCGGGGGCGGACTCGTTGATCTAGCGGACGGGACCGGAGTTCCGAGCATCAAGGGGCTGCGGGCTCTCATCATTTCGGGTCGGCACGATTGGTTCGAGCGCGCAGCCGCTCTCGCACCTGGCAAACCCGCAACCGCTGCCGACGCTCCCTCGGAGTCAGAGCGAGCGTATCTCGCCAACCTGTGTGGAGCGCAGACGACCCTCAGCCGCATAAAGGTTGATGGAGCCGAAATCTGGATGGTCTCCGACTCGGCAGGTTGGCGGGTCGCCGCAGTCTTCGTGGACGATGCCGCGGCAAGCGGACTGAAGGCAACGATGCAGCTCGCCGCCGCTACGCAAGGTGGATGCCTCGGCCTCGTAGCAGGGGCAGCACTGCTCGGGATCGCCCTGGCCGCCCCCGTCGCCTACTCGTTGTTTTCGAGCATGCACTAGAGGGTTGAATCGCCACCGGCCCGTAGCTACAAGGGGTTACCAGAGTGAGCGATGCTCAATGGGCCAGCACTGTTGACCTACTGAAGGCGGTCCTCCCCAGCCTGTTCACGGCACTGGTCGCGGCGTACGTAGTCTGGGACGGACGAAAGCGTGACGAGCGCCGGTCCGCTGACGAGAAGGAACGCGACAAGGACCGTCGACGAGCGGACGTAATCCGGATGGGCCTTGACCGGGCTCTAGACCGGAAGTTCGAATTGATAGACCGGATCGCTCGCGGCGCAGCGGAGTACGAGGGGCTCCTGCAGTACCGGGAGCGGCTGGCAGTTGACCTAACCCCAGAAGGGATCGCACGCCTGGATGAACTGACCGGAGGCTACAAGGCCTGGGGCTCGTACCGCGCTGCGGCGTTCGAGTTGGGCGACGGCGAACTAGCGTCCGCATGCCTGGGCTTGGGGAACCTCGTGAGCAGCCTTCTTGTCCGGCGGGATGACATCGACGCCACGAGTCGCCAGAAGTACGAGGACAAGGCATACGAGCACCTGCAGACAATCTGGAAGAGGCTCGGCGAGCTACGGATGGACGTGGAACAGCATCTGTCGCCCGACTAAAACCCCTCGCGTCCTGGGCATCCCGCCACGATCCAGCGATCGTGTGGGATGGTCGGGGCGACTTGAGCCCTGGCGGCCGCCAAGTCGTAGCAAGTTCTCTCCAGACAACATCACGGGCCGGGCGAGAGGGCCGGGCCGTCGGATTCCGGAGCGGCTTACGCGCCTCCGGACGACTCACACGCGCTATCGCGTGAGCTCCACATCGTGCCGCCGCGGCTAGTCGACCGCGACGCCCGTTTCGGCCGCCTCGCCGGCCTTCTGGACCAGCGCCGCCGCACGGTCCACGTTGGCTGCCACGTCTTGATCGGCAGCCAGCTGGATGACGGCTACTCTGAATCTGCTCATTCCTGCGCCCTTCCCATGTGCGGCTGACCCCAGACGGCCGTTCGCCTTCCCGGGTCGATGGTACGCTCCCGACGAGGAGGCTTTCATGACAACACCGACCCGTGAGGACGCTTGGCAACTCCTGACGGAATGGACGCCGAGCGAAGCGCTGCGCAAACACGGTCTGGCGGTGGAGGCGACCGTCCGCTGGTACGCCGAACAC
>Ga0209638_1002733_pt1 | contig 10726 bp, 9 predicted proteins | sample BarGraNGADG00211_FD_184490 | JGI IMG/M metagenome (GOLD analysis project Ga0209638, IMG submission 184490) | Arctic peat soil microbial communities from Barrow, Alaska - Barrow Graham LP Ref core NGADG0002-211 (SPAdes) (version 2) | ecosystem: Environmental > Terrestrial > Soil > Wetlands > Peat... | reverse complement strand
TTCCGCGAGATAGAGGACTCTGCATCCGGGCTCCAGGTGCCCCCCGAACGCCTGCAGTGAGTTTGCGATGGCGGTGTGAAGGTGGGGGACGCCGTCGGCGATGACGCCCTGGATGGAGATAAGCTCGATCCCCTCATCGATTTGCGTCTCGAAATGGATATCGGGTGGGTAGCCGGTGGTAGTAACCATGTGCAGCGTCGACCGATCGAGGGTCCCCGCGGCGGCAATGACGGCCCCTGTCCGGATTCCCTCCCCCACGATGAGGGCCTGGATCGATTCGAGGAGAAAGTCCCCCTGGTCAAGCTGCAAGACATATGTCTTTGCGGGAGCCTCAGACGCGAAGTACTTCATGTCGCACTGCCTCAAATCAGTCCAAGGAACCGCCGGAGCCGCCTTGATTCAGCGGCTGCGGCGAGAGTTCCGATTGCTCCGCTAAGATGGCGACGTCGGCGCCCGTGATGGCGGCGACAATCGCGGACGAACTCGCCCCGCGGCGGAATTCGGCGGCGTTTCGGCCCAAACGAAGAACCACGATGCGGTCGGCGACGCCGACGACCTCCGCGAGGTTGTGGCTGATGAGCACGACACCGTGGCCCTTCTCGCGAAGCGTCCGGACCAGATCGAGCACCATCTTGGTCTGCGAGACCCCGAGTGCCGCGGTGGGTTCGTCGAGCAGCACCACGCGGGCGGTCTCGCTCAGGACCGCGCGCGCCACCGCCACCGACTGACGCTGGCCTCCCGAGAGCGACGCGACCGGACTGTGCACGCTTGGCAGGCGAATCTGCAGACTGTCGAGGAGCTCGACGGCGCGCTTCTCCATCTGGGATTTGGAAAGCCGCACACCTCGCGTCCATTCACGACCGAGGAACAGATTGGCGACGGCATCGAGGTTGTCGCAAAGCGCGAGATCCTGATACACGGTGGAGATCCCGCGGGCCACCGCGTCGTGAGGGTTCCGGATCGTCCCGGGTTGGCCGTCGAACGAGAATCCGCCGCTGTCAGGCTGATAGATGCCAGAGATGATCTTGACAAGGGTTGATTTGCCGGCTCCGTTGTCGCCAACTAGGGCGACCACCTCGCCGCGAGACACCGAGAAATCGACGTCCCAGAGTGCCTGGACCGCGCCGAAACACTTGGAGACGCCGCGACACTCAAGTAGTGGCAATTCGACCGACACGGCAGTCCTCATCGACCGGACCTGGCCCGGCTGCGTCTCGTCATGGCATCGATGGTCACCGCGACGAGCAGGACCACCATCTCCACGACGTATTTGATGTCTGGGGGCTGGCCGGTCAGATCCAGGCCGTTGGCCAGGCTAGCCATGACCAGGGCTCCCAACGGCGCCGACCACACCGAGCCACGACCTCCGAAGAGGCTCGTGCCACCGATGACGCCGGCGGCGATAGCTTCGAGCAGCAGCGTCCCGCTACCGGTCTGGGTGCTGGCGCCAAGGCTACGCGACACCGACATGAAGCCGGCGATGGCCGCCAGAACAGCGCAAATGGCGAAGATCGTGATCTGGATGCGGGCGACGCTGATGCCCGCCCGCCTGGCCGCTTCCGCGTTGCCGCCGACGGCGAAGACGTGCCGACCGAAGGTCGTTTCCGTCAGGAGCAGGTGCAGCGCACCGACCAGCAGGAGCATCGTCACCACCGCGACGGGAACGCCGCGCCAAGTGTTGAGCACGGCCACCGGAATGAGGATGACCAGGCCGACGAGCGCAGGTCGGACCAACAGTTTGTGCCAGGGCTCAATGCTCAGTCCCAAACGCTGGCGCTGCCGGTTCGAGTTCACCCTCTCGCCTGCGTAGGCGGCCATGACGACGATCGCCGCGAGCCATCCAAGCGCTGGGGGCAGATAGCTGGTGAAGAGGAAAGTCACCGCTGGGTCGTCGACGTTGAGGCTACCCGTCGTTCCCAAAACCCAAAGCTGGACGCCTAGCCAGCCTAGCATGCCGGCCAGAGTGACCACGAAGGTCGGGACGCCAACGTAGGCGGCGATGGCCCCCTGGGCGCTTCCGATCGCGAGCGCGACGAGCAGCGCGACTCCCACCGCGAGCCACAGAGGTACGTGGTTCGAGACGAGCAGGACGCCGATTATCGCCGACGAGAGCCCAACTATTGATCCGACCGACAGATCGATCTCTCCCAGCAGAAGCACAAGCACGATGCCGGTCGCGACCGTCGCCGTGATGGTCATCTGAAGGAGCAGGTCCGTGAGATTCCTCGGTGTGAGGAAGTTCGAGTTTTGCGTCTGGAAGAAGATCCAGATGACGGCCAACCCGACAACGATCGGGAGCGACCCTACATCTCCTTGCCCAATCCTTCTTCGAAGGGTGCCCACGGCACCCAATCCCAGGACGCCGTGGGCCGTTCGGCCGCTTGTCACCGCAGTCGCGCTACCTCTCATTCAAACTCAGCAGGGGCTGGTGCCGGCAGGGATGCCCTGACAGAGCTGGTCCTTAGTCACGAAACCGAGATCGATCACGGTCTGGATGTTCTGCTTGGAGATAATGATCGTGTTGACGAATATCGTCGGCACATTGGCCGACCCGTTGTTCTGGGTCCCCTGGAAGAAATCGGCCGGAGGGGTCTGACCGGCGACGAGCATCGAGGCGAGCTTACCGGCTCGATCGCCCATCGTCGGGATGTCCTGGGCAACGGTCATTCCTTGGGTGCCCTTCATGATGCGCTGGAGGCCGGCGACCGTCGCGTCGAGTCCCGTCACTTTCACCTTGCCTGCGAGGCCCTTCCCGGTAAGCGACGCGACCACTCCGCCGGCCATGTTGTCGTTGGGGCCGATCACGGCCTGGACGTTATCCGCGTTCTTCGTGAGGAGCTGGTCCATCTCGTTCTGGGCGCTAGTTGGATCCCAGTTGGGCGTCCACAGCTCGCCCCCGAGCTTGCGCTCTCCGGACGTGAAGAGCGGCTGGAGGATCCCCATGTAGCCTTGGTTGTACAGCTTGGCGTTCTGATCGGTCGGGGAGCCGTTGACGACCGCGATCGTATCGCCGGAATTGGTGTTATCGACTATCCACTGACCTTCCTGCTTGCCGATCGTAAGGGTGTCCTTGCCAATGAAGTAGTCGAGCGGAGAGTTGTTGATGATGCGGGTGTACGCGATCACCGGGACGTTGTCCTTGTGGGCGGCCGCGACGATCGCGGCGGCCGCATTGGAGTCCTGCGGGATCACGATCAAGACCTTGGAGCCGTTGGTGAGCGCCTCCTCTGCCTGCGAGAGCTGTTTCGCTCCATCGCCCAAGGCGTTGTAGGAAGTGACCTTGACGTTGGGGATGTACTTCGTGAGGGCCGCTGTGATCGCAGGCTTGTCCTGCGATTCGTACCTTGGAGTCGTGTTGTCGGGAAGCAGAATCGAGACTGTTACCTGAGGACCGGACGTCGGCGCCGCACTCGCCGACGCGGCCGCAGAACCGACGGTGGCTGTCGCCGCCGGACTCGGGGTCGCAGCCCCGGAAGAACAGGCCGCCGCGAAGCTCGCGACAAGCACTGGGCCGAGCAACTTCATCGCCCGATGCCCTAGAAAGCCAACCATCCCTAACCTCCTTGACTCAGTGCGAAACGGCCCCAACCGGGCACGCCGCCTTACGGGTCGTATCCGTCCTAATCGGCCATCAACTGCCCACCTTCTGATCGAGATCTAGCAACCGTTCGATGTTTCCCCCGAGCATCTCGGCGCGCTCCTCTGCAGAGACGTCGTCGAGCAGGGCCCGCCAGGAAGCGAGTTGAACCCGCGCCATACGGAACGGTTCGTCCGACCCGAAACAGACCCTCTGCGAACCGAGAGTGCGGACGGCGTTGTCGATCGCGAGCTCATGGATCGCGCTGCCGATCGCAAAGATGTTGGGATGCGCCAGGCTCACCTCCACGGCTGACCTATCCAGGGGAGGGAGGGCCGCGCCGCCCATATGCGACATCAAGAAGCTCGTTTCGGGCAGCAGACCGGCAATGTGCCCGAGTCGTGTGGGGTGCGTGTTCTCAGGTGAATCCGCCCCAATATGGAATGCTATCGGCCGGCCAAACGAGGCCGCGTACTCGATCAACGGCAATACATCGGGATCGTCGATGGGGTAGTCATCCTGGGCACCGTTGAACTTGAGGCCGTAGAAGCCGTACTCGTCGAAGCATTGCTTGATCGAGTCGCGAGTCTGCTGCCGGCCCAGCCGGGGATTCGCCCAGCCGAAGGGTAGGAGTCGATCCGGAAACCGCTTCCACGACTCGTATACGTAACGGTTCTCCCGATCGATATCCCGATCGTATGGTGGCTTGAGCCAAGCGATGGCCCGGTCGATGCCTGCGCGATCCATTCGCTCCACAAGGTCCTCTGCCGAGATCGACAGGGCGTCGTTCTTCTGGGCAGAGATGTGGCAGTCGGCATCGATGATCAAGGCAAGAGTCTCCATGGGCTGTGGGTGCGGGATTGCTGGAACCAGTCGGCTGGCCGGAGAACCTCAGCGGTCCCGTGCCAACGATCGGCCGCAGCGAAGGCCGGGGCCGACCGGAACGGCTCACGGACCGTCGTCCCGCGCTCGACGGTACGGCGAAGATCAGCGGGACCGGGCGCCACTCCCGCTCATTAGTGCGATTTCGTTGCCATAGACAAACCCACAAGCGGCCTCTACTCCGGCCTTCCCGACGCTTACATGCCTCTTTGCCGGAGGATTAGGGTGTGGTAACGTTGGCACATACAGGTATAGAAGTCAAGGGCGTCGGGGTCCTCTTGCCCGGTCTGAGCAGCCAAGTTCTGGAGGCGCATGATGTCGAGTGTGGAGCGCAGCCGAACCGAGCGTGTCCTCGCGGAAGGACGCGGGATCGTGCGCCTCGAGCCTTGCTGGGTGGCGCGTACCCTCGCGCCAGCCGGCCATCGTCTCGGCCTGCCCGAAAGCGCGTATGGGCTGGGCGAACGAGGCGAGATCTGCGAACGGTGGCTCGCCTCCACAACCCGGGCGACCAACCTCATCGGGCCTGCGGACGAAGGGTTGAGCTACATCTCGACCGACGACGGCAGCAGGCTGACTCTTCGAGGGGCGGTCGAGCTCGAACCTGAGGCGATCATGGGCCGATCGTACGCGGCCACCCATCGGGGGCTCGGCCGCCTAGCCAAGATCCTCGACTACGGGACGCGGCTGCCCTACCACGTCCACTTGCGGGCGAGGCACGCCGCGCTGGTGGGGCGGAACCCAAAGGACGAGGCCTACTACTTTCCAGAAGGGTTCGAGAGCGGCCCGCATCCGGAGACGTTCTTCGGCATCCATCCCTCGATTGCGCAGGACCGGGGTCGCCAGGCGCTCCTCCAGGATCTCATCGACTGGGATAGCGATCGGATCCTGCGCTATTCTCGCGCGTACGTTCAGGTGCCGACCGAGGGTTTCCATGCGCCGGCAGGCGTGCTCCATGCTCCGGGCACGGCGGTCACGATCGAGCTTCAGGAGGACTCCGACGTGTTCGCCATGCTCCAGGGTGTCACGGAAGGCCGGCGGATCTCGAAAGAGCTCATGTTTCACGACGTTCGTCCCGAGGACCGGGCACGCTTCGGCGAGCGTTTCGTTCTCGAGCTGATCGACTGGGAAACGAACGCGGATCCCGAGTTCTACGAGCACCGTCATCTCTCGCCACTCCCGACCGCGTCTTCGGAGACGGTCGGGCAGGAGTCATGGATCTTCTACAACACCACAAAGTTCGCAGGTAAGAGACTCGTCGTGGGGCCATCGTCATCCTACAGATCCACTGACCCAGGCGTGTACAGCCTATTGGTCCTGTCGGGGTCGGGCTTCATTGGCGGGCATCGCGTCGAAGGAGGCGTGCCAGAGCTCGACGAACTCCTCGTTGCCGATGCCGCAGCCACGAGCGGCGTCGAGATCGTAAATGACGACCCAACACGAGAACTCGTCATCCTGAAGTTCTTCGGCCCAGACATCGTGTCGGGTGTGCCGATGCTCCCTGCGCTGGCGGACGCGGATGCATAGTCACGGAGCCGGCGCGCCCTCCGCGCTCGCCCGCGGCGCTCGTTTCCGACTCGCGATCACCAGATCCAGAGATCCAGAGATCCAGAGATCCAGGGATCCAACCAAAGTGTTTGTTGAGGGACCGCGATGCGAATCAATGGCAAAGGGCCCGCGACGGACGGGGAGAGATCTGGGAGGGTCGGCCGGCCTACGATCGCGGACGTGGCGCAAATCTCCGGTGTGTCGGTCACGACGGCCGCAAGGGTGCTGGCTCGGCGGGGGTATAGCTCCGCCGAGGCACGACAGCGGGTTCTCGCGGCAGCCGAACAGGTCGGCTACGTCCCCAACTACGTGGCCCGAAGCCTGCGGCATGGGCAGACGAACATCATCGGTCTGCTCGTGGCGGACGTCGAAAACTCGTTCTACTCGAGCCTCGCGAAGAACGTCGAAGCGGTCGCTACCCGAGCTGGGTACTTCGTCGTTCTCTGCAACAGTGCTGATGACCCCGAACGTGAACACGAATTGCTCGAGGTCCTTGCTGCCCTACGGATTGCCGGACTGATCTTGACGCCCACCGGAGCCAACCGCCGCCAGCTGCGGCGACTACAGGAAGACGGGATCAGTGTCGTTCAGGTTGACCGGACCGTCGAGCAGCTGGAGGCAGGCTCGGTCTTGGTGGACAACGAGAACGGGGCCTACGAGGCGGTCACCGCAATGGTCGCCGCGGGACACCGACGGATCGGTCTTCTAGCGGGCGCTCAGCGCACAACGACGGGCCGAGAGCGCACACGAGGGTACCGCCGGGCACTCGAGGAGCACGGCTTGCCGGTCGACCCCGACCTCATTCGGGGCGGTTCGTTCAGACGCGAACGCGCGATCGAGGAGGCGAGAGCCCTGCTGGCCATCGATCCGCCCGTCACCGGCATCTTCGCAGAGAACAACATTCTTGCCGAAACGGCCATGCTGGCGATACGAGATGCTGGACTGACTGTGCCCGGGGACATCTCATTGGTTGCGTTCGATGATGTTGAATGGATGCGGATGCTGGACGATGGAATCACGACCGTGCGCCAGCCGGTGGCAGACCTTGGCCGTAGTGCAGCGGAGATGCTGCTGCGGCAGATTCACGGGGGTTCTTCGGCTGCCGCGACGATCGTCTACCGGCCGACGCTGATTTCGCGGGGCAGCATTGCTCCGTGTCGACCGCAACAGGCGGTCGTGGACAGTGCAGGGACGAGTATCGACGGCCGGAATTACCCATGAGCTTCGACAGCCTCGACCGGGATACCGATAGCGGACCTTCCGGGCCGCGAACGTGGAGTTCGACCGTTGTTGACGAACGCCTGGCCGGATTCCTGGCCAACCTGCCCGATGGCATCGTCATCGATAGAGCGGTACGCGACGCGACCGGCCAAATCGTGGACTTCGAGGTCGAATTCGCCAACGAGGCGGCATGCCGTCTCACCGGAATGTCCCAGGACGAGCTGATCGGCCACCGAATCCTCGATTTGTTTCCCGGAAGGCTTGAAAACGGGCAGTTCGAGGCTTACGTCCGGGTAGTGGAGACCGGTGAGCCCCTCATTCGCGCCTCGCTGTGTGATCACGACGTGCGCGGTCGCAGCGACCCCGAAGGCTTCGGCCGCAACTACGAGGTCAGCGTCACCCGGATGGGTGACGGGTACGACTGTGTTCTCGCTGACTTCGAGCACTTCCGCACAATCGGCCACCGATAGGCCCGTCATGTGGTGAAGCACCACCGCGGCTCGAATGCGGGGTGGGAGCCGCCGGAGCGCATCTCTGACCTCGAGCGATCCCGGGGTGTCCTCAGCGCTAGCCCTTTCAGGAGGCTGCTGCCAGCCGAGTCGAAACCACTCGGCGGAGTCTTCGCTTGAGCCGGAAAGCCTCGCGAGTCTCGATTCGAAGCAGCCACGGCAGCAAGGACTGACTCGCCCGTAGATCGCCGGATCTGCGCAAGGCGATTTCGATCGTCACCTGGACCAGGTCTTCCGCCTCGTCCAAGTCGAAGACGATCGAGAGGGCGACGGCCAGGAGATCGGACCTCATCTCGTCGAGTCGCTCGAGGACCTCGTCACCAGGGCGTTCACGATCGATCACCGCCAATGCCCCACTCCCGATCGACATCGCCACCTCACTCGTTGCCCCTCCTACTTATCCGAGGAATGGGCGCGGCCAAACGGGTGATCGGCGATTTCGAATTCGGGCCGGCACTGTCCTGGAGAGTCGTCGTCCCGGGTCATCGCCGTATTGTGGGGACGGAGGGACGAGTGGGGCGCTCAACTGCGCTCCCTTCTGACTTGCGCCCAGGGACGCCGCATCATCGCAGTGCAGGAGGAGGAGCACGCAGGACTAGATGACGACGCGGGCGACTCGCGCTGCCCGTTTGGAGAGTCCCCAGGGCGGCGCTTGTCTTGGAGCACATCGATTTCGATGCCAAGGCTCCCATAAGGACACCTGCGGGGGTCAAGGGCCAGGAACGCATCGACCGCGAGATGGATGGCAGCCGTGCCGGGTAGCGGCCAGTGGGGGGATAGCCGTTCACCCCTCCGGGTTTCGGCGGCAGCGCTTAGTGACTGTAGAGAACTGGGAACCGGCATAGTCGATCCGTCGGCCGATTCATCAAAACGCCCATGCCATGGGTCCCGTGGACGGCTGCATTCTCGGACTTCGTCACGGGAGCGTTGCCGATGCCTCGCAGGTTCCGGTATCGCTCCCCTACTTGCCCAAGGTGTCCTTCATTGCTTTCTCCACCTCGTCCTTCAAGCGGTTGTACTCGTCGGCATCGAATTCGGGCCGCTCACCTCGAAAGTCATTCACGCAGTAGAGCGCAACCTTCCCCGCATGCAGGAGGTACCAGTCAAAGAATGTTTGGGCGGGCCGCTTGACCTCTGGCGCGATGACTGCAAGGGTGCCCAGCGGGATTGTCGGATCCAGCGGCCATTCCTGTTCCGGGGTGCGCCAAACGCGGACGTGCGACATATTGATGTCGCCTACGAGCCTGGTCGTGCGCTGGGACATCGCCGCCATAAACGCCTCATAAGCCTCGAGCATCTTCGCGTCGTGGCGGTGCTGAGAGTCGAGTCGGCGTGAGAACCACCATCGAACACCGCCGGCCGCGGCCACTAGCACGGCAAGGCCGAGGCCCAGCACGGCAATGATCTGTTCCGGCGTCCACTTGTCGAACATATGTGTCGCTTGTCTGTCACCACGGGCTGGTGGTCTTGCCCGAGTCGAACCCACCCCACCTTGCATTTGAACCGATCCCGTAGCCTAGCATTCCACGACTTCCCCGGGAGGCGAGGGAGCCCCAGAGCGGCCCCGATCTCGGCATGGCGAGCCATCGTCCCAGGACAGCTTCGCCGCTCGACAGGCACCGGAAAGTCCATCAGGGCGTTCGATCAGAAGGGTGTCACGAGCTCGAGATCTACTGCTCAGATGCACAGGACCGAGGACTGGGACGCGCCGACCACAGGAAGGGTAGGCTCGACGCTACCCAAATGAGTGGCTCCGGCGGGCGGGAGCCGGGCGCCTACTGAATTCCGGCCGACCCGCTACTGAGGTGGCTCTCCCCCGCCCCACCCGCTCACGCGAATGGCTGGCAGACGCGCTTCTGGAATGCGCCATCTGCCACCAGATCGTCCCGCGTCAATCTCCGACTCAACGCCACTGCGCGGACTGTCGAAAGGCTCGCAAGCGGAGGCAGAGCCGTGAGGGGGTCGCACGCTGGCGGCGAAATGCTCTCTAACCTGAAGTGGGAGGTCCTTGCCGGGACTGGTCCGGGCGAGAGGAGCAACCGCGGCTGTCGCTACCACGCCACAGCGCCTACGGCGCCGTCGGGTCGTAGATCTCGGCGCTGGTCGTGGGCCAATCGCCTGTGGTGACACCGTCGGTACCCCTAGAAACGCCGCCGTCGATGCCGCCGGCGAGGAGCACGCGCCCGTCCGATAGAAGCGTGGCAGTGTGCTCTCTACGAGGCACCAGCGTGGATCCGCCGGGGTTGAACTCGCCCGTGGACGGGTCGTAGAGGAGAACCGTGCGGGCATCCAGCGATGAGGTGCCGATGGCGGCGCCGCCAGCAAGGAGCACTTTGCCGTTTGCCAGCAGGGTGGCGGTCGGGAGTAGCCGGGTGATGCCCACGTCTGCCGTTGGGGTGAACTTGCCGGTGACGGGGTCGTAGAGTTCGCCACGGAGCGCCACCCCTTCGGGGATGGGGTAACCCTCGATGAGCAGCACCCGGCCGTTCGGGAGAAGGGTGGCCGTGTGGAGACTGAACTGCCCGGCCATGGACCCGGTGGCCGCAAACGTGTCGGTCGCAGGGTCGAAGATCAAGGATGGGACCGGCACCACCGGCGCGCTCCCGATCCCGCCCGCGACCGGCACGCTCGCGCCCGCGACCGACGCGTCCGACAAGGTCCCGCCGGCGACCAGCACGCGGCCGTCGTTGAGCAGAGTCGCCGTCCAGTACAGGAACATATCCGGGAGCGGTCCCACCGCGGTGAATTGACCCGTGGACGGGTCGTACAAATCGGCGCTCCACTGACCCCCGCTGCACGCTGAGCTTGAGCCGCATCCGAGAATTAGAACGCGACCGTCTCGCAGCAGGGTGCTTGAAATGTTGGTGCCAGATTCGTGCGGCGACACCGTAGACGTCGTAGCCGTGAATTGGCCGGTCGCCGGGTCGTAGAGCTCCGCCGAGGGCACGTCGTCGGTAACGACGTCATTGCCGCCGACAACAAGTACGCGGCC
>Ga0209638_1002731_pt1 | contig 10734 bp, 9 predicted proteins | sample BarGraNGADG00211_FD_184490 | JGI IMG/M metagenome (GOLD analysis project Ga0209638, IMG submission 184490) | Arctic peat soil microbial communities from Barrow, Alaska - Barrow Graham LP Ref core NGADG0002-211 (SPAdes) (version 2) | ecosystem: Environmental > Terrestrial > Soil > Wetlands > Peat... | reverse complement strand
CGATGGCCAAGCCAAGTCGATTGTGCACAATGCCAAGAGCCGCAAACTGGTGGCTCCGCTGGCGCTCACTGTATTTGTCTGGGTCGTTTTGCTCAATTCCATGGACTTGCTGCCGCTCGATCTGCTTCCGATGGTGTGGGGCTGGATTTATGGCGCTGCCGGGCACGACGTGCATCATGCCTACATGCGGGTGGTACCCACTGCCGACCTGTCGATCAGCCTGGGCCTGTCGGTATCCGTGCTGGCAATATGCTTGTTTTATAACATCAAGATCAAAGGGATCGGCGGCTGGGCGCATGAGTTGGTGACTGCGCCTTTTGGCACCAGCAAGAACCCGATTTTTGCCCTGATTTTGGGCGTGGTGAACTTGGCCGAGCAATTGATTTCGTTTACCGCCAAGACGGTTTCGCACGGTATGCGGCTGTTTGGCAATATGTATGCGGGCGAACTGATCTTTATGCTGATCGCTTTGCTGGGGGGATCGTGGGCGTTTTCGGCTGCGCCCTCCGACTTGATGCTTTTGCTGCTGCACGTGGTGGCGGGTTGGGCCTGGGCCGTGTTTCACATCCTGATCATCCTGCTGCAAGCGTTTGTGTTCATGATGTTGACCTTGGTCTATATCGGCCAGGCGCACGACGCGCATTGATTTTCGGTTTGGTTTTAGTTTGTTTTTTTTGTTAATTTAGGAGTGAATCATGGAAGTTATTAGTTTTGCTGCGCTGGCTGCTGGCCTGATCATTGGTCTGGGCGCCCTCGGTGCCTGTATCGGCATCGGCGTCATGGGCAGCAAGTACCTTGAAGCCGCTGCGCGTCAGCCTGAACTCATGGGTGAACTCCAAACCAAGATGTTCGTGCTGGCGGGTCTGATCGACGCGGCCTTCATTATCGGCACCGGTATTGCGCTGTGGTTCGCCACGGCCAACCCGTTCCTGGCTCAAATCGCACGTCTGGTCAAGTAAGCCCTGCCTGCAACAACCTTTGTTGAAGGAGACTTACTGTGAACATTAACGGAACGCTGCTGGCGCAAGCCATCGTCTTCGCATTGCTGGTGCTGTTCACGATGAAATTCGTGTGGCCGCCCATCGCGGCGGCATTGGACGAGCGTGCCAGCAAAATCGCCGACGGCCTCTCGGCTGCCGACAAAGCCAAGTCCGAGCTCTCCAGCGCCAACAAGCGGGTCGAAGCCGAACTGGTCAAGTCGCGCACCGAGACGGCGGCACGGCTGGCGGATGCCGAGCGTCGCGGTCAGGCCATGGTGGAAGAAGCCAAAGCCAAAGCCAGCGAAGAGGGCAACAAGATCATCGCCGCCGCCAAGGTTGAAGCCGGCCAGCAAACAGTCAAGGCGCGCGAGGCCTTGCGTGAGCAGGTGGCGGCGCTGGCGGTCAAAGGGGCCGAGCAGATTCTCAAGCGCGAAGTCAATGCCAGCGTCCACGCAGATTTGCTTGGCCGCTTGAAGACGGAACTCTAAGAGGACCACCATGGCTGAACTTGCCACCATTGCCCGCCCTTACGCCGAAGCCCTGTTCAAGGCGACCCAATCGGACTTGAACGCCGCTGCGGTCTGGGTAGAAGCTTTGCAAGCGATTGCGAAGAATCCGCAATTGCAGCAATTCTCTGACAACCCCAAGGTCACCGCTGCCCAAGTGTTTGATGTCATCACGGGCGTCACACGAGTGGCTTTGCCCGAGATGGCCAAAAATTTCCTGCGCGCGGTGATTGAAAACGGTCGTTTAACTGCCTTGCCCGAAATTGCCGAGCAGTTCCGGGCTCTGAAAAACGCCCAAAGCGGCTCCTCTGACGCGCTGGTTTACAGCGCTTTCGCCATCGATAGTGCGGCGCTGGCTGACTTGACCGCCACACTGGAAAAGCGCTTTGCGCGCAAGCTTAATGTCACCGTCCAATTGCAGCCCGAGTTGATCGGCGGCATTCGTGTGGTGGTGGGGGATGAGGTTCTTGACTCTTCTGTCAAAGCCCGTCTGGAACAAATGAAAGTGGCGTTGACTGCTTGAGGCGCAAGCCTCTGGTGGTCAAGCCCAATTAATGAAAGAAGGAAAGAGTCATGCAACTCAATCCCGCAGAAATTTCTGAACTGATCAAGAACCGTATTGAAGGTCTGTCGGCCAGCGCCAACATTCGCAATGAGGGCACCGTGGTATCCGTCACCGACGGTATTTGCCGCATTCATGGCCTGTCGGACGTGATGCAGGGCGAAATGCTTGAATTTCCGGTTGACAACGATGGCCTGCCCTGCTTCGGCCTGGCGCTCAACCTGGAGCGCGACTCGGTCGGCTCGGTGATTTTGGGCGCTTACGAGCACATCTCCGAAGGCGACACAGTCAAGTGCACCGGTCGCATTCTGGAAGTGCCGGTGGGACCCGAACTCAAAGGCCGCGTGGTCAATGCGCTGGGTCAACCGATTGATGGCAAAGGCCCGATCAATGCCAAGATGACCGACGTGATCGAAAAAGTGGCACCCGGCGTGATTGCCCGCCAGTCGGTGAGCCAGCCGATGGCGACTGGTTTGAAGTCAATCGACTCGATGGTGCCGGTCGGGCGCGGTCAACGCGAGCTGATCATCGGCGACCGTCAAACCGGCAAAACTGCCGTGGCGATTGATGCCATCATCAACCAAAAAGGTCAGAACATGACCTGCGTTTATGTTGCCATTGGCCAAAAGGCCTCCAGCGTCAAAAACGTGGTGCGCTCGCTGGAACAAGTTGGCGCCATGGAGTACACCATCGTGGTGGCGGCCACCGCCTCCGAGTCGGCCGCGATGCAGTATGTGGCCGCCTATTCGGGCTGCACCATGGGCGAATATTTCCGCGACCGCGGTGAAGATGCCCTGATTGTTTATGACGATCTCTCCAAGCAAGCCGTGGCATACCGTCAGGTGTCCTTGCTGCTGCGCCGCCCGCCAGGCCGTGAAGCCTACCCCGGCGACGTGTTTTACCTGCACAGCCGTCTGCTGGAACGCGCTGCCCGCGTCAACGAAAAATATGTCACCGATTTCACCAAAGGTGCGGTTACCGGCAAGACCGGTTCTTTGACGGCACTGCCGATTATTGAAACGCAGGCCGGTGACGTTTCGGCGTTCGTGCCGACCAACGTGATCTCGATTACCGACGGCCAGATTTTCCTGGAAACCTCGCTCTTTAATGCCGGTATCCGCCCCGCCATCAACGCCGGCATTTCGGTGTCGCGCGTCGGTGGCGCTGCCCAGACCAAGCTGATCAAGGCGCTCTCAGGCGGTATCCGTACCGACCTGGCACAGTACCGTGAACTGGCCGCGTTCGCGCAGTTTGCCTCCGACCTGGACGAAGCCACCCGCAAGCAGCTCGAGCGCGGGGCCCGCGTCACCGAATTGCTGAAGCAGGCGCAATACAGCCCGCTGCCGATCTCCCTGATGGCCGCCACGCTGTTTGCCGTGAACAAGGGCTATGTTGACGATCTGCCGGTCAACAAGGTGCTCTCTTTTGAACACGGTTTGCACGCTTATCTGAAGGACAAGTGCGCTGCCCTGCTGGCCAAACTCGAAGCCGACAAGGCGATGGACAAGGACGCCGAGGCCGAGTTGAACGCTGCCACCGCTGCTTTCAAGAAGTCGTTCGCTTAAACCGCCCCCTTTAGAAAAGCGAAGGAGGCTTTATGGCAACCGGCAAGGAAATACGCGGCAAGATCGCAAACTTCGAGAGCACGAAGAAGATCACCAAGGCGATGGAGATGATCTCCGTCTCCAAAATGCGCAAAGCCCAGGAGCGCATGCGCTCGGCGCGGCCCTATGCGGAGAAGGTGCGCAACATCGCGGCCAATTTGGGCCAGGCCAATCCCGAGTACGTGCATGCCTTCATGAAAACCAACAACGCACGCGTTGCTGGCATGATTGTGGTCACGACCGACAAAGGCTTGTGCGGAGGTCTGAACACCAATGTGCTGCGCAGCGTGACCAACAAGCTGCGTGAGCTACAGGCGGCTGCCATCACGGTGCAGGCGGTGGCCATCGGCAACAAGGGGTTGGGTTTCCTCAATCGGATTGGCGCCAAGGTGGTGGCTCATGTGACGCAGCTCGGCGACAAGCCGCATCTGGAGCGCCTGATTGGCCCGGTCAAGGTCTTGCTCGACGCCTACGCCAAGGGCGAAGTGAGCGTCGTTTATCTCTCCTACACCCGTTTCATCAATACGATGAAACAGGAAGTGGTGATGGAGCAATTGTTGCCACTGTCAGCGGCCACGATGGAAGCCGAAACGCTGGCCAGCGAGAACGCAGCGGGCGCCAAGCATGGCTGGGACTACATTTACGAGCCCGACGCGCAGTCGGTGATCGACGACTTGCTGGTGCGCTACGTTGAAGCCCTGGTTTATCAGTCGGTGGCCGAGAACATGGCCTCTGAACATGCCGCACGCATGGTCGCCATGAAGGCCGCCACCGACAACGCGGGCAACGTGATCGGCGAGCTGAAACTGGTCTATAACAAAACCCGTCAAGCCGCCATCACCAAAGAACTCTCCGAGATCGTCTCCGGCGCTGCCGCCATCGGGGCTTAGTCACAGCCTCGCCAACACAGCGCCCACCCGCAATATTCAAACTTATTGGAGCAAAACCAAATGGCTCAAGCTATAAATACAAATTCGCAAGCGCAGGGGAAAATCGTTCAGTGCATTGGCGCCGTGGTCGATGTGGAATTTCCGCGCGACCAGATGCCGGGCATTTATGATGCCCTCACACTTGAAGGCTCGGCCTTGACGCTTGAAGTGCAGCAGCAACTCGGCGACGGCATTGTGCGCACGATTGCGCTGGGCTCCGCCGACGGCCTGCGCCGCGGCCTGATGGTCTCCAACACCGCGCATCCGATCATGGTGCCGGTCGGTACCGCCACGCTCGGGCGCATCATGAACGTGCTGGGCGCGCCGATTGACGAGCGCGGTCCGATCCCGACCGAACAGCGCGCCTCGATTCACCGCAAAGCGCCAGTCTATGATGAACTGAGCCCATCACAAGAATTACTGGAAACCGGCATCAAGGTGATTGACCTGGTTTGCCCGTTTGCCAAAGGCGGCAAAGTGGGTTTGTTCGGCGGCGCTGGCGTCGGCAAGACCGTCAACATGATGGAACTCATCAACAACATCGCCAAGGCGCACAGCGGCCTGAGCGTGTTTGCCGGCGTCGGTGAGCGCACCCGCGAAGGCAACGATTTCTACCATGAAATGGCCGACTCCGGTGTGGTCAATCTGAAGAACCTGAGCGAGTCCAAAGTCTCGATGGTTTACGGCCAGATGAACGAGCCACCCGGCAATCGTCTTCGCGTGGCTCTCACCGGTCTGACCATTGCCGAATCGTTCCGCGACGAAGGCAAGGACGTGCTGTTTTTTGTCGATAACATTTACCGTTTCACCCTGGCCGGCACCGAAGTGTCGGCGCTGCTCGGGCGCATGCCGTCGGCCGTGGGCTACCAGCCAACACTGGCCGAAGAAATGGGTCGGCTGCAAGAGCGCATTACCTCCACCAAGGTCGGCTCCATCACCTCGATCCAGGCCGTCTATGTGCCGGCCGATGACTTGACCGACCCGTCACCCGCCACCACCTTTGCCCACCTCGATTCCACCGTGGTGCTGAGTCGCGACATTGCCTCGTTGGGTATTTACCCGGCGGTCGATCCGCTCGACTCCACCAGCCGCCAGCTCGACCCGAACGTGGTCGGTGAAGACCACTACAACACCGCGCGCGACGTGCAGGGCACGCTGCAACGCTACAAGGAGCTGCGCGACATCATTGCCATTTTGGGCATGGACGAATTGGCACCGGAAGACAAACTGACGGTGGCGCGGGCGCGCAAAATCCAGCGTTTCCTGTCGCAGCCGTTCCACGTGGCCGAAGTGTTTACCGGTACGCCCGGCAAGTACGTCAGCCTGGCCGAGACGATTCGCGGCTTCAAGATGATTGTGGCGGGCGAGTGCGATCACCTGCCCGAGCAAGCCTTCTACATGGTGGGCGGTATTGACGAAGCGTTTGAAAAAGCCAAGAAAATATGAACACCATCCACGTCGATGTTGTCAGCGCTGAAGAGTCGATCTTCTCCGGTGAAGCGCGCTTTGTGGCGTTGCCGGGCGAAGCGGGCGAGCTTGGCATTTATCCGCGCCACACGCCGCTGATCACGCGCATCAAGGCCGGTTCGGTGCGGATTGAAAAGGCCGATGGCGGCGAAGAGTTTGTTTTTGTCGCCGGTGGCATCCTGGAAGTGCAACCCAATTGCGTCACCGTCTTGTCTGACACCGCGATTCGCGGTAAAGACCTCGACGAAGAAAAGGCCAACGCTGCCAAACTGGCGGCGGAAGAAGCCCTCAAAAACGCCAAGACCGATATAGATTTGGCCCGCGCTACATCCGAGTTGACGATCATGGCAGCCCAGCTTGCCGCACTGCGCAAGTACCGCCTTAAAAAATAATTGGGGATTGGCGGCTTGATCGCCGTTGCTTCGCGCCGGGGTTTGTGTTTGGTACACTGAACAAACTTACAAACCTACCAAGGCAGGCGGTGTATGCCCAATGCGGAAAATCCGGCGGTGGTTCCGGCGGTGAAAGCCATCCACGATGATCTGTTGCAGTGTTTGCAGATCGTGGCCCGCTCGCATGGTGAGTCGGTCACGCGTGACGCGCTGATGGCCGGTCTGCCAGCCGAACACGCCCGCCTGACCCCCAGTCTTTTTGCCCGCGCTGCCCGGCGCGCACATCTGAGCAGCCAGTTGGTACGCTGCCCTTTACCCCAACTCAAAGACGTTTTGTTGCCCGCCGTCGTGCTATTGCGGGACGAACACGCCTGTGTTCTGCTGGGCTTTAATGAGGACCGCAGCCAAGTCCGCGTGGCCTATCCGGAACTGGGCGACGCGCCGGTCGATGTGCCCCTTGCCAAGCTCGAAGCCGACTACCTTGGCACCTCCATCTACGCCCGGCCTACCCAGCGTTTCGACGCGCGCACGCCCCAGGTTCGCTCCGGTCGTCATGACCACTGGTTCTGGAGTGTGATTGCCGAGAGCCGCCCCCTGTACATGGATGTGCTGCTGGCCGCGCTGCTGGCCAATCTGTTTGCGCTGGGCATGCCCTTGTTCACCATGAATGTGTATGACCGCGTCGTGCCCAATCATGCGGTTGACACGCTCTGGGTGCTGGCCCTGGGTTTGCTGGTGATGCTGGTGAGCGATTTGGTGTTGCGTACCCTGCGCGGCCGTTTTGTTGATCTGGCCAGCAGCCGGGTGGACGTCAAGTTGTCGGCTTTCATCATGGAGCGCGTGCTGGGCATGCGCATGGAACAGCGTCCGGCTTCGGCCGGCTCCTTTGCGTCGAATTTGCGCGCCTTCGAGTCGGTGCGCGACTTTATCGGCTCCGCCACGGTGGTGGCCTTTATTGATTTGCCCTTTGCGCTGATTTTCATGGCCGTCATCGGCTGGATTTCACCGGCCATGCTGATCCCGCTGGGCGTGGGTGCCGTCATCATGCTGGTGTATGCGCTGGCGGTGCAGGGGCAGATGCACGAGCTGGCCGAGATCACCTACCGCGCCGGCGCCCAGCGCAATGCCATACTGATCGAAGGCTTGGTCGGGTTTGAGACCACCAAGGCGCTGGCGGCTGAGGCACCGATTCAGCGCAAATGGGAAAAGAGCGCGGCGCTGCTGGCCCGCATTGGTGCGCAGTTGCGCCTGTTGTCGTTGACGGCCAGCAACACTTCGGCCTTTGTCCAGCAGCTTATCAACCTGGCCATCCTGATCATCGGTGTCTATCTGATTTCCGAGCGTGAGCTCACCATGGGTGGCCTGATCGCTTGCACCATGCTGGCTTCGCGCGCCATGGCACCGGTGGGCCAGGTGGCCGGTTTGCTGGTGCAGTACCACACCGCAGACACGGCGCTCACCTCGCTCGATGAAATGATGCAGCGCGAAGTGGAGCGCCCCGACGGCACCACTTTCATCAGCCGCGGACACCTCAAAGGCGCGATTAACTTTCGGGATGTGAGCTTCAGCTACCCCGGTCAAGCTGCGCCCTGCTTGCGCAACGTCACTTTCAGCATCAAGCCCGGTGAAAAAGTCGCCATTCTGGGGCGCATCGGTTCGGGCAAAACAACGCTTGAAAAACTCATCCTGGGCTTGTACCGGCCGTCCGAAGGCGCGGTGCTGGTGGACGGCATCGATCTGCGCCAGCTCGACCCGGCCGAGCTGCGGCGCCAGATCGGCTATGTGCAGCAGGACGTGATGCTGTTTTATGGCAGCCTGCGCGAAAACATCACGCTGGGTGCGCCGCTGGCGCAAGACGCCGACATCGTCAAGGCGGCTGAAATCGGCGGCATTATCGGACTCGTCAATCAGCACCCCCAGGGTTTCGAGATGCTGGTGGGTGAGCGCGGTGAGTCGCTCTCGGGTGGCCAACGCCAGGGCGTGGCGATCGCGCGTGCGGTCATCAACGACCCCGCCATTTTGCTGCTCGATGAGCCGACCTCGTCGATGGATTACTCCAGTGAAGACGACATCAAACGCCGCTTGACCGAGTTTGCGCGCGGCAAGACCCTGATTTTGGTCAGCCACCGCACTTCCCTGCTTGACCTGGCGGACCGCATCATTGTCATGGACGGCGGTCGTATCGTGGCCGATGGTCCCAAGGAGCAAGTGGTTACAGCTTTGCGTCAAGGACGTATCGTAAAGGCGGCATGATGGCTTGGCTCAGTGAAAAGGTTTTCAAACGAATCGGCTTAATCGCCAGGCACGGCGCGCGGCCGAGTCAAGCCGCCTTCGGCGGGCTGGTACAAAAGATGGGTCCGATCGACGCCAGTGACCAGCTTGACTGGGCTGGCGACGCTGACTGGGCGCGTTTGCAGCAGGAGCCTTTGCGCGCCAAAAGCCTGTTGCGGCTGGCGGCGCTGGCCTTGATTTTGCTGCTGGTCTGGGCTGCCTTTGCCCCCATTGATGAAGTCACCCGTGGCCAGGCGCGCGTGGTTCCCACCAGCCAGGTGCAAATTGTGCAGAGTGTCGATGGCGGTGTGGTCGAAGAGATACTCGTCCACGAGGGGCAGATTGTCGAGGCGGGTCAACTGCTGGTGCGCGTGGATCCCACGCGCTTTGTCTCCAACCTGCAGGAGAGCCGCGTTGGCGAGCTGGCGCTACAGGCCAAGGTGCTGCGGCTCGAGGCGCTCACACGCGGCACTGCCTTCAACCCATCGGCCAAGCTCAGGCAGGACGCCCCCGATGTGGTCGCGCAAGAGCAGCGCCTGTACGATTCGCGTCTTGCCGAGATCAACGCCCAGATTTCCATTGCACAAAACCAGTTGGCGCAGCGCCAGCAGGAGCTTAACGAAGTGCGGGCCAGGCTGGAGCAGGCCAATCGCGGCCTTGAACTCATAACCAAAGAGGTGAATGCCACGCGCCCGATGGTGGCCACCGGTGCCGTGTCCGAGGTTGAGATGATGCGTCTGGACCGGGAAGTGGCCCGCCTGCGCGGTGACCGCGAGCAGTCCAGCGCACAACTCGCGCGGGTGCAGTCGTCCATTCTGGAGGCTACGCGCAAGATTGAAGAAGTTCGGCTCACCAGTCGCAACCAGATGAGTGCCGAACTCTCCGACACGATGAGCAAGCTCGCCAGCCTGTCCCAAGGCGGTTTGGCGTTGGCTGACAAGGTCAAGCACGCCGATATCAAGTCGCCCATGCGCGGCACCGTCAAGCGCTTGCTGGTCAATACCGTGGGCGCTGTGGTACAGCCCGGCAAGGAGGTGGTGGAGGTGGTGCCGCTCGACGACGCGCTAATTCTGGAAGTGCAAATCACACCCAAAGACATCGGCTTCCTGCGCCCGGGGCAAGAAGCCATGGTCAAGTTCACCGCTTATGATTTTTCCATTTATGGTGGCCTGAGTGCCGATGTCACCCAGATTGGCGCTGACTCGGTACTCGACGAAAAGGGCAACGCTTTCTACACGGTGCGCGTGCGCACGCACAAATCCAGCCTGGGCCCGACGCTGCCGATCATTCCCGGCATGGTGGCGCAGGTGGATATTCGCACCGGCAAAAAAACGGTGCTGTCGTATTTGCTTAAACCCGTGCTGCGTGCCAAAGCCAACGCAATGACGGAACGATGAAAGTCGAGCACTTCTTTCTGCACAGTGATTCAGCACCGGTGCCGGATCGCTGGCGCAAGGCCTTTGCGCAGGGTCAGGTGCTTGACGCGCCCGCGCTGTTGGCATACTTGCGCACCCAGGATGAACCCTCAGGATTGGTTTGGTTGAGCACAGCCGATTCCCAGTGGCTACTCTATCTGCAGCAGATCCTGCACACCCAGCCCCTCACTCGTGTCGTGTTGCTCTCGGGTGCGCCCGAGCCCATTGAAGGTCTTAACGCCCTCAACGCGGGTGTGCGCGGCTACACCCATGCCTACGCCGTGCCCGCGCTGCTGCAGGAAGTAGCCACCGTGGTAGAGCACGGTGGCCTGTGGGTCGGGCCCGACCTGTTGCAGCGCCTCGTCGGCGCAACCAGCACCGCGCTCGCCCGTCTGGGCGCATCTGCCAATTCGCCTGCACCGGCAGCGCTGGCATCGGCTGCACCGGTCGCACCAGTAGTCAATCCGTGGCCCTTGCTTTCGGCGCGTGAAGCCCAGGTGGCGCGCGCCGTCTCGGCGGGCCGCTCCAACAAGGAAGTTGCCGATCTGATGTTTATTTCAGAGCGCACCGTCAAAGCGCATCTGGGCGCCGTGTTCGAGAAGCTCGGC
>Ga0209638_1002730_pt1 | contig 10735 bp, 11 predicted proteins | sample BarGraNGADG00211_FD_184490 | JGI IMG/M metagenome (GOLD analysis project Ga0209638, IMG submission 184490) | Arctic peat soil microbial communities from Barrow, Alaska - Barrow Graham LP Ref core NGADG0002-211 (SPAdes) (version 2) | ecosystem: Environmental > Terrestrial > Soil > Wetlands > Peat... | reverse complement strand
ACGTGATTGCGGTTTCTCCGGCGCTGTACAGTCCCACCTTTTTGAGCGGGCCGCTGCAATCCAAGGGGGCGTTCATCAAAGGCGTGGATGCGGCTTCGGAACTGGCGTTGAGCGGCACCTTGCGGCGGCTGAAGGCGGGGAGTGTGGACCGCCTGCGCGATGCCAACGCGAATCCTCCGGGCATCGTGCTGGGCGCGCGGCTGGCGGAAGACATCGGGATGCGCGTGGGGGACAACATCGGCCTGCTGACGGATGAAATGACGCCGGTGGAAATACGGCCGGTGAAGCGGCTCTTCAAGGTGTGCGGTCTCTTCGAAACCGGGTTCTTCGAGATTGACGACAACTGGGCGTACCTTTCGATGGGCGCGGCGCAGAAGGCGCTCTCGGTGGACCAGATCAACCAGATCGAACTCAACGTGGACGATCTGAATCGCGCGCCCGAGATCGCCAAAGACGTGGAGAAGGTGGCGGGCGCGCGCTACACGACCACCACCTGGATGGAGCGCAACAAGCAACTGCTGGGGGCGCTGAAGATGGAGCGGCTGGTGACCATCATCGTGATCAGCCTGATCGAGCTGGTGGCGGCGCTGAATATATTCATCACGCTGGTGATGATGGTGATGGAGAAGTACCGCGACATCGCGGTGCTGATGTCGATGGGCGCGCGGCAGGAGCAGATCCGGCGGATCTTCATGCTGCAAGGCGTGCTGATCGGGGTGGTGGGCAGCGCGATCGGTCTGGTGGCGGGACACGCGCTGTGCTACTTCGCGGGGAAATATCGCTGGATCCCGTTGGAGGAAGCGGTGTACTCCATGAGCTTCGTGCCCTTCGAGGCGCAGTGGGTGGACGCCATCTGGATCGCGGGCCTGGCGGTGCTGGTGAGCTTTCTCGCGACGCTGTACCCGGCGTGGAATGCGACCAAGATCGCGCCCGCGGAAGTGCTGCGGTACGAGTAGTCCCGATGACAGATTTCGCCTGCGTGAGTACCTTCCGATACTTCGGCCTGTCGCATGCTTGTGTCTCCGGTGGAGGAGATACCATGGCCCACGCGGTCAGTCTGATGCTTGTCGCCGTCCTCGGTTCGGCCGCGGCCCTGGCACAAGAGGCGGTTCCGCCGGAGCCGCTAACAGACAATTCGTCAACTGGTCAGGCGATGGCGGCGGAAACTCCCATATCGCCGAAGCAGTTCGTCACCAACATCCTGCTTGACCAGAAGCCCATCTTCACGTTTCCCTGGAAGGTCGTTAAGGGTAGGCATTGGAAACCCGTCGCAGCCGTGGCCCTCGTTACGGCGGGCCTCGTGGTCCTTGACCCTCACACCGAACCCTTTTTCCACGACCGGGCCGCCTTCAGTTCATACAAGACCGGACCTCTACGCGGACGGAACACCACGCTCGCGATCACAATGACGCCGGTCGCCTTCTATCTGGCAGGTCTGGTGACACACAGCTCGTACGACCGGAACACCGGGCTGCTGGCGGCCGAAGGCATCATCGACACGCAACTGGTCAGCTTCGTGATGAAGAATGCCATAGGGCGATTAGCACCCAGCAGTATCCCTCCTAACGGGAATTACCGCGACACTTGGTTCAAGTACCAGGGGGGCTTCACCAACAAGGGTGGATTTCCCTCGGGCCACACCGCCTCCGCGTTCGCGGTGGCAACCGTAATCTCGGTCCGATACCGGAAACATCGGTGGGTACCTTGTGTGGTCTATGGAGCTGCCACACTCCTGTCGTTGAGCCGGCTGCCCACCCAGGCGCATTTCCCCTCGGACATCTTCCTAGGCGCGGCTATGGGGTACGGTATCGGCCGCTTTGTCGTAATGAAGAACTAGAGTTCTGCCACCTACCCTGCCCAGTCCCATTGCTTTCTGGGGGAAGTGCGGGCCAGGTGTTTGTTGGCTTCGGCATCGCCGGTAAATTCTTCCTTGACTGCGTCCCAGTGGAGCTTGCGGCCGGTGTCGTAGGCGATGTTGCCGAGCAACGGGACGGTAGTGGAGCGGAAGCCGACCTCGATATCGGAGGCGGGGCGTTTGCGGGTGCGTACGGCATCGACGAACGCGGCGGCGTGAAGGGCGGTAGCGTCGGTGGTGTTCATGTGCGATTTCTCGGGCGGCTTGCCCTCGGGCTTGGGGTCGGCATAGACCTCGTAGCCGATGCGGTCGGCGAACACGGTGCCGTTGGTGCCGTAGTAGGCTTCGCCGTGGGGGCGATCGTCCTCGCCGCGGGCGTTGTAATACTTCATGCCGGGAATGCGCGGGCCGGTACCGATACCGCTGAGCAGGCAGGCTTCGTAACTCAGGATGAAGTTGGGGTATTGGTAAGTGACTTGTAAGACGTCCGGGATATCGCCGGCGTCGTCGATGTGGAAGCGGGCGCCGGTGGCGGAGATGGTCTGGGGAGCGGTGGCGTCCATCACCTGATGGACGGTGTCGAAGCGGTGCGTGCCGTAGTCGGTGATGTAGCCGCCGGCGTAGTCGCGGAACCAGCGGAAGCTGGAGAGGAAGCGCTTGGAGTTGAAGGGCACTTGCGGGGCGGGGCCGAGGTAGAAATCCCAATTGAGGCCGTCGGGGACGGGGGAATCGGGCACGCGGCCGATGCCTTGGGGCGACATGTTGACGTAGTTCCAGACGCGTACGAAGTGGACGCGGCCCAGCGCGCCGCTCTGCACGATGCGCTGCACCTCCTGATAGTGCGGGGCGGAGCGGTGCTGCATGCCGGCCTGCACGATGCGGTCGTAGCGGCGCGCGGCTTCCACCATCTTGCGGCCCTCGCGGATGTTGTGACACACGGGCTTTTCCACATAGACGTCCTTGCCCGCCTGGCAGGCCAGGATGGTGGCGGCGGCGTGCCAGTGGTCGGGCGTGGACACCATGACGGCGTCGAGATCCTTGCGTTCCAGGAGCTTGCGGAAGTCCTGGTAGGCGACGGCGCTGGGGCCCGCCCATTGGCGAGCCCTCTCGGCATTGGTGAGGTAGACGTCAGCGGTGGCGGCGAATTCGACGTTGGGCGCCTGGCGCATGAAGTTGGCGACGTAGCGCCCGCGTCCGCCGCATCCGATGAGGCCGACGACAACGCGGTCATTGGCTCCGAGAACGGAGCGGGTGGTGGCGCCTACAGCGGCGGTGGCGCCAAGGAAGGTGCGGCGGTTCATGAAAGTAGACCTCGAAGGATGGTGTCCCAGGGTTTGCGGTAAGGGCGTTCGAGCATGGAGGAGGCCTCGCGGTCGCCCAGGAGGCGACGGTCGGAGAGCACGCCGAGGGCGGCGCGGCGCGTGGGATGCGACGGGTTCACGCTCTTGGTCCCCCCTTGTTAACGATGAAGCCTGACGTCATGCCAGTATACATCGTGGTGGCGTACGCGTGGCGACGAGTTGGGGTCCCCAACGAACCCGATGCCCGGTTCGCACCCGGGGTCATCATCATCCGGGTCGTCATGCAAAGCGGCAACTAATTCTTGGGCAGCGGATACAGGTCGAGTTCCTTCATGGGGTAGTGCTTGAGGTTGTCGGTGATGAGGGTCAGCGCATGGTAAAGCGCCACGGCGGCAATGGTTGCATCCGTGGTGGCCAGGGTGACGCCCTTGCGGCTGTAGTCACGCTTCAGTTCGCCGGCCAGGCGGGCCACCGGCCAAGTGATGGGATAGTATTGCAGGCTCTGCAGCAGGTTCAAGGTCCGGGATTCCTCGTGTGTGCGCAGACCGGCGTAGACTTCCGTGACGTTGATCGGACAGCAGGCCAGGAGGTGCCCCTGGTGCAGGAGTTCTTTGAGCAGCTCACCCCGGTTCCGCTTGCCGTTGATGGTGTCGATAAGGACGCCGGTGTCGAGTAGGAGTGTAGCCATGTCAGCGGGCGGCTATTTGTTGAAAGCGCTTCTCGTCTTGCCGGCGAAGCTTGGCAACCCACTTGGCCGCGCCCTGCTTGAGTTCGGGATGATCTTTATCCTTCCAGGATCCGGCGGCGGCTTCCAGAGTCTTGAGCTGGCGCAGACGCATGAGCTTTTCCTCGGCGGCTTGAGTGAGAAAACTGCTGCGCTGCCGGGTGCCGACCAGTGTGTCGATGTCCTTGACCAACTGCTCGGAGAGGACGACGTGTGTGCGTTTGGTATTCATGAGGGTTCTAGATTACCGATGAACAGTGCCAGTATAGGCCCGCTACGATATTAATATTTTATGTGACGGACGTCAAAGCGCCGCACACAACGCAATCACCCCGCCGCAATCATCTCGACGATCTCCGCGCCGATGGCCAGCGACGCCGTGGCGGCCGGACTCGGCGCGTTGAGCACGTGCAGAGCGTTGGGGCGCGCGATCAGGCGGAAGTCCTGCACCAGTTCGCCCTCGGGCGCGATGGCCTGCGCGCGCACGCCGCTGCCGCCGGTTGCCAGGTCGCTTGGTTGGATTTCCGGCACCAGGCGCTGCAGCGAGCGGCAGAAAAGCTCGCGGCTGAAGGAGCGGCGCAATTCGTACCAGCACATGGAGGGATAGCGCCGCATGAAGCGCCAGAAGCCGCCGTAGGTGAGCGCGTCGAAGAGGTCGCGCGCGTTGAAATCGGTTTTGCGGTAGCCCTCGCGGGCGAAGGCCAGCACGGCGTTCGGACCGGCTTCAATGCCGCCGTGAATCAGGCGCGTGAAGTGCACGCCGAGGAAGGGAAACTGCGGGTCGGGGACGGGGTAGATCAGATGGCGCACGAGGTGCTGCCGGTCCGGGCGGATCTGGTAATACTCACCGCGGAAGGGAAGTATGCGCACGTCGCGCCGTTCGCCGGCGAGTTCGGCGACGCGGTCGGAATAGAGGCCCGCGCAGTTGATCAGGAAATCGGCTTCGAACGCGCCCGCGGTGGTGGTGGCGATCCAGCCCGCTCCTTCGCGGCGTACCGCGTCGACGCGTGCGCCGGTGACTACCCTGGCGCCGCGTTCGGTCAGCCTGGCGACCAGGGCATCGCAAACCTTAGGATAGTCCACGATGCCTTCCTGGGGGACGCGCAGGGCGGCCACGCCACCCACGTGGGGTTCGATCTCGCGCATCTCTTCGCGAGTCATCCAGCGCAGGCCTGCCAGTCCGTTGGCGATGCCGCGCTCGTGGAGGGCGCGCAGGCGGGCGACTTCGGCGTCATCCACCGCGACCACGAGTTTGCCGCAGATCTCGTGCGGGATGGCATTCTCGCGGCAGAACTCCACCATCTGGCGAATGCCGGTGACGGCGAGGCGCGCCTTCACCGAGCCGGGTTTGTAGTACAACCCGCAGTGCAGCACGCCGCTGTTGTGGCCGGTCTGGTGGCGGCCCACGCCCGCCTCCTTTTCCAGTACGCAGACGCGCGCGCCCGGAAAGCGCTCGCTGAGGCGATATGCCGTGGCCAGCCCCACGATGCCGCCGCCGACGATCACCACTCGCTTGGAATTCATGGATGCACTTCCAGTGTAGTGGCAGGCGGTTCACGTTGCAGTCACCGCGCCATGCCCCGCTGCAGGAAATCCACCGCTCTGACGATCTTGATCCCGGCGTACTCGCCCAGGCGCAGGAGGTCCTTGTCATAGGTCACGATATAATCCGAGCCAGCCGCGATGGCACACTCAAGGATGCGGTTGTCGTCTGGATCGTCGGTGACGTTGAGCGTTTGCGTGGGCACCACGATGTGGGCGAACTTGCGCAGATCCAACCTCGCGAAGTGCAGCCGGTAGCCATCCCATCCGAACTTGTCGCGCAGCACGCCAATGGTTTCGGCAAGAATGGCCTCCGAGATGTCCATGCGGATTGCGCCAGACCGCGCCATTCCGATAAGGCGCACACCGATCCCTCCGAATTGCAGGGCGGAAACATAAATGTTGGAATCGACGGTTGCGCTAATCACCGGCCGCGCTGCTCACTTCGCCATTCTTTGACGATCCGCGGAACGTCTTCCTCGGTGTAGCCAGAGGCGCGGCCTCGTTCCCGGCCGTAGGCGAGGAGGTCCTGCCAGGACTGTTCCTCAAGCCCCTTACGGAGGGCCGCCTCGGCCAGTTCATCGACGGTCTTGCCCTCAGCCGCCGCCTTCGATTGCAGTTCAGCCAGCAATTCGTCCGACACGTGAACGTTGATCGTAGCCATTGCCGTACCCTATTCCAAGAGTACCGTATCGCCCGAGAACCCGGGCAGGCAATCGTTAGGCGCGCATTCGCAATTCTCGGCCGCGACCGCGCCACGATATAATCGTCATCGAATGGACATTTACGAGGAACTGGTGCGTCTCCGCAATCTGGGGCAGAAGTGCGCGCTTGCCACGATCGTCGAGGTGCGCGGGTCCATCCCCAGTTATGAGAGCGCCAAGCTTCTGGTTCGCGAAGACGGGTCCATGACGGGCACGATTGGCGGCGGCTGCGTGGAGGCCGAAGTCTGGAATGCGGCCCGGGAGGTTATCCAAACGGAGAAACCCAAGCACCTTACGTTCAACCTGGGACAGGACGCCGCCTACGACAACGGCCTGATCTGCGGCGGCCAACTGGATGTCTTCGTCGAGCCCGTGCTGCCCGTGCCGCACGCCTTCATCTTCGGCGCGGGGCACATTTCGAAAAGCCTCTCCAAAGTGGCCACGCTGGCCGGCTTCGCGAGCGTGGTGATCGATGACCGCGATACCTTCGCCAACCGCGAACGCTTTCCCGAGGCTGCCCAAGTCCACGCCGCCGAGTACGAAGAGGTTTTCCCGCGGCTCGGGATCAACGAGACCAGCTACATCGTCATCGTGACCCGCGGCCACCGCGACGATATGCGAGTGCTCGAACTCGCCATTGCCACGCCGGCGCGCTACATCGCCATGATCGGCAGCAAACGCAAGGTGCTCAACGTGATTCGCGAACTCGAAAAGCAGGGCATGGCGCGCGCCGCGTTCGAACGCATCCACGCACCCATGGGGCTGGATATCGGAGCCATTTCCCCGGAGGAGATCGCCATTTCGGTGACCGCGGAGATGATCGCCGTGCGCCGCAACGCCGCGTCCAACTGGCGCTCGCTCTCCATGTCGGTGTTTGCCGCCGAACCGGAGCGGGCCGTGCTCTCGAAGTGAGCGTCGCCGGACTCATTCTCGCCGCCGGGGAGTCGCGCCGCATGGGTTTCCCCAAAGCGCTGCTCCGCTACCGCGACGAGACCTTTCTCGATACCCTGATCGGCCTGTTCGCCGCGCGCTGCCAGCCGGTGATCGTGGTTCTCGGGGCGCACAGCGACCGCATCCGCGAGCGCACCCTGCGGCCAGCCACTTTCGCGATTAACGCGGACTACCAGCGCGGCCAGACCAGCTCCATGCAGTGCGGCTTGCGCGCCGTGCCCGCCGGCGCGGAAAGCGTTCTCTTCACCCTGGTGGACCACCCGGCCGTCGCGCCGGCTACGCTCGATGCTCTACTGGCCGGTCAGGTCCACATACCGGGCCCGCTGGTCCGCGTGCCGCGCCACCAGGGCCGCCGCGGGCACCCGATCTGGTTTTCCCGCGAGCTCATCGCGGAGTTCCTGGGGTTGCAGGATCTCGGCGCTGCCCGCGAAATCGTGCGCAGTCACGCCGCCCAAACCGAATTCCTCGACGTTGACGACCCGGGCATCCTGGCCGATATCGACGATCCCGCTGCTTACGGCCGTCTCACCGGAGCCCCCTTATGAAGCTCCGCCCCGGCCGCCTGTTCCAGATCCTCGGCGGACTGCTGCTGCTCCTGCTGATCGCCGGTTTCGTGGCGCCCGAGTTCACCGTTGACCAATATGGCCGCCGATTGCAGTCCTCGCTAGAGCGCGCTCTCGGCCGCCGCGTCGAAATCGGCAAAGTGCACTTCAATCTATTCAAGGGCCCCGGGTTTTCGGTGGACAACGTGACCATCTACGAAGACCCCGCCATCGGCATCGAGCCGGTGGTGTATATCCAGGAGCCCGGCTCCATGGATGTGGCGCCCAGCATCTGGTCGCTGCTGGGAGGCAGGTTCGTGATCGCCTCCATCCGCCTGGATGGCGCCAGCATCAATCTCACCAAATCGGGTCCGGCGCCGGAGTGGGGGCGCTGGAATTTTTCGTCGATCGTCAATCCCTCGGTGATTCGCACCGCCCCGGCGATCCACGTGCGCGACAGCCGGATTCACTTCAAGTTCGGCGACACCAAGAGCGTTTTCTACCTGACGGAGACCGATCTCGATGTCTCGCCGTCCGGTTCCGGCGGCGATTGGAAAATCGCCTGTTCGGCCAAGCCAGCGCGCGCCGACCGTCCGGCGCAAGGCTTGGGATCGTTCACCCTGAAGGGCCGCTGGTACGCCGACCCGGGCCGGGTCGACCTCGACATGGAGGTGAACCGCGCCGCGCTCGGCGAAGTTACCGCTCTGATGAGCGGCCAGGATGCCGGCGTTCACGGCACGCTGAGTTCGCGGCTGCACCTGGCGGGGCCGCTGAACAACATGGGGATCACCGGCCGCCTGGATATCGGCGACGTGCACCGCTGGGACATGCTGCCCGGCAACAGTCAGGGCTGGCGGCAGGAGATCCGCGGGCGTCTCGACCTGATCGGCCAGCAAATCGAACTGCATTCCACTACCGCGGGAAATGCGACGCTGCCAGTGGCGGTGCATTTCCGCGCCACCGACTATCTTTCGCAGCCGCACTGGGCCGTGGGCCTGAATTGGAATCGCTTTCCGGTGGCGCCGATCGTGGAATTGGCGCGCCACATGGGGGCGCAGTTTCCGCCCAAGCTGCAACTCACCGGCACCATGGATGGCGCCATCGGCTACTCCGGGCAGGGCAGCGTGCAAGGCGCGCTGGCTTTCCACGACACCGCGCTGGCGATCCCCGATTCGCCCCCTGTGCGTTTCGAACAGGCGCACATCATTCTGGAAAACGGCCACGTGCGCCTTTCGCCCGCGCTGGTGCGCGGCGGTGAAAATGGCGATCTGCTCGCAAGTGCCGCGCGCATCGAGGCGGACTACGCGCTCGGCACGCAGACGCTCGATCTGGCCATCTCCACCGACGCCATGAAAGTGCAGTCGCTGCGCGCGCAGGTGGCGCTCGCCGCCGTGCCGTGCCTGGAACAGATCACTGCCGGCGAGTGGAGCGGAGAACTGCACTACCATCGCGGGCCGGCCGAAGCCGCCTGGAGCGGACGCCTCCTGCTGACCGATGCCACCATCGCCATTCCCGGGTTGGCGGACCCCGTGCAGTTGAACTCCGCGCGCGCGCAGATCGATGGCGCGCGCGTGGTGCTGGACCGCATCGACGCGCAGGCGGGAAAACTCGCCTTCACCGGCGATTACCGTTACGAGCCCGGCGTGGCGCGCCCGCATCGTCTGCGCCTGCGCGCCGCAAGCTGGGATGCGGCCGATCTGGAGGCCGAGCTGATGCCGACGCTGCGGCGCAGCACCAATCTGATTGCGCGCGCCCTGGGCCGTCCGATGGTTACCGACTGGCTGCGCCAGCGCAATCTCGATGGCGCGGTCGAAATCGACGATCTTCTGCTGGGCGGCGTTCATCTGGAGAACTTCCGCGCGCGCGTGCTCTGGGACGTGGCGCGCGTGCAGTTGGAAGGCATCCAGGCGAACCTCGATCGCGCCGTGCTCACTGGGAAGCTGGATGTGAACCTGCGCGGGTCGCGGCCGAATTACCGGCTGACGTCGAAGATCAAAGGGATGAGCTGGCAATCCGGGAAAGTGGATGCCGATAGCCAGATACAGACCTTCGGCACCGGCATGCAGTTGCTGACCAACGCCACGGCGGAGGGAAGCTTCAGCGGCGCCGCCATCGATCTGGGAACTCTCCCGCCACTGCGCAGCGTGGCCGGCGTCTACAGTTTTTCGTGGTGGCAAGCCGGCCCGCGCCTGCTTCTGACCGGCCTGAATCTGCGTACCGAGGACGAGACCTATACCGGCCGCGGCGCCACTCAGGACGATGGCCGCCTGCTAATCCTGCTCACCAACGGCGCCAAGGAAATGCGCATGAGCGGGACTCTGGCAAAGTTGAAAGTGGAGTAGGGTGGGGCGGGCGCGCCAGGAGCGCACTTTCGCCAGTTGGGCCCAGCGGGGCGGAAGCATTCACGACAATTGCATAATGTCATGATTTCCCACAATGGACTCGATCAATCGACCCACCTATGATATCCGGCAACGGCCCCACTTATTGATTGCGGTTACTGGCTCCGAGGAATCGGAGCCACCAGTTCGCGATGTCTCTGCATTTCTTTACGATCTCAACCTGCTATACGAGATTGCACGTCTGGCCACCGATCCCAGCTACCGCCATTACACTTTTTCATTTCGCGTCTGGACCAGAAATAACCGCCCGTTATCGGCCCAGGACCAACTCATTGTGCACAAGCTGCGACTCGAATCTCCGTTCGACTTGAGCCTCCTGCTTCCATTCGTCCCGAAGGCTGTGGAAGCAATTCGGGCGTAGTTGGGATTGCAAAAGAGTTGGCGGGCTGGCGAGCCGACACGCGGATAAGGAGTCGGCCTGTTCGTCTTCAAATGGACAGGCAGTACGGGCACCGGCGGCAGGCTAGCACTGCGTCTCGTGGTCGCTTTTCGCACTCGGAAGTTGTGCTGCTCTTGCGACCGCCATCCGGATCATGCGACGCGGGCCGGAAGCACGTTCTAAGTGATCGCTCATGGGGCCGTGCCCACCGAGCCTCCGCGGTGCCGCAAAGCTCCTCAGTCGATCAACGTTCGCACCCTCGCGAGCACCTCTTCGACCAGATCCCCAGGCAGCGATTCCGAGAACTCGCGGCCTCGTTCCTTGTAATCAACCGT
>Ga0209638_1002728_pt1 | contig 10737 bp, 9 predicted proteins | sample BarGraNGADG00211_FD_184490 | JGI IMG/M metagenome (GOLD analysis project Ga0209638, IMG submission 184490) | Arctic peat soil microbial communities from Barrow, Alaska - Barrow Graham LP Ref core NGADG0002-211 (SPAdes) (version 2) | ecosystem: Environmental > Terrestrial > Soil > Wetlands > Peat... | reverse complement strand
GAGGCTTGCGGTACTTTGGCCGCCCCGGCCTCCTCGGCGGCGCGGATCCCCGACGTTGACGCCTCTGTGCGCAGTGGTGGGGCGTTTGCGCATCCCGCGACGATTGCGGTGGCCACGACGGCCACGGCGAACACCATAATTCCGATCTTGGATACGTGTCTCATTTAGTCCTCCTTTTGTATGAAATGATTCGTTTGGCCTCAATATTTTGTGGAACCTCAACATATTGAGGGAACCTTTGAAGGGAGGTGGACAGTCTAATCTGGTTCTTTTATCTCCGGCCGGACTATCCCGAGCTTATGCATCCTCACACCTTCAATCTAAAAAAGGCAGCCGCACGAGCAACAGATACCCGTTGAGACAGAGGAAAGAGCCCATGATGGCACAGGCGATGGATATGCCGAATACCGGCCGCGAACCCGACAGGATCGAAATGGATGCCATCACGATGGCAATCTGCAGCAGCACCTCGGCATAATCGAAATAGGGATCCTTGGCGATGCCTATATCGCGCTGCTGCTCGAGTTTCTTGGCGTTCTGCTCGATCTCCCGTTTTTCCGCGCCATAGCGCTTTTCCTCGGCAGCGTATACTTGGCGGTTCTTTTCGTACAAATCACGCGCCTGAGCGTTCATGGCTCTGCCACGTTCGACGAGCTGCGCCTCGGCTTTCTGCTTCTCCACACGGTAGAGATGTTCGCGCGTGACCTTGGACTGGTAGTAGGCCCAGAGGTTGGAGGACTGCTGCTGGGACAGCATCATCTGCTTGGAGGCATTGTTGCCGCCCAGTGAAGTTATCGCCAGAATCACGGCGAACAACGCCGTACAGAGCGCTACCCGTTTGGAAAAGACATCTTTTTTCTGTTCTTCCAGTTCTTCGGGATTGGGGAGTTCAATATCAGCCATGTTTCAGATCCTCCTGGTGATGATTATTCCGATTTTACATCTCGGATCATGCCCTTGATCTCTTCCTTCAGGGCGAGCTTGCTCACCTTGCCGCTGGCCAAGAGCGGCAGGAGCGGCCGAATGATGAATTTCTTCGGGACCTTGAAGTTCGCAAGCTTCGTTCGGCACAGTTCCCGAAGTTCCTCTTCCGTCACTTCCTTGCCCGGCATCGGCATGACGAAAGCCCAGCCGACCTCCTGATAGATCTCGTCGGGGACGCCCATCACGGCGGAGAAGAGCACGCTGGCATGCGTTTCAATAACTTCTTCGATCTCACGTGGATAGACGTTCTCGCCCCCGGTCTTGAACATCTCCGACTTCCGGCCGGTGACCGTAATATAACCGCGGTTGTCCTTAAAAGCCAGGTCTGAAGTGTAATACCAGCCATCTTTGTCCAAGACCTCAGCCGTGGCTTCCGGTTTGTTCAGGTATCCCTTGAACATGAACGGCCCCCGAACGGCGATCTCCCCGATTTCCCCATCCGGCAGTTCCCGGTGGTCGTCAGCGACGATTTTGAGCTCGAAGGGCGGCGCGATCTTGCCCGCGGTCTTCAGCAGGGTGTTGATATCGTCGCCTTTTTCGGTGTAGGTCACAAAACCGCAGACCTCCGTGCTGCCGTAGCCCGTGATCAGCATGGACCCTGTCTGCCCGCTGATTCCGGAAAGGACGTCGATCATGATCTTCGGAGCGGCGGCGCCGGCCCAGGCCATGAGCCGGACATGACTGAAGTCGGTCTGGAAGAATTCGGGCTGTTTCATCTGGAGGAGGAACATCACCGGGACCTGGCCGAACATGGTGATCTTTTCCTTCTCGATGGTCTTAAGCGCGCCCACGGGATCGAACTGCTCCATGAAGATCAGGGCGCCGCCGGCCATGATCGCAGCGAAGCCGATCTCCACGTCCGCGGCGACGTGATTGATGGGGAAGTGGAGGAGGCACCGCGTCTCCTCGTCGACATAAAACTTCACGACCTCCACCTTGATGTTCTCGACGATGCTTGCATGCGTGTGGACGACCCCCTTGGGCTTGCCCGTGGAGCCGGAGGTGTACATGAGGAGGGCCTCGTCGTTGGGATGGATCTCTGCGGCGCGTTTTGCCAGGGCGGCGTCGAATTCCGGGCGGACTCTATCGACAAAATCCCCGAAACCCTCGGCGCCTTCCACCGGTTCGCCGATGATGAGAACCTTCTTCAGAAAGGAGAATTCCTGTTTCAGGGCCGTGATCGTTCCCGCCAAGTCGTTGCCGAGGAAGGTGCGCACGGCGATGAGGATCGCCGGCTGCGCATCGCTGATCTGATAGCGGAGCTCATCGAGGGTGAACTTCGGGTTCAACCCGAGCCACATCGCCCCGACCTTGCCCGCCGCCATGTAGCTCAAAGGGAATTCGTTGCGCGCTGCGGACAAAAGCGCGATCCGGTCGCCTTTCTGAACGCCGATTTCCAGATAGGCCCGCGCGATCCGGTCCATGCGTTTCTTGAAATCCCCCCAGTTCAACCGTTCTTCGCCGAAGGCGAGCGCCTCCGCCGCAGGTTTCGCCTCCGCCCATTTCTCCACATAGTGCCAGGTCAAATTCAAATCCTTCCAGCCCATGATTCTGCTCCTTTCGATGGATGATTATTCCGACAAGGTGACAACGCCGTCGCTGACAGCCCTTTTCCCGTCGGTGTTCAGGATGGTAAAAAATAGATGCGTATGATCGCCGTCGGACTGTCGTCCGAAAAGTTGCACGCGGATTTCACTGCCCGGGATGACCATTCCCGTGAAACGGCAGGCGATAGATTTCACGCGCCCGGGATCACCGGCCGCCTGATCGTGGGCGTCATAGCGGAGAACCATCAGGGTTCCGGCCTTGTGGGGGAGGATGGCGGCCAGCCGGCCCCGGAGGGTAAGGCGGTCGTCCGGCCGGACGAGACGGTGGAGCTGCAGGTGTTCGGTATAGTGGACCTGGGTGGTGACGATCTGGGAGGGGAAATCGGGGGCTTCGATGTATTCCCAGATGCGCTCCGAGATCGGCCAGGTCACGGCCACACAGAACATGGGGGAGGCGACGATGCCCTCCGGCCGCTCGTCGTCGAGATAGCGGGGGTTGGTGTCGCCCAGGGCGGCGGCGTAATTCGTCGTTTGCCGCCAGGTGATTTGTGTTTCCAGGGGTTTCAATGGGGCGCCGACAAAGCGGGAACTGATTTCCATGATCTTCCTCATCGTTTCAGAGGTTCTTTTTTTAAAAAAACTATCTTCTTTCTTATCGCCAGGTTATTTCGGGTTTGTTTCGAGGGGGCATTCGCTGATAGCTGTACTTCGGATAACCGATCATCGCAGCCCCGTAAGGCAGGTGACCCTGGGGCAAGGCGAGGGCTTCCTGCAGCGGGGGATAGAAATTGGCTGCGGCAGTAAAATAACCGGCCCAACAGGTTCCCAAGCCGAGAGATGGCGCTGCCAACTCCAGGTAAGTCAAGGCAATGAAGCAGGATGACTGAGAGATGGGCATGGTCGATAACCCGTGAGCCACGACCAGATGGGGCGCGCCACGCAGGATTCGATCGATCCCCTTGTTCCAGAGGCCCACTATCAAGTCCATATGCATGGAAAGGGCATATTCAGCACTCTGTGCAAGCAGGGAACGCATCCAGTCCGCCACCAGTCCGCCCAGGCGCCTTACCTCTGCCGGGTCTTCAATAACCAGCCACTGTACAGATTGGCTGTTGCTACCTGTGGGTGCATAGCGAGCGGTTTCGATCAGCTTCTGCAAGAGATCACGTGGCACCCGTTTTTCTTTGTAACTGCGAATCGATCTTCGGGAGCGCAAAAAATGCTCACAATGTTCCGGGCTGAGAAGCAGCTCTTTCCTTACGGGAAGACAATCTTTCGGGGACATTGTTTTTAGAGACAATGCCTCATGAGGGCAGATGGAAACGCAATGACCGCAGTGGATACAAAGCTCTTCGGCTCCGTCAACAGGAGTGGGAAAGCCTTCTTTCCCGATGATTTCAATAATTTTTGCCGGGCATTTGGCCACGCAGAGCCCATCCCGCCGGCATTCTTTCTGATCAATGGTAAAAAGAGACATGGTTTATCCTTTCCTCTTAACCCCGTTTTCCCGCAGAAATTGTTCCAAGACCTCGTAGGGCTGAGCCCCAACCACTGTCTGGTCATTAAGCGCAAAGGTTGGAACGGACGATATTCCCATTTTATCAACCAGTGCCCAATCGGAATCGACAGACTCCTTGAGGGCTCTCATTTGTAATGCTTCTCCGGCTTCATTTTCGGGAAGCCCCACCGCTTTTACCAGTCCCATCAGTACGTCAGGTTTAGCAATATTTTTACCATCGACAAAATAGGCTCGAAAAACCGCGTCGTGGTATTCATCCCCTTTTCCTTTGGTCTCTGCCCATTTGCCTAATTCCTGGGCGAGCCTGCTATTATAAGTCTTCTTTCGCTCTCCCCACGGTAAGTCCAATTCCTTGGCTACCTTTTTCAAGCGGGCCATAGCCGAGGGAATGTCGATGTTCCGGTCGGCAAAGAGCTCTTCCAGGGTAAGCCCCTCTTCCGGAGTTTCAGGGTGGAGAGGAAATGCCCTCCATTGGACCTCAATCTCAAAATTCTCTCTTAACTTTTCAATACGCCCGGTACTGAAGTAGCACCAGGGTCAGATATAATCCGAAAAAACTTGAAGATATTTTGGCATAATCATGTGCTCCTTTCTGTATTCAATGTTAACGGACGGACGCGATCACGGTTCGGCTGATGATCTCCTCCTTCATGGCCGGCGCCAGGTCGTTGAAATAGGCGGAATATCCGGAAACGCGAACCAGGAGATGGGGATATTTGTGCGGGTCATTTCTCGCTTCCACCAGGATCTGGGGATCGAAGGCATTCACCTGGACCTGCATTCCTCCCCGTTCGAAGTAGGTCTTCAGTAAAGCGTCAAGGAGAGAGGCCCCCTTTTCACCCTTCAGGAGGGCCTGGTCAAACTGGAGATTAAAGTTGACCCCATTGGCGATCTGGGTAAAATCGATGCTGTTGACCGAGTTTAAGAGGGCCGTCGGGCCTTTTCGATCCATGCCGTTCACCGGGGCGATCCCGGAGGCGAAGGCCTCTCCCCGCCGGCGTCCGTGGGGCAGGGCGCCGGTGATTTTCCCAAAATACTGATGGGCCGTGACCGAGTAGAGGCCGGTCACATACCGGCCTCCCCTGGCGTTTGTATATCCGCCGAGCGCGCTGTCGAAGGCGGCGATGACGTATCGGGTCCATCCGTCCGCCTCCGGTTCGTCATTGCCGAATTTCTCCAGGCCTCTGAAGTACAACAGCCATTTCTCATCAGGGATGTCCTTCCTCATAAGTTCCACCAGCCCGGGCAGGGTCATTCTCCGCTCCCGAAAAACCGCTCTGTCGATGGCATAGAGGGCGTCGCCCGTGTCGGCAGGCCCCACGCACTGAATGCCGGAGAAATTGTAGACGGCGCCGCCGCCGGTGGAACATCTGCCCGACTTGAGGCAACCCTCGAGCAGCGCGCTGCTCAGCGGTGTGGGATGCTCTTTGTGATTGGCCTTCTCCACCAGGTGCAGATCACCGATCAATCGCTTAATAAAAAAGTTCAGTTGCGCTTCGAAGGCCTCCCGGACATCCTCCATGGAGTTCATCCGGGTTGCCGGTTTGGTCTTCCGGCCGCTCCGGAAAAAGGAACCGAAGCGCCGCCCCTCATTGAGGGCCAGCTCCAGCATGATGGGGAGGTTGAAGAGGGCCGCATCGGTAGAAGAGAAGCTCTTCCCCTGGCAAACGGGTTCCACGCATCCGACGGCGGTGTAGTTTCTCGCATCGGCCGTCTTATAGCCGTGCTTGCAGAGGGCCTCGATGATCACCTCGTCGTTGTAGAGGGCCGGCGAACCGCTGCCGGAGGCCAATGACAGGTTGATTTTATGCCTGTACGCCTCAGATGAGGATCGGTGCACCCGGGCGTGAAAATTCGGCTGGCGCATCCGGAGCTCATCCATGATTTCGAGGAGAAGATCACTGAGCTCATTGGCGGCATCGTTGCCGCTTTCGTCCACCCCTCCCACGGTGACCACCTGCCCGTTGAACATGCCCCCGTGGAACCTCATCATGGGTTTCGAGAAGACGGGGATGATCTCCGCCATCTTGATCGAAAAGGCGGCGAGAAGTTCCTTCGCCTGCTGCGAAGAGAAGGAGGGATCCTTCAGGCTGGTCCGGTAGTAGGGGTAGAGGTACTGGTCGATCCGGCCCGGACAGATGCCGTTATCCAGGCTTTCCAGGTTGATGGCGATCTGGGCGAAGAAGAGCGACTGAAGGGCCTCATGAAAGTTCCTGGCGCCCAGGCGGGGCACCCTCTGACACACCTCCGCGATGGATTCCAGTTCCGCTTTTCGCTTTGGCTCTTTTTCTTCCGAGGCCATTTTGCGGGCCAGGCCGGCATACCGTTCGCCGAAGCGGGCCAGGCCGGCAAGGATGATCTTCACCCCTTCATAAAAGCACCACGTTTCCGACCCCCGGGGCGCATCCTTCTGGTATCCCTCGGCCTCGGCCGCGATCCCCTCCGTTCCGACGGCGATGAGTTTCTGATAATCCGGGGCAATGTGGGCCACCCCGCCCAGTTCATTGATGAGATAGAATTTTGCCGTCAACTGATCGGCGATGAGGGCCAGCTTCTTTACCAATCCCGTGTCCAGTTTCATCGCCAGAAATCGCGGCAGCCAGAAGGGGACGATGGAGAGCAATTGCCGCCACTCGCCGTTCGACATCTCCAGCGGGTTGGTCTTCCTTTTGGCGAACGTGTGCGCTTCGGCAATGACCGGGATGCCGTGGAGCTCAGGGTAGATGGCGCCTCCTACCCGCTTGGATGAATAATTGCCCACGATCAGTTCATCGGGATAGATCCGGATCGATTTGTTTTTCAGAACCTCCGTCAAGGCCTCCGCGATCTGAATATAGGACGGCTTCTTCCGATTTTCCCCGGCTTTGAAGTACCGCGTCCAGATCATGGCCCGCTCGGTGCAAACCGAGGGTTTCGCACCCTGAACGGCTTCCCTCAATGCGTTGATCCTTCTCGAAGATCGCGGGATTTCAGTCGTAGGCGACAACATGGATTCCCTCCCTGGCAAAGCGCTCGATGACCGGCTTCAGGTCCGGCCTGTGGGGGATGTTCAGGTCTTGGCTGGGCCTGCCCATCCCGATCCGGCCCAGCTTCGCCTCACCCAGCCTGTGGTAGGGCAGGCAATGAATCGTGTCCATGGCGCATTCATGAAGAAGCGCCGCGGTGGCAAAGATATTTTTCTCATCATCGTTGATGCCCGGTATGACCGGCATCCTGGGCTGCAGGTGCGGAAACATGGCGGCCAGCCTCCTGAAGTTGTCCAGAATCAGTTCGTTTTCACGGGTCGTATAGGATTCGTGACGCGCCGAATCCATCTGCTTCAGATCAAAATAGATCAGGTCCAGGAAGGGGGCTATCCTTTCCATGTCTGCCCAGGGGAAATGGCCGCAGGTCTCCAGGGTGACATGGATGCCGTCGGCCTTGAGCGACGGCAGGAAACCCTCCAAGAAAGCGGCCTGCAACATGGGTTCACCGCCCGACAGGGTGACCCCTCCCCCGGAAGAAATAAAAAAGTCCCGATCCTTCCGCACCTCCGCTAACAGCTCCGCCGTCCCCCATGTTTTGCCGATCATCCTCAGGGCGCGGGTCAGGCAGGAAGCCACGCAGTTTCCGCAACCGTCACAAAGCGAGTGATCGATCCTTCGCTCGGGGCCGGTGAGAATGGCGGTTTTCGGGCAGGCCTCGCGGCAGGCATAGCACTGAACGCAGTAGTGGGCGAAAAAGGCGACCTCCTGCCTCGCGTGATGGGATTCCGGGTTGTGGCACCAGGCGCACCTGAGGGCACAGCCCTTGAAGAAGAGGACCGTTCTTATTCCCGGCCCGTCATGAAGGCAGAAACGCTGGATATCAAAGACCAGGGCCTTTTTCCCGCCGGATTTCTCGGCCTCCTGTGTCAAAGCGTCGCTCATTACCCCTCTTTCTTCGCCTCCATCGCCCTGAGCTCCCGCCGGAGGATCTTCCCCACGGCGCTCTTGGGGAGTTCGTCCAGGAACGCGATCCGTTTCGGCGCCTTGTAGGCCGCGAGGCGTTCCCGGCAATATTCGATGATCTCCGCTTCGGTCAGGGACTCGCCGGGCTTGACGACGACAAAGGCCTTGATCGTCTCGCCCCTGTATTCGTCGGGGACGCCGACGGCGCAGGCCTCGAGGATCTTCGGGTGGTCGAAGAGAACCTCGTCGATCTCCTTGGGGTAGACGTTGTAGCCGCCGGCGATGATCATATCCTTCTTCCGGTCCACGACCGAAAGGTGCCCATCCTCATCCAGAAACCCGATGTCCCCCGTATAGAGCCAGCCGTCGCGGAGCGCGTTCGCCGTCTCCTCCGGCTTTTTATAGTAGCCCGTCATGAGCTGGGGACCCTTGATGCAGATCTCGCCCGCCTCCCCGGCCGGCAGCTCCCGCAGGCCTGTCTCCAGATCGACGATCTTGAGATCGGTATTGGGGAGGGGGACGCCGACGGTGCCCGGTTTGGCCTTCCCCTTCCAGGGGGTGCAGGTGGCGAAGGCGGTGTTTTCGGTGAGTCCGTAGACATCGCAGATTCCCTTGCCGGTCAGCGCCTGGAGCTTCTTCACCGTGTCCGGTGCAAGCGGCGCCGCCCCGGCGAAGAACCCCTTGATGAACGAAAGGTCCATCTTCCGGAACGCCTCGCTGTTCAGAAGCCCCACGAAGATCGTCGGGACGCCGGGGAGGAAGGCGGGCCGGTATTTCTTCAGCATCTCCATGATGACCGCCGGCTCCGGACGCGGAATCATGATGTTCGTCCAGCCCGCCCAGATGGTGAGGTTCTGGCTCACCGAGTAGCCGGCGGAGTGGAAGATCGGATAGACCCCCATGAGGCTCTCCTCGCCGTCTTTGAGGTCCGGAAACCAGGCCCGGAACTGCTGGACCACCCCGCTTATGTTTGCATGGGTCAGCATCGCCCCCTTGCTTGCCCCGGTCGTGCCGCCCGTGTAGATGAAGGCGGCCATATCTTCCCAGCGGGCGGCGATCGGGACGGGGTCGTCGGGGTATTTCCCGATGATATTGAGGAAGGGATGTATACCGGGTTCCGGAACAACCTCCCGGTACAGCTCCTTGTTCATATAGGGGAGAAGCTGCCGCATGGGAAAGGGGAGATAGTCGTTGATGTGGCACGGGATGATCGTCTCGATCTTCGTTGCGGCCTTGATCTTCAGTACACGGGGCAGCAGGAGATCCAGTGTGATGATGAAGCGTGCGTCGGAGTCGTTGAGCTGGGCCTCCAATTCCCGCTCCGAGTAGAGCGGGTTGTTCATCACCGTGACGGCGCCGAGGCGGTAGCAGGCGTGGTTGGCGATTACGTGCTGGGGCATGTTGGGCAGCAGGGTCGCCACCTTGTCCCCCGCCCGAACGCCGAGATCGGCGAGCGCCCGCGTGAAACGGTTGACCAGGGATTCCAGTTCGCGGAAGGTGATCTTCCGGCCCAGGTAATGGAAAGCGATCCGGTCGGGGAACCGCCCGGCCGTCCTCCGGAGCGCCTCCGCCATCGTGATCCGCTCCGGCTCGATCGCCGGCGGGACCCCCGCGGCGTAGGATTTGTGCCAGATCCGTTCGAAGCTCATCGCTGACCTCCTTTCGCGCTGTTCATTTTCCGATAAGGCAATAACATCAATCCTCTTTATCGGCAAGTCTTTATATTTATAGTTAAAATATTATTGACACGGAAGGTTGCTTCTCTTACAATCCCACCACAATAAACGGGTCGCAATCTGTTTTTGGTTTGTCGTTTGTCCGTCAATGAGTGAATTAGGATCGGTCAGAATGCGGGACTTCCGTTTCGTCCGCGCCCTGTTGATGAGGAGGAAGGATGAGCAACGTGGTGAAGGTTCTGGGGCTCTTCGGCAGCCCCCGAAAGGGCGGGAACACGGACCTGCTCCTCGAAGAGGCCCTGAAGGGGGCGGCCGCTGAAGGGGCAGCGGTGGAAGGGATACACCTGTCGGATTGCAGCATTACCCCCTGTCGGGAGTGCCTTGGCTGCTTCAAAGGCGGGATCTGTGTCATCGAGGATGAGATGCAGCGGATTTACCCGCGTCTTCTGGAAGCGGATATTGTCATTATGGCCTCGCCGATTTTTTTCTACGGGATTACCGGCTGGGCTAAGGCGATGGTTGACCGTGTTCAGGCGCTGTGGGCCAGAAAATACGTGCTTCACGATCCTGCACTGGGAAAAGAGAGCATCAAAAGGAGGGGCTTTTTTATTTCCGTGGGCGGGACCAAGGGGCAGCGTATGTTCGAGGGGTCCATTCTTACGGTCCGGTATTTTTTTGACGCCTTCAATACCGATTATACCGGTGAACTGCTCTTCCGGGAGGTCGACGCCTGCGGCGACATTCGGGAAAATTCCGAAGCGCTTCCGCAGGCCTTTGCCGCCGGCAGGAAACTGGTTTCGGATCTGCGCAATACCCAAGGCGTCTGAGTTGTTATCCCTTCCACCGACGTTCAAGAATAGGAGGATTCCATGGATAGTCTTCGGCCGTACCGTTCTTTCGTGAGCTACATCGATCGCAGCCGGGAGTACTACGCCGCCCAGGGCTACTCCAAGCCGTACGCCTGGGCCCACCACGACGATGTCCCTTTTACCCCGCTACGGAAGCCGCTCTCCGGGTGCCGTGTGGGATTGGTGACGACCGCCGGCCGAACACCGGCGGAGGGGCTGATCGGGGCCGGGGGG
>Ga0209638_1002727_pt1 | contig 10740 bp, 8 predicted proteins | sample BarGraNGADG00211_FD_184490 | JGI IMG/M metagenome (GOLD analysis project Ga0209638, IMG submission 184490) | Arctic peat soil microbial communities from Barrow, Alaska - Barrow Graham LP Ref core NGADG0002-211 (SPAdes) (version 2) | ecosystem: Environmental > Terrestrial > Soil > Wetlands > Peat... | reverse complement strand
GCCGGGGGCTTTGCGCGCTACTCGGTGGACGCGGGCTGGGTGGTTCCCCACTTCGAGAAGATGCTCTACGACAACGCCCAGCTGTTGCGTGTCTACCTTCACCTGTGGCGGGCAACACGATCGCACTCCCCAGAAAAGGCGTCTCTGGCAGAACGGGTTGCGCGTCAGACTGCCAACTTCCTCCTGCGCGATCTCGGCACTGCCGAGGGTGGCTTCGCGTCGGCTCTCGATGCCGACACCGACGGGGTCGAGGGACTGACCTACGCCTGGACCCCGCAGCAGCTCGTGGACGCGCTGGGTGAGGAGAACGGCCGCCGGGCCGCCCAGCTGCTCGAGGTCACCGAGACAGGGACTTTCGAACACGGGATGTCCACTTTGCAGCTTCATACGGATCCGGCAGACGCACCCTGGTGGGAAGGCGTCCGCGACCGTTTGCTGGCCGCCCGCGATGTGCGACCACAGCCAGCGCGTGACGACAAAGTCGTCACGAGCTGGAACGGGCTGACCATCGCGGCGCTGAGCGAAGCCGGTGTGCTGCTTGAGGATTCACGATACGTCGAGGCTGCCAGGGGGTGTGCGCAGTCTCTCCTGGACACCCACCTGGTTGACGGCAGGCTGCGCCGGGCATCGCGCGAGGGCGTAGCCGGAACCGCGATGGGGGTCGCGGATGACTACGGCAACCTGGCCGAGGGCCTGCTCACCCTGCACCAAGCCACCGGAGAGCCACGGTGGCTCACCGCGGCAGGCAGTCTCCTGGACACTGCGCTGACCCACTTCGCAGATGGCCAGGGCGGTTTCTTCGACACCGCGGACGACGCCGAGGAGCTCTTCGCCAGGCCACGCAGCGCCGCGGACAACGCCGAGCCGTCCGGCCATGCCGCTCTCGCGGGCGCGCTACTGACCTACTCGGCGCTGACCGGTTCGACCCGTCACCGAGAAGGCGCCGACGCCGCAGTCACCGCCGCCTCAGGTCTTGCCGCTCGGGACCCACGTTTTGCCGGCTGGACCCTTGCCGTGGCCGAAGCCATCGCGGCAGGCCCGCAACAGGTGGCCATCTCAGGCGGGGGACCGCATGCACAAGAACTGGTCCGCGTGGCGCGTACCAGCACCTCCCCCGGACTGGTCATTGCTCATGGACTGCCCGATGCGCCGGGCATTCCGCTCCTCGCCGACCGGCCGCTGGTGGCCGGCGGCGCCGCGGCATACGTCTGTCGTGGCTTTGTCTGCGACCGCCCGGTGACCACGGCTGCGGAGCTGGCGGCGGCCCTGACGTAGCCAGATCAGGAGAACTGCCCGACGACGTCGAGACCGATCTTGACGATGAACGCGCCGACCACGACGACGAGGACGATACGGATGAACCCTGAGCCCTTTGCCACCGCGGTGCGTGCCCCGATGTAGCCACCGGCCAGGTTGCCCAGGCCCATGAGCAGGCCGACCTTCCACATCACCGCTCCGGCCGGGATAAAGATCACCAATGCTGCCAGGTTGGTGGCAACGTTAGCGATCTTGGCCTTGGCGCTGGCCTCTACGAACGCGTAACCGAGGAACCCCACGAGGGCGAACACGAGGAACGAGCCGGTTCCGGGACCGAGCGCTCCGTCATACATGCCGAGCATGAAGCCGACCCCGGCGGCGGCCAACACATGTCGGCGGCCCGAGAAACGCAGGTCGGTCGCGCGACCGAGCGCCGGATTGAAGAACGTGTAGGTGCCCACCCCGATCAGCACCACAAGGATGATCGGGTTGAATGCCGCTCGCGAGATGTGTGACACGAGCGAGGCGCCGATCAGTGAGCCGCAGAACGCCAACAGTGCCAACGGGATCGCGGTCTTCAGGTCCGGCCGGACTCGGCGGTAGTAGGTCACCGCACTCACCGATGTGCCACAGATCGAGCTGAGCTTGTTGGTCGCCAAGAGCTGAACCGGAGCAGCCACCGGGAAACCCAGCATGAGCGCCGGGAGCTGGATCAGCCCGCCACCGCCGACAACCGCGTCGACCCACCCTGCGCAGACTGCGGCAAAGACCATCAACACGAGCGTCGTGGTCGAAGGGTCGCTCACCTCGACTGCCAACCGTCCACGATGTCGAGGACGTCGAGCAGCTCATGAGCGACCCCATCGGGAGTCACGTCGACCGAAACCTGTTGCGCCACAGGGATCTCCGAGTGTGGCACCCAGATGGCGCGCATCCCGGCCGCCTGGCTCCCGTGAACGTCTTCGAAGGGCCGATCCCCCACGTAGACGGCCTCGGACGGCTCAACCCCCAGCGCCTCAGCCGACGCCTGGAACGCTCTCGGATGAGGCTTGGTCCAGGCGATCTCGCTCGAATAGACGTCTGCGTCAATCAGGTCGAGGACCCCGTCCCGTTCGAAAACGCCACGGTGGTAGTCCCGCGACCAGATCGTGTTCGACAGGACACCGACGCTGATTCCCCTCTCGCGCAACCCTTCCCAGACCGGACGCACCTGTTCGTCGGTGATCGTGTGAGGCTCCCAGAAGTGCCGGTATGCCGTCAGCGCCGCTTCGTGCAAGGCATCGGTGGTGTCTAGTCCCACCTCACGCAACAGGTCATCCATGTGCGTGCTGCCCTGACCCGTGCGCGCTCGTTGCCATGCCGCGTCCTCCGCAGCGAAGATTCGCGCCGCAAGCTCGGCGCTGGCGCGGTCATCGTCATCGTGGACAACACGCGCGTAGACCGCCCACTGCTCCGCAAGGTCGAAGGTGTGCCACGGCGTGAGCGTGCCGCCCCAGTCGAAGATGACCGCTCGAAGCCGTGGCACGGAACGACCCATCAACTCGCGCCGCGCACCTCGGACACGACCGCATCGACGATCTGGTCGACAGGAACCTCACGTCGCTCACCGGTCGCACGGTCCTTGATCTCGATCGTGCCAGCCTCAAGGCCCTTGCCGACGATCACGATGGTCGGTACGCCGATCAGCTCGGCGTCCTTGAACTTCACGCCGGGCGAGACCTTGCGGCGGTCGTCGTAGAGGACCGAGACGCCCTGTGCGGCAAGGGCATCGGTGAGCTCCGCCGCCTTGGCGAAGACTTCCTCGGCCTTGCCGGTCGCCACCACATGAACATCGGCGGGAGCGATCTCGCGGGGCCACACCAGGCCCATCTCGTCATGGCAACTCTCCGCCACGGCGGCAACTGCGCGACTGACGCCCACACCGTAGGAGCCCATGGTCACCGTCACCAGCTTGCCGTTCTGGTCCAGGACCTTGAGATCAAGAGCGTCGGCGTACTTGCGCCCAAGCTGGAAGATATGCCCCATCTCGATACCGCGGGCGGTCTCCAGCGCCTGACCGCAGCTGGGGCACTCGTCACCATCGCGCACCTCGGCCGCCTCGATCGTGCCGTCAGCCGTGAAGTCGCGTCCGGCAACCAGGTCGATCACGTGCTGTCCCTGGACGTTGGCACCCGTGACCCAGCGTGTGCCGTCGACGACGCGGGGGTCGAGCAGGAACCTGATCCCGGACTTGCCCTGCTCGCCCAGCACCTCCGGGCCGATGTAACCCTTGACCAGCACGGGATTCCTGGCGAAGTCGCCGTCATCGAACGCCTGGACCTCGGCCGGCTCGATCTGAGCACCCAGTCGCTTCTCATCGATCTCGCGGTCACCGGGCACGCCGATGGCCAGCGGCTCGCGGCGCCCGTCGGGGTGGACCAGCATGACGAGCACGTTCTTGAGCGTGTCGCCGGCCGCCCAGGCGCGGTCCGCGCGGGGGAAGGTCGCGTTGAGATGGTCCACGAGGGTCGCAATGGTGGGGGTGTCGGGTGTGTCCTCGGCGTGGGCGGCCGGCGTCCCGGCATACGAGAGAGCCTGCGGGGCCTGCACCTGGACAGCCTCGACGTTCGCCGCGTAGTCGCATGAGGTGCAGCGCACATAGGTGTCTTCACCGTTCTCGGCCGTCGCGAGGAACTCCTCTGACGCCGACCCGCCCATCGCCCCGGAGGTCGCCTTGACGATGACGTAGTCGAAACCCAGGCGGTCGAACATCTTGATGTAGGCGCCGCGGTGTGCGTCATAGGACGCCTGCAGCCCGGCGTCATCCACGTCGAAGGAGTAGGAGTCCTTCATGACAAACTCGCGACCGCGCAGCAGACCGGCGCGCGGACGTGCCTCGTCGCGGTACTTGAGCTGGATCTGGTAGATCGACAGGGGCAGGTCCTTGTAGGAGCCGTAGAGATCCTTGACCGTCAGCGTGAACATCTCTTCGTGTGTGGGGCCGAGCAGGTAGTCCACGCCTTTGCGGTCCTTGAGCCGGAAGATGTTCTCGCCGTACTCTGTCCAGCGGCCGGTCGCCTCGAAGGGCTCCTTGGGCAGCAACGCCGGAAAGCTCAGCTCTTGGGCACCGATGGCGTCCATCTCCTCGCGCACGATGCGCTCGACGTTACGCAGCACCTTCAGGCCGAGGGGCAGCCAGGTGTAGATACCGGGGGCGACGCGGCGGATGTAGCCGGCCCGGACCAGTAGCCGGTGGCTGGGCAGCTCCGCGTCGGCCGGATCCTCGCGCAGGGTTCGCAGGAACAGGGTCGACATGCGCATTGCCGGCGTTGACACGGGAGCTCCTTGGTCAGGTCATCGAAGTCCAGACGTTGGTGCTCCGGACCCCGTGAGGATATCGGCAGGAGGTCGAGGTGCTCACAGCAACACTGTGGCGAAGCTTCCGATCTCGGTGAATCCGACCCGCATATATGTGGCACGCGCCGGCAGGTTGAAGTCATTGACATAGAGCGTGACCACCGGAGCTATCTCGGCGCGCACCTCATTGACGACCGAGGCCATGGCGGGCGCCGCGAGTCCTTGGCCACGCCATCGCGGTGCCACCCAGACCCCCTGGATCTGAGCGACGCCCAGAGCCACCGAACCGACATCGGCCTTGAACATGACCTCACCGTCCACGACCCGCACGAACGTGTGACCCGCCCTGATCAGGGCTGCGACGCTCTGGCGGTAGATCTGACCCGAGCCCCAGTACGGCGGGTAGCCGATCTCCTCGGTGAACATGGCCGCCGCCGCGGGCATCACCAGGTCCACCTCGTCGAATCGAGCCCGACGGACCTCGGGGTCGTGGGCCACATCTGGCGGAACGGGGCCGGCGGTGGCCATCACCGGTTGGTGCTTGCGAACCTCGCGGGGCCTACCCCAGCTGTGCCTCAGCTCCGCCCACAGGGGCAGCACCATCTCAGCGGGTCCGAACACCGATGAGCAGTGGCGCCGCCAGCGGTCGAGCTTGCTGGCGAACGCCTCGAGGGCGTGCACGTCGCACCCGACGGGGACGAGGTTCGCCGAGGCCCAACAGATGGCCTGCAGGCCGGAGCCGTCGGCGTAGCCGAACAGGGCACCGGGAGAAGTCACGAGCGCGCCTTCGAGGATGCGGGCGGCCACAAAGACATTCGTGCGGGTATCGCGCGCGCAGACTTCCAGCGCCTGATCGCGGTCAGCCCTGGTCAGGGCTCGTACGGGACTCTGGGTACGGAGCACGTCTCCAGCCTGCCTTGCCCCGGCAGCTCTGTCGACCATCACAGCCGAATCTCGGCTTCAGCCCACGGTGACGACGGGACCCGTGGACTTTCCTTCGCCGTCCACCGGCTCGCCCATCTCCTCGGCAAGCCGCATGGCCTCCTCGATCAGGGTCTCGACGATCTGGGACTCAGGCACCGTCTTGATAATCTCGCCCTTGACGAAGATCTGGCCCTTGCCATTGCCCGACGCGACACCGAGATCGGCCTCACGAGCCTCCCCTGGACCGTTCACGACGCAGCCCATGACGGCAACGCGCAGGGGCACCTCGAGACCCTCCAGGCCCGCCGCCACCTGGTCGGCCAGGGTGTAGACATCGACCTGGGCCCGACCGCACGAGGGGCACGAGACGATCTCAAGCTTGCGCGGGCGCAGGTTCAGGGACTGCAGGATCTGGTTGCCGACCTTGATCTCCTCGACCGGTGGGGCCGACAGCGAGACCCGGATGGTGTCGCCGATTCCTTTTGCCAGCAACGCTCCGAAGGCCACGGAGGACTTGATCGTCCCTTGAAAGGCGGGGCCGGCCTCGGTCACGCCGAGGTGTAGCGGCCAGTCGCCGCGGTCGGCCAGCAGCTCGTAGGCCCGAATCATCACCACCGGGTCGTTGTGCTTCACCGAGATCTTGAAGTCGTGGAAGTCGTGCTCCTCGAACAGGCTTGCCTCCCATACCGCCGACTCGACCAGCGCCTCCGGAGTGGCCTTGCCGTACTTGGCCATGATCCGCGGGTCCAGCGAGCCTGCGTTGACGCCAATCCGGATGGAGACGCCGGCATCCTTGGCGGCACGGGCGATCTGCTTGACCTGGTCGTCGAACCGGCGGATGTTGCCTGGGTTCACCCGGACCGCAGCGCAGCCGGCGTCGATCGCGGCGAAGACGTACTTGGGCTGGAAGTGGATGTCGGCGATCACGGGGATCTGGCTGTGCGAAGCGATCTCGGCCAGGGCGTCAGCATCATCCTGGGTGGGGCAGGCCACCCGCACGATGTCGCACCCGGTCGCGGTCAGCTCAGCGATCTGCTGCAACGTCGCGTTGACGTCAGTGGTGGGGGTCGTGCACATCGACTGCACCGAGATGGGGGCATCGCCACCAACCTCGACCGTGCCGACCTTGATCTTGCGGGACTTGCGCCGCGGCGATACCACCGGGGGCGGCAGGAGCGGCATACCAAGCGAAACCGACATGGCGACAGTATTCCTTACGTGCCGCGACGAGCGGCGTTCGGTCGAGCGGGGCGGTCAGCCGCCGATCTTGATCGGGTTGACCAGGTCGGCATAGATCAGCAGGACGGACATACCGATGAGAGCGATCGACACGGCATAGGCCACAGGCAGAGCCTTGGCGACGTCGACATAGCCCGGGTTGGGCCGGCCGCGAAGCCTGGCCACCTGTCGCTTGAGGCCTTCCCACAGAGCACCGGCCGCATGCCCGCCGTCCAGGGGCAGCAGCGGGATGAGGTTGAAGACGAACAGCGCAATGTTGAGGGACCCGATCAGGCTGATCAGGACGACAAACTTGGAGGCCCCTGAATCGGCCACCCCCGGAAGCTGACCGTTGGCGACCTCGCCGGCCACTCGCCCGACACCGACCACGGACATCGGACCGTTCGGGTCGCGCACTCCGCCGCCGAAGGCTGCCTTGGCGATCCCGGCCATCTTCTGCGGGATCCTGAACACCACGCCGGCGGTGCGGGAGAGCTGGTCGCCAATGAGTGCGGGGACGGCCGAGAGGGGTTGCCTGACGATCTCCGCGCTCGGCGAGAAGCCCATGAAACCGACGCGATCGGTGAGAGCCTTGCCGTCAGGGCCGACGACGAGGTTGCCGGCGGCGTCGACCCGCGGCACATTGTTGAGGATCGGCGTCGCCGTCAGGTGGAGGGTCTGGCCGGCGCGCTCGACGACCACGCTGATCTGCCGACCACCGTTGGGTCGGACCAGGGCGCGAACGTCGTCCCAGTTGTTGACCGGCTGACCGGCAAGGGAGATGATCCTGTCGCCGGGGCGGATACCCGCCACGTTGGCTGGAGCCTGAGGGTCCGACGGCGAGCAGGTGGCGGGGGCGGAGCCGTTGGCCGGGACGGTCTGGACGCACTGCGACACGGCACTCACGCGGGCGGTGATCTGGCCAATGCCGTACAGGGTGAAGATGCCGCCCAGCAGGACCGCGGCAATGACCAGGTTCATGGTCGGACCACCGAGCATCACCACAAGCTTCTTGGGCGTCGAAAGCTTGTAGAAGACACGGTCCTCGTCGCCAGGTTTGACCTGCTCCATGGACTCGTCGCGGGCCTGGTCCATCAGCTGGGAGAAGCGGCCGGTGCTCGAGCCGCGCAACATCGACGGATCCGCACCAGGTTTGGGCGGGAACATGCCGATCATGCGTGTGTAGCCACCGAGCGGGACGGCCTTGAGGCCGTACTCGGTCTCGCCGCGCTGGCGCGACCAGACGGTCGGGCCGAAGCCGACCATGTACTGGGTGATCTTGACGCCGAACCGCTTGGCGGGCAGGAGGTGGCCGACCTCGTGCAAGGCGATGGAGACACTGATGCCGAGGGCGACGAACAGAACGCCGAGGAGGTACATCACAGAACCAGCGTCTCACTTCCGGTAAGGCCCAGGCACGCACGGGCTCGTCGTCGCGCCCATGTCTCGGCGCTCAATACGGTATCAACGTCCAGCAGGCTCGAATTGTTCTCAGGGTGGTCGTTCCACTCGTCCACCACCTGCTCGACCGTGTCGACGATATCGACGAAACGAATGCTTCCGTACAAAAACGCCGCAACGCACTCTTCGTTGGCTGCGTTGAAGACCGCAGGGAAGCATTGACCAGCCGCTCCTGCTCTTCGCGCCAGGGCGACGGCGGGAAAGGCCTGCTCGTCCAGCGGGAAGAACTCCCACGTGGCGGCCTTCGTCCAGTCGACTGACGGGCCCGCGTCAGGAACCCGGTCGGGCCAGGCCATCCCCAGCGCGATGGGGATCAGCATGCTCGGGGGCGAGACCTGGGCGATGGTGGACCCGTCGACGAACTCCACCATCGAGTGGACCAGTGACTGCGGGTGGACGACGACTTCGATGCGCTCGAACGGTATGTCGAAGAGCAGGTGAGCCTCGATCACCTCCAGGCCCTTGTTCACCAGCGTTGCCGAGTTGGTGGTGATGACCGGCCCCATCGCCCAGGTCGGATGGGCAAGAGCCTGCTCGGGAGTGACCGTCTCGAGCTCAGCGCGGGTCCTCCCCCGGAAGGGTCCGCCGCTGGCCGTGATCACCAGCTTGCGTACCTCATCAGCCGTGCCACCGCGCAGGCACTGGGCGATGGCGCTGTGCTCACTGTCGACGGGAACGATCTGACCGGGCCCTGCCGTGGCCTTGACCAGCGAGCCACCGACGATCAGGGACTCCTTGTTGGCCAGGGCAAGGGTGCTGCCCGACGTGAGGGCAGCCAAGGTGGGACGCAGACCGATCGAGCCGGTGATGCCGTTCAGCACCACGTCTGCTCCACTCGCCGCCAGGTCGGTGCTGGCCTGCTCCCCGACAAGAATCTGCGGCATGAACCCGTGGCGTCCAGCCTCACTCGCCATCTGGTGAATGGCCGCCGCGACGATGTCGTGCTCCCCTCGCGCCACACCGACCGCCTGGACATCCAGCGCGACCGCTTGGCGGGCCAGCAGGTCGAGATTGCCGCCACCGGCGCTGATCGCGGTGACATGGAAGCGCGCAGGGTTGGCGGCCACAACCTCGAGAGCCTGGGTGCCGATCGAACCTGTTGATCCCAGGATGACGATGCTGCGCGGTGAGGTCACGCCCCCATTGTCCGTCAATGTCCATCCGTCAGGGCGAGGTGACCAGATCGGCACCTACTCGCGGAAGATTCGGTCGTCGACCAGCTCCTCCTCGACCCGTCCACCGTCGGTGTCGAACCTGCTGTTCTCGAAGCGCTTCCGGAACTCAAGGTCCACGTTGTCCACGCCATTGCGGTTCTTCTCGATGCTCATGACCACCCAGTGGTGGAACTGCCCGGCGTTGGCCGTGTTGAACATCAGGTGATGCCGGGCAACCACATCGAACTTGTGGTTGAGGATGAGCACGATGTCGGCTTCATGTGCGAGGGCTGAGGATCCGCGCAGATCCCGGACTCTCGTCCTCGAGGCGGCGGCCAAGCCGCTCTTGTCGACCGCGACAAGGGCGAGAACAGCGACGGCCAGGTCCAATGACATGTCCTTGAGCCCCTCAACGACCACGGTGATCCGGTCTTCCTCCGACAACAGGACGGACCGGCGCCGATCCCCCGGAAGTGCGGCGGCTTTGACCTTCTGGAGGTAGTCGACCACCACGAACGGCGTCCTACCCGTACGCTCGCGGATCGCCTCGATGGTCGATCTCATGACCTCGACGTCGGTTTGGGCTCCGCTGGAACGGTGCAGGTACAGCCGATCGCCATAGCCTTCCAGCGCCTCGACCGCCTCGACGCCTCCCTCGGTGCCGAACAGCCGTCCCTCCATCATCATCCGATCCGGACCATGTGACGTGCGGAACGCCTGACGGACGGTAGGCAACTGAACCGCAACTGGACCCGCGATCTCAGCGGCCTCCATGACGATCAGCCGCTCCAACAGAGAGTGATAGTCATGCTCGAACGAGAAGAAGACGACGCTGTGGCCGGATACGACGAGGTTGCGCGCCACCTGCAGCGCAAACGTGGTCTTGCCCAGACCCGGCCCTCCGCCCAGAAGCACCAGCTCACCCGCACGGAACCCGCCGGTCAGCAGGGAGTCCAAGTGGGCGAAGCCTGACGGCCAGACCTTGGCGCCGGCTGGTTCATCGGCACTCAGCACTTCGTTGGTCTCTTCAAGGACGGCGCGCAACGTCTTGAGCCGCTCTGTCTGGGTGGTTGCTTCCTGCGTGATGCTTGACTCCTGCAAGGTCATGGCTCATTCCAGCACGAAGTCTGGCAGTCGACTGCTATTCGACGAAGATCCGCTCGTCGATCAGCTGTTCGGCGACGTATCCGCCACCGGTGTCGAACCTGCCCTGGTCGAAGCGCTTCCGGAACTCGAGGTCCACCTTGTCCACACCATTGCGGTTCTTCTCGATGGTCATGACCACCCAGCTCCGGAAGCGATCAGCGTTGGCCACGTCATAGATCAGGTGATGCCGGGCGACCACGTCGTACTTGTCGTTGATGATGAGCACGATGTCGGGCTCGTAGGC
>Ga0209638_1002725_pt1 | contig 10750 bp, 10 predicted proteins | sample BarGraNGADG00211_FD_184490 | JGI IMG/M metagenome (GOLD analysis project Ga0209638, IMG submission 184490) | Arctic peat soil microbial communities from Barrow, Alaska - Barrow Graham LP Ref core NGADG0002-211 (SPAdes) (version 2) | ecosystem: Environmental > Terrestrial > Soil > Wetlands > Peat... | reverse complement strand
ATTCTTTTCATTTTTGGCCCCACTCTCTCACCCCCGCCTCTCTCTCGCCCCGCCGGGCGAGAAAGAGGAGCCAACAGCCATATTTGGCCGCGTCTATGAAGTGAGTCAGTACACGTGCCACTGTGCGTTGAGATGGATGAATCAACTTTTTCATTTTCCAACGTGCTTATCGAGCGTGTACTTCTTTGCTTTAAACATGCGGCCAAATATGGCTGTTAGCTCCCTCTTCCGCCCGGCGGGGCGGGAGAGGGCGGGGGGTGTGAGTGGGGCCAAAATGAAAACGAATAAAAGCGCATCAATTCCTACAATCCATTTCGATGCCACAGCCGCAGACGCACACGGATTACGAGTAGAGTCACAGGAATACATTCATATCAGTCACCCCCATACCTGGAGGCGGGATTGAGAGTGTGAGTTACAAAATTCACACATCCACCTCCACCGCATCGCCATGCAGTTCCATCAGCTCACGCCTTGCGGCGGCTTCGCCTTTGCCCATCAGTTTGGTGATCAGACCTTCCGTTTGCAAAAAATCAATGTTGCCCAGGTGCACCGGCAGCAAACGCCGGGTGTCGGGGTTCAGGGTGGTGTCCCACAACTGCTCGGCATTCATCTCGCCCAGGCCCTTGAAGCGGCTGATGTTCCAGGCGCCTTCGCGCACGCCCTCTTTGCGCAGCTTGTCAAGAATGCTGGCAAGTTCGGCCTCGTCGAGGGCATAGGTTTTGGAAGCCGGTTTCTTGCCGCGGGCTGGCGCATCAACGCGAAACAAAGGTGGGCGCGCCACAAAGATATGACCGGTCTCGATCAGTTTGGGGAAATGCCTGAAAAATAGCGTCAACAGCAAGACCTGAATGTGCGAGCCATCGACATCGGCGTCCGACAGAATGCAGACCTTGCCATAGCGCAAACCGCTCAAATCCGGCGCCTTGCCTTCAGCGTAAGGGCCGGGGCCGTGCGGATCAACGCCAATGGCCACCGCAATATCGTGAATTTCAGTATTGGCAAACAGGCGATCTCGCTCGACCTCCCAGGTATTGAGCACTTTGCCCCGCAGCGGCAAAATCGCCTGGCTCTCTTTATCGCGCCCCATCTTGGCGCTGCCGCCGGCCGAGTCACCCTCCACCAGAAACACTTCGTTGTAAGCCAGATCCCGGCTCTCGCAATCGGTGAGCTTGCCCGGTAGCACGGCAACCCCGGAGCCCTTGCGTTTCTCGACTTTTTGCCCGACCCGTTGCCGGTATTGCGCCGCCTTGATCGCCAGCTCAGCGAGTTTTTTACCGTATTCGACATGCTGGTTCAACCACAGCTCCAGGCTCGGGCGCACGAAGCTCGACACCAGCCGCACCGCATCGCGCGAGTTCAGGCGCTCCTTGATCTGGCCCTGAAATTGCGGGTCGAGCACTTTGGCAGACAGCACATAGCTGGCGCGCGCAAAGACGTCTTCGCTCAGCAGCTTGATGCCCTTGGGCAGCAGGGCATGCAGCTCAACAAAACTCTTGACTGCCGTGAACAGGCCGTCACGCAGGCCTGACTCGTGCGTGCCACCGGCGGTAGTGGGAATCAGGTTGACATAGCTCTCGCGCACCAGTGGAGCGTCCTCGGTAAAAGCCACACACCAGGAAGCGCCTTCACCCTCAGCAAAGTTGTCGCTTTGGGCATCAGCAAAGCCCTCAGCCTCAAACACCGGGATCACCAGATCGCCAGCTAGGGATTGCATCAGATAGTCGAGTAAACCGCCTTTGAACAACCAGCTTTGCGTCTCCCTGGTTTTCTCATGGACCAGCGTCACAGTGACACCCGGCATCAGCACGGCTTTGCTGCGCAACAGGTGCACCAATTGCGCCATCGGGAGCGCCATGGTTTCAAAGTAGCTGGCATCGGGCCAGACCCGCACCGTGGTGCCTGATTTGCGCTCTCCTGCAACTTGCTTTCGCACTTGCAAAGGTTCAATCACGTCGCCACCGGCAAACGCCAGATGGGCCACCATCCCCTCCCGGTAAGTTGTGGCTTCCAACCGGGTGGCCAGGGCATTGGTGACGCTCACCCCGACGCCATGGAGCCCACCGGAAAAGTTGTAAGCGCCGCCCTTGCCCTTGTCGAATTTGCCACCCGCATGGAGCTGCGTGAACACCAGCTCAATCACTGGTGCATGTTCCTGTGGGTGCAGACCAAACGGAATGCCGCGACCATCGTCTTCGATGCTGATCGAGTCATCGGCATGCAGAACAAGCCTGATCTTTTTGCCATAGCCGGCAAGCGCCTCGTCGGCCGCGTTGTCCAGCGCTTCCCCAATCACATGCAATGGTGTATCGGTGCTGGTGTACATACCGGGGCGTTGCTTGACCGGCTCCAGGCCCTTGAGAACGCGGATGGAACTTTCTGAATAATCGCTGCTTGTTTTGACTGCCATAGCGGCGGATTGTAGGCCGCAATCCAAACAAGACTGTACAAATTAACAGCTAATTACAATCCAAGGGTCGATGCCGCAAAGCCTGGGGAACTTTCACGAATCGCTTCATCCAGCGCTTGCTTGAGCAACACGTTGCCCTCACGGTCATCAGAGCAGACACCACTGCAGCGCTGCGGATCGAGTCGGTGCAAGAACCAGTCCCGACTCCAGATGACGCTCGGAAAGTCCACCACCGCCGCTCCCCGGCAAACCCGGCAATCAATAATGTGATCCCAACGGTTTCGCCAGGCCACAAAACGGGCATGGTAGCGCGTGACCTCGTCAAAGCGCGTAGCCAGTAGTGTCATGTGCCGGCCCGACCTGGACCAGTCCTGCAAGGACTCAACCACCGTTCGCTCATGCAGCGGCCAATCCAGAAAGGTGGCGTCGCTCAAAATGATCTCCTGCCAGCCTTCCCGCGCAGCGCAAGACAGGGCGTCGCGCACCCTTTGTTCAAATGCAAGGCGGCCGGCAAATCGGCCGGTCGGCAGTGCTTCAGCCGGCGTAGCCAAGATATCTGGTTTTTCGGAATCCATCGCAACACCTTTCTCTTCAGATGGGGACAGAGCTTGCGCGCTGTGCGTCGCTGCGGTCTGTCCCGCAAAGTCTCAGGCTCTGCGACAATTCTCCCATGAAAATCAAACCTCAATGCGTGGTCGCACTGACCTGGACGCTCAAAGACACTTTGGGCGAGGAACTTGACACACTGACCGAAGCAGTCGAATTTCTGGTGGGTGGCGACGATCTGTTTGCCTCGATTGAAGAAGCGCTGATGGGACGCGTTGCCGGTGAAAAAATCGACCTGCACCTGGAGCCGGAGCAGGGTTTTGGCGACTATGACGATCAACTGGTATTCCTGGAATCGCGCGAACTTTTCCCCAAGGAACTCGAAGAGGGCATGACGATCGAGGGTGCTGCATTGCCGCTGGGTTGCAGCCCGGACGCGTCCAAAGACGCGCTCTACACTGTCACTGAAATCTACCCCGAGCATGTGGTGCTGGATGGCAACCACCCGCTGGCAGGCATCGCCTTGCGACTGAGCCTCAAAGTCGAGGCGGTGCGCGAAGCCACCGAAGAAGAAATTGGGCAGGGTTCTGCGGGCAGCGCGTTTTTCAAAATTCAAACAGCGCACGACAGCGTCCCGGGCAACGGCACGGTGCATTGAGCGATGCACAGGTACGCCCCGCTGAATTGGGGTCCGGGTTGTTGGGGTCAGAGCCCAAATTCGCCCAGCCTTCGGCTGTCCCTGCGGGTGCGGTGCTACGCGCTATAGCGAAATTGCGATCCGACCCCAAAAACCCTTGTCGTCAAGTTCGAAGGAACTGCCCCGAATTGGGATCCGACCCCAATTCAGCTCTTGCCAGTGGAGCCATAACCCGCATCCCCGCGCACACTGGCGGGGAACTCGCTCACCACATTGAACTGCGCTTGCACCACGGGGACGATCACCAATTGCGCAATGCGTTCCATCGGCTCGATCGTAAAGGCGACATCGCTGCGGTTCCAGGCGCTCACCATGAGTTGCCCCTGGTAATCGCTGTCAATCAGCCCAACCAGATTGCCCAGTACGATGCCATGCTTGTGGCCCAAACCCGAGCGCGGCAGGATCATGGCGGCAAAATTGGGATCCTGCAAATAAATAGCAATGCCAGTGGGCACCAGTTGCCAGGCATTGGCTTGCAGCGTCAGCGGCGCATCGATGCAAGCGCGCAAATCCAGCCCGGCACTGCCCGGCGTGGCATAAGCTGGCAACTGGTCTGCCATGCGCGAATCGATGATCTTGAGGTCTAGTTTCATTGTTCTTTGTAGCTGGTTTTGATTCGACTGGCAATCTCTGACATCAACTTGCGCGCCAGCGCCAGCTTGGAATCACGCGCCAGTTGCTGCGTTCCTGCCTCTTCTACCAGCAGCAGGGCATTGTCATCTTGCCCAAAAGTAGCCGGACCGATATTGCCCACCAGCAGCGGCACGCCTTTGCGCGCTCGCTTGGCTTTCGCGTTAGCCAGCAAGTCATGGCTCTCCGCCGCAAAACCGACGCAGTACAGCGCCCGGCTCTGGCCGCGCGCTGATTGCGCCAGTGTGGCCAGGATGTCCGGGTTCTCGACAAAGCTTAAGCCGGGTGTTGTGCCAGATCCGTCCTTCTTGATCTTTTGATCAGCCGCATGGGCTGGTCGCCAATCCGCCACTGCTGCCGTCGCAATGAACACCGTCGCCGTGGCTACTTTGTCCTGCACGGCTTGCAGCATTTCCAACGCAGAAGTCACATCCACCCGGCTGACACCCCGCGGCGTTGATAGACTGACTGGGCCTGCCACCAACGTCACCTCAGCGCCCGCTTCACGCGCCGCGCGTGCAATCGCAAAGCCCATTTTCCCGCTGGACAAGTTGGTGATGCCGCGTACCGGATCAATTGCCTCGTAGGTCGGCCCGGCAGTCACCAGCACCTGCTGTCCGAGCAGAGTTTTAGGCTGAAAAAACGCAATCACGTCCTCCAGCAGTTCTTGCGACTCCAACATGCGGCCATCACCGGTTTCACCGCAAGCCTGGTCGCCACTGCCCACGTCAAAAACCGTGGCCCCATCAGTCTTGAGTTGTGCCACGTTGCGCTGAGTAGCAGGATGCACCCACATCTCGCGGTTCATGGCCGGCGCCAGCAACAGCGGCACTTGTTCCATCGGTCGCGCCAGACACAGCAGGCTCAGCAGTTCATCGGCGCGCCCGTGCAACAGTTTGGCCATAAAGTCGGCACTGCACGGCGCAATCAGGATGGCGTCGGCCTCGCGGCTCAATTTGATGTGGGGCATGTTGCTGGGTTCACGCGCGTCCCACTGCGAGCTATAAACCGTGCGCCCACTCAAAGCTTGCAGGGTCACTGGCGTGATGAATTGCTCGGCTGCGGCCGTCATCACCACCTGCACCGTGGCACCCTCTTTAATCAAAGCGCGGCACAACTCAGCCGCCTTGTAGCAGGCGATGCCGCCGGTGAGCCCTAAAACAATATGTTTTCCAGCAAGGTCTTTCATAGCCCGCAATGTAGCAGAGCCAAACCCGTATGGCATCGGCTGTGGCATCGGCGGTGGCATCGAACTGGATGATAGGGTTTTTGGGGTCGGATCCCAATTCGGGGCACTGCCTTCGAGCTCGCCAGCAAAGCAGCACCGATTTGGGCTCTGACCCCAATAACCCGAACCCGTTTAGCCCGCATCAATCATCGGCTGTGGCATCGAACTGGGTTGTAGTGGTTGATGCGCTTTTATCCGTTTTCATTTTGGCCCCACTCACGCCCCCCGCCCTCTCCCGCCCCGCCGGGCGGAAGAGGGAGCCAACAGCCATATTTGGCCGTGTCTCTGAAGTGAGTCAGTACACGCGCCACGGTGCGTTGAATCACACAAATCAAATTTTCCCTTTTTCAACGTGCTTATCGAGCGGGTACTTCTTTTGTTCCAACACGTGGCCAAATATGGCTGTTGGCTCCTCTTTCTCGCCCGGCGGGGCGAGAAAGAGGCGGGGGTGAGAGAGTGGGGCCAAAAAGGAAATAACGAAAAAAGTAGATGCTCGTTTCATGGCTAATCCTCGCGTTATGAATCCAATGCGTTACGGATTTCGCGCAGAAAATCTTTTGCCACTGTGCCGACCTTGTCACGTGTTTGATCGCCAATCAACTGGATGATTTTGCTGCCTATCACCACCGCATCGGCGACCTGGCTGATGGCGCGCGCGCTGGCTGCATCGCGGATGCCAAAACCGACACCGACCGGCACGCTCACGTACTGGCGAATGCGCGGCAGCATGGCCGCTACCGCGCCAGTGTCGAGCGTACCGGCGCCGGTGACCCCCTTGAGCGAGACGTAATAGACGTAACCACTGGCCAGCCGGGCGACTTGCTTCATGCGCTCATCAGTACTGGTGGGGGCGAGCAAAAAGATCAGATCCAGGCCAGCGCTTTGTAGTTCCGCGGCGAAGTCCTGGCATTCTTCGGGCGGGTAATCGACGATCAGGACACCATCGACACCGGCGCTGGCCGCGTCCACGACAAAGGCGCTCTTGCCCTCGTTGCCGGCATGCTTCTGGTTGTAGCGCTCGACCGGGTTGGCATAGCCCATCAACACCACCGGCGTGCTGGCATCGGTTTGACGGAAAGCGCGCACCATGGCAAGCACTTGCACCAGGCCGATGCCAGCGGCGAGTGCCTGGTCACCGGCCTTTTGAATCACCGCCCCGTCAGCGCTGGGGTCGGAGAACGGAACGCCCAGCTCGATCACATCGGCACCACCCGCAACAAAAGCATGCATCAGTTCCGGCGTGACATCTGCAAACGGGAAGCCAGCGGTGACGAAAGGAATCAGCGCCTTGCGGCCCTGTGCCTTCAGGTTGGCAAAGGTTGTTGCGATGCGGCTCATTTTGACCTCTTCACAATTTGTTCAACAGCACCCGTCATGCCGCTGCCTTTGACCGCTTGGCCCTGGCAGCTCGGGCGGCAATAAAAATCGGCGTGCGATAGGTCGGCCACAGTGCCGATGTCCTTGTCGCCCCGGCCTGACAAGTTGACCAGAATCGATTGGTCGGCACGCATGGTCTTTGCCAGTTGCATGGCGTAGGCAACGGCATGGCTCGATTCCAGCGCCGGGATGATGCCCTCGGTGCGGCACAGGTAATGAAAGGCGCCCAGCGCCTCCTGGTCGGTGATGCCAACGTATTGGGCGCGGCCGATGTCGTGCAGATGGGCGTGCTCGGGGCCGACACCGGGGTAATCCAGGCCAGCGCTGATGCTGTGGGTTTCGGTAATCTGGCCGTTGTCGTCTTGCAGCACATAGGTGCGGTTGCCATGCAATACGCCCGGGCTGCCGCGCTGGATCGAGGCCGAATGCTTGCCGCTGTCCATTCCTTCACCAGCCGCCTCGACGCCGATCAGACGGGTCGCTTCGTGCTCAATGTAAGGATAAAAAATGCCCATCGCGTTGGAGCCGCCACCGACGCAGGCCACCACCACGTCGGGCTGCCCAGTTTTGCAATGTGCATCGTGCAGCATCTCGGGCATTTGCAGCAGGCATTCCTTGCCGATCACGCTCTGAAAATCGCGCACCATCATGGGGTAAGGGTGCGGCCCGGCGACAGTGCCGATGATGTAGAAAGTGTTGTCCACGTTGGCAACCCAGTCGCGCATGGCTTCATTCAACGCGTCTTTGAGGGTGCGGCTACCGCTGGTCACTGGCACTACGCTGGCACCGAGCAGCTTCATTCGATAGACGTTGGGGCTTTGGCGCTTGATGTCTTCACTGCCCATATAGACCACGCACTCGATGCCGTAACGGGCGCAGATGGTGGCGGTGGCCACGCCGTGCTGGCCGGCACCGGTTTCGGCGATCACGCGTGTTTTGCCCATGCGCCGCGCCAGCATCGCCTGCCCGATGGTGTTGTTGATCTTGTGTGCGCCGGTGTGGTTCAGGTCTTCGCGTTTGAGAAAAATTTGCGCACCGCCCATTTCCCGGCTCATGCGCACCGCGTGATAGACCGGCGACGGGCGTCCCACAAAGTGCGCCATCTCGTAGTTGAATTCAGCGATAAACGCCGGGTCATGCTGATACTTGGCGTAGGCGCACTTGAGCTCATCGATGGCGTGCGTCAGCGTCTCGGCGGCAAAGCTGCCGCCATAAATGCCAAAGTGACCGCGCGCGTCGGGTTGAAGGTATGGATTCATCGTTGATCAGCGGCCCGGACGGCCGCAATAAATTGGTTTATTTTTTCGGGGTCCTTGATGCCTTGATGGCCAGGGCCTGACACCTCTACCCCCGAGCTCACGTCCACCGCCAGCGTTTTACAGCGTGGGCGCAACTGCAGGATGCCCTCGGTCACGTTGGCAGCGTTGAGCCCACCACTCAAGACGAGGTGAGCGTTGACGTTTGGAGGCAGCAGTGACCAATTGAAAGTTTGCCCACCACCGCCGTAGCCGTCAACTTGGGCATCGAGCAAAATGGCTTGGGCTTGTGAGTAATGAGAGGCGAATTTTACGAGATCGAAGTGGCGTGCGTCGTCCCCCAGCGGAATGCGGGCGGCGCGCAGGAATGGCCGGGCGCCGTCACTCGTGGCCAACCGGCACTGCTCGGGTGTTTCATCGCCATGGAATTGAACCGTGGCCCCCGCAATGCCAGCGCAAGCCGACATGATATTGGCGGCACTTTCATTGACGAACAGCAGCACCGGCGTAACAAAGGGCGGCAGCCGTCGCGCCAGTTCGGCCGCTCTTTGCGGCGACACATAACGCGGGCTTTTGGGATACAACACAAAGCCGACGGCATCAGCCCCGCAAGCCACGGCGGCATCGACATCCTGTTCCCTGGTCAAGCCGCAAATCTTGATTCGGGTGCGCGGGGCGAATATTGCTGTCATGGCAGTCCATCATAAGCCGATGTGTTATCGGGCAAACCCCAGTGCGATGCGTAGCGGGGCCCAAGAAAATACAGGCCGTCGGGTGAAAAGGTCGGTGCGGCGGCGTCCCGGTCGCGCGCCAGCAGCACATCGCGTGCCCAATCCGGCGGTTGCTTGTGTTGGCCCACCACAATCAGGCAGCCCATCAGGTTGCGGATCATGTGGTGCAAAAACGCATTGGCTTCAAACTCAAAGCGCCAGTAGGCACCCCGTTTGGAGATGTCAATGCGCTGGAGTATTTTGTGGGGTGACAAGGCCTGGCAGGCGGAGGCTCTGAACGAGGTGAAGTCGTGCTCGCCGAGCAGGTGCTCGCCAGCCTGCTGCATTGCCTTCAAATCGAGCGGCTTGAAAACCCAGCCGACCCGGCCGTGATCGACGCTCGGGCGCACCGGGGACTCCAGCAAAACATAGGCATAGCGACGCGACAGCGCGCTGGCGCGGCAATGGAATTCGCCCGGTACCGCTTGCGCCCATTGCACCGCCAGGTCGCGCGGCAAATAAGCGTTGGTTCCGCGCACCCAGGAGGAGGGCGCGCGCTCCAGTGCGGTGTCAAAGTGAACCACCTGCATCAGCGCGTGAACACCGGCATCAGTGCGGCCGGCACACAGCGTTCTCACCCTTTGCGCGGCAAACTTGCCCAAAGCCAGTTCAAGCTGATCCTGCACGGTTTGCCGTGACAACTGACTTTGCCAGCCTTGGTAGGCCTGGCCGTTGTAGCTGATGCCCAGAGCCAAGCGCACGCTGAAAACCCGATGGGTTAAAGGCTGCTCAGCGCGTTTTGCGCCTTGGATTTCATGTCGCCCGAGGCCTCGGCGATGACTTCTTCGAGCAGCACCCGTGCGCCCTCGTCGTCGCCAAGGGAGTGGAACTCTTGCGCCAGCGCCAGCTTGGTTGCCAGCGGGTCTTCGGTTTCGTCCGGCACGGCAGTGCCGGTTTGGGGTTCCAGATCAAGCGACAAGGAACCCAGGTCAAACTCTAGCGGGCTCAAGTCGAAGCTGGCTGGCTTGGCCGCGGGCGCCTTGATTTCATCGCGATCAGGTACAGGCAGCATCAATTTGTCGTCTGCGATGGCGTCAACGGGCGGCGGCAAGTGAACTGCATTTTTGCTTGCCAAAATCGGCTCGGGTTCCAAATGAAGGTCAACTTCAGCGGTTGATTTCAAGTCTCGATCGGGCCCTGATGCCAGATCGGCAACGGGTTCGGTAGCAGGAGAACTGGCATCAACGGTCTTGGCTTCAGGCGTGACTTTAGTCGGTTTTTCGTCGGTTGAAAAATCGAGATCCAAGTCAAGGTCCATCGGCCCGGCAAGCGCTGGTGCGATAAGCCGGGTTGCCAACAAATCAATATTCTCTGTGGTTGGTTCGGTCTGGGCCTCAGAAGTTGGCGGCAAGGGTGCCTCGGTTGGGCTGGTTGGCTGACCGCCGGGCTGGTAGAGAGCGTTATCCGGGTCAATGCTCAAGCCAAGCTGGCAAATGCGCTGCCAGTCTGGACCTTCGCCCTGGGTCACTTTGAAGGCCTGCGTGGCAATTTCGCCAAAGCCATGGGCATCGCGACGCTTGGCGAAAATTTCAAGCAATTTTTGATGGATCGCGATCCGCTTTGGATTGCTGCGCAGCGCGTCCTTGAGAATTTCTTCAGCCTGCAAATCACGGCCATAACCCAGATAGATAGTGGCTTCGGCGACCGGGTCAACCGCATCCATCGCAGCAGGCTGGCTGGGCGAAGGGGAACCGGTTGCCGGACTCACGTTGGTATCGACGCTCTCGCCGCCACTGGCAGCAAAGAAAGAGTCAGGTTGCACGCGGCCATCCAAAAAGGAACTGTCAAGCTGGGCGGTGTTCTTGCGTTGGCGAGAGCGGTAAAAACCCAGGCCGG
>Ga0209638_1002724_pt1 | contig 10751 bp, 9 predicted proteins | sample BarGraNGADG00211_FD_184490 | JGI IMG/M metagenome (GOLD analysis project Ga0209638, IMG submission 184490) | Arctic peat soil microbial communities from Barrow, Alaska - Barrow Graham LP Ref core NGADG0002-211 (SPAdes) (version 2) | ecosystem: Environmental > Terrestrial > Soil > Wetlands > Peat... | reverse complement strand
TCACCGCGCCGCTCAAGGAGAAGCGCCCGGACGTCGTGATCATGGGCTGCACGCACTATCCGCTCATCGCGCCCATGCTGCAGCGCTTCCTGGGGCGCGACGTCACGCTTGTGAACCCGGCCACGGAGATCGCCCTGGAGGTCGAAGGCATCCTTCGGCGGCAGGGCCTCGCCCGGGCCGACGACCGCGTGGGCTCGTACCGCTTCTACGCCACCGGCGACGTCGAGGCCTTCCGCACCGTCGGCGCACGCTTCCTCCAGATGCCCCTCACGCGCGTCCGCAAGCTCTCGCTCGACACCCTCGGCGCCCTCGTCGCACCATGACCGCCCGCCTGCTCGTGCGCGCCGCGCTCTACGCCGCGCTCTACGCCGTTCTCACCCTGGCGCCGGGCCTCAACGCGCTGTCGTACGGGCAGGTGCAGTTCCGCGTCTCCGAGGCCCTGCTGGTCTTCGCCTGCGTCGACCCGGCGGCCGTGGTGGGTCTCACGGTGGGCACGGCCCTGGGCAACCTCGGGAGCCCGATGCTGCTCGTCGACGTCGTCGTGGGCTCCCTGCTGACGCTGGTCGCGGCCGCGCTCATGTATCGCATCGGGCCGCGGTTCGTGGCCCTCGTGGCGCCGGTGGTCGTCAACGGCCTCGGCGTCGGGGCCATGCTGGCGCTGGTGCTCGAGCTGCCGTTCTGGGCCAGCGCGGTGTGGGTGGCGGTCGGCGAGGCGGCGGTGATGGCGACCGGCGGCGCGGCGCTCCTCGTGCTCGTCAAGCGCCGCGGCGACATGTTCGGACTTACACGACCGGCGGCCTGACGGCCGCGCGAGGCCGCCGCGGTGGCCGGGGAGGACGACCTTGAGGACAGGACGCAAAGTCGACGAGCTGCGGGCGCTGAGCATCGAGCCGGCGGTGGCCAAGTTCGCCGCCGGTTCGGCGCGCATCGCGCTCGGCGACACGATCGTATTGTGCACGGCCTCGCTCAGCGAAGGTGTACCCCGCTGGCTGCGCGGCTCCGGCCGCGGCTGGCTCACGGCCGAGTACAGCATGCTGCCCGGCGCCACGCCCACGCGCACCGCCCGGGAGGCGGTGCGAGGGCGTCAGTCCGGGCGCACGATGGAGATCCAGCGGCTCATCGGCCGTAGCCTGCGCAGCGTCGTCGACCTCGGCATCGTCGGCGAGCGCACCATCGCCGTGGACTGCGACGTGCTCCAGGCCGACGGCGGCACGCGCACCGCCGGCATCACCGGCGCCTACGTGGCCGTGTACCAGGTCGCGCTCAAGATTAAGGACCTGCTCGGCCTCGGCGAGCTGCCGCTCTTCGACTCGCTGTCCGCCATCTCCGTCGGCGTCGTCGACGGCCGCACGCTGCTCGACCTCGACTACGAAGAGGATTCCGCCGCCGCGGTCGACATGAACGTGGTCCTGACCGGCGAGGGCAAGCTCGTCGAGGTGCAGGCCACCGCCGAGGGCGAGCCGTATGCGCGCGAGACGCTGGACGAGATGCTGGAGCTGGCCGCCGCCGGGGCGGCCGCCCTGGCGGCCGCGCAAGCGGCGGCCGTCGAGGCGCTGGGCTGAGGGTGGGCGGCGTGCACTTCATGCTCGCCACCGGCAACCGCCGCAAACTGGGCGAGTTCCAGAAGATCCTGGCGCCGTTCGAGGTGCTGCCGATGCCCGCGTGGGTCGAGCTGCCGCCCGAAGACGTCGAGTCGTTCGCCTACAACGCGCGCGGCAAGGCGCTTGGGCTGGCGCGGGCGCTTGCGGCCGGGGGGCCTGCGGCCGCCGGCCCGCCCGGCTCCGCCGCTCCGGCCGCCGGTTCCGGCCCGTCCGACCTCTTCTACCTCGCCGACGACTCCGGCCTCGAGGTCGAGGCGTTGGGGTGGGCGCCGGGCGTCAGCAGCGCCCGCTACGCGGGCGTGGATGGGCGCGGCGCCGACGCCGCCAACGTGGCGCGCCTCCTGCGCGAGATGGCCGGCTTCGCCGGCCCGCTCGCGCGCCGGGCGCGCTTCGTCTGCTCCGTTGTCGCCATCGCCAGCGACATGAGAGAATACGCGGCGACGGGACACTGGTGGGGCGCCATCGCCACGGCGCCGCGCGGTGAGGGCGGGTTCGGCTACGACCCCGTCTTCGTCCCCGAGGGGTCAGACCTCACTGTGGCCGAATGGCCACAGGCCGACAAGGACCAGGCCAGCCACCGCGCACTGGCCGGCAGAGCCCTCCTCGAACGTTTGCGACGGGAGGGGCTGCTGGATGGTGACCAACGATCCTGATATGCGGGACGCCCACGGCGACCTGACCAACACCCGCCTCAAGTCGCGCGCCGCGGCCGTCTCCATCGCCTCCAACTCGGCGCTGATCGCCTTCAAGCTCGTGGTCGGCATCATGTCGGGCTCCATCGCCATCGTGTCGGAGGCGCTGCATTCGGGCTCAGACCTCGTGGCCGCGATCGTCGCCTTCTACTCCGTCCGCAAGGCGGCGGAGCCGCCGGACCTCCACCATCACTACGGCCACGAGAAGGTGGAGAACCTGAGCGGCGTCATCGAGGCGCTGCTCATCATCGCCGCCGCCGGCGTGATCATCTACGAGGGCGTCCTCAAGATCATCAGCGGGCCGCACATCGACCACATCTGGCTGGGCATCGCCGTGATGGTCGTCTCGGCCGTGGTCAACCTCGTCGTCTCGCGCAAGGTGCTCTATCCGGTCGCCAGGCGCACGCAGTCGGCGGCGCTCGAGGCCGACGCCGCCCACCTGCTCACCGACGTCTACACGTCGTTCGGCGTGGCCGGCGGTCTGCTGCTCGTCAAGCTCACGGGCTGGGAGCTGCTCGACCCCATCGCCGCCATCGCCGTGGCCGTGCTCATCATCAGGACGGGCTACCAGCTCGTGGTGCAGTCCACCAGGGTGCTGCTCGACCAGACACTGCCCGAAGAAGAGCTGGAAGACATCCGCCGCTGTGTCACGGACCACCGCGGCGACCTCATCTGGGGCTACCACAAACTGCGCGCCCGCCAGGCCGGCAGCCGGCGGCACATCGACCTGCACATCACCGTCGACGAGACGCTGACCGTGGCCGCGGCGCACCAGACCGCCGAGCACATCGCCGCCGACATCCGCGAGTGTGTGCCCAACGCCGACGTGCTCGTGCACATCGAGCCCCGTTCCCACGAGCGTGTGGACGGTACCTGAGCGTCAGAAGATGAACGGCGACGCCACGAGAGTCACCGAGAGCCCGATCAGGGCCACCGAGAACGCCCAGGCGATGGTGTTGTAGATGCGCCCGTTGACATGCTCGCCCATGACCTTCGGGTCGTTGATGATCTTGAGCACGTAGATGAGGATGATGGGTAGCAGGATGCCGTTCACGTCCTGGCTGAGCAGCATCACCTGGACCAGCGGGAGGTGGGGGATGATGGCGACCAGCGCCGGCACGAGGATGAAGGCCGACAGCAGGCCGTTGAAGGCCGGCGCCTCGTCCCACTTCTTGTCGAGCCCGCTCTCGAAGCCGAAGGCCTCGCACACGGCGTAGGCGGTGGTGAGCGGCAGGATCGAAGCTCCCAGGATGGAGACGTTCAGGAGGCCGAAACCGAAGAGCAGCGACGCGGCCCGGCCGGCGAGCGGCGCGAGCGCCCGGGCCGCGTCCTGGGCAGTCTCGACGACGATGCCGGTCTTCCAGAGGGTCGCCGCGCACGCCAGCACGATGAACAGGTCGATGGCGTCGGTGAACACGGCGCCGATGAAGACCTCCACCTTGGTGTAGACGTAGTCGCGGATCGAGATGCGCTTGTCGACGATGTAGGCCTGGATGAAGAACTGGCCCCAGGGCGTGATCGTCGTGCCGATGGCGGCGATCGCCGTGAGGAGCCACAGGCTGTTGAGCTGAGCCTTTGGCACGACGGCGCCGTGGACCGCCGCGCCCCAGTCGGGCTTCGCCAGCACGCCGGCGATGAAATAGGCGACGTACACCGCCGTGAGCGCCAGGAAGACGCGCTCGACCTTGCGGTAGTTGCCGCGCGTCACGAGCAGCCACACGCCCACCGCGACCGGCGGCACGGCCAGCCACGGCGGGATGTGGGCGAGGCTGAAAGCGGAAGCCACGCCCGAGAACTCCGCCACGGTCGTGCCGAAGTTGGCGACGAGGAGGGCGAGCATCGCGAAGGCCGTCACCTTGAGGCTGAACTTCTCGCGGATGAGCGCCGCCAGACCCTTGCCGGTCACGGCGCCCATGCGCGCACCCATCTCCTGCGTCACCGCCAGGATGGGCGTGATGAGCAGCAGCAGCCAGAGCATGCTGTAGCCGTAACGGGCGCCAATGACCGACCAGGTGGTGATGCCGCCGGCGTCGTTGTCCGCGGCGGCCGAGATCAGGCCCGGCCCGAGGATCGCCAGGAAGATGGCGAGCCGGCGGCGGCCGATGCGGCCGACCAGCCGGCGGCCTACACTCCGTGGAGACTGCGCCATCGAGGCCTCCTCAATGGAAGATCCTCGGCAGGCGCTTCTTCCAGGCGAGCGGAAGCACCAGATCGATGGCATCGTCGATGGTGATGATGCCATGGAGCTCGCCCTCATCGTCAACGACCGGCAGGGCGAGCAGGTTGTACTTGGCGATCACGTCGGTGATCTCTTCCTCGGAGGCCGCCGTGGACACCGCTACGGGGTTCCCCGTCATGAAGTCGCGGACCTTCTTGTCGGGCGGCGTGGTGAGCAGGTCGCGCAGCGAGAACACGCCGCGCAGCTTCTCGGAGCGGTCGACCACGTAGATGTAGTAGACGGTCTCCACGTACTCCTCCTGCTCGCGCAGCCGCTCGGTGGCCTCGGCGGCGGTGTCGTCGAGGCGCGCCCAGGCGTAGTCGGTCGTCATGATGCCGCCGGCCGAGTGCTCCGGGTAGCTGAGCAGCTCCCGCAGGTCCTCCGCGTCGTCCTTCTTCATCATCGCGATGAAGTGCTGGCGGCGGTCGTCGGGGAGGTCGGCGAGCAGGTCGGCGGCGTCGTCGGGGGCCATGTTGGCGAGGAGCTCGCTGGCTTTGTCGTCCGGCAGATCGAGGAGCAGCGACGCCTGGTACGAGGGGTGCAGCTCCTCGAAGGTGTCGGCGGCCAGGTCGTCCTCGAGGGCGTCGAGCACGGCCGCCCGCTCCTCGGGTGACAGCTCGTGGACGAGGTCGGCGATGTCGGCGGGGTGGAGCAGCTCCAGCTTCGTGCGTGGGACCGCGAGGCGAACTGAGCTGTCGTCGGTATGCTCGACGTCGACGTCCTTCCAGTCGATCAGGTGCGGCTTCGGGTTCTGGCGTCCCTTCGCCAGCCGCTCTCCGACTTTCGCGAGGCCCACGCGGCGCAGGATCGCGCCGCTCGAGACGTCGACGCCCACGACGTGCACGTCGGCGCCGGTGCGCAGCAGCTGGATATCGTTCACGCGGATGACCTTGCGGCCCTCGGTGTCGACCAGCTGCTTGTCGAGGAAGGTGGCCGAGAGCTGCAGCTCGTCCGGCAGCAGCTCGCGTTCCCCCATGTCGGTGGCGGGGACGCGCAGTATCGTGCCCGACTCCTCGAAGCTGGTGACCTGGTCCCACGCGGCGTAGACGATGCGGCCGCGCCGCTTCACGGCGAGCGCCGTGACCCGCGGGTACGCCTGACCAGAGGAGACGATGAGGTCGTTGAGCGAGCCCGCCGGCTTGTCTGCGGCATCGCGTACCGGGCTGCCGAGCAGCTTGCTCAGAAAGAACACCGGCCTCACCTCCTCCGCGGCCTGTCGACCTCGAGACACAGAAAAACCTTCCTCACGGAAGGCTCCGTGCGCGCAGCAGGAGGGCGATCCTCACTCGTCCCAGCTTTAGCACAACATACCGTAGAGGTCAGGGCCTCAGCCGTCTTGGGCAAAACCTTGATCCGGTAGTGCCTGTTCTACCCGTTGGCGTCTCTGGACGTTTCCGGGCAACGGCCTCTATGTATGTCGGAGCCTCACCTAACGAGGAACGCGCCGTAATTGACGCTCACGAAACGTACCCCCGCGCCCGTACGGTGTCAAGGCGGCGCAAGGTGCTATACTGCTTCGTTGACGAGGCCGGCGCGGGCAGTGCGCCGGCTTTCGTACGAAGGCCAAGAGAACCGCTCACGGGACGTCCACGTGATCATCACCGTCACGCCCAACGCCGCAGTCGACAAGACGCTCACGGTGCCCAACTTCCAGACCGGCTTCAAGCACCGCGCCAGCGAGAGTCTCACGCTGCCGGGCGGCAAAGGGGTCAACATCGCCCGCGCCCTCAAGGCGCTCGGCCAGCCGGTGGTCGCCACGGGCCTCGTGGGTGGCCGCGCCGGGCAGCAGATCGTCGAGGGCCTGCAGCGCGAGAACGTGCTCAACGACCTCGTGCACATCGGCGGCGAGTCGCGTACTTCCACGGCCGTCGTCGACCCGACCACGATGACCCAGACCGAGGTCATCGAGTACGGGCCCGTGGTCACGGCGCCGGAGGTCGCGGCCTTCTTCGAGAAGATCGAATATCTCGCCAAGGGTGCGCGCTTCGTCCTGCTCGCCGGCTCGCTGCCCCGCAAGATGCAGGAGGATTTCTATGCCGTTGTCATGCAGCGCGTGCGCAGGCATCGCTGCTACGTCGTGCTCGACAGCGCCGGCGAACCACTCCGCCTCGGCATGAAGGGGCGCCCGCACCTCGTCTCCCCCAACGTCCGCGAGGCCGAAGACCTCGTCGGCCACGAGTTCCACGACGACCAGGATATCGTCGACGCCACGGCCATCATCTGCGAGATGGGCGCGCGCAACGCCATCATCAAGACACCTCATGGTTGCGTCGCCCGCTTCCGGGTGGGTCGTCGCCAGCGCGTCTTCCGGGCGAACATCGCGCCGCTGGAGAGCGTCGTGAGCACCGTCGGTTCGGGCGACGCCTTCCTCGCCGGCTTCGTGAGCGCGCGGCTCGAGAAGCTCGAGCTTCCGGAATGCCTGCGTCAGGCCCTGGCCGCCGGCGCCGCCAACACGCAGCGCTACGGCGCCGGCGTGTTCGACCCCGACGACGCTCGCCGTCTTCTCGAGAGCACCGAGGTCGTCCAGCTCGACGGCGCTGCGAAGCCACTCTCCTAAAGACCTCCCCTCAGTCTGTCGATACCGTCGACGGGGGCAGGCGACGCCACTGCGCGACGTCCCGGCCCCACGCAACAGATAGCCTGGAAAGAGGGCGCGTCATCGAGGAGCTTGCCGGCACTGTCCTACAGCACGTCCAGACCGCGGCCATGGCCGTGGACGACGACGGCCGCGTGGGCGTCTACAACCCCGCGGCCGCGCGCGCGCTCGGCGTCGAGGTGGACACTGTCGTCGGGCGCGACCTCGAGTCGCTGGCCACCGCGCCTCCGGCGCTTGCGGCCCTGGTGGCGATCCTGCGCGAAGCGCGGCGCAGCGGCCGCGCCGCGACACGCCGCCAGGTCGAGGTGCGGACGCCCGCCGGCGAGCGCACGCTCGGCTACACGGTGAGCATCCTCGGCGAGGGCGGCGCCGCGGCGTTGTTCTTCACCGACCTCACCGATGCTCTCGCCGAGGAACGTCGGGCCGCCGAGGCTCAGCGCTTCGCCGAGGTCGGCCGGATCGCGAGCGCCATGGCGCACGAGCTCAAGTCGCCGCTGGCCACGGTGGAGCTGTACGCGAATCTCCTGCGGCGGGCGCTCGCCGACCAGCCCGCCGCCGTGCACCAGCTGGACGTCATCAAGGACCAGACGCGCAGCTGCCTCGAGCGCATCCGCGCCATCATGCACTCCATCAACCCCGACGCCGCGCGAGTGGGCGGCACGGTCCTCACGCCGCTGGTCCCGCTCGTCCGCGCGGTCGTCGCCGACCAGCGGCGCCGCTACGAGGGGTCCGCGATCACGCTCAAGGGCGCCTCCGGCGACCCGAGAGTCGCGCTCGGCGAGAACGACCTGCGCTCGGTGGTCGGCAACCTGGTGGTGAACGCCCTGGAGGTCTCCGGCGGCAAAGGGCCGGTGGACGTCCGCCTGAGGAGCGACGCCGACCGGGTGCGCCTGCGCGTCGCCGACAAGGGCCCCGGCCTGCCCGAGGGCGACGTATTCGCCGCCTTCTACAGCACCAAGTCGAGTGGCACCGGCCTTGGCCTCTGGCTCGTCCGCCGCCTGGTCGCGGAGGCCGGCGGCGGCATCACCGCCCGCGACCGGCGCGGCGGCGGCGCCGTGTTTGAGGTCGAGCTGCCGCTGCCGCGCCACGAGCGGCTGCGCGGCGCGGACCTGCTCGTCGTCGAGGACGACGAGCCCCTCCGCGCCGTCTCTGTCGCCGCCCTCGAAGCCTGCGGCGCTGGTGTGACCGCCGTCGGCGCCGGGAAGGATGTACCGAATGGGTCACAGACTTGGGAGTGTGCCATCCTCGACTACCATCTGCCCGACCTGACCGGCGTCGAGATCGCCGCGCGTCTGCCCGCGGGCACGCCGATCCTGATGGTCAGCGGTGACCCGGCGGCAGGCGCCGCGCTTGCCGATGTACGCGAGCGGCGCGCCTGGTACCTGCCCAAACCCTTCGAGGTCGAGACCTATCTCGACCTCGTCTCTCTGCTGGTGGGGTCGACATGAGTGACAAGGGACGCGTGATCGTCGCCGACGACCATGGCCTCTTCCGGCAGGGGCTGCGGCAGCTGCTCGAGGGCGAGGGCTACGTCGTCGCCGCCGAGGCCACCAGCGGCGACGAGGCTCTGACGAGCGTCGCCGAGAACCCCGGCTGCGTGCTGCTCCTCGACATCGCCATGCCGGGCATGAACGGTCTCGAGGTCGCGCGCCGCCTGTCCGCGCGCGGCGACGACGTCAAAGTCGTCATGCTCAGCGCCCGTGAGGATCGCGACGCGCTCTTCAGCGCCATCTCCGCGGGGGCTCGGGGGTATGTGGCCAAAGACGCCGAGCCCGAGCAGCTCTACGCGGCCATCGACCTCGTGTTCCGCGGCGGCACGGTGCTCAGCACCGGGGTCGCCGCCAACCTCGGCGAGGGCATCCGCCAGCTCGACTACGCCCCGGGCTCCTACGAGCAGCGCCGCCTGGAGCTCACCGACCGCGAGCTCGAGATCCTGCGGCTGTTGGCCACGCCGAGGTCGCCGGCGCAGATCGCCGCCGAGCTCTTCCTGAGTAAGAAGACGGTGCAGAACCACATCTCGGCGATCTACCGCAAGCTGACCGTGGGCAGTCGCAGCGAGGCGATCGTCAAAGGCATGGAGCTGCACCTCATCGACTCCAAGGGCTGAGCCTCGCCAGATCGGGGACGCTTCCCCATCACGAGCGGGAATCGCCGTGTCGATTATTACTGGTGAAGGAAGCGGACTCGGCGGGTCGCGCGCAGACGCGGAAGGGGCTGACAAACCGGCCCCAGAGGTCGACTCGCCAGGCGCTTCCCCCGGCGGGTCGACACGAGGAGGCGCTTCACCGGTCGGACCTTACGCTCATTGCCTTGCCTGGCCTCCAAAGGGGCGGCCGGAGGCCCTTCCGGCCGGCCGGCCGCCCCGGCCACGTACGGGCGCGCGCAGCGGCCGCCCTCACGCCCGCGCGGCGCAGCCGCTTCGCGGGCGCGTCTGCGTGTTGATTCCCGCCGGAGCCGCTGGTAGAGTCGAACGACGTTGCCACCCGTAACAGCAAGCTCACACATCAGCGCGGCACAGAGTTCAGAGACCCCGGTACGTCCGTGCCCGGGTCTTTCGTTTAATCCGAGATCGCCTGACCCGGCTCGCCTATGAGGAGGACGGCATGGAAGTAGAGATCGGCCGCGGCAAGAAAGGCCGCCGCGCCTACGGCTTCGACGACATCGCCATCGTGCCCAGCCGTCGCACGCGCGACGCTGAAGACGTCGACATCACCTGGAAGCTGGGGCCTCATACGCTGCCGCTGCCGTGCCTCGCCTCGGCCATGGACGGCGTGGTCGATCCCCAGTTCGCCGTCACCATGGGCAAGCTCGGCGGTCTCGCGGTGCTCAACCTCGAAGGCGTGCAGACGCGCTACGAGAACGCCGACGAGCAGCTCGACCGCATCGCCTCTCTGCCCAAGGAGTCGGCCACCCGCACGATGCAGGAGATCTACCGCGAGCCCATCAAGCCCGAGCTCGTCGCCAAGCGCATCAAGGAGATCAAGGCCGGCGGCGTGCTCGCGGCCGCCTCGCTCACCCCTCAGCGCGTCGAGGACTTCTACAAGATCGCCCTCGAGGCCGGTCTGGACGTCCTCACCATCCAGGGAACCGTCGTCTCTGCAGAGCACGTGAGCACCAAGGTCGAGCCCCTCGACCTCAAGAAGTTCATCGCCCAGTGCCCCGTGCCGGTGATCGTCGGCGGCGTGGCCTCCTACGCCACCACGCTGCACCTCATGCGCACCGGCGCCGTGGGTGTGCTCGTGGGCGTTGGCCCGGGCCACGCGTGCACCACGCGCGGCGTGCTCGGCATCGGCGTGCCGCAAGCCACTGCTATCGCCGACGCCGCGGCGGCGCGCGTGCAGCACGTGCTCGAGACCGGCCACTACTGCCACGTTATCGCCGACGGCGGCATGCGCACCGGCGGCGACGTGAGCAAAGCCATCGCCCTCGGCGCCGATGCCGTCATGATCGGCTCGCCGCTGGCCGCGGCGAGCGAAGCGCCGGGCCGCGGTTATCACTGGGGCATGGCCACCTTCCACCCCGAGCTCCCGCGCGGAACGCGCGTGAAGGCCGGGGTCAAGGGCACGCTCGAGGAGATCCTCCTCGGCCCGGCCCACGAGAACGACGGCACGCTCAACCTGTTCGGCGCGCTGCGCACCAGCATG
>Ga0209638_1002723_pt1 | contig 10756 bp, 9 predicted proteins | sample BarGraNGADG00211_FD_184490 | JGI IMG/M metagenome (GOLD analysis project Ga0209638, IMG submission 184490) | Arctic peat soil microbial communities from Barrow, Alaska - Barrow Graham LP Ref core NGADG0002-211 (SPAdes) (version 2) | ecosystem: Environmental > Terrestrial > Soil > Wetlands > Peat... | reverse complement strand
CCGGTTGGGAAACCGCGGGAAGACGAGCAGATGAGCTTGCGATAGTGCTGCTCCGCGATCCCGTGGATAAGGGTGAGATTGTCGAACTGGCAGATGCCAGCGCGGAGGTCTTGAAGGACTTCCGGGTTGTTCAGGTCAGCATGCGAGGGGCAACGATTATCGAGAAGCTCTTCTATGGCGTGTATCTGGGCGACTACGTCAGCTACTATCTCGCTCTTCTCGCCGAGGTCAATCCGAGCATCACGGAAAACATAGCGCTCGTGGAGTCTATGCTCGCCGAACAGGTCGAGCCCCCGGCTCCTGTCGAGCAGCCTGAACAGACTGAAACGGGCGGGGAGTAATCCCCGCCTGTCTCCTCAACTCTCAAACTGCCCGGCGCTGGACCGCCGCACGCACAATCCCCTGGGCAAGGTTGACGCTTGGTGACTTCCACACAGGCCGGCAGGACTTAGTAGTGGTCGCGTCGAAAAGCCTATCATGCGAAAACCTCAGAGTGACCCCGGCGACCCCTCAAAAATCAGAGCCCGTGAGCACGAGGCTTGGGATCTCGCCTGGCAACAATATTGGCTTAACGGCGGCGTTTCGACCTACGAGCTTCCGGTCGGGAGCCCGGTCCGACACGAACGCGACTTCCTCATGCAAACGCGGACGCCCGAGCACGAGGAAATCCGCCTGGAGCACATCACGCAGGAGTTGATGCGCGGGTTTGCGGACCTGTATGACCTCGGGCCCGCCGTCACGGTCTTTGGTTCCGCGCGGTATGGCGAGGGACACCCTTACTACCAGCAGTGCGTACGCGTCGGGAGTGAGCTGGCTAAGGCAGGCTTCGCGGTAATCACCGGAGGCGGTCCAGGGTTAATGGAAGCAGCCAACCGTGGCGCTCATGAAGCAAACGGGCTGAGCATCGGGTGCAACATCATCCTGCCGCACGAGCAGGAGCCCAACGCCTATATCGACGAGTGCATCAACTTCCACTACTTCTTCGTGCGGAAAGTCATGCTCGTCAAATACTCCTGCGGGTTTATTATGATGCCGGGAGGCTTCGGCACGCTGGATGAAATGTTCGAGGCAGCGACCCTGATCCAAACGCGCAAGATGGGACCATTCCCGATCGTCTGCTTTGGGACCGAGTTCTGGCAAGAGCTGACCAAGCTCATAAAGCACCTGGTGACGGCCGGAACCGTGGGAGAAGATGAACTGGACTTCATCCAGTACACAGACTCACCCGAAGAGGCTGTTGAGCTTATTGTCGGCGCGCTTCCGGATGGTGTCCGAGCATGTCTGAGGCCTGTCAGGAAAGAGGGGTAGTATGGTCGCCAGCACATAGTGAGGCTGTTGGCGGTTGTTCATGCGCGCCATCACGCTGCTGGGCCGGATGGGCAACAGAGTTGCCGGATACCCCCGCCCGGCAACGGAATTGCCGGGCGATCGGGACTGAGCAGACATGCGATAACGTCCTCAGGCCGCAACTCTGGCGAAATCGATGAATCCCCGATCGACATCAACTTCTACAAGTCGCACATGAATCCGGTCGCCAACGTCGATGCCGTTGCCTCCACGCACAAGCTTCCCTTCAACAGGCACATCGAGAAGACGGACCCACGTTCCGACGTCGGAAACCCCTGTGACCATGGCATCGAACTGCTCGCCGATCCTCGACTCAAGCAGGAGTGCGGCAGCGGACTTGCCTACCTGCCGTTCGACTCTGGTGGCGTCATCCTCTGCTTCCGTGCAGTGCATGGCCAGAGCCTCCAGCTCATCATCGGAGTAGGGAGATGGTCCTTTGTCGATAGCGGCCTTCAGCAAGCGCTGCGTGATCAGATCCGGAAACCGGCGATTAGGGGCTGTGGAATGAGCGTAGTCTCTGACAGCCAGGCCAAAGTGACCCGGCGCGACGCCCCCTGGAAGCTCCGCGACATACTCACCGGAGCCCATCAGTTTGATGATCGAGAGAGATAGATCCGGGAACCTCAGCGGATCGGCTGCCTTCTGCTTCGTCAGGAACTGCTCCAGAGCTTTTGAGTCCGGGTTACCGGGAAGCGTGAACTCGTGCTGCGCGGCGACCTCGACTATCCTGTCCCACCGTTTCGGAGTGCGGACCACACGGCGGATGCAGGGCAGTCCTGCCGAATAGAGATACCGGGCGATCACACCGTTTGCCGCGATCATGAAGTCCTCGATAATCTCCGTCGCACGGTTCTTCTGCTGCACCTCAAGACTGCTTATCTGGTCGCCCTCGAATACAGGCTTCGCCTCAATCGTTTCCAGGCTGAGCGCTCCATGAACGTGCCGGAAAACCTTCAGTTTCTGCGCGGCGCTGTCCTGCAGGCGCAGGTTCGCCTCAAGTCCTGGTACGGCGGCAATGGCCTCGGGCACGGTTCCGTTCCCCTCTAACCACGCGCCTACGCTGTTATAGGCAAGCTTCGCATGATTGTGTACACGCGCTCTGTAAACAGCCGAGTCCTCCAGGGATCCGTCCGCGCCAATCACCATCTCAATGACGATAGAAAGCCGATCTTCATTGAAACTCAGGGATGTGAGGTCAGTAGAGAGCTTCTCGGGAAGCATCGGAAATATCTCGGCAGCGGTATACACCGAGGTCGTATTATGCTGAGCGTGTTCGTTGATGGCCGATCCGTTCTTGACGAGCGCGTCAACGTCAGCCACGGCAACGCGTATCCTCGCTTTGTCCCCTGGCACTGCTTCGGCAACCGTAAGCTGGTCCAGATCACGGGAGTCATCGTTATCGATGGAAGCCCATAGCAGATCACGCAGGTCCTGAACCGGATTGCCGTCCATTGCCGCGGCAGTATGCATCCTGCCAAGCTCGGCGAGGGCTTCGTCCGAGAAGTCAGGCAGTAGGCCTCTCTCGACCATCACTCTGCGCGCAATGCTCTGAAGAAGGGCATTATCGTTTCTATCCACTGGATATACTCCTTGCCTTAACCATTTCCGCTGCGGTCGGCGACCGCGAGCGGACACTCATACATGTTCCAGCCACCAGGCCGCCAATCCTTCACCTCACTGCACACCTCACTGCAAAGCCTTGACTTGTCATCGTGAAGCATATACGCTTTCTACAATAAGCTAAGCTCAATCTGACGGAGTAATGAGGCCATGACTCAAGACGACATGCGCGTGGTGCGCGAACTTGCGAAGCGGTACGTGGAGATATGCAACAAGGATGTCCAGAAGGAGCGGCGCGACCTCTGGCGCAAGCATAACAGCCTGATTCGCACGCCGCCTCCGATCTACGTGCGCGGCTGGCCGGGACAGGAAGTGCCTGAAGTCGGCCCACCACGATGCAAAGACCCTCTGATGAGGACGCACGAGCGGTGGCTCAAGACTATGCTCTATCAAGAGACGATTGGCGACGATTTCATCTTCGAGCCGTGGCTGACCGTGCAGGCAACGCGTGTTACCCCTCCGGAGGGGCTCTGGGGCCTGAAGATCAACCGGATCCCCAGCCCCGCAACCGTCGGGACCTGGATGTATGACCCGCCGATCAAGACGCTGGCTGACGCCGCCGGGATGGTGAGCCCGCACCATGTTATAGACGAGGAAGCCACGGCCCGCGACGTATCGCGAACGCGCGATGCGGTGGGCGACATCATCGAGGTAAACGTGGATCGCGTGCCTGCGTATACGGTCTGGAACGCCGACATATCGACCCAGCTCGCGAACCTGCGAGGGCTGGAGCAGATGATGTGGGATATGGTCGATAACCCCGAATGGCTGCATGGGGTTCTGGCGTTCATGCGCGACGGCATAATGACGACACACGCCGAGGCCGAAAAGGCTTGTGACTGGGGCCTCGCGAACTCCTACAACCAGGCGATGCCCTACGCCGAGGAGCTGCTCGACCCCGCGCCGAATGTGACCGCCAGTCGCGACCAGCTTTGGTGGTATGTTGCCGCGCAAGAGTTCACCCTGGTCTCACCCGCAATGCATGATGAGTTCATGCTTCGGTATCAACTGCCGATTGCGGAGAAGTTCGGCCTGGTGGCCTATGGGTGCTGCGAGGACCTCAGCGAGAAGATCGACATCCTCCGCAAAATCCCGAACCTGAGGCGCATAGCGGTGGCTCCCCGAGCAAACGTGAGACGGTGCGCGGAGCAGATCGGGCCAAGCTACGTGTTCTCCTATCGGCCAAACCCGGCGGAGATGGTCTGCTGCGGGTTTGACCCTGAGCACGTCCGGAAGGTGATTCGACGGGACATGCAGGCGGCGGAAGGATGTCACGTGGACATTACGTTGAAGGATATTCAGACAGTGGAGAATCAGCCGGAGCGGCTTCGGGAGTGGGTCAAGATCGTCAGGGAAGAGATCAGTAGCTAGCCTGTGCCCCGGCGACTGAAGTCACGGCAACTGAGCACGAAGTCCCCCTGCGGGGACTGGGAAAGGGGCAACGGAATTGCCCGGGACATGCGTCGGGGAACGGATTTTCCCGACGATCAAGGCGAGCCCCGAGGCTACTAGTAATTGAATCCGTAGTGGTGTATCGCATTGCCAGTCACGAGCGTGTCGAGGCGGACTTTGTCAACCTTAGCCTTGCCGCTCAGCGCCAGCAGTCTGGCCTGATCCGGATTCTGCCGCTGGCCGCAGTGCTCGGCGAAGAGCCAGATATCATTGCCGTAGACATCGATCACCGATCCATCGGCCACCAGCTTGATTCTCAACGGTCCGGAATGCAATGCCGCCGACCGCCCGACGCGCGGCTTCCGGGTCGTGGGATCAAGCGTTGTTACATACCCGGCCACAGGGTCCGCCGAGACCAAGAAAGCACTGCCGAGCGCGAATGCCACCGTGCCGTGCGATACTGTCCCCTCAAAGAAGCAGTCCGTCACCGGCTTGCCAACATCGGCACTGCCGTCCGCGTCGATCTCAAAACTGCCCTGCCCTTGGCTGAGCAGCGATTCCTTGCGAGCAACCTCGACACCTTTCCAGTAGACAAGGCGCATTCGACCATCCGGCAGGAACTCGATTTTCTTCGGCAGGGCGGTGGCGTATCTCTGCGGTCCCCAGTGCATGAAGAGTTTCTCGCTGCCCTGGTCGATCAGTTGCGCGGCATACGGCGGCGGGTCGGGCTGACAGCCGAGGCAATCGTCCTCGGGAGCTGTGTAGGGGCCGAACATGCTATCCGAGATGAAGTAATACACCCCACCCTTCGCCTGCACATCAGGATGCTTCGCGAGCCAGTCCTTTGAGAAGTAGTTGCTATACATGGAGTGGCCCAGATACCATTTGTCGCCGCGCTTGAATATGAACGGCAGTTCCAGGCCGAGCGTGTAGTGGTCGGTGACGACGAGCGGCGGAAGATACTCCCAGTGTATGAGGTCCGTGGATTTCGCCAGGGCGATGCAGGCGCGCTGCTCGATGGGGCCTTCGCCCGCGGCGGTGGCGCAAATCACCGTATACCAGGTCTTGGATTTCGCGTCCCAGAGGAAGCTGCAGTCGCGCCAGTTGCCGGCGGGGTCGTAGTGCGTGCCGTCGGGGACGAGAATCGGCCTGTCGGAATACTTGGTCCAATGGATCATATCCTTGGAGGTCGCCAGCCCAATGGGGGTCGCGCACTCGCCCGGCTTGCCATGCTCCCTGATCCCAGGATAGAACATATAGTAAGTATCGCCGTGCTTGCAGATATTGCCGCTCGCGATCTTGCCATCATCCCACTCGCCCGGCTTTCCGATGGTAAGCGCGACGCCTTCGTCTTTCCATGTGACCAGGTCCTTGGAGGTCGAATGGAAGATGCCCTGCTCGAACCAGGCAAGCGCAGGACGTCCGGGCTGGTTGAGCGGCGGCCAGGGCTTATCGAAGTCGCTGGGGTGCGGACCGTTGAGCTCGAACTGATGCCACAGGCCCTTTTCTTTGATGAACCACATGTCCAGGGCGAATCCAGGCGGCGAATACGCGGCCAGCGCCGGGAGCACCAGGGCGATCTGAATGATCACCATGAGCCCGGTTACAGCGGCGGAATGCGAAGTGTTGCTCATCAAATCCTCCTCGACCCGCTAGTTCACAGTTCACAGTATACAGTTGACAGTCGGCAGAAGGGACTGCGCCCGCGCAGGCTGCTTGCGTCCCTCACTGTATACTGTACACTGTCAACTGCTCACTTCCCTTCTATATCCATCCCCGGTCGCGCATGGATTCGACTACCTCGTTTACGGCGAGGATTTGCGCGGCGAGGCGGTGGGAGATGCCTTTCTGCGCCGCAAGCGCGACGACGTCATTGTAAGCAGGGAGAAGCTGTTTCTCGATAGCCCCGTAAGTCTCGCTCTTGTCGGTCAGGCTGCCGGATTTCGCCTGTCTCCACTCGATGTAGGATGCAACGACTCCACCCGCGTTTGCGAGGATGTCGGGCAAGACGGCGATTCCGCGCTCGAACAGGACCTTGTCACCTTCGGTTGTCGTCGGGTCGTTCGCGGCCTCCACGACCAGCTTGGCCTGCACCTTGGAGGCGACATCGCCGGTCAGCACTCCGCCTATCGCGGCGGGCACGAGCACATCCACCGGCAGGGTCAGAAGCTCCTCGCGGTTGATCTTCGGAAGCGTCACTTCATCGAGCGTCTTCACCCCGGCCATGTCAGCGATTGGCAGGCCGCAGTCCATATACACCGCGCCGGTCGCATCCGACACCGCGACCACCCTCGCGCCCCAGTCGCTCAAGAGCCGTGCGGTCCATCTGCCGACGTTGCCGAATCCCTGCACTGCCACGGTCAGTCCGCTGAGGTCCTTGTTCAGCATGCCACCAGCGGCGGTCTTGACGATGCTTGCGACCCCGTAGCCCGTTGCTTCCTCGCGACCCGGCAGCCCGCCGATTCGCGGAGGCTTGCCGGTGACGCTCTCAGGCACGTGCGTGCAGCCATAGATCGTCGCCATGTCGCTCGGCCCGGTACCGATATCCGGCGCGGGGACATAAGCGCCACTGTTCAAGAATAACCCGAAAACGTGGACATACTCTGATATGAGCACGCGCCTGGCCTCGGCGGATAGTGTCTTGGGATTGATGCAGATGCCCGTCTTGCCGCCGCCGAAGGGAATTCTCGCCAGCGCGCACTTGTAGGTCATAAGTTCAGCTAAGCGCCGGGTTTCCTCGAGGGTGACGTCGTCCGCCATGCGGATTCCGCCCTTAGCGAGGCCGCGCACGGTGCAATGGAACACGACGTAGACATCCGCCTGGATAAGCTTCCCGTCCCATTTGAGGTTCAGGTTGGCGTAGTGCTCCTGATCGCTCTTGCTCAGAAGCTGGATCGCCAGACTGCTGATGTCCGCGTGCTTTGATACGAGTCCGAAATCTACAACGCTCATTTTGCCTTCTCATCTCCTTTGATGATTGTTTTCCAGGCGACACTGCCTGGAGTTGACAGCTTAAGGATACCTCAACGCGGCGGCGTGGCGCAAGGGGAAGGGTTGATGGTTGATGGTTAGAAGCTGTCGTAGCAGGTTGTGGGGTCGGTGTGGTGGGCGGGGCCTTTGTCTTGCTTGGGTTGGTACGTCTTGGCATCGACAGCCGTATTGTAGTACATAGGCTCGCCGTTGGAGTTCGCGGAGCAGTTGATTGGGTCGCCGGAGGTGGCGCTCTTGATGACTATGGTCTCTACGTGAGTATCTATGTAGGAGACGTTGATCTGGAGGCCGTTCGTGAGGCGACCGCTGTTGTCGCCGAAGTGCCATCCGCAGTGTTCGTAGAAGGCAATCTGGTCGGACTCGTAGCCGTAGTCCCTCATCGACCGGCGGGGAGCCTCACAGCCGATGCCATACCAGGCTTTGTCGTTTGCGAGTTTGTACCAGTACGACGTGCGCGGGTTCGCACTTGTGGTATCGACCGGGTCCTTTGGGCAGAAGACGATGTCGGGGGATTTCATGTGGTAATAGAGAGCCTCTGCCCATGTGCGCCTTGGCGAGTCAAGGCTGGATGGCGTCTTGCCTCGTCTCGTGCAGAAGTATAGGGAATCTCTCTTATTCCACTGTTTCGAGTGCCTGACGAAATAAGATGATGGCATCTGACCGTTGTAGTCGTCGGCATACATCTTCAGAGCCTGGGCGCATTGTTTGAGGTTGTTGAGGCACTTGGCCTTGTAGGCGGGGTGGCCACGGTCGAAGAACACCGGGAACAGAGCCATCGCCACCAAGAAGAAGAGAACAAAGACCAAGACCACGCTCAGAACCGAACACTTGCCACTCTGCATTGCCGTGCCCTCCTGCTTGCGTTATACCGATACGACGAGGCGCGGGTGTGCGATGTTCCTGGGCGCGTTTGAATCGCTGAGACGCTGAATGGGATGAATGCGCTGAAACCGCCCATCGAGGGCAGTCTAGCGCCTCGGTTGATACCCATCCCTACCCAATGCCCGGCGAATGAATTCGCAGCAACACGTGCGCGAAGTCCCCCCTTCGGGGACTGGGAGAACGGCAACGGAATTGCCTGAGACATCCGTCGGGGAACGGATTTCCCCGACGATCAGTCCTCGAAGGGATGGGTCCTGACTCTTGTGGATTCTGCGAATCCACTGGCGTCCGAGGGAATCAAGTTCAGGATGACGATTTCCCAGACGATCAGAGGTTGGGAGTGCAGCCGACATTGATGTCACATTGATTCGCGGTGGGGTTCTTGTTAGAATATAGCGAACTCGTGGACCGGCCTCGTCCGGCGATAGAATGCGCGGGCATTCGTCTAAGGAGATTGGATCCCCAGACCCGTGCGGGGCAAGAATGCCCCGGACGATCGTACAATGCCCAGGCGATTGTATATGGAGGATCGTAGAAAGGCACGGATTACATTGCGAACAGGTGTAACTGCACTAGCCGCACCCGAAGCGCCCTTCGATCCTTCGACGGGCTCAGGACTCAGGATGCTTCGGGCGCTGGACTGCACGAACAGGAATTCTCTACTCGCACGGCTGATGGTCGCGCTGATCTTGACCGGCCTCGCGGCATCAGTGGCTGTTGGTCCTGCTGTCGCGCTTACGGAAGATGAGCTGAAGGCGCGCATCGAGGCCGCTACCAAGGGCTTTTCCGATATCAACATGACGATGACGGTGACTCTGAAGGACAAGAAGGCTCTGGAGAGCATGGAGCCATCGTATGCCCGACTCTATGAGTGCAAGACCGGCAACGTGTTTGTAAAGCAGCCGGATAAGGTCCGCACCGAAGGCAAGCTGGGGATGGTGAAGTTCGAATACATCATCAACGGCACAACGAAGGTTTTTCGAGCCAAGATAGCGAGGATCAGCCAGAAGGAAGACTGCTCGAAAAAACCAGCAAAACTGCAGAGCGCGTTCGATTTCGGGCTCGTGACGCCGACCCTGTGGCGGAACCGCAGTGTGACGATAATACCTGATGCCCGAGCGGATGCGAACGGCGAGATCAAAGTGCGGCTGCAGTGGCCTACGGGCAACACCGGGCACGTGATATGGCTGGATGCCAAAGACCTGTATCTGAAGAAAGTGGAGAAGCACGACGGGAAGGATAAAGTAGAGTCTACCATTGTCTACACAAACCCGACGAAGATGGATTCGATGATCGTCCCAACCAGGGCAGAGCTTTTCTCGCCTGAGGGAAAGAGCGTCGGATTCTCTGAAGTAAGCAACATAAAGGTCAATACGAACCTTGCGGATACCCTGTTCAACTGATGCCAATCTGCAACATCTGCCGAAACGACGGTTCCTCCGTGCTTATCACCAAGGACGGATGCGACATTTACCAGTGCGCCTCGTGCGGGCTGGCGTTTACTCATCCTCAGCCGCAGTCACTGGACGAGCAGTATGATTCCGCCTATTTCGACCTCTACCGCCGCAGGCGCGAGTTCCGTCTGAAGCGCGGCGAGGCGAGGCTTCGGCGAATCGAGCTGCTACACGAGCCAGGCAGGCTGCTGGATGTCGGCTGCTCTCTGGGATACTTCGTGGAAGTGGCGAATAAGCGCGGGTGGAAGGCGTCCGGCGTGGAGATATCGCCTTATGCGGCCGAGGAAGCCCGCAGACTGGGCCTCGACGTGAAGACCGGCGTGCTGGAAGACGCACACTATGCCGACGGAGCGTTCGATTGTGTTACAATGTGGGATGTGCTTGAGCATGTTCCGGACCCGACGAAGCACATGCTTGAGATACGGCGGGTGCTCGCGCCGGGCGGGCTGGTGGTTATCGGGACGCCGAACCTTGCGCACATTACATTCCGCAGGAAGCGCGAGCACTGGCGTCATCTGAAGCCGAGAGAGCATATATTCTATTTCCAAGCGCCGAGCATCACGCGCCTGCTGAACAAGACCGGTTTCGAGGTTGTCACGCCGCCGATCGTGGGCGGGCGGAGCTTTCCAGGCAGCCTGGGCGCGCGAGTCGGCAGCGGTTTTTCGCGGATCGCGCAGCCGAACGACGTTATGGTAGTCTACGGGAGCAAGGTTCCCTGTTGACGAAGGGATGGGTCCTGAATCGAGTTCAGGATGACGGTGTGTTGAATGGCGTCGAGATACCCACGGATTGATCTTGCGCAACTGAAGACCATGTCGATCGCTGACCGCGCGAGCAAGGTCAGCGCAAGCGACTTCGCGCGCGTTCACGAACCCGGTGCGAGCTTGGATAGTTTCATCGACAGCCTGCCGGATATACTCGCCGGGCGCTGGGTGCGAACGGTTATCGATCGGATCGCCAACGCCCGCAAGACGGGTAAGCCGTGCGCGGTGGCGATGGGCGCGCACGTGATCAAGTGCGGCCTGAGCCCGATTATGATTGACCTGATGCGGCGGGGTGTTATTACCTCT
>Ga0209638_1002720_pt1 | contig 10764 bp, 7 predicted proteins | sample BarGraNGADG00211_FD_184490 | JGI IMG/M metagenome (GOLD analysis project Ga0209638, IMG submission 184490) | Arctic peat soil microbial communities from Barrow, Alaska - Barrow Graham LP Ref core NGADG0002-211 (SPAdes) (version 2) | ecosystem: Environmental > Terrestrial > Soil > Wetlands > Peat... | reverse complement strand
GCTGGCGCCGTTTCTCGAGAAGCCCTGAACTAACCGGCGGACGGCTCGTAGCCGAGGTTGGGCGCCAGCCAGTGCTCGACCTGCTCGATACTCGCTTCCCTGCGCGCCGCGTAATCGGCGACCTGGTCGCGCCCCACGCGGCCTACCGAGAAGTACTTCGCCTGCGGGTGTCCGAGGTAGAGGCCGCTCACGCTGGCCGCGGGCAGCATGGCGAAGTTGTCGGTCAATACGATGCCCGCCTCTTCGGCCTGCAGAAGATCGAACAGCCTGAGCTTGTCGGAGTGATCGGGGCAAGCCGGGTAACCGAAAGCGGGCCGGATTCCCTTGTGGCGCTCGGCGATCACGTCCTCGAGCGGGAGTTGCTCCTGGTAGCCCCAGAGCCGGCGAACGCGCGCGTGTAGGAAGGTGGCGAAGGCCTCCGCGAGGCGGTCGGCGAGCGCCTTGACCATAATCGAGTTGTAGTCGTCGTTCTCGGCCGCGAAGCGGGCTGACAGCTCCTCGGCGCCGATCCCGGCCGTGACCGCGAATGCACCCGCATAATCCTTCAGCCCGCTCGCGCGCGGTGCGACGAAGTCGGCCAGCGAGAGGTCGGGCCGTCCGTCCTCGTGGTCGCTCTGCTGCCTGAGCATGCAGAAGCGGGCGACCGGCTCAGCCCTCTCGTCGGAGGCGAAGAAGACGATGTCGTCACCCTCTGAGACGGCCGGCCAGAGACCGAAGGCTGCGCTCGCGCGCAGCAGCTTCTCGTCGACTATTCGCGCCAGGAGCGCCCGCGCGTTCTCGAACAGCTCGCGCGCCGCGGCGCCTTTCTCGGGGTGGTCGAGGATCGCCGGGAAGCGTCCCTTCAATTCCCAAGCGTGGAAGAAAAACGTCCAGTCGATGTAGTCGACGAGCTCGGCCAGAGGCTGGTCGTCGATGCGCTGCAGGCCTAGACGGCTCGGGGTCGGCAAGTCGGCCTGGCTCAGCGCGAAGCGTGGCTTTCGGGCGCGCGCTTGGTCGAGCGGCAGCAGGGGCTTTCTCTTCTCTTCGTAGAGCTCGCGCAACCGCTTTTGCTCCTTGGCGTTCTCGCGCGCGAATTCCTCTCGGCGCGTCGAGTCGAGCAAGTTGCTGACGACGCCGACAGCCCTCGAGGCATCGACTACGTGCACCGTCGGTCCGCTGTAGACGGGGGCGATCTTGATCGCCGTGTGTTGTCGCGAGGTCGTCGCGCCTCCGATCAGGAGCGGCACACGCAACCCCTGACGCTCCAGCTCGGCCGCGACCTTGACCATCTCGTCGAGCGATGGAGTGATCAGGCCGGACAGGCCGACGAAATCCGCCTGCTCTCGGGTCGCCGCCTCGACGATCCGGCTTGCCGGCACCATCACGCCGAGATCGATCGTCTTGTAGTTGTTGCAGCCGAGCACGACCGCGACGATGTTCTTGCCGATGTCGTGAACGTCGCCGGCGACCGTCGCGAGAACGATCTTCCCGACTCGGCGCGGTGTCGTGCCTGCCTCTTCGTCTTCGAAGAACGGCTCCAGATAGGCGACCGCTCGTCGCATCGCGCGAGCGCTCTTCACGACCTGAGGCAGGAACATCTTCCCTTCGCCGAAGAGCTCGCCCACGACCTTCATAGCGCCCATCAAGGGGCCCTCGATCACGGCCAGCGGCCCACCGAGCTCGAGTCGCGCCTCCTCGGCGTCCGCCTCTACGAAATCGTCCACCCCGTGTACGAGCGCGTACTCGAAGCGCTTCTCGACCGGCGCGTCGCGCCAGCTCAGGTCGAGCTCGCGTTTCGTCGCCTCTCCCTTCACCCGTCCGGCCAGCTCGACGAGGCGATCGGTCGCGTCCGGGCGACGGTCGAAGAGGACGTCCTCGATGCGCTCGCGCAGTTCCGGCTCGACGTCCTCGTTCACCGCGAGCTGACCGGAGTTGACGATTCCCATGTCGAGCCCGGCTCGGATGGCGTGGAAGAGAAAGATGGCGTGCATCGCCTCGCGCACGACGTCGTTGCCACGGAAGGAAAACGAGAGGTTGGAGATGCCGCCCGAGATCTTGGCGCCCGGGCAGCGCTCCTTGATCAACGGGAGAGCCTCGAGGAAGGCCTTGGCAAAGCCGCTGTGCTCTTCCATGCCGGTGGCGACCGCGAGCACATTGGGGTCGAAGATGATGTCCTCGGGCTGGAAGCCGGCCTCGTCGATCAGCAGGTGGTAGGCGCGCTCGCAGATCGCAACCTTTCGCTCGGCCGTCGCGGCCTGACCTTGCTCGTCGAAGGCCATCACGATCAGCGCCGCGCCGAAGTTCCTGACTCGACGCGCATGCGCGAGGAACGCGTCCGCGCCCTCTTTGAGGCTGACCGAGTTGACGACGCCCTTGCCCTGCAAGCACTCGAGCCCCGCTTCGATCACCGACCAGCGCGAGCTGTCGATCATGATCGGCAGGCGCGCCACCTCCGGCTCGGTGGCGACCAGATTGAGGAACGTCTTCATCGCCTGCTCGGAATCGAGCAGGTCGGCGTCCATGTTGACATCGAGGATGTTGGCGCCGCCGCGCACCTGCTCGAGCGCCACCGCCAGCGCACCCTGGAAGTCTCCGGCCTCGACCAGGCGGCGGAAGCGAGCCGATCCCGTCACGTTCGTGCGCTCACCGACGACGACGAAGCCCGTGCTCTCGTCGATCGTGAACGGCTCCAGGCCGCTGAGCGACGTCACTTTGCGCCGGGGTGGAACTCGGCGCGGCGGCAGGTCGCGAACGGCCGCCGCGATGGCCCGTACGTGCTCGGGGGTGGTTCCGCAGCAGCCCCCGACCGCGTTGACCAGGCCTTCCTCGGCGAACTCCCTGAGGAAGCGGCTGGTGTCGGCGGGTTGTTCGTCGAAGGCGCCGAGCTCGTTCGGAAGCCCGGCGTTGGGATGGCACGAGGTGAGCGTCGAAGCGACGTTCGAAAGAGCCTCGATGACCGGCCTCATCTGCGCCGCGCCGAGTGAGCAGTTGACGCCGACGAAGAGCGGGTTCGCGTGCTCGACGGAGGTGTTGAAGGCCTCTACGGTCTGCCCCGAGAGGTTGCGTCCGCTCCTGTCCACGGCGGTGAACGAAAGCCAAAGCGGCAACTCGACTCCCCGCGCGCGAAAGACGTCGCCCGCGGCGACGAGCGCAGCCTTGGCGTTGAGCGTGTCGAAGATCGTCTCGACCATCAGCAGATCGACGCCGCCCTCGATCAGAGCCTGCACCTGCTCGTAGTAGCTGGCTCTGACCTGCTCGAAGGTGACCGCGCGATAGGCGGGGTCGTCCACCCGCGGCGAGAGCGAGAGAGTGGCCTTGACGGGCCCGATCGAGCCAACCACGAAACGAGGCTGCTCGGGTGTTCGCGCCGTCCACTCGTCGCAGACGCCGCGGGCGAGCCGCGCGCCAACGAGACTCATCTCGGCGGCGAAGTTCTCCAGCCCGTAGTCGGCTTGGTTGAGCGAGGTCGACGTGAAGGTGTTCGTGGTGACGAAATCCGCGCCCGCCTCGAGGTAGGCGCCGTGAATGTCTCGAACCACCTCCGGCCGAGTCAGGTTGAGCAGGTCGGGATCGCCGGCCAGCGGCCGGGGATGATCGCTGAAGCGCTCGCCGCGGTAGGCATCCTCGCCTCGGACGCTGCGCTGAATGAGCACGCCGTATGACCCGTCGAGGACGAGGATTCGGGATGCGGCAAGCTCGGCTATGCGAGCGCGGATGCTCATTGCTTCCCTCCAGCGCGGATCTGGTGCCTTGCGGCCATCAACGAGACCTTAGCGGGCGACGAAAGCGGCCCGTTCCTCGTTATCAATCCTTACGAACCTTTTAGTAGGCACTCAGACCAATCTCAGCCGAACCTCCGATACTGAGCCCAGGAGGATACGAGATGTACGTGCTAACAGACAAAACTTGCGGTGAAGTTCTAGGGCGCTTTACGAGTCTCACAGAGGCTCGAGGCGTGTTGCTCGATTTCTATCGCCTGCACCCGCCCGGCGGGCGCTGGCTCGAGATCGCAATCGAGCGCGAGCCTCGGGATCTAGAGCTACTCTCCGCGGCCTAAGAGCTCGTTTCAAATGAAGCACTCCACCGCCTGACCGCGCTCGGCAAGCCCGCTGCGTTGTCCTCGGCCTCGCCCGTAGTCTCCGGCTACGAACGAGGCGCTGCGTCCTAGCATCGCACTCACCGATCGCACCCAGTCGGCGGGTCGTCAATCGATACGAGCTCTAAGAGCCTTCTCGCCGGGTCGAACACCCGACGGGGTCTGGTCCGACGTGGCAGCGACCTTTGGGGCGCTCGCCGCACTACTCGTGCGATTCGCCGCTCCGGAGCCGCCGGCGTATCTGACCGTCGCGAACGCAAACCCTTGCGGGGACAGGCCCCGTTTTCGAAGAGGGTATGACCGATACCGTTTCTGCGTAATTCGGTCGCGCCGCTTAGGGAGCGGATTCAATACCGATATCGCCGATTCCCAAGGCATGCGGAAAGTAACTCCTGCGGTGCATGCTTCGACGCGCACTCGCGTAAGCCCATCCGGCTCGGAGCGAGCGGCGTTGCGGCTGATCGAGGGTGGCGCTCGTGGCGGCGTGATGCTTGCCAGGCGCGAGTTCTCGAACGATAGGTCCTCGCTGAAGCTCGTCCCCGACAAGGGCATGGCGACGGTCTTGATCGGCGATGCCGACGAGGAAGTGCTGTCGATCCTCAGTCTCGTGCTCGGCGAGGAATTCGAACTGCTTCGGGCAAGCGACGGCGAGCAGGCGCTGCGCCTGGCGTTGATCGAGCGGCCCGACCTGGTCGTGCTCGACGTACACATGCCGAAACTGGACGGATATCGCGTCACTACGCAGATCCGGCGCAATTCGGCGACGGCGAACACACCGGTGATCCTGCTCGACTCGCACCCGGAGCGAATCGACGTGTTGCGCGGCTTCGCGGCCGGCGCCATCGACTATGTCACCAAGCCGCTCGATCCATTCAAGCTCCTGGATCGTATCCGGGAGACGCTCGACCCGACCGACGCGATTTGATGGCGCGGGGCAACGGCGTATCCCCCATTTGAGGGAGGGCTACCCTCCCCGAACTGCCGAAAACCTTCTCGTCATGTTCGGTCGCACGACAGTCCTAATCGCGCTCCTGCTCGCGCTTGCGCTTCCCGCGGCGGCGCCCGCGCGGCAAGCGGCCCCTACGAAAGCGCCGATCGGCCTCAGGGCCTTTCTGCTGCGCTACGAAGAGCCAGTGAGCCACGATTTCTCTAGGACGCCGTCCTTCGGCTGGAAGTCGTTTCCCAAGGCCACCAGCTACGAATTTCAGCTGGCCACGTCCAACGAGTTCCGCGAGAACAGCCTCCTGTGGAGCGCAACCGGACTGAAGCTCCCCGGCACCTCGGTGCCGCTGGCGCTTCCCTGGATCACCGGCAAGCCTTATTCGCTCTTCGCGCGGGTGCGAGCGAGGCTGGAGCACGGTACGACGCCCTGGAGCGATGACTTCGGGTTCAACGTTCGCTGGACGGAGATCCCGGACAGGCTTTCGGCGCCGAATGGGCTGCTGCGCTGGACTCCGATCGACGGCGCGACCTCGTACGAAGTGTGGGGTGTCAACATCCATGGTTGGACCAAATCGCACTATGTAGCCACGAACGTAACCGATATGCGCGACTGGTTCAGTTTCCATTCCGTTGCAAGTTGGGTTGGGGCAGTCACTTGGCGCGTACGGGCTGTGCGAGCTACCTATGGGACGAGCACGAATGGCGAGCCGACGACGACCTATGGTCGCTGGTCGCCTGTCTTCGTCACAAATGCCACTCCGCCAAGTGCATCGGCCATAACGCTCGGTGGGACATATTCCGACACCGTTGGAACAGCGGCGGACCCCGCGGTGCACGCGCTCATGCCCGGTTTCAGCTGGACCGGGATTCCCAACTCCGACGGTACCGATCTCTACCGGGCCTATGTCTTCTCGGACAACAGATGTGTCGATCCCGTAATGGTCGGGTCGGTCGTCGGCAGTCCCGCCTGGGTGCCACGCGTGTCGGGAGCGCTGGTATTACCCAGGAGCCTTGACGATCTCGGAAAAGCCATGGCAGGAGCGATCATGTCCAAAGACGGGGATCAAGGAGTGACTCTCGACGCTTCCGGCCATGTTGCGCCCGCGAACGAAACGGGCGACCCGGCCGCGAGGCTGGATCTCTGGGACCGCAAGTGGCCGGGCGGTATCTATTACTGGACGGCTGTTCGCGTTGAAATGACCCTTGACCCAGTAACAAAAGTGGTCGGGTACAAAGATGCCGAAGATCCTCAAGATGCTTGCGCTTCCGGGCGTACGGGGTCGTTCGGAAAAGTCAGCCAGGCCATTCCGACTGACGGAACGAACGCTTTCATCACGGGTCTTTCGCGGACCGGGCGCATGACCAGCTCGCGGGTGAGTCACTCTCCTCTTATGTGGGGAACGCCGCTCATCACCTGGCAGCCGGTGCTGGGGGCGGGTGGGTATGAGGTGCAGCTGAGCCACTCCAACAATCCCTTCCAATCCGTCGGAAACTCGATCCTCACTCCGGTCACCTCGGTCGTTCTCTCGCCTGCGCCGGGCACCTGGTACTACAGGGTGCGCGGGCTCAATCTTCAGATGCCGAACGGTGCAAAGGGAATGAGCTGGTCGAACGTGCGTGTGGTGCGGATCGGCAAGCCCAGCTTCCGCGTCGTGCGAAGGTAAGCGCCCGCTTCTTAGCGGCTACTTCTCCAGCAGCCGGCGCTCTTCGCGGCGCCTGCGAGCCCGGATAAATAGCGCCGCGACTACCGCCAGCAGCAGGAAGGGCGAAGCGACGATGAGCCCGGTGGCGGCCCAGGAGATCTCCGAGGAGAGTCCGTTCCAGGCCTTGTCGATCGCCTTGTGGATGCGGCTGGGCGAGGTGGGCAGCTTGGGCAGGTCGCCGGTCGTGAGCGTCAGAGTGATCGTCGCCAGCCGGCCGCGCAGGATGTCCTTCGTGCGCTGAGTTCTCAACGAGCTCAGCCGGGCGCGGTCGCGGGCGAGCTCGATCTGGAGCTGCGAGCGCGCCTGGGGCGTGAGCGTCTGCTGGCTGAGTGTCTGCTCGAGCGAGGCGATCTCGCGCCTGAGCGCCTGGATGCTCTTGCCCTGGGCGGTGACCGTGGCCTTGACGTCCTCGAGTGAGATCTGCTGGCTCAAGATCTTGCCCAGCCCGGAGATGGCGATCAGCGCGTCCTGCGAGCGCGCAGCGGGCACCTTGAGCACGAGATAGGAGGTGGCGACGCCGCGGCTGGGCGCATCCACGTTGGCCGTTACGACGTAGCCGCTCAGCCTACGCGCGATCTTCATCGCCTCGGCCGTCTTGCTGGAAAGCTCGTCGCTGGTGGCGACCTTGAGAGTCAGGACGGCGCGAAGTTCGGCGAGGCGGTTGCCGCTGGTGATCTTCGCGAGCGAGTGCGTTTGCTTCTTTACGTCGGTTGGGGCTCCAAAGGGCAACGCCTGGCCGCTGGCCGGTTTGGATGCAGCGGAGAGGGAGCCCGCGCCCGCAGGCGCGTTCTCCGTGTCCTGGCTAACGGCAGTGCCGGTGCCGGGCTGACCAGAGTTGGAGAGCCTCGCGCGCTTCACATCGTTCGACGTGGTCGTTTGCGCGTACGGATCAAATCCGGCGATCGGTCCGTGACTCCGGCCGCTGGTTGTGAGCGGGCCGACGACCCCGTACCGGGTTGAAGCGACTGGCTTCGACGATTGCAGCTCGCCGTGAACTATCGCCCCGGCAACGGCGAGAGTGAGCGCCGCGGCCAGCGCGAGCACCAGCTTGCGCCTGCCGAACTGGATTCGAGTCGGGCACGATCGCCGGGCGGCGCCGCGTTCCGCCAGGCGCTCGACGCGGGAGACGAGCGAGTCGGACGGGCGCGGGCGGTGCTTGCGCAGTTCCCGCGCCGTCTTCTCGATCCGGTCCTTCGAGTTTTCGTTCTCAGGCCTCGACATCGCTGGCCACCCTTTCTGAAAGCTTCTCCAGCGCCCGGCTCAACCTCATCGAGCAGGCGCTGCGACTGATACCGAGGAAACGCGCGACGGTTTCGGCGTCCCACTCCAAGAGGACGCGCAGGGCGATCACCTCGCGCTCGCCCGCCGAGAGCGAGGCCAGCGCCGACTCCAGCTCGGGCGAGAGGCCGTTGCCGAAGCCCGGCTCGGCGATCTCGAACTCCTGCCTGACGGCGGAGGCGTCCTCGCGGCGGCGGCGGCGGTCCTCGGCGCGGAAGTGGTCGAGGGCCACGCTGCGTGCGATCGCGCAGAGCCAGGTTCTCGCGCTCGCCCGGCGGGGGTCGAAGCGCGCCCAGTTGCGAAGCGCCTTCTCGAAGGCGGTCGCGGTCAGATCTTCGGCGACCGAGCGGTTCCCGACCAGGTAGGCGACGTAGGCGTGCACGTCGCCGAGGTGATCGCGCGCAGCCTGCGCAAAGTCGGGTCTCTTCTCAACGGCTGCCACGGTCACGTCGTTTATACGTCAGCGGGGCCGCGCCGCGTCACATCCGCCACTTCGGCCATGTCCCCTGGCCATGTCCAATCTGAACGATGTCCCGAAAAACCGCCTGCTGAGACCGCAGTTCTGGCGCTTCAGACAGGTCCCCGTGCCTGGCACCGGGGCGTGTCCGGACGAGACCCTGACTCCACCTCGAACGCCGCTGAGACATCTGCGCTGCAACTACCGCGGGCCTCGAGCGCTCACTCCGCAAAGAGGCTCGCGTACCGCCGCAGCCGGCATGCGCGGCTGCGGCTCACTAGCGCCCTCTTCCAGACGATACGAACTCCACAAAGCAAATCGCCCGCTCTCGCCAGCCTCGTAGGAGCAGACGCCGAGCAAGCGCCGAAGGCGCGCTCAGCGCGTTGGGATAACACCGGGAGAAAGTCGCCAGACTTTCTCCGGAAACTACTGGCACCAGACGCGATTGTCGCGCGCCATCAGGGCGTCGGCGCTCTTGGGTCCCTTGCTGCCGGCGGCGTAGTTCGGGAAATCGGGCTTCGCGTTTTGCCATTGCGCGACGATGGAGTCGACGAACGACCACTGCGCCTCGACCTCGTCGATACGGGTGAACAGCGTCGCGTCGCCGAGCATGGCGTCGAGGATCAGCTTCTCGTAAGCCTCGGGCAGCTGAACGTGGAAGGCCTGGTCGTACTGGAAGTCGAGATGGACGGGCTGGATCGTCATGCCCTGGCCCGGCACCTTGGCGCCGATCCGAATCGAGATGCCTTCGTTGGGCTGGATGTGGATGACGAGCACGTTCGGCCGCAGACCCTCGCCGGCGATCTCGAGGAAGGGCGGGTGAGGAGCGGGACGGAACAGCGCCACGATCGTCGTCGAGCGGCTGGAGAGATGCTTGCCGGTGCGTAGATAGAACGGCGTGCCGGCCCAGCGCCAGTTGTCGACGAAGACCCTGAGCGCGACGTAGGTCTCGGTTTTGGACTCGGCGGCGACTCCGTGCTCCTCGCGGTAGCCCGGCACCTTCTTGCCGTCGCTCTCACCGGGCCCGTACTGGCCGCGCACAACGTAGGCCGGGTCGGGCGGCGCGAGGGCGCGCACGACCTTCACCTTCTCGTTGCGAACCGCGTCGGCCTCGAAGTCGGCCGGCGGCTCCATCGCGGTGATGGCGAGCAGCTGCAGCAAGTGGTTCTGGACGACGTCGCGGACCGCGCCGGCGCTCTCGTAAAAGCTCGCCCTGTCCTCGATTCCGATCGACTCGGAGACGGTGATCTGGACGTTGTCGATGTAGCGCCGGTTCCAGATCGGATCGAAGATGCCGTTGGCGAAGCGGAACGCCAGCACGTTCTGCACCGTTTCCTTGCCGAGGTAGTGGTCGATGCGGAAGATCTCGTTCTCGGCGAAGTGGGTGACGATGTCCTCGTTCATCGCCTTGGCGCTGGCGAAGTCGTGTCCGAACGGCTTCTCGACGATCAGGCGCACCCAACCCTTGGGCCGAGGCCTCTCTCCGAGCTTGTCCACGACAGTGCGAATGGCCGTCGGTGGTACGGCCAGGTAGTAGACGCGGTTTCCCTTCGTCCCGCGCTCCTTGTCGAGACGCTTGAGCAGATCCATCACCTCGCTCTCGCCGCCCTCCGAGGAGAAGTCCGTGGTGATGTAGTGCATCCCGGCGGCCAGCCGCTCCCAGACGTCTTCGTGCATCGGGTCGCGGCCGAACTCGCTGACGGCTTTGCGCATCTTCTCGCGCCAGGCCTCGGTCGAGCTTTCGGTTCGCGCGACTCCGACCACGGCGAAGTTCTCGGGCAGGAGACCGCGATACTCGAGCGAGTAGAGAGCCGGGATCAACTTGCGATGAGTGAGGTCGCCGGAGGCGCCGAAGATCACCAGCGAGCAGGGGTCGGGCGGGCGTTCGCTGCCCGACCCTGCGGCGACGGGCGCTTCGACTTCGATCTCGGTCTTGGTGCTCACTTGGGCGAGCTTCCTCTCCGCTACTTCTCGTTTGCCGACTTGACGGCGTGGCCACCGAACTGATTTCTCAGCGCGGCGTTCACCTTCGCCGCGAAGGACTCGTCCTGGCGCGAGGCAAACCGAGCGAAGAGCGAGTTTGCGATGATCGGTGCGGGCACGTTCTCGTCGAGCGCCGCGAGCAGCGACCAGCGACCCTCGCCGGAGTCCTCGACGTAGCCTGCGATCTTCGCCAGTCCCGGATCCTCGGCGAGTGCGAGCTCGAGCAGCTCGATCAGCCAGCTGCGCACGACCGATCCATAGCGCCAGATGCTGGCCACGGAATGCAGGTCGATCTCGAACTCCGAGGACTGCATGATCTCGAAGCC
>Ga0209638_1002719_pt1 | contig 10766 bp, 12 predicted proteins | sample BarGraNGADG00211_FD_184490 | JGI IMG/M metagenome (GOLD analysis project Ga0209638, IMG submission 184490) | Arctic peat soil microbial communities from Barrow, Alaska - Barrow Graham LP Ref core NGADG0002-211 (SPAdes) (version 2) | ecosystem: Environmental > Terrestrial > Soil > Wetlands > Peat... | reverse complement strand
AACTTCCGTCCGTCGCGCAGGCGTTTCTCAAGCCGTTCGGTCACGCCCACCGCGTCCTGATCGCCTCCACTGGCGTCGAGCTCCTCACCATTGCCCGCGGCGTTGTCCCCGGCGCCACCCAAATCGCGCCCGATCTCGCTCTGTCCGGCGCGCCCGGCCTGATCTCGGCAGCCACCGCCGCCCACCCGCCCGCGGGCATCCTCGCGCCCGCCGAATCGGTCGCCGCCGCCCGCCCCATCTGGATCGCCGTTCGCGGCGGCGTCACGCTTCCGCTGGAAGGCAACCTGGCGAATGCGAACAATCTGCTTCGCGGCACGGAGTACGTTACGCTCGCCGCACAACCTGGCGATCCCACCGAGCTCGAACTGGTGGCGCGATGCCCAACGCCCGAGGCCGCGCTGCGCTTCGAACAGAGCTTCCGCGCCATGGTCTCGCTGGTGGTCGCCACCAACGCGGGTCAGCCCGCGATCGCCGGCACGCTCGAATCCATCCGGATCGGCCGCGAGGAACGCGTGGTGCATGTTTCGATTTCCGCGCCGCTGGACGCGCTCGCCAAATTGCTGTTCTGACGCTCTCCGTACACCCCCATCGCAGCCATCCGCGTGAAATCGGCATCTACCTGGATGCGTGTCGTCAAGACAGTTCCTCCCGTTTCGAGGCCGGCACCTCGTAAGCGACACCGAGTTCGTTAGCCACTACGGAGAAACGTGGGTCGGCCGTCCATAATTGCAATCGCCCCACAACAGCCGACGCCAGGAGGTGAACGTCGATCCAGCCTACGCCGCGGCCATGCAAGTCGCGAGCGCGAACGAACGCGACTACGTCGCGGTGAGGGACCGTGCCCGCTTGGTGCATCTGCTCGTAAGCGGCCAGAAGCTTCCTCCGGCCTCCCCGGTCGCCAATGAGGAGTTCTCCGTAGACCAACTCATGCCCCGTCACTTCGTTGAGACCGAGGAGTCTGTCCAACTCAGCCGCGTAGGGCGCGCGGTTGGCCAGGAACCGAATCCACACGGAAGTGTCCACCAGGATCATCAGGCCACCCTTCGTTTGGGCGACGGCCCTTCACGGCGCCTGGGCACGTCGCGTGTGTGAGGCTCCGCACCGCGTAGAGCGCGAAGGCGCTCGTAGGCCGCGTGGCGTACCAGGGCCTCCAGGCCCAAACGTACGGTCTGCGTATCCGTTGTTGCACCGCAAGCCGTCTTCGCCTCTTTGAAGAGCTTGTCATCGACGTTGAAGGTCTTTTTCATACATCCAATTCTGCCATAATTGTATGGCTATTGAAACCATATCTGGTGGCCGCAGAGGTCGGGTTGAACCACACCCGGCTGCGCGCCGTCACCCGCGTTCCAACCCATCGCCAGCACCCGCGGTGTTCGGTCACGTCGCCGACTGCAAACGGTCGAATTCCGCCGCCGCCACGCCTCGTAGCGCCGCAAGATCATGGCGTACGGTGTGCCAGATCAGAGCTTCGTCTACCGCTTCGTATTCATGCCGGTAGACGTTGCCAGCGGCGGCGATGGCCACCCAATCGATTTCGGAGTGCCGATCTGTCAATTCGCCGGGAAGTCGCCGGGACGCCTCCGAGACAATTTCCAGGGCACGAACAACGGCGTAAACCGTCTTTCGGTCGGTGCGGAAAGCCGGGAAGTCCAATTGGGCGGTGAAAGCCTCGATCGCGTCAATATTGTCGATGATGTCGCGCAGACGTTGAGCAGGGTTCTTAGAAGGCATGGATCGCGTCGCGCAAAATGTCATCGCGGAGCAGGGGCTTGAGAGTCCTGCGGTTCACCACGTCGCCGGCGCCGTCGAGGAGTTCGTTGATGGAGAGCTTCAGCCTGGCGTACTCGAAGATCCCCATGGACCGATGCTCATCGAGTTCTACCAGCACATCGATATCGCTGCCCGCACGGGCTTCTCCCCGCGCGACCGAGCCGAATACCGCGGCGTGAGACACGCCGAGCAGCCGCAACTCGCTTTCGTGAGTGCGGAGAATTTGAAGCACGTCGTTGAGAGCCGTTGTCATCTTTCACCACGAGTCTACCAAACAGGCATGTCGGGCGCGGCGGAATCGTGGCGATAGGATGGCGGAGCGGCGTCCGTCCAGTGCCGGGCTTGGCGGGCGGAAGCGCCTGCCCCACCTAATCCAGCTTCTTCCGGAAGCGCATCGCGCTCAGGCCCACTACCGCGATTCCGTATACCGCCATGGCGGCCATCTGCGGCCACAGGACGTCCACCCCCGCGCCTTTCAGGAAGATGCCGCGCACGATCTCGATGAAGTAGCGTATCGGGTTCAAATACGTCAGATACTGCACCACCACCGGCATGTTGCGGATGGGAAATGCGAAGCCGGAGAGCATGAACGCCGGTGTCGAAAAGAAGAAGCTCCCCATCATCGCCTGTTGCTGCGTCTGCGAAATGGTGGAAAGGAACAATCCCGCTCCGAGCGACGTCATCAGGAACAGCACCGCGCAGAAGAGCAGCAACAGAAAACTGCCGTGCAGCGGAATGTGGAACACCAGCAACGCCGCCACCGTTACCAGCGTCACGTCCAGCAGGCCCACCAACGCGAAGGGCAGCGTCTTGCCCAGCATCAGTTCGATGGGACGCACCGGCGTCACCATCAACTGCTCCATGGTGCCGATCTCTTTCTCGCGCACGATGCTCAGCGCCGTCAACATCAAAGTCACGATCATTATGATGTTGGCGATCACGCCGGGCACGAAGTAGTTGCGGCTGTGAAGGTCCGGGTTGAACCAGACGCGGCTGCGCGCCGTCACCTCTGGCGTCGCCGCGTTCACCGGCGACCCGGGACTGCTCGTCAGCACCTTGACCCTCTGCTGCCGCTCCATCAAATCCACCGAATACTCCGCGATGATATCCCCCGCGTAGCTCGCCACCAGCGACGCCGTGTTCGAGTTGGTGCCGTCGATCAGGATCTGCACTTCGGTGGCGCGCCCGCGCGCCGTGTCTCGCGCGAAGCCAGGCAGAATGCGCACCACCGCCTGCGCCTCGCCGCGATCCAGCGCGCGCTGCACGTCCTCTTCGCTGGCCGGCGCCGACACAATGTCGAACCGGCCTGACCCGGTGAAGCGGTCGCGCAGGCTGCGGCTCTGGGGCGTCCGGTCCATGTCCATCCAGGCAATTCGCGCGTGGTCCACGTCCAGGTTGACCGCGAAGCCGAAGACGATCAACTGCACGATCGGCGGCACGAACAGCAGCACGCGCATGCGCGGCTCGCGTAGGGCCTGGATGAGTTCCTTGCGAAGGATCACGAAAATCCGTTCCCACATAGCGTTCACCCGAGCTTCTGGTTGAGCTTGCGCGTGGCCAGCAGGAATACGATGAGCGCATAAAGCGTCAGGAATCCCAACTCGCCCCACAAGACGCTCAGCCCCACGCCTTTCAAGAAAATACCCTTCAAGATGGTGACCATGTAGCGCGCCGGAACGATGTGCGTAATCACTTGGATCACCCAGGGCATGGTTTCAATCGAGTAAACGAACCCGGAGAGCAGAAACGCCGGCAGGAACGAGCTCAGAATTCCCATTTGGTATGCCGCCGCTTGCGTCCTGGCTGCCGCCGAAACGAAGATCCCAAAGAACAGCGCGCCGAACAGGAACACGCACGTGGATACCGCCAGCAGCGGCAGACTGCCGCGGAACGGCACCTCGAAGACGAATACCCCAACCAGCACGGCGATGGTCGCGTCCGCCAGTCCCACCGCGAAATAGGCGAACATCTTGCCCAGGACCATCTCCGCCGGACGCAGCGGCGTGGAGAGAATCTGCTCCATGGTCCCCATTTCCCATTCGCGCGCGATGGTCAGCGAGGTCAATAGCGCCGCGATGATCTGCAGGATCACCGCGATCAGGCCCGGCACCACGTAGTTCTTGGATTCGAGCGAGCTGTTGTACCAGACCCTCAGCCGCGCATCCACCGGCGGCGTCAGGCGCTCTCCCGCACGGCGGTTCAGCGCCAGAGTGCGCAGCTCCAGCGAATAGCCGCGCACCAGCGATTCCGCATAGCCGAGCGCAATCGACGCCGTGTTGGAATCGCTGCCGTCCAGCAGAATCTGCACCTGCGCCTCCTGGCCGGCGGCCAGTTTCTCCGCGTAATCGAGCGGAATCACCACGCCCATCAGGATCCGGCTGCGGTCGATGGCGCGTTCGATGGTCGCGTAATCGCGCACCATCCCGCGGACCTCGAAGAATCTCGACCCCTCGAACTGGCGGACCAGCGCGCGGCTCTCCGCCGTCCGATCCTGGTCGTAAATCATGGTGGGGATGCGGTCCACGTCCAGGCTGAGCGCGAAACCGAACAGCAGCAGCATCAGCACCGGCAGGGCCAGCGCCAGCGCCAGGCTGCGCGAATCGCGCGTGATGTGGTGCAGTTCCTTGATGAAGACGGCGCGCATCCGGCGATAGCTCATGCCGCCTTCCTTTCCTCTCGCTCGATCAGAGCCACGAAGACGTCCTCCATGCAAGGCTGGATCCGCTCCAGTTTCCGCACCTCGATGCCCTGCGCCGCCAGCCGTTCGCGCACCCGCGCGCTGGTGGCATCCACATCGTCCACCGTGACGTGCAGGCCGCCGCCGAAGACCGCCACATCGCGCACGCCGGAGAGGCCCTCGAGCGCGCGCATGGTGTCCAGTGGGTCCGAGGCCTCCAGGTTCAGCAGGCTGTGCTCCGTCAGTCCGGCCTTCAATTCCGCCGGCGTCCCCAGGGCGATCACTTTGCCGCGATACATCAGGGCCAGGCGGTGGCAGTACTCGGCCTCGTCCATGTAGTGGGTGCTGACGAAGATGGTATGGCCGGTCTGGGAGAGGTCGTGGATCAACCCCCAGAACGCGCCGCGCGCCAGCGGGTCCACGCCGGAGGTCGGCTCATCCAGGAAGAGCACGGCCGGATCGTGCAGGATGGCGCAGCCCAGCGCCAGCCGCTGCTTCCATCCGCCGGAGAGCGTGCGTGTCAGCGCGTTGCGCCGCCCGGCGAGATTGGCCATCTCCAGTACGTGGCGCTTGCGCGCCGCGCGCTTCTCCCGCGGCACGCCGTAGATCCCGGTGAAAAAATCGATGTTCTCCTCCACCGTGAGATCGTCGTAGAGCGAGAATTTCTGCGACATGTACCCGATGGTGCGGCGGACCTCTTCAGGCTGCCGCGCCACGTCGAACCCGTTCACCGAGGCGCGCCCCGCGCTTGGCGTCAAGAGCCCGCACAGCATGCGGATGGTGGTCGATTTCCCTGCCCCGTTGGGCCCCAGGAAGCCGAAGATCTCGCCCTTCTCCACCGCCAGGGAAACGCGGTCCACCGCCACGAAGGCGCCGAAGTTCTTCACCAGGAGCTGCGTCTCTACCGAGTTCATGCCCTCACCAGCCCTTCCACTGCATGAATCGTTTGGATGAACGCGCCTTCCAGATTCGCCGACCCGGTCTCCGCCTTCATCGCCTCCGGTGTCGAGCAGCGAATCAGTTTGCCTTGGTGCATCAGCCCCACGCGATTGCAGCGCTCCGCTTCGTCCAGATACGAGGTAGTCATGAAGATGGTGATTCCGTCCTTCAGCAGTTGGTAGAGAATCGCCCAGAAATCGCGGCGCGAAACCGGGTCCACGCCGTTGGTCGGCTCGTCGAGAAAGAGAATCCGCGGGCGGTGCAGCAGGGTGCACATCAAGGCCAGCTTTTGTTTCATGCCGCCCGAAAGCTGGGCTGCCGGCCGCGTGCGGAACGGCTCCATGCGGGTCATGCGCAACAGTTGCGCCGTCAGCGCTGCGCGCGTTTGTCCCGTGATGTCGAACAGGTCGGCGTAGAAGATCATGTTCTCTTCCACGGTCAGGTCCTGGTACAACCCGAAGCGCTGCGCCATGTAGCCGATCTGGTCCTTCACCGCCCGCGATTCGCGCGCCACGTCGTGGCCCGCCACGCGCGCGCTGCCCTCGCTCGGGTCCATCAGGCCGCACAGCATGCGCAGCGTGGTCGTCTTGCCCGCGCCGTCCGGTCCCACCAGTCCGAAGATCTCGCCCTTGCCCACTGTCAGGTCGAGATGGTCCACCGCCGTCAGTTCGCCGAAGCGCTTGGTCAGGCCCCTGGTTTCAATGATGCTTTCAATGATGGTTTCCATCACTGCCCCAGCAGAATCTCTGCGTCGGCCGGCATGTTCGATTTCAGCTCGCGCCCCGGATTCTCCACCTCGATCTTGACGCGGTACACCAGCTTCACCCGCTCCTGCTGCGTCTGGATCTGCTTGGGCGTGAACTCCGCCTCCGAGGCGATGAACGTCACCCGCCCGTGGTAGACCTTGCCCGGATACGAATCCGTGGTCACCCGCGCCTTGGAGCCGAGTTTGACCTTCCCCAGATCCGTCTCATTGATGTAGCCGCGCAGCCAGGGATGATCGATGTCGCCCACGGTGACCACCGCCGTGCCCGGCGCCAGCACTTCGCCAACATCCGCCGCCTTGACCAGCACTACGCCATCCACCGGCGACGCCACCACGGTGTCGGCGAGCTGCGTATCGATCAGCGCCAGGCTGGCTTGGGAGCGCGCGATTTCCGCCCGCCGCGTGGGGATCTCCTGCTCGCGCCGCTTCAACTCCAGCCCACTCGCCTCCGCCATCTTCACCGCCCCGCGCGCCCGCGCCACTTGCCCCTGCTGCGCGTTGACCTGTTCCACCCGCGGACCGGCCACCACCAGCGCCTCGCGCTCCCGCATCTGCTTCAGCACCGCCTGCCCGTTCTCGAAGCGGTTGCGGAATTGATCGAATTGCGCCGTGGAAATATCGTCGTTCTTATACAGCGTCTGCGCCCGATCCCAATCCCGCTGGGCGCGCGCCACTTCACTGGCCGCTGCGTCCACGGCGGCCTTGGCGTCCAGTTTTTCCTGCGGCCGCGCGCCGTTCTGCAGCTCCGCCAGGCGCGCTTCCACGCTGGTCACGTCGGCGCGCCGGGTCTCCAGATCCGCCGCCAGACTCGCCCGCTGGAATGCAACCGCGGTCTGCGCTTGCGCCAGTTGCGATTCGCTCGAAGCCAGGCCCGCCGTCTCGCGTTCCCGCTGCGTCATCAGTTGGTCGCGGTCCAAGCGGGCGATGACCTGCCCCTTTTTCACCGCGTCGCCCTCGTCCACCGTGCGCTCCAGCAGCCGCCCGGCGGTTTTGAACGCGATGGTGACTTCGTTCAGCTCGATATTCCCGGAAAGTAGGAGGCGGTTATCCGGCGCCTTTCCCATCCCGCGAATCGCCCAAACCGCCGCCCCGGCGGCCGCCAAGATCAATACGACAATCAGAATTCTTTTTCTCATATGCAGCGTAGCCTTTCAGGCTGCCATGCCCCCATTCTTGGGGGCATGCTCTTCTTTTATCTTTCTCTGCGTTGAAGGGACATTCCAGCAGTGAAACGGCATATTAAGTCCTTACTCAACGCTCTTGCGCACCGCGCCCATCGCCTGCGCCAGGTCGATCCTGCCCACGTTGTAGTTGTAGAGCGCGGCCGTCTGGTTGTCGCGCGCGCGCTCCAGACGGCTTTGCGCGTCGGTCACTTCCACCCCGATGGCGACTCCGGCTTCGTACCTTCGGCGCGCCTGCGCCAGTTCGTTCTCCGCCAGTTCCAGCCCTTCCTTGCTGACCTTCACCTGCTCTTCCGCCGAGCGCAGCGCGTCCAGCGCCAGTCGCACATCCAGCTCGATCTGCTCCTTGAGATCGTTGGTCTTCACCTTCTCCGCGCGGTATTGCGACGCCGATTCCGCCCGCCGCGCGTCGCGCCGCCCGCCATCGAACAGCGGCACACGCACCGAGATCCCGATGGTCCGCGTCGGCAAGGAATTGTCCAAGCTCGCTCCGCTCGACCCGTAATCGCCGAAGGCCGCTACCGTGGGCAGCCGCTCCAGTTTGGTGGCGCTCGCCGAGAGACGCGCGGTGGCTTCGCGCTCCTGCTGCGCCTCCAAATCCGGCCGCTCTTTCAGCGCCAGGGCCTTCGCCTGCTGCATCGTCACCGGGTCCACCGGGACGTATTGCAGTTTGTCCGTCAGTACCAGCTCCGTATCGAGGCGCAGGCCGACGGCGCGCAGCAGTTGCAGGCCCGCGGCGCGCCGCGCGTTCTGCGCCACCAGCAGCCGCTGCCGGTCGTTGGCCAGTTGCACGCGCGCCCGCGTGATCTCGATGCCCGTGCCGGTGCCCGCCGCCTTCTGATTCTCCGCTTGCTTGAGCACCGCCTCCGAAAGCGTCACGTTAGCCTGCGCCGCCTCCACGTCCGCGTCCGCCCGCACCGCCGCCAGATAGGCGCGCGCTACCTGTGCCGCCACCTGCTCCGCGCTTCCATTGATATCCGCCTTGGCCGCGCTCACCCCCACCTTCGACGCCTGGAAACGCCGGATGGAGCTGAAATCGAAAACGCTCTGCGATGCCGAAACCCGGGCGTCCATGGTGCTGAACGGACCCACAAACTCCGGGAAGTGGAAGCCCGGTATCGGAACCGAGATCTGAATCCCCTGGGCCGCCAGGTTGCGGGTTAGATTCTGATCCGTGAAGGCCGCCGAGAGATCCGGCAGTAAGGCCGCCCGCGACTGCGCCGATCGCGATTCGGCCTGCTTCAGCGCTTCTTCCGTTAGCCGCACCCGCGTGTTGCCTTCCGGCGCGATCGCCAATTCCACCGCGCGCTTCAAGCTCAATGGAACCGGCTGCGCAACCAGCGGCGCCGTGCACAGCAATACCCAAACCAATCGCATCTACTTCTCCTTGTCCGCCGTTGCGGGGGCGCGAAAGCCCGCGCCCAGGAATGTCACCAGCCGCCTCATGCGCGGCTCCAGGTCCGCCGGATCCCCCGCCATCTGCGGAAAGATCGGCGCGCCGCACACCGCGTGCGCCATCGCGCCCACCGTGAAATGGATCCGCCACAACAGTTCTTCCTGCGGCAACTCGGGGAGGGCTCGCCGGAGAGCGGTCACGAAACGCAGACCCGCAGCCTGGAAATGTCTCTCCGCAATCCGCGGCATCATGCCTTCTGTGAGCATCCGTCCAATCAGGCGCACGAACTCCGGGCTACGGCTGGCCACCTCCGCTGCCGGGACAAAAAAGGATTCCAGCACCTTCTCCACCTCCAGCGGACCGCTGCCCGCTTCCGCTTCCACGCGGTCCAGCCGGGCGAGGCGGGCCTCATTCACCGGTGTCGCCTTGCGCACCACTACGGCATCCAGCAGGTCTTCCTTGGAGCCGAAATGGTAATGCACCGCAGCCAGGTTAACTCCTGCGTCCGCAATGATTTGGCGCAGCGAAGTGGCAGCGTAACCCTGCTCTCCGATGAGCCGTTCCGCCGTGTCCAGAATCTTTTCCTTGGTGTCGGTCATTCGTCTGATTCAATCAACTGATTCAATCATACGATTGAACCGGACGGCGTGTCAAGCGTTTTCGTGAGGAGCCGCACAATACGTACTGCAACGCCCCGCCGACATCCGTCACCAATCTTCGGTACGTGAATTGCTACAGCAAGAGCGATAAGGATCCTTGCGCGCATTTTTTGCGTCCAAGTATCGGAGGCTAGAGGTTATGGTGAACTGGATTCGCACTACCTGGTGTAAGAGTCTGCACAACGAAGCTATGTGGCCCATGCACGGCAAGTACATCTGTCCGCGTTGCCTGTGCGAGTACCCCGTGCCCTGGGAAGGTCCGGCGACCGCGGCTGAATACGCCGATGTTTCCTTGCGCCACGCCCCTGAGACAGTTGCCTACGCCGCGGAGCAGCGCCTCGCCTAGCGTGTGGGACAGGCCTCGTGGCGTGTCTCTGTGTCACAACTGCGCCTTGACTAGTGTTGCTGCTAGCACGGACCGGTGCGCCTTGGCATACACACATCCACGTCCGGCTCGCTAGAGGGAGCGGCCCGCCAAGCCGCCGACCTGGGTGCCAACACCTGCCAGATCTTCTCCGCCAGCCCACGCATGTGGCGCGCCAGTGCTCCGCATCCCCAACAGGTCCGCCTGCTCGATGCCGCGCGACACCGCTACGACCTGCACCCGCTGGTCATCCACGTCAACTACCCAAAGCGTCTTGTTGCCCGCTGCTAGAACGTCGTCGCCGTGGGAAACCAACTTTATATCGTGATCCATGGTCTCGTTGGCCGCGACTGCGGCGCCACTGTTGAATCGAAAGACACGCCCGCCGCCGACCGCCGCGTCGAGCCCGGAGTCCCGTAGGAGGAGCGAACTCGCGCCTAGGAAGTTCCTGCCGATCCCAGGATGATAGACGAGTGCCCTTCCGTCTCGGTCACAGAGGTACACGTCGCCTTTGATCGTTCCGATGCCGATCACTCCATCCGCTAAGGTCAGCGCCGTAATCGAATTTGGGATGGGGCCTCCTTTGAACGTCACGGTAGCAGTGAGTTTTATGCCACCGGACCTGGCAGCCGCTTGATCTCCCTGCAGCGCCTCGCGCGCTGAGCGCACTGCGCGGAAGCGGTCTGCGGCGCCGGGAGCGTCCGGGTGAACATCCGGATGAGTCAGTCGCGCCATGCGGCGGTACGCTTGTCGCTGCTCATCTGGGCCGGCGTTCACGTTCAGGCCGAGAGTACGCAGTGCCTCCTGATTCACCCGTTGGATGCCACCAAGCGTAAAGTTATACCGGCGCGGTTGCTCGTCGCGCCGCGGCACCTCCCAGTCCCAGAGCAAGTGGCCACGAGGCGTTAGCGCGTAGCTGGCGAACCACATGCCGTCAATCCCGTAATCCAGGCGCATTCCCACGCGTCTACCATAAGGAATATGAAGTTGTGGCTGATTTTCCTCTTGCTCTCC
>Ga0209638_1002713_pt1 | contig 10779 bp, 12 predicted proteins | sample BarGraNGADG00211_FD_184490 | JGI IMG/M metagenome (GOLD analysis project Ga0209638, IMG submission 184490) | Arctic peat soil microbial communities from Barrow, Alaska - Barrow Graham LP Ref core NGADG0002-211 (SPAdes) (version 2) | ecosystem: Environmental > Terrestrial > Soil > Wetlands > Peat... | reverse complement strand
TGTACGACCACCCGGACAACGTGTTCGTCGCCGGGTTCATCGGCTCGCCGGCCATGAACCTCTTCGACGTTCCCGTGGTCGATGGTGGTGTGAGTTTCGGCTCGGCCACCCACTCCATCGAGCGTGCCCTCCTGGAGGGCGCCGGCAAGGAGGTCACCCTCGGTGTCCGTCCCGAGGACCTGACGATGACTGCTGAAGGTGAGGGCCTGCCCGTCACCGTCGAGGTCGTCGAAGAGCTCGGCGCCGACGCCTACATCTATGGTTCCACCACTGAGGCCGGCGGTGACATCAAGCCGATCATCGTCCGGGTCGACGGCCGTACCCCCCCTGAGAAGGGCACCGTCGTGCACCTCATGCCAAAGACCGGCCACGTGCACCTGTTCAACTCCGAGACAGGCCTGCGCATCGGCGACTGATCGGCCCCCATACCCAGGAGGTGGTGGTGTCCCCCGAGGACGCCGCCACCTTCTGTCGTGTCATGACAAGGCCAGCGCGACACGCGGTCCACGAGAGCGTGCCACGATAAGCATGTGGCACTTGAGATCACCGCGGTCAGGCCAGATCCCGCCTTGCTCGACCTGCCGTGGTCGACGCCTCTGGAGGACTGGCCCGAACCGCTTCTGGCTGCACTTCCCCGCGGTATCTCTCGCCACGTGGTGCGGTTCGTCAGGCATTCCGGCAAGATCATCGCGGTCAAGGAGATCGAGGCCGGCCTCGCCGTCCGCGAGTACAACATGCTGCGCTTTCTCACCAAGATCCGTCAGCCCTGCGTCGAGCCCTTCGCCGTCGTCAGTGGTCGCCTCAGCGCCGACGGCGGCGAGCTCGATGCCTGCCTGCTGACCCGCCACCTGCAGTTCTCCCTGCCCTATCGCGCGCTCTTCAGCCAGAGCCTGCGCCCCGACACTGCGCAGCGGCTCATCGACGCCCTGGCGGTCCTGCTGGTGCGGCTCCACCTCGCCGGGTTCTGGTGGGGCGACGTGTCCTTGTCCAACACCTTGTTCCGACGCGATGCCGGTGCGTACGCGGCATACCTCGTTGACGCCGAGACCGGGGAGATCCACACCAACCTCTCCGACGGGCAGCGTGAGCACGACCTGGACATCGGCAGGGTCAACATCGCCGGCGAGCTGATGGATCTGGCGGCCGCGGGCTATCTGGCCGAGTCCGCCGACCCCATCGAGGTCTCGGAGTCGATCGTCGAGCGCTATCGTTCGCTCTGGCGCGAGCTCACCGAACGCGAACGTTTCGAACAGGGCGATCGGTGGCGGGTCGAGGAACGCATCCGTCGTCTCAACGAGCTCGGTTTCGACGTCGACGAGCTGGCGATCTCCACCGACATCGGTGGGAGGACCATCCAGATTCAACCGAAAGTCGTTGATGCGGGCCATCATTCGCGTCGGTTGCTGCGGCTTACCGGGCTCGACGTGGAGGAGAACCAGGCCCGCCGCCTGCTCAATGACCTCGACGCGTTCCGTGCGTCCCAGGATCGCCAGAACGACGACGAGGAGCTGGTCGCCCATGACTGGCTGTCCGAGATCTACGAGCCGATCACCCGCACGGTCCCCCGTGACCTGACCCGGAAGCTGGAGCCGGCCGAGGTGTTCCACGAGGTCCTCGAGCACCGCTGGTACATGTCGGAGACGGCCGGCCACGACACCTCCATCGAAGATGCCATCGCCGACTACATCCTGCATGTGCTGCCCGGAAAGCCTGACGAGGCAGCGGTGCTCGGCGTCGACACGGTCGAGATGCCGGTGGTGGCGATGTTCCCCGATTGGGAGTCACCCGTTCGTTGAACCGCGCTCCGGTCAGTTCACGTCATTGAACCCGTTGAGCATGATGATGAACAGCAGAGCAAGGACTCCCAAGACGACGAGGCCGACGACCTGGGCGATGGCGGCCCAGATGGCGAACCTCTTGGCCCTCTCCGACGCGTTCTGCGCACCGTCGACGTCCCCGATGGCCCACTTGCTGTTGACCTGTGCGGCGAACACGATCGAGGCGACGCCCAACGGCAGGAAGCCCAGGACTGCGGACAGGATCGCCCAGCCGAGATAGTTGGGCGGCGGACTGCCCTGAACTGCGTAGGCGCCATAAGGCGGCGGAGGGTTTGGCGGCGGAGGGATGCTGCCGTAGTCGGACATGGGTCAACCCTAGAGTGACCGGCGGCGAGCCACTTCATACAAGGTGACGCCGGTGGCGATACCGGCGTTGAGGGACTCCACCGCCGAGGACATCGGGATCGACACGATCTGGTCGCATGTCTCACCGACCAGCCGCGAGAGTCCCTTGCCCTCGGAACCGACCACGATGACCAGGGGCTCCTTGGCCAGCTCGAGGTCGGGCAGCTGCACGTCGCCGTCCATGTCGAGGCCCAGGATGAAGAACCCGGCCTTGCGGTAGTCCTCCAGTGCCCGGGTGAGGTTGCTGCACTGCGCGATGAGGATGCGAGCGGCCGCACCGGCTGAGGTCTTCCACGCGCTGGCGGTCATGCCGACCGAACGCCGTTCCGGCACAACGACTCCGTGACCTCCGAAGGCCGCCACCGAGCGGATGATCGCCCCCAGGTTACGGGGATCCGTGATGCCGTCCAGGGCGACGATAAGCGGTATGCCGGGCATCTCGGGGTTGACGAGGTCGCTCGGGTGGGCATAGACGTACGCCGGGACCTGCAGGGCGAGGCCTTGGTGGACCGCGCCGTCGGTGAGCCGGTCGAGCTCGCCACGAGGGGTCTCCAACACCGGGATGGAGCGGCTGGTGGCCATCTTGAGCGCTTCACGGACCCGGTCGTCAGACTCGATCCGCCCGGCGACGTACATCGTGGTCGCGGGGATGTTCGCGCGCAGCGCCTCCACCACGGAGTTGCGGCCCGCGACGATCTCGCTGGAGCCCTTTGGCCGGCGAGGTGCACCCGCTCCACCGCTTCGGCCGGGGCGCGCACCGGTACCTGCGGCACGCTTGGCGGACCGGACCGCCTTCTTGTGCGCCGGGTGCTGGGGGCGCTCGGTGGCCTTGGGTGTTGCGCCGCGCCCTTCCAGACCCTTGCGACGTTGGCCGCCGCTGCCGCCGCTCGGACCCTTCTTGGATCCGCGGACGGCGCCTCGGCGCTGAGAGTTACCAGGCATGTTCGGTCCCCTTTCAGACGTCGGTGTGGCGGGCCAGCGACCAGCGCGCACCCGAGCTTGTGTCCTCGACAATGATGCCCGCTGCCCCGAGCTGGTCGCGGATCTCGTCCGCCGCGGCGAAGTCGCGAGCCGCACGGGCCCCCGCGCGCGCTTCGATGCGGTTCCGGACGAGCGCATCGAGCGCATCCAGCGCGTCGTCAGAACCGGTGCCCGACGCTGAGCTCCATTGCGGGTGAATCGGATTGACGCCCAGGACGTCGGTCATGGCCACGACCTGCTGCCCCAGCCCCTGGGCCTGGTCGTCGTTTCCCTCATCCAGTGCGGTGTTGCCGGCTCGCACGGTCTCGTGGATGACCGCCAGCGCTTCGGAGACATTCAGGTCGTCGTCCATGGCCGCCGCGAACTCGGCCGGGAGCTGGGCGCCACGCCCGCGCTCGTCCTCGCCATACTCGAAGTAGCCCGCGTGCAAGGCGCGGCGAAGGAAGCCGTCGATGCGGTCGACCGCCGCCTCGGCCTCGCGAAGTGACCCCTCGTGATACTCGATGGTGGAGCGGTAGTGCGCCGCACTCAGGTAGTAGCGCACCGCGAGCGGACGGGCGACCTTGGTGACCTCGCTGACCAGCAGCGCGTTGCCCAGCGACTTGCCCATCTTCTCGCCGGAGACGGTCACCCACGCGTTGTGCAGCCAGTAGTTGGCGAAGCCGAGGCCGGCGGCACGCGACTGGGCCTGCTCGTTCTCGTGGTGCGGGAAGCGCAGGTCGACGCCGCCGCCATGGATGTCAAAGGTGTCGCCGAGGTACTTGCGCGCCATGGCCGAGCACTCGAGGTGCCAACCCGGTCGCCCCGGGCCATACGGCGTGGGCCAGCTCGCGGTCGCCGGCTCACCCGCCTTGTGGCCCTTCCACAACGCGAAGTCTCGCGGGTCACGCTTGCCGCGCGGGTCGGCGTCCGCAGCAGCCTCCATGTCGTCGATGCGCTGGTGGGTCAGATCCCCGTATGCCGGGTAGCTGCGGACGTCGAAGTAGACGTCGCCGCTGCCGTCCTGGGCCACGTAGCCATAGCCCTTGTCGATGAGGGTCGACATGATCTCGTGCATCTCGGTGATGTGACCGGTCGCGCGCGGCTCGTAGGTCGGCCGAAGGACACCGAGCAGATCGAGCGCATCGTTGGTCGCGCGTTCGTTGGCATAGCTCCAGGCCCACCAGGGCGTGCCCGCTTCGGCGGACTTGGCCAGGATCTTGTCGTCGATGTCGGTGACGTTGCGGACCAGCGTGACGTCATAGCCGTGACCGCGGGTGAGCCATCGGCGCAGGATGTCGAACGCGACGGCAAAGCGCAGATGCCCGATGTGCGGGGCGCCCTGGGTTGTGAGCCCGCAGACGTAGATGCCGGCTTTGCCCTCGGTGATCGGGACGAAGTCGCGCAGGCTCGCCGTGGCGGTGTCGTACAGGCGGATGCTCACCGGGCAAGGTTACCGGCGACCCGACTGCCCCTTTGCTCACCTCAGGCCGGTTTGCTCACCTCAGGCCGGTTTTTGGCCCGCAATCGGCGACTCGCAGCGGCCTGAGATGAGCAAGGGTCTCCGGGCTCCCAGCCGTGTCAGGCATCATGCGTTCGTGGATAACCAAGTGATCGTGACCGTGGCGCAGTACGCCCTCTACGTGGTGGCAGCAGCAGCAGCCGTCGTCTGGCTGATGGCCCCACGCAGCGACAAGGTGGGACTGGCGATCGAGGCTGTGGTCGCGATGGTCCTGGTCGCCGTGATGGTCAAGGTCGCGGGCGCGGTCCACGCCGACCCCCGGCCTTTTGTGGCGAACCCCGCGGTCAAGCCGTTGTTCCCCCACCCGGCCGACAACGGATTCCCCTCGGACCACACGGCATTGGCCACCGCCATCTCGGTCGTGGTCTGGCAGTACCGGCGCGGGGTCGCCTCGGCGATGGTGGTCCTCAGCATCCTGATCGGCGTCGCCCGGGTGGCAGCCCACGTGCACCACACCCAGGACATCGTGGCCGCGCTCATCATCGGGCTCGTGGCGGCCACCCTTGCACTTGTGCTGTGGCGCCAAGGGGTCAAGCCACGGCTGACCGGCAGCCTGCGAAGAGTCACCGGCTGACGGTCGGACCCCTTTGCTCACCTCAGGCCGGTTTGCTCAGTTCAGGCCGGTTCTTGGCGCCAAAAGGGCCGCCGAAAGCGGTCTGAGCTGAGCAAGGCATCGCGGCTCAGGGGATCGGCTCAGGGGATCAGCGTGGGCGCGCGGGCGAGGCGAACAAGATTGCCGTAGCGATCGCCGCGATGCCCTCGCCGCGACCGGTGAGCCCGAGCCCGTCGGTGGTGGTCGCCGAGATCGACACCGGTGCCGTCGCGGCCGCGCGCAGAACATCCTGGGCCTCAAGGCGGCGCGGACCGAGAGTCGGCCGGTTACCGATGATCTGGATGGCGATGTTGCCGATGACAAATCCGGCGCCGGCCACGATCCGCCTTGTCTGGGCCAGCAGTGTGACGCCCGAGGCATCAGCCAGCTCGGGGCGGTCGGTGCCGAAATGGGTGCCCATGTCTCCGAGACCGGCGGCGGAGAAGAGCGCGTCGCAGGCAGCGTGAGCGGCGACGTCGCCATCCGAGTGACCGGCCAGCCCGCGCTCACCGGGCCAGGTCAGCCCCGCGAGGGACAACGCTCGGTCATCGTCGGCGAATGCATGGACGTCCATGCCGACTCCTATACGTGGCACGGGAATCGCGAGGGAGGAACGACCTGACTGGGGCTGCGGGCTACTTGTCATGGGTGCCATCCTGCAGCAGAGTCGTGGCGACAGCGAGATCGAGGGCCGACGTGACCTTGAGCGCCCGCGGGTCGCCGTCGACGACACGCACGTGTCCACCGATCTGCTCAACGAGGCCGGCGTCGTCGGTGGCGTAACCGCCGTTGGCGTGGGCATGCTCGAGCACCTCACGCAGGAACCCCTGGGGAGTCTGTATGCCGCGCAGCGAGTCGCGGTCAGGAGTCGCCAAGACGTGACCCTGAGGGTCGACCACCTTGATGGTGTCGGTCACTGCGAGGCCGGGGACGACAGTGGGGTGGCCTTCGCGTACGGCGTGGATGACTCGGGCAAAGAGATCAGCGGGCGCCAGACACCGGGCGGCGTCATGAACCAGGACGATGCCGTCATCAGGGTGGAGCGCATCGAGCCCCGCCTTCACCGAGGCTGACCGGTCCGCACCTCCGGCCACGACGTCGACGCGGGGGTCCGGACCGGCGATACCGCGGGCCTGCCGCAGGTGGGAAGCGGGCGCAACGACGACGACGTGTCCGACCTCGCCACAGCCCAGGACGCCCCGCAGTGCGTGAGCCAGCATCGGCTCACCGCACAGCGGAGCGAACGCCTTGGGCGTTCCTGCGCCGAGCCGCACACCAGTGCCGGCGGCGACCAGGATGACGGCAACATTCACGGCGTCACGACGTCAGACGTGCTACCGCGGTTCAACGTGCCACAACGCTCACAGCGTTCAGGAGGCGAGAACCTCGTCGAGGATGGCCTCGGCCTTGTCCTCGTTGGTCTTCTCGGCGAGCGCAAGCTCGGAGACAAGGATCTGACGGGCCTTGGCGAGCATGCGCTTCTCGCCGGCTGAGAGGCCACGGTCCTTGTCACGACGCCACAGGTCGCGCACGACCTCGGCGACCTTGATGACATCGCCGGACGCCAGCTTCTCGAGGTTGGCCTTGTAGCGCCGCGACCAGTTGGTCGGCTCCTCGGTGTGCGCCGCGCGCAGCACCTCGAAGACGCGCTCAAGGCCTTCTGGGCCCACGACATCGCGGACACCCACGAGATCGCAGTTCTCGGCCGGAACCTCGATTGTCAGATCGCCTTGAGCGACATGGAGTACGAGGTACATCTTGTCCTCGCCCTTGATGGTGCGAGTCTTCATCTGTTCGATCAATGCCGCACCGTGGTGCGGGTACACAACCGTTTCACCGACTTTGAACGCCATGTGGTGTAGACCCCTTTCGCGACCTCTAGAGTACCACGTACATGCGACATCACGGAATTTAGGATCGCGTGTTTATGCAGGTCAGAGCCATAATGGGCCCGAAGTTTGGACCGAGAACAGTCTTGACAGAACGTCGATCCACGTGCATGCCGGCGACAGTTGCGCGGGCCTACTGCCCAGCCGAGGGCGGGCGGTAGGCTGCCATCCGTGAAGCGTCGACCCCTCCGCAGCGCACGGACTGCCGCGCTCAAAGGCATTCGCGTCCCCCAGGTCCTGGCAGCGGCAACCCTGGCAGGAGCGGTTCTGGCCCTGTCAGGCTGCCAGGTCGCGTCGCCGATCCAGACCAGTGTTCCCTACCAGCCTGCCGACGGTGTGGCCGTCGACCTGGGCGACATCCAGATCCGCGACCTCGTGGTCGTTTCCGACGCCAAGGGCGGAGCCGGCACACTTTCCGGCCTGGTGGTCAACAAGGGCTCGGGGTCCGTCGTCGTCACCTTCGCCTCAGGTCCGGGCGTCGACGAGTCGACCCAGGCATCAATCCCCCCGGGCACGCCGACCCGCCTCTCGGGGGTCGAGGGCACGGACCCGGTCACCATCCCGAGCATCGCCGCTGCGCCCGGCGACATGGTCAAGCTCATCGTCAGCACTCCTGCCGCAGGTGCTCCGGAGGTATCGGTGCCCGTTCTGCTCCCCGCCGGCTACTACGCCAGCATCACGCCGGCGCCGGACCAGACCACCCCCGCCCCGAACCAGACCACCAGGCCCTGAGCCCGCGCTGCAGCCGGCAAACGTGCAGGAGGCGGTCGGACAAGGCGAAGGATCGTGGTCGTCGGAACGACCACGATCCTTCGCGATAGCGATGGAAAGCCTCAGCGAGTGTCGAACTTGTAGCCCAGACCCCGCACGGTGACGATGAACTGCGGACTCGCCGGGTCGGGCTCGACCTTGGCGCGCAGCCGCTTGACGTGGACGTCCAGGGTCTTGGTGTCGCCGACATAGTCGCTGCCCCAGACCCGGTCGATCAGCTGCACGCGGGTCAGCACCCGTCCGGAGTTGCGCAGCAGCATCTCGAGGAGCTCGAACTCCTTGAGCGGCAGCGCGATGTCCTGACCGTTGACCGTGACCACGTGTCGCTCGACGTCCATGCGCACGGGACCGGACTCGAGCGTGGCCGGCTTCAGCTCGTCAGGCTCCTGGCCACGGCGCAGTACCGCCTTGATCCGGGCCAGCAGCTCACGGCTGGAGTACGGCTTGGTGACGTAGTCGTCCGCACCGATCTCGAGCCCGACCACCTTGTCGATCTCGCTGTCCTTGGCGGTCAGCATGATGACCGGCACGGAGGAGCGGTGGCGCAGGGCCCGGCATACGTCCATCCCGGAGAGCCCCGGAAGCATGAGGTCGAGCAGCACGAGGTCAGCGCCGCCGCGGTCGAAGTCCTCCAGCGCGGCCGGCCCCGTCTCGGCCACCACCACCTCGTAGCCCTCCTTGCGCAACAGGTAGGACAACGGGTCGGAGAACGACTCCTCGTCCTCGACCAGCAGGATGCGCGTCATCGGGTGACCTCTCGTCTTCGATGGCCAGGGGCCGGGATGTCCGAGCCAGCAACAGGTATGCCGGGTGCGCCGCCGTCGCTCGTCGGCCTTGTGGGAGCTGCGGGCAGGCGCATGGTGAAGGTGGAGCCGTGGCCCTGCTCGCTCCAGACCGTCACCTCGCCGCCGTGGTTGGCGCAGATGTGCTTGACGATGGCCAGTCCCAGTCCGGTTCCGCCGGTCTCACGGGACCTGGCGGCATCCACGCGATAGAACCGCTCGAAGATCCGGGTCTGCTCGCTTTCGGGGATGCCCTGCCCCTGGTCGGCGACGGCGATCTCGACCAGGCCGTCCTGCGAACGCACGCTGACCGCGACCCTGGTGCGGGACGCCGAGTAGTTGACGGCGTTGGCCACGAGGTTGCGGATGGCAGTGGTCAACAGCTCGGCGTCGCCGAAGACCTGCGCCCCCTGGTCCAGGGACGTCACGATGTCGACGCCTCGGGAGTTGGCCAGCAGGATGGACTGCTCGACGGCCTCGTTGGCCACGGCGGCGACCTCCACCAGGTCGGGCTCGTGCAGCGTGTCGGCGATCTGCAGCCGGGAGAGGTCGAGGATGTCCTGGACCAGGTGGGTCAGGCGGGTGCTCTCCACCTGCATCCGTCGGGCGAAGCGTGCCACCGCCTCGGGGTCGTCGTTGGCTTCGAGCACGGCCTCGGCCAGCAGCGCGAGCCCGCCCACAGGTGTCTTGAGCTCGTGGCTGACGTTGACGAGGAAGTCGCGGCGGGTCTCCTCGACGCGCAGGTCCTTGGTGCGGTCGTCCACGAGCAGGAGCACGTACTCGCTGCCCAGAGGAGCCACGCGAGCGCCGACCATGATCCGGCCACGCCCCAGGGGACCGCGGGACAGATCGAGCTCGACCTCCCTGATGACCCCGTCGCGACGGACCAGGCGGGCCAGATGACGCAGCTCATCGTGAACCAGGTCGGCGTCGCGGACCAGGCCGTGAGCCACCGCCCAGGGGCTGACACTGACGACGGCATCGGCGCTGTCCAGGACGATCGTCCCCGAGCGCAGGACGGCCAGCACGGTGGAGACACCGGCGGGCAGGGCTCCGGAATCTGGGGCCTGCGGGACGCGGCGCTGCGAACGCTCGGACAGGCGCACCAGAGCCACGGAGACGGCGCCGGTGGCCAGGCCGAACACGCCGCCGAGAACTGCCGCAGCCGTGGGGTCCACAATGGTTAGCCTACGCACGAAGGCGCTTCTCGGACGGCCATCTTGCTGCGGGCGAGCACGCGGCCCCCTACTGTTCACCTCAGCGCCCAGGACCGTTCACCGCGGGATGCAAGCCTGCGGCAGGCCCGCCGGTCGCGCGTGCACGGCATACGAGACCAGACGGCATACGAGACAAGGCATACGAGACAAGGGACCAATGCGCAACTCCTTCCACGAGGACCTGGACAAGATCTCCGATCAGCTGGTCGAGATGACCCGGCTGGCCGGTTCGGCCATGTCACGGGCGACCACGGCGCTGCTCGATGCCGACCTGGGTCTGGCCGAGAGCGTCATCGCCGCCGACGAGCAGATTGACGCGCTGCGCCGTGAGCTCGACGACCTCTCGATCGACCTTCTCGCCCGACAGCAGCCCGTGGCCACGGACCTGCGCATGGTGGTTACGGCGATGCGGATGAGCGCCGACCTCGAGCGCATGGGGGACCTCGCGCGGCACGTGGCAAAGGTGGCGCGGCTGCGTTACCCGAGCTCCGCCATCCCGCCCGTGATGCGCTCCACCGTCCTGGAGATGGGTCAGGTGGCCGAGCGGATCGTGGCCAAGGCCGGATCGGTCATCGCCGGCAAGGACATCGACTCGGCGCTGGCCCTGGAGCGCGACGACGACGAGATGGACCGCCTGCACCGGGACATCTTCAACATGCTGATGGACGGCAAGTGGACCTACGGCACCGAGGCGGCCGTCGACGCGACCCTGGTCGGGCGCTACTACGAGCGGTTCGCCGACCACGCGGTATCGGTTGCCCGCCGGGTCGTCTATCTGGTCACCGGCGAGTGGCAGGCCGACCACGAACCGGACGACGACGACGTGCTCTAGAGGCCGTCAGCGGCCCTGGTTGGCGACCGCC
>Ga0209638_1002711_pt1 | contig 10782 bp, 9 predicted proteins | sample BarGraNGADG00211_FD_184490 | JGI IMG/M metagenome (GOLD analysis project Ga0209638, IMG submission 184490) | Arctic peat soil microbial communities from Barrow, Alaska - Barrow Graham LP Ref core NGADG0002-211 (SPAdes) (version 2) | ecosystem: Environmental > Terrestrial > Soil > Wetlands > Peat... | reverse complement strand
TGGACAACCGCACCGGCGGCCTGGGCATTGGCGGTAAAAGATTGCGCGTATTTCTCCAGATCGCCGGAGATTTCCAGCTTTCGGGCGCGACCATAGTCGCGAAGCGCTTCAAAATCGGGTGTGTCAGCGACGGCCAGCGCCATCTTTTCGGAAAGGAGATCGGCGGTTTTTCGCACTGCGGCGATGACCTGGGAGTTTCGCACTGCATCGCGGAATGCTTTTCGGAAATTGGGGGCAATAGGACTCATCGCGTTTTGCCCTCCAGTGCTTCCATCATCAGTTCGGCAAGGTGGACAAAGCGAAGCCGGCCAAGATTTTGCCTCTTGGCGCCCGCCGAAAGGTGGGTGAGGCAGCTCATGTCCAGGGCGGCAACTGTTGAAGCACCGGTTAGAACGATATTCCCCAGTTTGTCTTCCATCATTTTGCCCGAAACTTCGGGGAATTTGACGCTGAAACTGCCGCCGAACCCGCAACAGGTGTCCGCATCGGGCAGTGGGACGAAATTATCGCCCAACATCTGCTTCAGGTAGTTCTCGGCCACTCCGCGCAGTTCGATACCGCGCAGGGTTCGGCAACTGGAATGGTAGGTGGCGCGGGTGGGGTCCGGATGGGGCGGAAGTTTTGGAATATCCAGTATGCGGTGCATATACTCGCAAATCTCGTAGGTTTTTGAGGCCAGCTCCCTGAAGCGGTCCTGAAGCTTGGGCTCCCCTTTGAATAGCGGCAAATAACGGTTCCTGACCGTGTCAACGCAGGAAGAACTGGGAGCGACAATGGCCTCCGAATGCTCGAAAACTTTCAGGAAATTAAGCGCCATGGTTCTAGCGCTTTTGGTGTCGCCGGTGTTTAGCCATGGCTGGCCGCAACAGGTCTGTTCTTCTGGAAAATCGACGTCAACGCCATAGCTTTCCAGCACGCGCACCGAGGCCCGGCCCACACTGGGGTAGAGGGCGTCGGCGCTGCAAGTGAGGAAAAGAGAGGCTCTCCGTGTTGTCGGCATGTTAATGATTTATTATTTGTCGCACACCCTTTATGGATTCGCGAGGACTCCCCGGTTACGACGGTACCAGAGGTTGGGAAAGAATCGGTAGAGGATCCTCGATACCGGGCCGATGTACTCCTTCGTACGGCGGTCGAACTGCGTTGCCTGGAGGATCTGTTCCCGGATGGCCTCCCGGGTCCTCTCTTCGTTGAAGATCTTGTAGGCGCAGTGAAAGATCGGGCTGTACATGTTCCGCTTCTCCAGGAACTTATGGACATTCAGGATGGTATTGGGCCCCTCCGGCTTTCCGTCGATCTGCTGAAGGACCTTCAGATGGGTTTCGACCGGATTGCCGGTGAAGGTATCATAGAAAAAGCTGCCGTAGCGGTGGTTCTTGCTCGCATCCGACGAAAGCGTGATGTACATGTCCCCCACGCCCGCCTGGCTCTGGAAGGCTTGAAAGCTCCCGCCGAGGATCCGTGAGAGGGATCTCACCTCCACCCCGGAACGGGAGAAGAGCGTCCCGGGAATCGAGTCGCCGAGATTCAGGCGGTCCGCCACCCCCTTGACGTTGGCCACGATGTTTTTCAGCGCGCCGCACGCCTCGATCCCGACGGTATCGAAGTTATAGAGGGAAGTCAGCTCCCGCCGGTTGGCGCCGACGAATTCCTTCCGGACGGTCCGACAGATCGACTTCGCTCCCGCCACCGTGAGGCAGACCGGATTCCCCAGGGCGATATCCATATCGAAGAAAGGACCGCCGATCGAAACCACGGCGAACCGGTCTTTCAGTTTGTAGAAATGGTTCCGGATGAGCTGGGAAGGGGTGATGAGCTGGCGGGTCGTTTCGACCGCCGTGAGGCCTTTGATCGCCGAAATGAAACAGGTATTCGTGACCTTGTGCCGGAGGATCGGCTCGATCCGGTTGAGGATCTCCGGAAGCCGGTCCATCGTGACGGAGAGGAATATGAAATCGTTCTCCTCAACGACCCGTTCCAGATCGTTGGTCGCGTAAACCTTCGGGGAGAGGCGGGGAACCTGATCCATCCCGCCGAGACGCCGCGCGAGGTCCTCGGTCAGGTGCCGCGGATTCAGGTGTTCCCGGTTGATCGTCTTGCAGACGTCGGCATCATGGTAGTAGAGGATCACCCGCTTGTCGTCCCGGCCGAACTTGTAGGCAAACGCGGTCCCGAGGCGCCCCGGCCCGATGATGGCGATCCTGTCCGTCTCCAAAGGCAAACCCGTCAGCATAAAGTCACTCTTCCAATACCTCGCGGGCGATGACGAGCCGCTGCACCTCGGAGGTTCCCTCGTAGATCGTGGTGACCCGCGCGTCGCGGTAGAGCCGTTCCACCTTGTACTCTTTCATGTAACCGTAGCCGCCGTGGATCTGGACGGCGCGGTAGGCCGCCCGGTTGGCCATCTCGGAGGCGAAGAGCTTTGCCATCGAGGCCTCCCGCGTGAAGGGCAGCCCCTGGTCTTTCTTGTCGGCGGCGTACAGGGTAAGCCAGTGGGCCGCCTCGATCTCGGCGGCGGTGTCGGCGATCATCCACTGGATCGCCTGGAAAGAGCCGATGTTCTTCCCGAACTGCTTGCGCGTCTTCGCATACGCCACCGCCTCGTGGAGGCAGGCCCGGGCAATCCCGAGAGACTGGGAGGCGATCCCGATCCGGCCGCTGTCGAGGGCGACCATCGCGATCTTAAAGCCGATTCCTTCCTTTCCGAGCAGGTTCTCCTTCGGGATCCGGCAGTCGTCGAAGAGGAGCTCGACGGTATCGGAAGCCCTGAGTCCCATCTTGTCCTCTTTCCGACCGATGCGGAAACCCGGCGTCCCCTTCGTCAGCAGGAAGGCGGAAAGCCCGCGGTTCGACTTCTCGGAGCCGATCCGGGTGATCAGAACAATCACGTCGGCATAAGAACCGTTCGTGATGAAGATCTTCGAACCGTTCACCAGGTAATGGTCGCCCTTCTCCTCGGCGCGCGTCGTCATCCCCCCGGGGTCGGAACCCGCGTCCGGCTCTGTGACGGCGAAGGCCCCGAGCATCTCCCCGCGGGCCAGCGGCGCGAGGTAGCGCTGCTTATGCTCCTCGCTGCCGAACTTGAGGATCGGATCGGAGGAGAGGTTCGTCACCGACATCGTAACCGCCGTGGAGGCGCAGGCGTAGGCGATCTCCTGGAGGGCAAGGGAGTAGCTCACCGCACCCGCCCCGGCGCCGTCGTACTCGACCGGGACCATCATCCCCATGAGCCCGAGCCCCCCCATTTTCCGGATCGCCTTTTCCGGGAAGGTCTCCTCCCGATCCCACTTTCCGGCGAAGGGCTCCAACTCCTTCTTCGCAAAGTCGCGCGCCATCAGCCGGATCATCTCCTGCTCCGGGGTCAGTTGAAAAGCCATCGCATTCTCCTTTCAGGGAACGTAGACGACAACCAGCAGTTCCGCAGCCTCCGGGTTGGGGTTGCTCAGCTTGTGGTGGAGGGCGGAATTGAAATGGATGCTATCTCCCTGGGCCAACCGGGTTACGTTCTCGCCGATCTGAATGGTAATCCCCCCCTTGAGAACGTAGTGGAACTCCTCTCCTTCATGATGAAACTCCACCCCCTTGTGGTCGGTGTGCGCGTCGACCGTGACCAGATAACCCCGCAGGTGCTTGTCCGGCCCCGGCTTGCTTAGCGATGTGTAAGCATAGGAGTCGACGCGTTTTTTGTGGCTTTTCGAGCGCCGCTTCGTCGCCTGCGTCTCCCCCTCCGTCTCCAACTCGTCCATGTTCAGCTTAAGGACGCGGCTGAGCTGGAGGACGAGCGACACGGGCGGCACGGTCCGATCCTCTTCGACCCCTTTGAGGATCTCCGGTTGGTACCCCGTCTCCAGGGCAAGGTCTGCGATGCTCATCCCCATCCTCTCCCGGCCGGCCTTCATCCGCTGGCCAAGGGAGCTCTTCTCGCTTTTCTTTCTGACCATCTGACGCCTCCTTGTTATAAACGGAACATCATTACACTTGTAAAGGGCTTTGACACTGGGAGACAACCTACATGAACCTCATCCGTTTGTAAAGCACCAGACGGCTTCGCTTGACGCCGGCCCTCGCAAAACGCCTTCCAACCCCCTCCAGTGGAAATTTTTGTTCTTTTATGGCGACGGAGATACGAGCTTCTTTCCCAGATCCCCGGCCGCCTTCATCAAGGCCGCGTTCGCCCGGATCTCCCCCACCCCGAAGGCGCTCCCGTAGACCATCCCGACGATCTTCGCCCCGGCATATCTGAATGCGTCCTGGAAGGTGCGCAGCGCGTTCACACAGCCCGAAGCGAACGGATCGGCGTCGCCGTAGCTCATCGCGATGGCGATCCGTTTTCCGGCGAAGGGATCCTGGCCATAGGCAGGCAGCGCGAAGCAGCGGTCCATGAAGAGCTTCGTCTGCGCCGACATCGTGAACCAGTAAACGGGGCTCGCAATGACCCAGGCGTCCGCCGCAAGAAGCTTCGGATAAAGATCCTGCATCGCATCCTTGATGGCGCAGCCCTTGCTCTTCTCCTTCTGGCAGGCGTAACAGGAGTTGCAGGGGGCGATCTTCAAGCCGTGGAGGAAAACCGTTTCCACCTTCGCCCCGGCCGCCTTGGCCCCCTTGGCGATCTGCGCCGCCAGAATGGCGCTGTTCCCCTTCTTCCTGGGGCTCCCCAGCAATACGACAACTTTTTTCACTTCCTTTTTCCCCGCCATCGCTCACCTCCCCTGTTAAGCTGTTCATCCTCACCTCTGTCGGACACATCGGCGCGCCGCGCATCCGATGGCAACGAAAGTGCCTGTCTTTCATTCCCTTGTTCGCAATTATTACTGATACGTTCGCCCATTGTGTTTGACCCACCCGGACAAATGACGGCCTGCTGGATCGTGATGTGTCCAGTGGATTACGCCTCCCTGCGGGTTCCACTCGTATTCGCCATTAAACGCTACCCGATCTCCTTCTTTGAGAGAATCGATCCTGCTGGATAGGTCAATGTTGTGAGCAATCAGTAGCGTTTGCCCTGACCCCAATTGAATAATGAAGCGCTGGTGCCTACTCCCGTCATTGTCATCAGCAAGAACCCTTGTCACGATGCCGCCGCCCTGAATTTGTACGTTTCTGCGGTGATTGGCGAATGCGCTGGTTAATATTTGGTCGCCACCAGATATGGTGTCGACGACGCCCGTACGTTGCGTGGTAACCAGGCCGCTTTCCGTAGCGACAAAGTAGGCAGCGGCTAAAACAAAGGCTATGAGAATTAGCTTTTTCATATTTCGGCATCTAACGGGTGCGAGATGAGCCGCATCCCCTTGGGCGCGGGAGATGCAATTCATTGCAGCTCCAGTGACAAAGGGGGCGGAGCCGCCGCAGGTGGCGCAAACATAGTGTAGACCGCCTATCGGCGGCCTTTGGTTACCGCCGCTCCAATGGTAACGATTATGGAAGACATTGACATAAGATAGGATCTCCGTCAAACGAAAATCAACGGATACCATATTGGCTATCAAAATACCGCAGGCGATGACAGAATGATGATGCCCTTGGATCGGGTCCGGGACGTCCTCCGGAAAAGGCATTGCTCCATCCGCACCGAACAGGCCTGCGTGGATGTTTTTTAAATTGACGGCCGATCCGCCGTGCCTTATAATTGCCGCCGGAAAACACCCCCTAATCCGTTGTTTATGAAGATCAACTCTTCAGCCTCAATAAAGGATGGCGACGATATGAGAAAACGAATTCTTGCGATGCGTTGGAATGAGCGGGTGGGCAAAGGGATCCTGGCGGCCTTCTGTGCATTGGCGGTTCTCATGCCGCCGGCATGGCTGATGGCCTGGAGCGAGCATCCTCTGATCACTTATCCCGTGTTGGCGGCCATGCCCGGCGTGGCGGATGCCCGGGCCGTTCGGGTGGAAAGCATCAACTCCTTCCTTGGTGCGGAGGGGCAGAAGATCGAGAAACTGCTTGCCGAAGAGGAAGCCTGGGCGAAAAAAAATCTCACCTGGTATCCCCCCCTTCCCGAGTCGCTGGTCTTCAAGGCATCCGGCAGTCCCGACGACCTGCGTGAACGTTTCTGCCGGGCCATCCGGATCAATCCGCGGGTCAAATTCCCCATCTACCTGCAGCTCCTGCCCGGAAATCCGCCTGCGGAAGGGCCCGCCCTGCGACCCGCTGACATCAGTTTCCTCCGGGATATTTCGGACTGGGAGAAGACCCGCTTCGTCTCGCTGAAAGAGGGCGAGAGCGTAAGGCCTCTGGATGTGGCCGTCTCGGCCTCGGACGAACCGGATCTCCTCGGTCTCGATATCGGGCTGTTTGAAGACAATGCGACGGATTTCGGAAAACGGTATGGACTCGGTCTCCAGCCCTTCGGCAATCCCAATCTGGAATACGGGAGCCAGGCGCCGTTCCACATGGGCTTTTACCATGAGTCCGATATCATGTACTTCTTTGCAGGTTTCCTGAAAAAGTGCCTGCCGGAAGCCCGGATCCACCTGTACAAAGGGCTCGCCCGGCTCGCCTTCGAGAGCGGACATCCCTACTGGGGATGGCACTTTACCGGATTGGGCCTCCATTATCTGGCGGATCTGGCTCAACCCTACCACGCCACCGCGCTGCCCGGCGTCAGCACCGCTTACGCCCTCTGGATCAACACGATCGATATGGCCGGTATCCACGGCCCCAAGGCCGCTGCGATCCAGCTTGTCTCCAACCGGCATACGGCGCTGGAGAAGTTCGCGCAGATTTATCTTCAGAGGGCCTATCAAAAAGGGGAGAGCGCCAACCCCCTGCTGGCGGCCCTGCGCTCCGCCGCGGATGGAACCCCTTACGATGACGGCGTCCCGCGGAATGTGGTCTCCCGGATGGCCCACGACAAGGCTGAACAGACGGACAAAATCCTGGAGGAAGCGATGCCGAAGAAGTTTGTTTCGGATCCCGGTTTCGAGCTGGGAACGAGCGCGGAGAGGAGGCAGATCGTGGAACGGGCCGTAGCGGAAAAAGGCCCGGCGGCCATCGACCGATTGACCCTGCTGCTCCGGGAGCTGTTGACCCCCTTTGCCACCCAGGGACGCGGCTATGTCCGGGCGGTGCTGAAAACCGACCGCTGATAGGAAAAGAACGACTTTGACCTCTCCCGCGGAAGGTCGGCGTCAATCTCATCCGACGGCATCTCGCCTGAAGTGAGTTTCATTGAGGCCAATAGCGAAACACTTTCAAACCGTCCTCTTCCAAAATCGGGCCAATCCAGTCAAGCGCTTTACCGGTGTCTTGATAGAGTTTGTCACAATGAATGTCCGTGTCGTGAAACCCTGTCACCTTTGCCTCGGCTTGGTAAGAGACACCATAAACAACTTTATTGACACCTCTGGTTATGCGTTCATATAAAAATATTGCCCTCTACCCGAAACAATCCATTTCCCTACAGATAAGACATGCAATTATAAACCTTGAAACTTAAATGGACTTGCATTTTTAAATGAATCCACGGCGTCTCCCGCATAGGTTTCATGCTTTTCTAAAGTGAGTTTTTTAACAGAAGCATTTTCACTGAAATCGACTTTTTTAAGATCCACCCAAAAGACATTCGGGGTTAATACGTTTTCGAAATAATAAACAAGGTTCTTCTGGTCGGATACGGATCTCCAGCGGGTCGAAGAAATATTGGGTTCATCTTTTGAGGATATCCCAAAAGGCACAGAGCAATTCCTGATAACACTGAAAACACCGGCAACGGCAATTCTGGCATCGCTTGTCTGACGTATTGCATTTATATAATAGGACGCTCTGACAAAGCGGTCTGCCGCACGATTAGTTCCAGGGAGCATAATTGTTCCGGGGATACCGCGCCAATACTCATTTAAGGCAAGCTGCTTTGTAAAGATCGGGGAGTTAGTCATGACATTATAAGATCGATCGTGATTAATAACTAATTTCCCCCCGATATATTCAAAGATCGCATTATCGCCTGTTGCATCAGAAATCGATAAGTGCAGCGTAGAGAACTTATCCGTGCCGGGAATGAAATCCGAAACGATCACAAATTTTTCTTTTCTCAGTTCACCAACGGCCTCTTTTACTGAAGCGAAATTATCCAATACATACTGCACCCAAGCGGCAATAGTTAATCCTTTTCGTTTGCCGTCATACTTGGGATACTCGGATTCCGCCAGCCATAAAATATTCGCCACTAATCCCTTCTCATTCATGCCATCGGCAGTGGAGATATCAAATGAGCTTACAATAACGCTGCCATACCGGGATTTCCAGGTGATGGAATTGGGGCCTACTTCGCCTTTTCTTTGCAAACCCCTTGGGAATATCCACATGTTAGCCGGTATTTCATCCTTCCAGTCCATAGACCTCGCAGTGATTACAGTGTTTTCAGGACCCTGATAAACAACACGTGTACATGCCGTTGCTTCTATGGTGAAAAACAGGTTCATGACAGCACATAGTAGTAATACAAACAGTTTTTTCATGGCGTTTTCCTTTCAGCAAATGTTGCCTTCATTTAGTTTTCAGTTTCGCACCTTTTTGTTGATCAAGCGATAGATAGTATGCGACCGATAAGATCGCCGTAGCCCCAAACAAAGGTGCCGAATACAATGAAAAATATTCCAATAAAACCAGCCAGTTTATCTCTGAAAGCCTCTTGCAGCTTGCGTTGACTTTCCAAGTCACATTTAAAGTCTACAGTTCCGTTCTCTCGGGTGCTCGTAATGATTCCCTTGAGGAAGTGTGGCTCTGCACCTCCTACCCCTTAAAGACCCAGCCGGAAAACACTTCTGTATGTAAGAATGGCACCGCACAACACCATGACCGACCCCGAGCGCTGAAACCATACCCACGCTTCATTGCCGTAATCACAATATACTGAAGCTACCATTATGCCTATCGAAAACAGCAGTATTAGCGGAATGTTTGCAATTCTTGCCATGTCTCAACATCCATTTCAAATTTGGTATCATTATTTCTCATAACATAGTGTAGACCGCCGAACGGCGGCCTTTTGTCACCGCGCTTGATATTTAATTGTTGCGCAAGACCTTGACATAAGAGATGATCCCTGTCAAACGAAAATCGATGGAAACCATATTGAATATTAAAATACCGCAGGTGAAGACAGGCGATGAAGCTCTTGGATCAGGTCCGGGATGTCTGAGAAACAAGCGACTTTTCACGATCAGGAGATGGAAAGCGGGAGCTACCCGGGCGGCAGTGTACCGCGGGGAATGACGTGGACAGCGGTCGCCTTGAACGAGGCGGTGACATGCTTTCCCTCCTGAAGCAGGAGCTCTTCGAGGGATTGTCGCGTCACGTAAGCAACCAGGTCGAAGCCGCAATCCACGCGGACCCGCTGGAAGAGACCGAGCGGCGTGATCGTCCGGATTGTTCCGGAAAAGACGTTCCGGGCGCTCGTACCGGGTGGCGGGGCGTTCGTGGAGAGTGTCACGTGCTCCGGCCGGATGCAGCAGAGAACCCCCTCGCCCATCCGGACATGACCCACCGCCTCGATCTCGCCCTCTTCCACAGCGGCCGTGAAGACCCCGTCGGAGATCCGTATAACCCGTCCCGGCAGAACCATCTCCACACCTACGAACGAGGCAACAAATTCGTCTGCCGGCCGGTTCATCACCTCGGCCGCCGGGCCGATCTGGGCGATCCTTCCCCCATTGACCACCGCGAGCCGGTCACCCAGCCGGAGGGCCTCCGTCTGGTCATGGGTCGAGGCCACGGCCGTTGTGTGCGTCTCGCGGAGAATCCGTTCGAGATCGCCGGTCAGCGCCTCGCGCGTCGGCGGATCGAGTGAAGAAAAAGGTTCATCGAGGAAAATGATTTTGGGTTTCGTTACGAAGGCCCGGGCGAGGCTGGTCCGCTGCGCCTCTCCACCGGAGAGCTTCCGCGCGGAACGTTTTGCCAGGTGGCCGACGCCGAAGCGCTCCAGGTATTCGGGAACCGTCCGCCCGATCTCCGCCCGTCCCACACCGCGGATCTTGAGCCCCGCGGCGACGTTATCGAACACGGTCGCATCGAAGAGAAGGGGCTCCTGGAAGACCATCGCGATGTGGCGGCGGTAGTCGAACCCGCCGTTTCCGATCCTCTCCCCCCGGAACAGAAGGCTCCCCCGCACGGGTTTCAGCAGACCGGCCAAAGTCAGGAGCAGCGTCGATTTCCCCGCGCCATTCGGACCGATCAAAGCGAGCACCTGACCCGAAAACACGTCGAGGGCCGGGATATCGAGTACCGTCACCCCGCCCCGGCGAACCAGGAGCTCCTCCGCCTTCAGCAGAATATCCGGATCGCCGGTGGGATTCATCGAGGTCTCTCCCGCTGCTGGATCTGCGTAAGGATGGCATTTACGAAAAAGGCGAGGAGCATCAGGATGATCGAGAGCGCGATGGCGACGTCGAAGTTCCCCCGACCCGTCTCCATGACCGTTGCCGTCGTCAGGACCCGGGAGTAGCCCCTGATGTTGCCGCCGACCATGATCGAGGCGCCCACCTCCGAGATGATGCCGCCGAAGCCGGCCATCACGGCCGCCAGGAGCGGCAGGCGCGCCTCCTTGACCAGGAGCCAGACCATCTGCACACGCGTGGCGCCCAGCGCGAGAATCTGGAGACGGAGATTGGCTGGCAGGTTCTGAATGGACGCCAGGGTGATCCCCGTGACGATCGGGGTGGCGATCACGGCCTGGGCCAGGATGATCGCCGTCGGGGTGTAGAGGATTTCCAGAAAGCCGAGCGGCCCGTTCCGCCAGAGGAAGATCGTCACGAAGAGGCCCACGACCACCGGCGGGAGGCC
>Ga0209638_1002710_pt1 | contig 10782 bp, 12 predicted proteins | sample BarGraNGADG00211_FD_184490 | JGI IMG/M metagenome (GOLD analysis project Ga0209638, IMG submission 184490) | Arctic peat soil microbial communities from Barrow, Alaska - Barrow Graham LP Ref core NGADG0002-211 (SPAdes) (version 2) | ecosystem: Environmental > Terrestrial > Soil > Wetlands > Peat... | reverse complement strand
AGCCGCTCGATCAGCCGCGCGGCCTTCACCAGCGCGTTGTCGGCGATTCCCGGCATCGACGCATGCCCAGAGCGCCCATGCACGCGCACGGTGAACGGCGCCGTCATCTTCTCGGCCGTCGAGCAGACGTAGTAGATGCCGCCGCCGAGGTCGAGCCGGTCGCCGGCGCCCTCGTTGACGGCGTAGTCGCAGCGCACCGCGTCGGGATGCTCCTCGCAGAGCCACTGCAGGCCGAAGCCGTCGCCGACCTCCTCGTCGGCGGTCGCCGCGAAGATCAGGTCGCCGGCCGGCTGGAACCCCTCCCGGGCGAGCGAGGCGATCGCAACTGCGTTCGCCGCGACCTGGCCCTTCATGTCGAGCGCGCCCCTCCCCCAAACGGTCTCTCCCCAGGCCCCGTCGTCCAGCACCTCGCCCGAGAACGGCGGCACCGACCACTCGCGCGGATCGGCGAGGACGACGTCCGTGTGCGAGAGCAGGAGCAGCGAGGGCCCGTCGCCGCTGCCGCGGATCCGAGCGACGAGACTCGCCCGCTCCGGCACGCGCGCGTAGAGCTCGCACTCCACACCGCTCGCCTCGAGGTACTCGCGCAGCAGCTCTGCCGCCGCCGTCTCGTTTCCCGGAGGGTTCGTCGTATCGATCCGGATGAGCCGGCTGAGGAGGTCTGTCGCCTCGCCGCGCAGGCTGGTCTCGGCCACGCGCGGAGCATACTTGCGCCATGGGCGATCTCTTCTCGGATGCGGCCTCAGAGCGCATGGGCCGGTCGGCTCCGCTCGCGCAGCGGCTCCGGCCGCGCAGCCTCGACGAGTTCGTCGGCCAGGAGCACGTGCTCGGCGAGCGCTCGGCCCTGCGGCTCGCGATCTCCGAGGACCGTGTCCGCTCGTCGATCTTCTACGGGCCGCCCGGAACCGGGAAGACGACGCTCGCGCGGATCGTCGCAACGACCACCGGCGCGGAGTTCGAGGAGCTCTCCGCCGTCTCCGCGACGGTGAAGGACGTACGCGACGTGCTCGCCCGGGCGCGCGACCGGCTCGGCGGCTCGGGACGCCGCACGATCCTTTTCCTCGACGAGATCCACCGCTTCAACAAGGCGCAGCAGGACGCGCTTCTTCCCGCGGTCGAGAACGGGCTCCTGACGCTGATCGGCGCGACCACCGAAAATCCATACTTCGAAGTCAACTCCGCGCTGCTCTCGCGCACGCAGGTGTACGAGCTCCAGTCGCTGGAGCCGGAAGCACTGCGCGAGGTCGTGCGCCGCGGTGCAGACGAGCTCGGCACCGAGCTCTCGCCGGAGCTCGAGGAGCTGATCGCACGGCGCGCGGGCGGCGATGCACGGTCCGCGCTGAACATCCTCGAGCTCGCTGCGGACACGGCGAGCGCGGAAGGCGGCGCGATCTCCGAGGAGCACGTCGAGGACGCGGCGCGCAAGCGGCCCGTCGTCTACGACAAGAACGCCGATGCGCACTACGACTTCACGTCGGCGTTCATCAAGTCGATGCGCGGGAGCGATCCCGACGCCGCGGTGTACTACCTCGCTGCGATGCTCGAGGGCGGCGAGGACGCGCGCTTCATCGTGCGCCGCATGATCGTGCTCGCGTCCGAGGACATCGGCAACGCCGATCCGCGCGCCCTGCTCGTCGCCGTCGCGGCCGCGCAAGCGGTCGAGCACGTCGGCCTGCCGGAAGCCCGGCTCAATCTTGCGCAGGCGGCGATCTATCTCGCGCGCGCGCCGAAGTCGAACGCGAGCTACACGGCGCTCAACAAGGCGGCCGACGACGTACGTGAGCACGGGCACGTCAAGCCGCCGAAGTCGCTGCGCGACGGGAGCTACTACGGACGGCAGCTCGGCAACGGCAAGGGCTACGTCTATCCGCACAACGACCCGCGCGGCTTCGAGGTCGACTACCTTCCCGACGAGCTGAAAGGCCGCACGTACTACGAGCCCTCCGGCAACGGCGAGGAGACGACCACGTGATTCTGCATACATACGAATGGGGCGATCCCGACGCGCCGCCGCTCATCTGCCTGCACGGTGTCACCGGTCACGGCGAGCGCTACAAGCGGCTCGCGGAGGAGCACTGGGCGAAGCGTTTCCGCGTCATCGCACCCGACCTGCGCGGCCACGGCCGCTCGGGCTGGGAGCCGCCCTGGACGTACCCGACGCACGTCGCCGACCTCGTCGAGACCGCGGACGCCCTGGGAATCGGCGAGGCCGACTGGGTCGGGCATTCGTTCGGCGGGCGCCTCGTGCTCGAGCTCGCTGCCGCCCATCCGGAGCGCGTGCGCCGGGCGGTGCTGCTCGACCCCGCGATCCAGGCGCTCCCGCACATCGCGCTGCAGAACGCCGAGCATCAACTAAGCGACCCGGTGTACGACTCGGCCGAGGACTACGCCGAGCGCCGAGGCGACGGCCCCTCGACGCCGCGCGCGCTCGTGCTCGAAGACGCGGAGCTGCACTGCGACCGCCTACCTGACGGCCGCCTGCGCCGGCGGACGTGCCAGCCGGCGATGGTCTCGATCTACGGCGAGATCCCGACCGACCCGCCTCCGCCCGAGACGCTGCGCATGCCGGCGCTGCTCGTGTACGCACCCGCCTTCGGTCTCGTGACAGAAGAGCAGCTCGCCGCATATACCGACCGTGCGGAGATCGTCGAAGTCCCGGGCATGCACATGGTCATGTGGGATGCCTTCGACGAGGTCGCCGCAGCGGTCGACCGCTTCCTGACCTAGAGAATCCGCGCGCCGAGCGCCGACGCGACGAGCTCGACGGCAAGCTCAGCGGTTGCGTTCTCGCGGTCGAGCACCGGGTTGACCTCGACGACGTCGAGCGAGTCGACGATCCCCGACTCGGCGACGATCTCCATCGCGAGATGCGCCTCGCGGTAGGACAGGCCGCCGCGCACCGGCGTGCCGACGCCCGGCGCGTGCTCCGGATCGATGACATCCATGTCGAGGCTCACGTGGACGAAGTTCGACCCCGACGCGTGGGCAAGAGCCTCGCGCATACAGGGCTCGATGCCGACGCGGTCGATCTCGCTCATCGTGAACACCTTCGCGTTGAGCCGGCCGAGCAGCTCACGCTCGCCGTCGTCGAGCGACCGGACGCCGACGAGCGAGATGCGCCCCGCCTCCACGGCGGGCAGCGTCCAGCCGTCGTACTCGAACGCAGGCCCGCACAGGCCGAGCGCCGCGGCGAGCACCATCCCGTGCACGTTCCCGCTCGGCGACGACTCGGGCGTGTTCAGATCCCCGTGCGCGTCGACCCAGACGACACCGCCGGGACCGTGCGCCGAGGCCATGCCGACGAGCGTGCCGAGCGCGATCGAGTGGTCGCCGCCGAGCACGAGGGGTGTCGCGCTCTTCCGTCGCGCGTCGACGACGAGCTTCGCAACACGATCGCACAGGTCGAGGATCTGCGGCAGGAAGCGCGCGTGTTCGTCGCCCACCTCCGTCGACTCGGGAATCGGCGCGTGCACGTTGCCGACGTCCTCGACCGCGATGCCGATCTTCTCGATCAAGTGCTGCCTGAGCTCGGCGTAGCGAATCGCCGACGGACCCATGTCGACGCCGCGACGCCCTTGCCCGAGATCGAGCGGTGCACCGATCACAACGACCTCACGCCCAAGTGGATGCACACTGGGTGGTTGCATGCTCACGCCCACAAGGCTAACGTCAACGCCTGGATGGGCCTCTTCGAGGGGGGAGTCGAAGCACCAGTGCGCGTTCTACTCGCGGACGACGACGCGGGCTTTCTCGAGTCGCTGCAGCCGCTGATCGAGCATCAACCCGAGCTGACGGTGATCGGCCTCGCAGCGAACGGCCTGGCCGCGATCGAGCTCGCCGACGCGCTCGCGCCGGATGCCGTGGTGATCGACCTGCACATGCCGCTCGTCGACGGGGTCACCGCCGTGGCACGCCTGCGCAAGGACCATCCGAGCCTCTGTCTGATCGCCCTGACCGGCGATCCGGCGCCCGAGCTGCACCAGGCGGTGAGCGAGGCAGGCGCCGACGCCGTCCTCCTCAAAGACGCCCTCGTCGACACGCTCGTCGACCGGCTCGCCGCCGTCCGGACGGCCTCGCGCTCATAGACGCATAAGAACAAGCGAGACGCCCGGCCGTGAGCACAGAAGAAGGGGGCCCGCGGGGAAACATGGTTTCCCCGCGAAGCGAGCACGCGGCCTCAGGCCGCGTGCAATGCGAATGGCGAGGGCCGGACTCGAACCGGCGACACCCCGGTTTTCAGCCGAGTGCTCTACCAGCTGAGCTACCTCGCCCCATACCTACGGCAACGCGGCGCCCATCGTAGCGTTGTGGCGCGACCTAGGGAATGTCGACCTCGATCCGGAGGTCGCTGCCTTCCTCGACGCCGAGCAAAGCGGCGGCGCTACCTTGGGCGACTGCGACCGCGAGGCTGCGGTAGCTGTCCTCGTAGAGGATCAGGTCGCCGGGACGCGCGTCGCTGAACGTTCTCGCGGCGACGGCGAAGTAGCGGTCGCCGCGGCTCGTCAGCTCGACGCGCGTGCCGGGGACGATCCCAGCCTGGTCGAGATGCTCGCGCGTGAGGTTGAGTGCGACGTTGCCGAAGCGGTCGATGCCGAGCACCGTCGCCTGGATGCGGCCGTGGCCGATCTCGGGCACGGGCAGCTCGAGGCGCACGAGCGCGTCCGGATCGATCGGCGGGCCGAGGTCTCCGAGCGAGACCCCGAGCGCGAGGTGCGCCGCCGCGGGAGAGAACAGGTCGCGTCCATGGAACGTGCGCGACACGGATTGCAGCGCGTAGGCGGGGTTCGCGAGCTCGTGCGCTTCGACAACGCCGCCGAACCGGTCGGCCGCCGGCAGCAGTAGGCCGTTGTCGGGCCCGACGTAGAGCCGCCCTTCGCCGTCGCGCAGCGCGAGCGGCCGGCGCCCACCGCCGACACCCGGGTCGACCACCGCGAGATGCACGCCAAGCGGCATGTACGGGAGTGAGTTCGCGAGCGTCAACGCGCCCTGGAGAATCCGACCCGGACGGACGCCGTGGGTCAGGTCGATGATCTCGACCTCGGGCGCGATGCGCTTCATCACCCCATGACACGTACCGACGAAGTCGTCCTGCAGGCCGAAGTCGGTGAGGAACGTGATGATCATCTCAGCGAGGCTACGACATCGAGCAGACCGTCGAGGTCGTGTGACGCCGCGACTGCAGTGACGTCGAGCCCGAGCTCGCGCGCTGCGACGGCGGTCTGCGGGCCGATCGCGACGACCGGCATGCGGACGCCCGTCGCGGCGAAGGCACGCGCGGCCGACGCGGAGGCGAGCAAGGCGACGTCGCCGTCGGGCGGCGTCTCGGGCTGCAGCTCGACGGTGCGGTAGAGCGCGACGAAATCGGCCTGGCGCTCGTCGACGAGCAGCGTGCGCGCCCCTTCTGCAGCGGCGAGGAGCACACGGCCCGGCGGCAGCTCCGCGAGCAGGCCTTCCTGCGTCGACACCGACGGGACGAGGTCGACACGAAGGCCGAGCTCACGCAGCGACGTCGCCGTCCCGGGGCCGATCGCCGCGATCTGCGCCGGCACACCGGTCAGCCTGCGTGCGAGCTCGGCGGCGCCGTTCGGGCTCGTCACGACCACCCAGTCGTAGCCTGCAGGGTCGATCGGGTCATCGCCGAGCGGCTCGATGCGGATGAGCGGGCAGCGCACGACCTCGTGACCGAGCGCCTCGAGCCGGGCGGCGAGGGGCTCCACCTGCGCGGCCGAGCGGGTCACGACGATCCTCACCGCTGCGAGAGCCGTACGAGCTCGAGCCCGAGCGCCACGGGATCGTCACCGCTCCGACGCTCGATCCACGAGCCGTCCTCGGCCGCGATCAGCGCGACGAGCGTCGACCCGTCGTGATACGCCGCGACCGGCGCGAGACAGCCGCCGCCGACGGTCGCAACGGCTGCGCGCTCCGCTTCGACCCGGCGGCGCGTCTCGGCATGGTCGGCGGCCGCGACGAGATACGTCTCTTCGGCGCGCACCTGCAGCGCAAGCGCACCCTGCGCCGCCTCCGGCAGAAGCTCGTCCGGGTCGAAGCGGTGCCCGATCTCGGCCCCGAGGCCGAGGCGGTCGAGCCCGCACGCGGCGAGCACCACCGCATCGAGCCCGCGCTCGCCGCGCTTGCGCAGCCGCGTATCGATGTTTCCACGCAATCCTTCAATCGAAAGCGTCGGCTCGAGCGCGAGCAGTTGCGCCTTCCGCCTCGCGGACGCGGTGCCGACACGCATGCCCGGCCGAATCTCGGTCGCACCGCAGAGCGCGTCACGCGGATCGTCGCGCTCGAGGTATGCACCGACGACGAGGCCCTCCGGATCGGACGACGTCATGTCCTTCGCGGAGTGCACGGCAACGTCGATGCGGTGCTCGAGCAGCGCTTCCTCGAGCTCCTTCACGAAGACACCGCGCGAACCGATCTCGCCGAACGGCTTCGTGCGATCCTTGTCGCCCGCGGTCGTGATCGGGACGAGAGCGATCTCGATTCCGGGCGCGCGCAGGTGCGAAGACGCGAGCTCGGCCTGCGTGAGCGCGAGCCTACTGCCGCGACTGCCGACGCGGATCAACACAGCGGGAACGCCTCGGCACGGACTGGCCGCAGAGCGACGCGCCACGCGGCCTCATGCGCACGAAGGCCGACGGAGCCTGCAAAGGCAGCGGCCGTCCCGTGAGCTTCCCAAGCTTCAACGTTCGTCCTCACCAAGTCCGAACAGGTGCCGCACCGCGTCAGCATAGATCACCCCGTCGGCTGCCGCGGCCGCCTGCTTCATACGCACCGTCGGCAGATGGAGGAGCTTGTTCACGATCTGCGCGGTCATCGCCTCGACCGCGTTCCGCTGGCTCTCGTCGAGCCTGCCGAGCAGGCCTTCGGCCTTGCGCAGCTCGGCTGCACGAATCTCCTCCGCGCGGGCTCGCAGCGATGCGATCGCCGGCGCGATCTCGAGCGACGCCTGCCACTCGTGGAACTTCTCGGACTCGGCAGCGACGATCGCCTCTGCCCGCTCGGTCTCGCCGCGCCGGCCGGCCAGCGTCTCAGCGACGATCGCCTCGAGGTCGTCGATGTCATAGAGATAACAGCCGGCGAGATCGTGGATCGCCGGGTCGAGATCGCGCGGCACCGCGAGATCGATGAGCAGGAGCTGGCGCCCGCGGCGCACGCGCAGGGCGCGTTCGACCGTCGCCGCGTCCAGCACGTATCCGGGCGCGCTCGTCGACGAGACGACGACGTCGGCCGAGGCGAGCTGCTGTTCGAGGCGGTCGAGCGGCAACGGCTCGGCGCCGAAGCGCTCCGCGAGATCGGCTGCGTGGTCGAGCGAGCGGTTGGCGACGAACGCGATCTCCGCGCGGCGGCTGAGGAGATTCCGCGCCGCCTGCTCGCTGATCTTCCCGGCGCCGACGAGCAGGATCGAGCGGCCTTCGAGGTCGCCGAACACCTGCTCGGCGAGCGCCGCCGCTGCGGACGACACGGACGCAGGCGTCTCGCCGATCGCCGTCTGCGCGCGCACCTTGCGGCCCGCGTGGACGGCCTGTCTGAAGACCCGGTCGAGCAGCGCGCCCGTCGTGCCCGCTTCATGCGCCGTCCGAACCTGGCCGAGGATCTCGCCCTCGCCCGGCACGAGCGAGTCGAGGCCGGCCGCGACACGGAAGAGATGCAGCGCGGCTGCGTGGTCGCGCAACCGGTAGAGCGCCGGCTCGACCTCGGGCTCGAGCTCGGCGAGCGCCGCTACGGCCGCCCGCTCCGCGGCGTCGACGTCCACCGCGGCGACGTACAGCTCGGTTCGGTTGCACGTCGAGAGGCACACCGCCTCACCGCCGCCCGCAGCGAGCCGCGCGGCAAGCGCCGCGCCTTGCGCGGGATCGAGCGCGACGCGTTCCCGGAGCTCCACGGGTGCGTGATGGTGTGAGGTGCCGACGAGGACGAAGCGCATCAGGCGAAGTGGGTGGCCGGCAGGGCGAGGCGGATGACTATCACGAGCGCAAAGCCGACGAGCGCGACGTACGCGCCACGACGTCCGGTCCAACCGCGCGTCACGCGAAGCACGAGGTACGCAGCCCAGACGAGCCAGGTGACGACGGTGGCCGCGACGAGGGCGTCAACACGCTCGCCGTCTGCGAACAGGCGGACGAGACCGACGGCGAGACCGAGGGTGAGCGCCGGGAGCGAGAACATCACTGCACGCGAAGCGAGACGGTCGAGCGTTGCGAGCGAAGGCGCCTGCCGACGCAGGATCGTCACTTCGCGCCGCTTCAGCCGCCGCTCCTGCCAGAGGTAGAAAGCCGACAGCGCCGCCGCGAGCGTGAAGCCGGCGAATGCCGCAAGCACAAGGCCGACGTGGAGCACGAGGAAGAGATTCGAGTAGTGGCTGCGTGCGCCGACGCCCGTGCCGCCGCCCGCGCGGGAGACGATCAGCAGCGCAGCCGCGAGGGGCATCACCGCGAGGCCGACGAGGCGGTACGGCCTGCGCACTCCGAGATAGACGGTGACGACGAGCCACACGAAGAGGTTGAGCGACCCGGCCCAGGTTCCCCAGGGAAAGCCGTCCTCACGGGTGGCCTGCACGGCGAGCAGCGCCGTCTGCGCGAGCCAGCCGAGCCGCACGCCCCAGATCGCTGCGCGGCCGGCGGCGCCCGCGCGGCGGACGTAGCCGAAATACCCGACGGCGGCCTCCCCGTAGCAGAGGAGCGCCGGCCAGAAGAGAAGCTCAGCCATCGGTGGCCGGGTCCTTCGGCTTCGACTCGAGCGCTTCGACCTCCCGCTCCAGGCGCTGCAGCTTCAGCGCGATGATCACGACGTAGACGAGCACGAGTGCGAAGACGACGCAGTACGCAGCGGTGACGTAGCGCTCCGCGGTGGTCATGCGGCAGTCGCCCGCAGCTCGCGTAGCCGGAGGTCGAGCCACTTGCCGGAGAGCTCGAGCCGATAGAGCGTGTAGGCGAGCACGAGGATCGCGAGCTGCGAGACGATGTACGTCGCGAGGATCCAGCCGCCGAACTGCGGACCGTCGCGAGTGAACACGATCGGATGGATGAAGTGCTGCGCGAGCCGGATCGCGAGAAAGCTGATCGGGATCAGGATCACCCCGAAGAGCGCGTACACGGCGGAGAGGTTCGCGCGTTGCGGTCCCGGCTCCACGGAGAACCGGAGCATGAAGTACGCCGCATAGAAGAGGAACAGCACGAGGAAGAGCACGAGCTGATTCTCGCTCCAGAGCCACCAGTGCCCCCACGAGATCTTGGCCCAGATCGAGCCGGTCAAGAGCACGAGCGAGCCGAAGATGACGCCCTGGTGGATGGCGACGTAGCTCTCGAGGTCGGCGTTCGGGTCGCGCTTCCAGAGGTGGACGAGCGCCTTCCAGGCGCCGAGACCAAAGCAGAGGTACGCGGTGAACGCGATCGAGACGTGGAAGTAGAAGATGCGCTGCGAGAAGCCCTGGTCGGCGTCGGTCGGCGCGACGAAGAAGATGAGGGCAAGAGCGAGCGTCACGAGCACGAGCGAGGACGCCGCTAGCCCCGGCAGCGATATCCGGTACGTGCGACCCACAGCTGCAAGTGTCGCAGGTCCCTGCCGGACGACCGCGGGAGAGCCCCTATTCCGTGACGACGTACTCGAACGCCGCCCAGCACAAGAGCGCGAAGACGGCGTCATAGAGACCGAGGAAGCCGAGATAGCGGCCCGGGTCGCCGACGACGCTCGCGCCGACGCCGCCGATCACGATCGGAATGGCGAGAGGCAGGAAGAGGAGCGGCAGCAGGAGATCGCGCGCCCGGGTGACGACGGCCATGGCGCCGACGAACGTGCCGACGGTGCAGATGCCGAGATCGGCGAGAGCCACGCCTGCCACGGTCGAGCCGCGCAGCCCGTGGAAGAAGAGCGCGAACACCGGCAACGCGACAGCCTCGGCGGCGACGAGGAACGCGAGCGTGGCGAGCGACTTCGCAAGCCAGATCGCGCTGCGGTCGCACGGTGCGAGCACGAGCCCGTCGAGCACGTGCTGCTCACGCTCGGGAACGAACGCGCGGCCGAGGCCGAGCAGGGCGGTGAAGACGATCGCAACCCAGAGCAGACCGCTCGCCGCGAGCCTCGACGATCCCGCGGGAAGCGCGAAGTGAAACACGACGAACGTCGCGACGACGAAGATCAGCATGGCCGGGAGCGTGTCGCGCGCGCGCAACTCGAGCAGGAGATCCTTGCGCGTGAGTGCGCGCACGTCGGCCAGATAGTTCATGCGGCGAGGGCGACGCGTACGGTCGCCAGCGAGTCGATGCGTGCCGGGTCGTGCGTCGAGACGAGGATCGTCCGCTCGCCGTGCAACTCGGCGAACTGTGCGTCGAGCAGCTCGGCGCCCTGCGTGTCGAGCGCGGCGTACGGCTCGTCGAGGATCAGCAAGGCCGGATCGTGTAGCAGCGTGCGGCAGAGCGCGAGCCGCTGCGTCATGCCGCGCGAGTACGACGACACGCGATCGGCGCGCGCCTCCCAGAGCCCGAACCGCTCGAGCAGCATGCCGATTCGCTCGCGCCGCTCGGGCACACGGTAGAGCCGCCCATAGAGGTCGAGGTTCTCGAGCGCAGAAAGCTCGCGGTACACGAGCGGGTCGTGCGCGAGGTAGCCGACCTGCGCGCGCTGCACGTCGACGACGAGCTCGCCCTCACTCGGCAGCGCGAGCCCCGCGCAGACGCGCAGCAGTGTCGTCTTGCCAGATCCGTTCGCGCCGGTGACTACGGCGAAGCCGCCGTCGGGCAGCTCGAGATCGACGCCGCGTAGAGCGCGCTTCTCGCC
>Ga0209638_1002709_pt1 | contig 10784 bp, 10 predicted proteins | sample BarGraNGADG00211_FD_184490 | JGI IMG/M metagenome (GOLD analysis project Ga0209638, IMG submission 184490) | Arctic peat soil microbial communities from Barrow, Alaska - Barrow Graham LP Ref core NGADG0002-211 (SPAdes) (version 2) | ecosystem: Environmental > Terrestrial > Soil > Wetlands > Peat... | reverse complement strand
ACGTTCCAATCGTCGCCCATTCCGGTAGCATAGAGGTTGCCATGGTGAATATCGAACCGATCCGCGTCGAAATCGAACGTGAGGATGACGACCGTATCCTGGCTTCGGTTCCGGATCTTCCGGGCGTTATGGCTTATGGCGCCAGCGAAGACGATGCGGTCCGAAAGGTGAAATCAATCGCGCTGCAGGTATTGGCTGAAATGATCGAGAGCGGCGAGGACATCCCCGAACCGCTTAGGCTGCTTTTCGCCGCATGAGCGTTTGGCGCGCAACGAAGGCCAAGAGGGTGTACGCCGCGTTGCTGCGTCTAGGATGGAGACTCAAGAAGCAGGTTGGATCTCACCGAAAGTTGCAACGTCCCGGCTGGTCGAATTCGCCTCTTGCTTCCACGACAGCGAAGAAGTCGGCCCAGCGGCGCTGGCCAGGATCGGCAAAGACACGGGTCTCCGTCCAGAGGATCTCTGACGCAACCTTGTAGTAGGACGGAAGCGATCCTGCAAACAGCGTAACCGGGCGGATGCCGACATCCCAGTACCTATTTCCGTGACGTGCGTTTACCAGGAGCGATCCTCGCGGGCCGCTGGCGGCAGGCTGAACCCCTCGATGCGCGACCTATGGTCTTTTCCACAAATCCCGTTTCACAACCCCGAGTCGCCCGAGGTCCTCCAGGTCTGCTGCCATGTGCCAGAATCGAAAGACAGTACACGGTGCTTGGCGCTGAGAGAATCAAAATGAATCGAATGCGGACAACGGTGCGACTGATGGTTCCGGTCGGTGTACGACGCATTTTCGAGAGCGTGTTTCGAAAACTTGTCCCCATTTCTGCTCAGTAATTGCGAGGAGCGTAACTAGTCCGACGGGTATGCGTCCATACAAGCACAACCCCGAAAAAGGAGATCGAAAGATGAGTCGTGCGATTGCGGGAACGGTTCTGGCGGCGTGGCTTTGCCCGCTGGTGCACGCCCAGTCCGCCGCGAATGCGAAACCCGCGGAAGCGAAGCTCGAATTCGAAGTGGCCTCGGTAAAACCCTCGGCGCTGCCCGGCGGCAACGGCGTGATCCGGCTCGGTCCGCAAGGCGGTCCCGGCAGCGGCGACCTCGGCCGCCTCTCCTACACCTTCAGCACGATCCGCGATCTGATGGTGGACGCTTATAGCGTAAAGCGTTCCCAAGTCTCGGGGGGCTCGAACTGGCTGGATTCCGAACGATTTGACATCGTGGCCAAGGTCCCCGCGGGCGCCACGAAGGAACAAGTCAAGGTCATGCTGCAAAACCTCCTGGCGGAGCGTTTCAAGCTCACGCTGCACCGCGAAACCAAAGAGCTGCCGATATATGCGCTGGTGGTGGGCGCCAAAGGTCCCAAGCTGAAAGGCTCCACCGTCACCGATACGCCGCCCCCGTCAGATTCGCAACCCAAGGAGGGTGGACGCGGCGAAGCCGGGGCCGCTGCACCTCCGCCTCTCCGCGGACTGAAACTCGGGTCCGATGGCTGTCCCGAGACGCCGTTCATGGCTGCCGGCCGCGCCGGCAATTTCATGATGATGACGCCCAACGGCGAGTGCATGATCTCCAAGGGCCAGACCATGGATGGCCTGGCTGCGCAGCTTTCCAACGGGCTCGACCGCCCCGTAATCGACCAGACCGGCTTGAAGGGCAAGTACGATTTGAGGCTGCGCTACGACCCATCGAGCATGTCGGGAGGACGCGACGGCCCGAAGGACCCTCTGGACCCTGCGCCGGCCGGCGGCGATCCAGCAACCCGCATCACCTCTGGCGCGGAGCCGCCCCCTGGCATTTTCAGCGCCCTTCAAGAACAACTCGGCCTCAAGCTGGAAGCCAAGAAGGGACCGGTTGACCTGCTGGTGATCGATCACGTCGAGAAGACGCCGACGAAGAATTGATGCTGTCCCGGGGTAGCGCCGGCAGTCTTGCTGCCGGTGCGGCTCGCCGGCGGCAAGGGGACGCGATCATCCCCCAGGCAAGCCCAAGTTGACGTAAAACACCTGATCCGCTTACGTGGCCGGGCTCCGAGCGGATCTTCGACGCCCCGGAACTATCTATGCGGTCTTGGGGGTTATGGGTAACTTGCCCCGAACGGCACTCTGGGACGTTCCTCCTGTGAAGTCCCGGTCACGGCAAGATTAGGACCGGCAAACGCGATTGCGCACACCCGCGCCTTGGCGGGATGGCTATAAAGGGATGTTGCCGTGCTTCTTCCGCGGCATGGTGTCCACTTTGTTTTCCAGCATACGCAACGCGCGAATCACGCGCGGACGGGTTTCGTGCGGCTCGATCACGTCGTCCACGTAGCCGCGCTTCGCCGCCGCGAATGGGTTGGCGAAGCGGTCGCGGAATTCTTCCACCTTCTGACTCCGCACGGCGTCGCCGCCGGCCGCCAACTCGCGCCGGTAGACGATGTTCACCGCTCCCTCCGGTCCCACCACCGCGATCTCGGCGGTGGGCCAGGCGAGGTTCACATCCGTACGCAGGTGCTTGGAACCCATCACGCAATATGCGCCGCCGTAAGCCTTGCGCGTGATCACCGTCACCTTGGGCACGGTGGCCTCGGCATAAGCGTAAAGCAGCTTGGCGCCCTGCCGGATGATGCCGCCGAACTCCTGCTCCGTCCCGGGCAGGAAGCCGGGCACGTTCTCGAAGGTCACCAGTGGGATGTTGAAGATAACCGGCCAGCGACATGGCGCCTTCCTGAATGCGCGCGCCCCCGGAATCGTTCAGGCCGATCACCGGCGCGGCGGTCTTCGGCGCCCTTCGCTAAGATCGAGGGATGATGTCCCGCCTGTATTTGGAGACGACCATTCCGAGCTATCTGACCTCGCGGCCGAGTCGGAACCTGATCATTGCTGGCCACCAGCAGGTCACAAAGGAATGGCGGGAAAAGCGAGGGGACGCTTTCCAGCTTTACATCTCACAACTTGTCGTTGACGAAGCAAGTGCAGGAGACCCTGTCGCAGCACGAGAACGGCTGAAGGTGCTCCGGGGTCTTCCCCTCCTGGACATCACACCTGAGGTCACGGAACTGGCGTCCGGCATTTTGGCCTCCGGGAAAATCCCTCGCAAGGCGGCTACGGACGCGGCGCACATCGCCATCGCAGCCGTGCACGGAATGGATTTCCTGGTAACCTGGAATTGCGTGCACATTGCGAATGCGGCGAATGCCAAGGCCCTGGCCCTCATCTGCCGGAAGCATGCATTTGAATGTCCGGTCATCTGTACACCGGAAGAACTCATGGGAGAATAGCTAATGGCGAGGGACCCCATCGTCGATGAAGTCCGGCGCGTTCGCGAGGACGAAGCCGCCAAGTACGGTTTCGATATCAAGGCAATTCTTGTGGCCTCGAAGAAGCGACAACGCCGCTCCAAGCACAAGATCGTATCGTTTGTGCCACGAAAGAAGCTGAGCGCCTGATTCTGGCTAGGCCGGAGCGCCTCGGACGAGTAACCGTGTCACCAAGCAGACTGGCGTAACGGCAGCCGCGATGGAAACGTCCCGTGCGTCCCCGCGTTCTCCGCTACGTGGCCGAAGAAGATCGCTCAGTTCAGGCTGACGCATTTTTCCCTTTCCACAAATCCCGTCTTGCGTCCACAACACAAATGTAGGGCCCTAATCCCGACCAAAATCAAAAAGAAAGCACTCAGACGAATCAACTGCGGCGAGCCGGCCTGCGACTGGGGGTGTTCGATTGCGGCGGTGCCGGACGGCCTCAGTCTCCGCCGCTACAAACCGCAACATTGGCTCACGTATTTGATGGCTCGCCCCCCAAGACTAGAGATTTTGACCTCGATCCCACCGTCGCGTGGAGCCGATCGAATACGGCCCAATAACCGGGGCCATTGTTCTCACGGCTTTGTAGATCCCTGATGAAGTCGCGGAGGATCGTGTAACAACGACCGATGCTAGGCCCCCAGTTTTCGATCAGGGGCTCAGGTGGCACGAGACCAGTCTCAAGAATAATGCCAGCAGTGCCATAGCTCGAACAAACTTTCGCAGCAGCGCGTTTCTCCTCATCGGTCCACTCTTTGAAGCCACGACCAGCAAGCTTCGTTATCACGATGCGACGAGCCTCACGCACGTCCTCACCTTGAAGGAAGTTGGACAACGCCAGTAGGCTTTCCCCCACCGCAGCGTTCCGGGCGGTTTCCACCTGACGCTGCATGGCGTTCAGCTGTTTTGCATATACAATGAGCACTACAATCAGAACGACGCTTTGAACAGCGCCGATGCAAATGCTCAACTGCTCGTAAGGTGACATTTTGATCCTCGAGCCAGGTATTCAGATCCACAACTATACTCCCAATCGGCCGGCGGGTAGGGAGCACCAAGCGAGCAGGCCACGAACGCTGTGCAGGCGGGCCGTCAACTCCAGGGCAACAACTCATCGAGTGGCGGACAATTCGGCCAGCATGGTTACGAGGTCTTGAAGTGGGATTATGGGTAACTTGCCCCGAACGGCACTCTGGGACGTTCCTCCTGTGAAGTCCCCGTCACGGCAGGATTAGGACCGACAAACGCGATTGCGCACGCCCACGCCTTGGTGGGGTGCTTACAGCGGAATATTCCCGTGCTTCTTCCGCGGCATGGTATCCACTTTGTTTTCCAGCATGCGCAGAGCCCTAATCACGCGCGGGCGGGTTTCGTGCGGCTCGATCACGTCGTCCACGTAGCCGCGCTCGGCGGCCGCGAACGGGTTGGCGAAGCGCTCGCGGAACTCCTCCACCTTCTGCCGCCGCACGGCGTCGCCGCCGGCCGCCAACTCGCGCCGGTAGACGATGTTCACCGCGCCCTCCGGACCCATCACGGCGATCTCGGCCGTGGGCCAGGCCAGGTTCACATCCGTGCGCAGGTGCTTGGAACCCATCACGCAGTATGCTCCACCGTAAGCCTTACGCACGATCACCGTCACCTTGGGCACGGTGGCTTCGGCGTAAGCGTAGAGCAGCTTGGCGCCTTGCCGGATGATGCCGCCGAACTCCTGCTCGGTCCCGGGCAGGAAGCCGGGCACGTCCTCGAAAGTCACCAGCGGGATGTTGAAGGCGTCGCAGAAACGCACGAAGCGCGCGCCCTTGACCGACGAATTCATGTCCAAGCAACCCGCCAGAAACGCCGGCTGGTTGGCCACCACTCCGATGGAACGCCCGCCCATGCGCGCGAAGCCCACCACGATGTTCCTGGCCCAGTGCTCGTGTACTTCGAAGAACTCGCCCTCGTCCACCACGCGGTGAATCGCGTCCTTGATGTCGTAGGGCTGGTTGGATTCCGGCGGCACGATGGAATCGAGCGCCGCGTCCATGCGGTCGTCCGGGTCGGCGCAAGCGCGGCGCGGCGTGTCCTCGCGGTTGTTTTGCGGCAGGTAACCGAGCAGTTCGCGGATCATCCGCAGGCATTCCGCGTCGCCGGCCGCGATGAAGTGGCCCACGCCGCTGACGGCGTTGTGCGTCATGGGGCCGCCCAGCTTCTCCTTGGTGACGTCTTCATGGGTCACGGTCTTGATCACGTCGGGACCGGTCACGAACATGTAGCTGGTCCCCTCGACCATGAATACGAAATCGGTGATGGCGGGCGAATAAACGGCCCCTCCGGCGCACGGCCCCATGATGGCGGAGATCTGGGGAACCACGCCGCTCGCCAGCGTGTTGCGGAGAAAGATATCGGCGTAACCGGCCAGCGACATCACGCCTTCCTGAATGCGCGCGCCCCCGGAATCGTTCAGACCGATCACGGGCGCCCCGGTCTTCAGCGCCAGGTCCATGATCTTGCAGATCTTCTGCGCGTTGGCCTCGGAAAGCGAGCCTCCGAACACGGTGAAATCCTGTGCGAAAACGTAGACCAGGCGGCCGTCGATGCGGCCGTAACCGGTGACGAAGCCGTCGCCCGGAACCACCTGGTCCTCCATGCCGAAATCGCGGCAACGGTGGGTGACGAGCTTATCGACTTCCTCGAACGAGTTCTCGTCGAGCAGCAGCTCGATGCGCTCGCGCGCGGAGAGCTTGCCCTCCCGATGCTGGCGGGCCTGGCGCTCCGGCCCCCCGCCCTGTTCGGCGGCCGCGTGGCGGCGGCGCAATTCTTCGAGGCGGTTCACACCCTCTCCCTCACATTGAACTCCAGCTTCCACCGCCGCCCGTCGCGGGATACGCACCAGAGTTGCAGCACGCCGGTCTCCGTGACCACGCTCTCGAAGGAAACCGGCGTCACCTCGGAGGCGTTCTCGGCCGCCTGGAAACTCACTTCCATGGGGGACAACTCCTGCAGTTGGTCGCCGAAGTCCTCGATCAGGTCGCCCGGCTGGTCGTCCTTGCGCACGGTGGACGTAAAGAAGCGGAACTCCGCCGGAGCGCCCACCACCAGACCGAATTCCCGTCCGGGGATATGCACGTCCGTGCCTTCTTCCATGCCAAACGGGACTACGGTGAGCGCCTTGAGCGGAGCGGCGAAGCCCGGAACCGACGGCATCGAGCTTTCAATGCCCACGTAGTAGGTGCGCGGCACGCCGCCGCGGATACGCACCCCGCGGCCGCGGCGCGCCAGGCCGTAATACGCCGCGCCGCGCGAAACCGCATGCATCAGGTCCTCGCCGGCCAGCGGCTTCACCGGATCCATCCCCTCTTCCGCCAGCCAGGAATCCAGCGCGCCGGCGATGCGCTCGCGAACCAGCGCGGCGTTCAGCACGCCTCCGTTGAACAGCACGTGCGTGGGACAAGCGAGGCCGCTCGGTCCGCGCCGCACCGCGCCCTGCTCGGAAGTGGCGGCCTGCTGGCGCAGGAAACGCGCCATCTGCCTGGTAATCGCGGGGTCGGCGGCGTACGGCAGTCCGATTTCCTGCAAGCCGGCGCGCCGCTGCCGCGCGGGCATCTCCGTGCTCGGCACGGCCGGCAGGAAGCCCTCCCCCAGCACGCGGTCGATATCCTCGCGCAAGAGCGTAGCCTTGATCGTGCCGCCCACCAGGCCCGTCCCCTTGCCCAAAATGGTCACCGCCTGTTCTTTGGCCTTGGAACCCGGTTCGAGCAGCTTCTCCTTGGCCGCCCGGCAGTTGTTCCAGAGCGCCTGCATCTGGCGGCTGTCGATGCGCGTTCCCTTTTGCGCCAGCCGTTCGGAGACCACGCTCGCCAGCGCCAGGTCGATGTTGTCGCCGCCCAGCAGGATGTGCTCGCCCACCGCTACGCGGCTGAGCTCCAGTTCGCCGCCGCTCTCGGTGACCGCGATCAGCGTGAAGTCGGTGGTCCCGCCGCCGATATCCACCACCAGAATCAGGTCGCCCACGCTGACGCGCTCGCGCCAGTCCGCATGGCGCTCCACCCAGGCGTAAAACGCGGCTTGCGGCTCTTCGAGCAGGGTAATGTTCTCGAAGCCGGCCTTCTTGGCGGCTTCCAGCGTCAGTTCGCGCGCCACGGCGTCGAACGATGCAGGCACGGTCACCAGCGCTTGTTGCCCGGCGAACGGCGCGTCCGGCATCTTGGCATCCCACGCATGCCGCAGGTGCTCCAGGTAGCGTCGGCTGGCTTCCACCGGCGAGATCTTCTCCACGCCTTCGGGAGCGCGGAACGGCAGCAGCGCGGCCGTGCGGTCCACACCGGAGTGCGAAAGCCACGACTTGGCCGAGGACACCAGCCGCCCGGCATTCTCCGCCCCGCGCTTCTGCGCCAGCCGGCCCACTACGAACCCGCTGGCCTCGTCCCAGGGCAACGCGAGGGCGCCCGCCGGGAAATCGGCGGGCCCAGGCAGGTACAAGAACGACGGCAGCAGGTCTTCGTCGCGCACTTCGCCGGGATTCACCAACTGCGGAATGCCCATCGATTGCACGCCCGCGGGCGCGAACGGATCGGCGTCCGCCTTGACCTCCGCGTAGGCCAGCGCGGAGTTCGTGGTGCCTAAATCGATGCCGATGACGAATTTGGGTTGCAAAGGCTTCTACTCGATTTCGATCTCGGCCGGTGCGATGATGGCCGCGTCCTGCTTGGCGGAGAGCGCCGGGAGGTCCACCTTGGCCGCGCGCCACCCCTTGTGGCGGAGAATCCCGCCCGAGGGCGGCCTGGCCGGCACGTTGCCGATGAACTTCACCAGGTTCGGATCGTCCGAAGGCGTCTTGGCGAAGGTGCCTTCCACCCCGTCGATCACCGGCTGCAGCGTGACATAGCGCCCCATGGAGTCGCGGCACTGGTCGTGCAGTTCCCGAACCGCCGCGCCCACCTGGTCGTCGGAGTAGGCGGCGATATCCTCCATGAGAAAATCGACCAGCCGCGAGTCGCGCTGGAGAATACCCAGGATCTGCAACGCGCCGTCGGAAGCGCGCACCACGGACGCCGCGGGCGTAGCCTTCGCCGGCGCAGCCACCGGCCCGCGCTTGACCAGCCTGAGATCGGCGAGCGCGCCATGGGAAAGCTCCCCGCCAAACAAGATATTGAAAAAACAGCGTAGTGCGAGAACAATGCGGCTCAAGTGCGTGTCTCCAGACCCTTTCAGGATACCCAATTACCGGCCTGGACCTGCGACAGTCTCCCGTGGGGCGGGCCTCCCGGCCTGCCTTCTTTCATTCCCGCACGGAGTCCCGACAAACCCTATCTCGGAAACAGCCCCCGCAATTCTTCCATGCCCGCCCGCCGCCCGTAGTCGCACAACTGGAAGGCTTCGGCGTGTTCGGTCTTCCGGCCCCACCCGGCGCCGTAGCGTTGCTCCAGCGCGTCCCTGACGGCTGGCGAAATCCTGCCCGCCCGTGTCTGGGAGAGCCACCGCTTGCGGGCCGCCGCATCGCTGGGGACCTGGTCCGCGTTCCCCTCCACCCACGGTAGCCAGTCGTACATCTGCGAGGCATGTGCGTCCAGACCATCGACTTTTGTGTCCCAGACGTCGTCGATGTCGACGGCCACATCCGGGCGGAAAGGCGCCGGATCCTGGAATTCGTCTTCGAAGTAAAGAAAGATCGGGTTCTTGCGCAGCGGCGCAACGTCCGGAACGATGTTCGGCACGACCACCAAAAAAGCGGCGTCCTGCACCAGGACGGCGGTGTAGCGATGGTCGGGGTGGTAGTCGTTGGGCCGCGGCCCCAGGACCATATCGGCGTTCCACTGGCGAATGGCGCGAACGGTCTGCCAGCGCAATTCGAGCGTGGGCAGCAACTCGCCGTCGTGGTTGTTCATGACCTGGTACTCGGCGATCCCCAGCCGTCTCCCCGCTGCCTGGGCCTCCGCGTACCGGATTCGAGCCAACTGGCCGCCGCCCATCTCCTGATGGCCGGCGTCTCCGTTGGTCACGGAAACGAATTTCACGGCGGCGCCGGCCCGGGCGAACTTGGCCGCGGCGCCGCCGAACCGGTATTCGCAATCGTCCGGGTGGGCCCCGAAGGCGATCACGCGAAGTCCGGTCATTACTTCAACAGGCCGAGCAACACGAGGTTCGCCACTACGATCAGCACGGAGAAGAGCGGCAGAATCAACAGCGCCTGCTTCAGCCGTTTCGGATCTCCGCCGGCGATGGCCCCGATGATGCCCGAACTGACCGCCAGACCGGTCCAGCCGAAGGTCTGGCACAGCCCCATGGCGGTCGCTTCCACTCCGGGAAACGCTTTGCTCGCCATGGCCAGCACGGTGGGGAACATCGGCGCCATGGCCAAACCGGCGCAGAAGACGGCGCCGCCCGCCAGCATGGGACTCTTAGCCCGAAGCGCCACCAGCAGCGTGACGATCATCGCCGCGGACGCCCCCAAGGTCACCACCTGAGGCGTGACGGAAGTCAGCACCGGCGCCACCGCCACGCGGCCGAGCGTGATGCCGAGCGCGAAGCCCAGACCGATTATGTTGAACGCCGTACTTTCGCCGGTTCCCTGGGCAATCAGGTGCCGCGCCATCCAGTTCCAAACCCCGACTTCGGCCGAAACGTAGAGGAACAGCATCACGCCCAATACCCAGAACACCGGAGCGCCGACCACGCTGCCGATCTTGGACAGCTCAAACCCGATCTTGGCCGGTGGCATCGCAGTGATGCCGTGGAAGGCAAAAGTGGCGGCGGCCAAGAGGCCGGCGAAGAAGCACAGCTTCGTGGCATTTTTCTTGAAAAGGTTAGCCGCGATGAAAGGCGTGGCCATCCCGCCCAATCCGAAGAACAGATTCACCAGGTTGAAGGTCCGGGCGGTATTTCCGCCCATGCTGCCGGCCAGCGCGAAGGCGCCGGTCACGATGCATCCGCCGCCCAGTCCGAGCAGCAGCAGATAGCCCATAATCGAGCCGTAGCCGGTCGCTCTCGGCAGCAGCAGCAAAGCCAATGCCGCCAGGCCCAGGCCCAGCATCAGGCCGGCTTTAGTCCCCTGAGAATCGATCAGGGGACCGGCGAAGATCGACGCCGCGATCAGCCCGACAGCCTGCGTCAAAGCGATGTTCCCATTCTGTTTCGGGGAAAGGTTGAAGCGTTGCGAGAAGTCCGGCAGGATCGTGCCGAGCATGGCGGCGATCATGCCGTAGACGAAAATGGCCAAAATCGCGGCCACGATAAGCATGGATATCCTCCAATCGATAGCGGACCTAAAAGCTTAGCAGAGAGCGCCGCGCCATTCACCGCCTCTGCCAAAAATCTTCGCTGGTCCCCAACCCCTCGGCGCCGCGCTTCAGTGGCGCGGCGCGGAGGTGGGGCAGACGATCGTTCTTGATCTACGCTTCATACTGCACCTCATAACGAAGACTGTTCCTAGTTCCGCGACCGCGTGATTTCTTCCCTCACCACGAGCGGCACGCGGCGGGAGGGCGAGGCGTGCCTCGCCCCTACAAGGCCGATGTGTAGGG
>Ga0209638_1002708_pt1 | contig 10793 bp, 10 predicted proteins | sample BarGraNGADG00211_FD_184490 | JGI IMG/M metagenome (GOLD analysis project Ga0209638, IMG submission 184490) | Arctic peat soil microbial communities from Barrow, Alaska - Barrow Graham LP Ref core NGADG0002-211 (SPAdes) (version 2) | ecosystem: Environmental > Terrestrial > Soil > Wetlands > Peat... | reverse complement strand
GTCCTCGTCCTGCGCGAGGCGCTCGGCGTTCCGAAAGTAGAGGGACTCGATCGAGCCCGAGGTATTGAAGTTGCGGTAGATCGAGGCAACGCGAAGCCGCCGCGACGGCGTCTCGGCAGCTAGGGGATCGGAGACAGGACGGAGCATTCGAGTTGTCCAACATCGTCTCTTGCGGGTGCCCGGTCGATCACCCCCAAACGGCCAGCTCCTCCTTGGGACAAAGGAAAGGCCGGTGCTCGCACCGTGCTCGATCTCGCCGGGGCCGCGGTCGGCATCTCGCCGAGCAGACGCTCGACGTGCTCGGACCGGTCGTTCAGGCCGTCGCCGCAGCTTCGTCGCACGTTCCGCAGTTCTAAGCTGGTCCCGTGCGTGATGCGCCGTCCTCGTCGTCAACGACGCGTACGAGGACAAGCCGCTTGCCCGAGAGCTGACGGCCGCTCTCGTCGGGCGCGGACAACGCGTGTGGCTCGACGAGGTTGGCGAGAGCCTGTAGACCCTGCGGATCCCGCGCGATCTGAGTTCGGCTCGTGCCTGATCAACATCGCGCTCTACGTCCGCCAGGGCAATGCGCTCGAAGCTCCGCAGCCGCGCGTCTTTGCCTTGCCCGAGCACCCCTAGGTATCGGTCGTCGTCGATGCGCGCTACACCACTGATCGGCGGAACGTAGACGTGCGGATTCTCGGCGAGCGCGAAAATCCTTGGAGGAGTCTCCACGCAGGGATCGTGACTGCGTACGTGGTCGATAGCAACGCCGGGTGTGCGCCAGTTGTGTGCCAGTCGCCGCCGCCCTCGAGCGGTTTCAGGCGGTGTCGAGCGGAAGATCGGCGTATGTCGCGCGCGTGATGAACGCCTGCAAACGTCGCACATTTCGCATGGACACTGCGATGCCCCCGACAAGAATCGAACTTGTGCACGCGGTTTAGGAAACCGCTGCTCTATCCACTGAGCTACGGGGGCTTTTTGGCTCAACCATGCTCGTTTGCGCGATTGAGTGTCCGTCCACTGTAACCCCCACCGCGGCGACCGACTCTCGGTCTAGTGGTTCGTGGCGAGCAAGAGCGCCTGTTCGGAGTCATGCCGGGCGCATGGCTCCAACCGTGCTGCCATCTGCGGCGGCCGGAGCAGAATCTCAGCGTGCGAGAGCGGCTTCGACCAATGATCGGCCGTCGAGCTCGGGCGGGATCGGAACGTCGAGCAGCGACAGGATTGTCGGCGCGATGTCGAGCGAGCTGGCGCTACCTGTTTCCGCCCCTGGTCGGAACCCGTTCCCGGCAAGCCAGAGCCGGGCCTCTCCAGTGTGATCCCCGCTCCGGTTGACGACACGGAACGGGACCTTCACCAAACCGACGCGCTCCGACACGCACGCATCGAGCACTCCCAGGTCTTGTCGAAAGGCCACCATCAAGTCGGGGAGGTCCGGGTGGCGGTCGGGACCGAATGCCTCCTCGGCCGTCACGACGTGTCTTACGACCCGCTCTCCGCCCGCAGGATCCTGCAGCTCGAGCAGCGCGCGCCGGATGTCCGAGAGCTCGGCCTCCGTCTCGGCTCCAGGTTCGAGCGAGCCGCACGGCTCGCGGCCCTTGAGGTTCAGCCTGATGTAGCCGTTGATGTCGCCGGGGAGAGCGACAGCTCTCGTCGCGGAGGACGCGAGCGGAACCGGCAGTGATCCCGCGGCCTTCTGCAGCCGGTGTCGTAGTGGCGCGGGCACGAGCTTCCGGACCGTGCCGCGGACCCCGATCGGAAGCCGCGAGCGAATCTTGGCAGCCGATCCCGAGCCCGACCCGGCACCTAGCCTGACGAGCACCTCCGGCAGAAGCTGCGGGCCACCGACGAGCGGGCCCATTCCGTGGCTTGCGAAGACGACGGAGATTGTGTCCGGGCCCGCCGCTGCACGGAGGGCTGCGATGCCCTCGTCGACCTTCGAGAAGACCTCGAAGATCGCGTCTCGTAGGGAGTCCGGAACCTGTTGCTTCGTCTCCATAAAGCTCCACAGATTGTGGCCGGAGCACTGGAACTGTCCGAACGCACAGGCGAAGAGATCCCAGGCCTCCTGTCCGAGAAGATCGAGTAGCAGGCGAGTCTGGTGCTCAACCGCGTGCAGCAGGTCGGCGGCGAGACGCGCACGCTCCGTGAGCGATGCGCCGTAGTCGTCGTCGCACAAGTGCACGGGATAGTCGCCGTGCCTCTCTCGGATCTCGTCGACGAGTGTTCCCGGATAGCTCGCCGTCCCGAACCAGCGGTCATGCGTCGCCCATTCGGTGATGAAGATGCCGTTCAGATTGGCGGGGGCGACCGTCCATGGCAGATCGATCGCGGCGACGCGCTTCCCGGCGTCGCTCGCGATTGTCCAGAAGCCGCTCGGGTCGATCTCCTCCGGGAGCAGTTGTCGTGGCGCAGCTTCCCCGGTGTGGAGCTGGCGCGGAGGAAAGAATGCTGCGCCGTTGCACGGCCGGCGACCGCTCGTCAGCTCTGGCCACACCGCCGTCGGAAGGGTGTCCCATGAGTTGCCGAGCCGGTACGCGGATCCCTGCCCTTGGAGAGCTGCCATCGCCGGGAGCTTCCCCTCCGCGATCCAGCGCTCGAGCAGCGTCGACTCGGCTGCGTCGAGACCGATGACGAGAACCTTTGCCGACATGGCCTATCTCTTCCGATCGGACATCGCTTCACTCCCACGAGGATCTGCAGAGAGGATGAGTCTGACTTGCCCGGAGGCTCAGTGCTACTGACCTCTTGGTGGGCGAGCACCATACGAACGCTCGCCTGCGACTCAGCCGAGACGTCTGCTGTTGCTGCGCGGCACGGTGCGGCGGACGATGGTTCCTCACATGTCATAGAGGTACTCGGATTGGTGCAGTCGCCCCTCAATCGAGGGATATGAGGAAGACGTGCTTCCTGCCACGCTCTTGCAGTTCGTCCTTGAGTCTCTCGGCTCGGACGAACGGCTAAAGCGGCCGATTGAATCCGTGCGGCGCGGATGGTCGACCGCTGCGCTCACAGCCAGACGCCGCTTCGTCCCAGGTTGGAGTCTGACTCAGGTGCCAATAGTCTCAGAATGTGATTCGGCGACTCCGTGCCTGGTTCACCCTCTCGCGGCAGCGGCCGGAGTCACTCGACGACGGAGTGCTGCAAGACGGAGTGGTGCAACCTGATCAAGGTCCACGGGCTAGTCCGGCCGACATCGTGCTGCGCTATTTAGCGAACGTCCCCGATCGGCAAGAGCAACCCTCTGCGATGAGGGAGCCTCTGCGTTCGAGCGGCGTGCCGCACGGCGTCGATGTGGAGCCTCGGCGATGGGACCTGCGCGACCTAGAGCGACTGACGCGCGAGAACGCGGGTAACGACCTAGACCAAGACGAGAACCGGCAGTTCCTGCTTGTGTACTTACGCGAGTTCGCTGACTCTGATGGTGTACTACCGATCGATTTCGATGGTCTTGTACGCGACACGTTCGGTGGGCTGATCGGGGATCGCTGACTGGCTCGGCGGGTTGTATCGGATGTCCTGGCCGAACCGCGTTGTGCTTCGCTGCCGATCGCATTGGTCGACGAGTTCTGCAAGCACGGTGTCGTAGCTTCGTGCGAGCTCCGCATCGAGGATCCCGAAATCGAAGGCATCGCCTACCTGCTCGATTGCTTGATGCAAGCGTTGGATCAGCGCTGCCACGTGCGCAAGGGAGTTGGATTCGTCGGCCAAGTCAGCGCAACCTCGCGCCGCTGAAGGAGATGCTCAGCCCGATCTCACGGACGGACCGCGTGTTGCATGGATTCGCGCTCACCTGGTGGAACGCTAGTCCGGTACACGCTGGGGGCCACCTACGCCCGTACCGGCCAGGCAACCACCTTTGTCTAGTCGGCAGCTCTCGTACGCGGGCTCGGCCGCGGTTGAAAAGGCGGTGGCACTTTTCGTGAGGTCGCGCTAACGCGGCCCCCTGGCGCGGTGACAAGCCGGGCCGCAGGCTGAGATAAGCGGCTTCCTGAGCTCGAGGCGGCCACCGCGACTCGGTGCCGCACACGGGACGCGATATCGTCCGACCGTGGCTGTCACACCCCAGTCGCGGCAATGGCACGAGCTCTTCGCCGCACGGACGCGGAATGACGCGGGTGACGGCATCGCAGTCATCCTCGGCTTCCTCGGGAACCCCGAGCTGATCTCGTTCGCCGGCGGGTTTCCCGATCCGGCGACGTTCCCGGCCGAGCGGGCGGCGGCGATCCTCGAGGAGCTTGCGAGCGCGGGCGATGCCTCCGCGTTCCAGTACGCGCCGACGCAGGGGCTCGCCGGGACGCGAGACGCGATCGCCACCCGGATCGAGTCGCTGCAGGGAGTGCGGCCCGCCGACGGCGAGGTGCTCGTCACGAGCGGCGGGATGGACGCGCTCGGGCTCGTCGCGAAGTCGTTCCTCGAGACGGGCGACACCGTCGTCGTCGAGGGGCCGACGTATCTCGGCGCGATCATGGCGTTCCGCGGCTTTCAGGCAGAAGCCGTCGCGGTCCCGCTCGACGACGACGGGCTCGATGTCGACGATCTCGCGGGCAGGCTCGCCGCCGGCCTGCGTCCCAAGTTCCTCTACACGATCCCCGACCACCAGAACCCGGCGGGAGTGACGCTCGCCACCGAGCGCCGTGTCGCGCTCGTCGAGTTGGCGCGACGCTACGGCTTCCTGATCGTCGAGGACGTTGCGTACCGCGAGCTCGGTTTCGACGGCTCGGCGCTCCCGAGCCTCTGGAGCATCGGCGCCGACGTCGTCCTCCAGGCCGGCACGACGTCGAAGACGTTCTTCCCGGGCGTGCGTCTCGGCTGGGCGGCGGGTCCGGCTGAGGTCGTGACGCAGCTCGTCTCAGCCAAGCAGACCACCGATCAGTGCGCGGCCGCACTCGGGCAGCGGCTCTTCGAGGAGTACGCACGCCGCGGCTGGATCGACGAGCAGCTCGAACGCTCGCGCGCGCTCTACGCCGGGCGTTGCGAGCGCCTACTCGCCGCGCTCGAGCGGTCGATGCCGCCTGACGTCGAGTGGACGCGGCCGAGCGGCGGCTTCTTCTCGTGGCTCACGCTGTCCGTCGACGCGCGCGAGCTCGCGCTCCGGGCGGCTGAGAACGGCATCGCGATCGTGCCCGGCGCACCGTTCTATCCGGATGGGCGAGGAACGACGAATGTCCGTCTCTCCTTCAGCAACGTCGGCGACGAGCTGATCGACGTCGGCATCGACCGCCTCGCCGCGCTCATCCACGCCTCATAGCCGATGGCCATGCTCGGGGAGATGCTCGGCCCCAAAGTGCTCGTCGTCGAGGACGACGCCGACCTGCGCGGCGTGCTTGCCCGTGGCCTGCGCGAGGACGGCTTCGGCGTGGAGACGGTCTCGACCGGCCAACAGGCGCTCGAGCGAGTCGAGCACGTCGCACCCGATGTTCTCGTGATCGACATCGGTCTGCCTGACACCGACGGACGCGATCTCTGCCAGGCGCTGCGGGCTCGGGGCATCCGGACCCCCGTGCTCTTCCTCACCGCGCGCGACGCGCTCGTCGACCGCCTCGCCGGGTTCGACGCCGGAGGCGACGACTACCTCGTCAAGCCGTTCGCGCTCGTCGAGCTCATCGCACGCCTGCACGCGCTCGCGCGTCGCGGCGGCACCGAAGGTGCAATCGAAGCGCTCGGTCTCCGGCTCGACCCGCTGACGCACTGCGTCGGCGCCGACGGCGTCGAGGTGCCGCTCACCCCGACCGAGTTCCGCATACTCGCGCGGCTGCTCTCGCGGCCGGGCGAGGCGGTGCGCCGGCGCGACCTCGTGCGTGCGGGCTGGCCACACGGCGCGATCGTTCGCGACAACACGCTCGACGCCTACGTCGCGCGGCTGCGCAAGAAGCTGCGCGCGTTCGACGGCGCACCCACGATCGGCACCATCCACGGAGTCGGCTACCGGCTCCAATGAGGCGGCTCGGGATACGCCGGCGCTTGCTGCTCGTGATCGTCTCCGCGGTCACAGCAGCCGTCGCCGCGCTGCTCGTCGCGTTCAACGTGGCGTTCGCCAACCGACTCGATGCGTACTCGCACGACCTCCTGCGCACGCGGGCGGCCCAGCAGCTTGCGCTCATTCGCGAAGATCACGGTCGGCTAATCTTTCTGGACGTCCCCGACGCGGCCGGCCCGGACGCCAACGTGTGGATCTTCTCGAACGGGAACGTGGTCGAGCAGCCGCGCTCCGGTGCGCGTGTGAACGCCGCCGCTCGACGGCTCGCCGGCGGCCCTCCGCGCTTCGCCGACCTCTCCAGCTCCGACACCCGTTTCTACGCGGTCCCCGTCGTCGTCTCCGGCCGCCGGCTCGGCACCGTCGTCGTGGCGAGCTCGCTGGAGCCCCAGGAGCACACGCGACGCGTCGCGCTCGTCGGATCGTTGATCTTCGGCGGCATGGTGCTTCTGCTCGTCGCGGTCGCCTCTCGCTGGCTGCTCGCGGCCGCACTTCGTCCGGTGCGTCGCATGACGCGACAGGCCGCAACGTGGAGCGAGCGTGATCTCGACCAGCGGTTCGCAGTCGGCAACCCGTACGACGAGCTGACCGAGCTCGCCGCGACGCTCGACGGGCTTCTCGACCGGCTCGCCGCAAGCCTGCGGCACGAACAGCGTTTCTCCGCCGAGCTCTCGCACGAGTTGCGCACTCCGATCGCACGCGTCCTCGCAGAGTCGGAGCTCGCCCTGCTTCGCGAACGCACGCCCGAGGACTACCGGTCTGCGCTCGCGATCGTGCACCGCAACGCGCAGCAGCTTGCGAAGATCGTCGACACGCTCGTCGCGGCCGCCCGGCACGAAGCCGGCAGCGTGCGCGGGACCGCCGATGCGTTCGCGGTCGCAGCGGAGGTCTCCGAGGCCTGTGCGAGCCTCGTTTCGGACGGCCGCATCGAGCTCGAAGTCGAAGAGCCGGACCGGCCTGTTCGCCTCGGCATCGACGCCGACCTCGCCGAGCGGATCCTGCAGCCGGTCCTCGAGAACGCGTGCCGCTACGGCTCGACGCGTGTGCGCGTCTCGATCGAGCGGCGAGACTCCACGGTTCGCTACCTCGTCGCGGACGACGGCCCGGGCGTCTCCGACGACGAGCGAGAGCGCATCTTCGAACCGGGCGTCCGTGGCCGGCTCGGCGAGGCGGGCGGGTCTGACGGAGCCGGGCTCGGCCTCTCGCTCGCCCGGCGGCTCGCGCGCAGCATGACCGGCGACGTCGAGTTGCTCACGGACGCGCATGGCGCCAGCTTCCTCGTCCGGCTGCCCGCGGCCTGACGCGCAGCGCAACCAGAGGTACATTGCGGTCGTGGGTGGCATCGACCTGCGGGAACTGCTGGACGGCCGAGGCGACGACCTCGACCGGTGGGCGCGCACGATCAATCCGCAGTTCGTGCGCGTCCTGCGGACGATCGACTTCGACCGCACCTGGGAGCGCGCCGAGGGCGCGTATCTCTGGGACGCCGAAGGCCACCGCTACCTCGACATGCTCGGCGGCTTCGGGATGCTCAACGTCGGCCGGAACAACCCGCGGGTGCGCGACGCGCTCGTGCAGGCGCTCGGGCTCGATCTCCCCGGAGCCGTGCAACTTGGCGCCACCGCGCTACCGGGGCTCCTGGCCGAGGCGCTGCTCGCACGCGTGCCCGGACGGCTCGAGCGCGTGCAGTTCACGAGCTCGGGGACGGAGGCGATCGAAGCTGCGCTGAAGCTCGGTCGAGCTGCGACGAAGCGCAGCCGTGTCATCTCCCTCGATCACGGCTTCCACGGCCTGACGCTCGGCTCGCTCTCCGCGAACGGCAACCCCGAGTTCACCGCACGCTTCGGCCCGCTGCTCCCGGGCTTCGAGCAGGTGCCGTTCGGCGATCTCGACGCGCTCGAGCAGCAGCTCCGTCGCGAGGACGTCGCGGTGTTCCTCGTCGAGCCGATCCAGGGCAAGGGCGTCAACCTGCCGCCCGAGGGATACCTCGAGGGCGCGCAGGAGCTCTGCCGTCGCTACGGCACGCTCTTCTGCGTCGACGAGGTCCAGACGGGCTTCGGGCGCACCGGCAAGCTCTTCGCATTCGAGCACTGGGGGCTCGAGCCCGATCTCGTGCCGGTCGCGAAGTCGCTGTCAGGCGGGTACGTGGCCGTCGGTGCGCTGCTCATGTCGCGCGCCGTGCACGAGGCCGTGTACGACTCGATGCAGAACGCCGTTGCGCACGGGTCGACGTTCGCGCCGAACGAGCTCGGCATGGTCGCGGGGCTCGCAACACTGCAGGAACTGGACGACGAGCAGCTCGTCGACCGCTCGGCGCGCCTCGGCGAGAAGCTGCTCGAGCTCACGCGTCCGTTCGTCGACGAGTTCGACGTCGTGCGCGAGGTGCGCGGCCTCGGCCTCATGTGGGCGATCGAGTTCGGCGAGCCGGAGTCCGGCAAGCTCTCGTGGAAGATGATCGAGAAGATGCAGCCCGGACTGTTCGCGCAACTGGTCGTCGGGCCGCTCTTCTCGCGGTACCGCATCCTGAGTCAGGTGGCCGGACACAAGATCGCGGTGCTCAAGGTGCTCCCACCGCTCGTCCTCACGGACGAGGACGTTGAATATTTCGCCGAGTCGCTGGCGTCGGCGATCAAGCGCGCGCAGCACACACCGAGCGCGCTCACGCGCTTTGCGCTGACCGCTGCCGGTATTCGCTAGAGGTCGCCGAGGTCGCCGAGCTCGGAGCGCGACGCGATGCAGGCGGTCGCCCAGCGGTCGGCCAGGTCGACGATCCGCTCGCAGGTCTCGTCCGAGAGATCGTCCGCGTTCTGGCGCTCGATCTCGATCACGACCAGGTGCAGCGATGCTTCGACGTCGTTCCCGAACTCGTGGCGCGCCCCCGCGATCACCGTGAATGTCGAGACTTCGGCGCGCAGCAGGTGTGCGAGGTCGTCGATCTCGGCCGCCGTCGCGCTGCGTCCGGCATACACGCCGAAGTTCACCCGCACCTCGAGCGCGGGGCCTTCGTGCGGCGGGACACGGAATGCGATTGCGGGATCCACGGTGATGTCCATCTCTCCTATTCCTTCCGGCGGACGCGGAATCTAACCCTCGCGGGGCTCCCAGCGGAACTTGAACACTGCGACGATCAGGCCGCCGACGCCCCACGCGGCGAGAACCGCCAGGGCGACGGGCTTCGTCCAGATCTCGTGCCCGCGGAGATAGATCGCGTTGATCAGGTCGATGAAGTACTTCAGCGGTAGGACGTCGCCGATCGCGCGCAGAAACGACGGGTAGTGCCGCGTGGGGCCGAACGAGCCGGTGAGGAACGCCATCGGGAGCAGGATGAAGTTCACGACCGCCGACGATCCCTCACTCGAGCGGATGAGTGACGCGGTCGCGACGCCGAGCGCGGCGAACGCGATTGCGCCGACGATCACCGCGAGGATCAGTGAGCCGATCGCGTGCGGGAACGGCGTGCCGTAGAGCACGCGGCCGAGGACGAAGAGCGCCGCGGTCTGGAGTGCGAACACGATCAACGTCGAGACGAGCATCGCCGCGACGTACGTCGAGGCCGGCAGCGGCGTCGCGCGGAGGCGTTTCAGGATCGCCTGCTCGCGCCGCACCACGAGCGTGATCGCGAGGCCGGCGAACGCGGTGTTCGCGCAGCCGTATCCGATCAGCCCGCTCAGCAGCGCCTGCGGTGCAGGCACCCCGTAGATCCTGCCGCTGTACACCGACCCGAGCAGCACGAAGAGCAGCAGCGGGAAGAGAAAGATGAAGAGCGCCGCCTCCTTGCTCCGCCAGAAGAGAAGCTGCTCGGAACGGAGCTGGTGCACGAACAGGCGCAGGCTCATTCGGCGTCGTCTCCGGTGAGCGTCAGGTAGACGTCTTCGAGCGTCGGGCGGCGCACCTCGAGGCGCTCCAGCTCTTCGCCGCGCGCGACCGCGTCTGCCGTCAGCTCGTGCAGCACGCGCGTCGGCTCGGTCGTGCTCACGATGACTTCCTCGCCGTCGCGCCAGTAGCGGATCTCGACGTCGAGATCGGCCGTCGTCAGCTCCAGGGGCGTACCGATCCGGACGATCATCCCTTCGCGCATCACGGCGACGCGATCGGCGAGTTGCTCCGCCTCGTCGAGGTAGTGCGTCGTCAGCAGCACGGTCTTGCCGAGCGAGCGCAGCGAGCGGATCATGTCCCAGGCCGCACGCCGCGCAGCCGGGTCGAAGCCGGTGGTCGGCTCGTCGAGGAAGACGAGGTCGGGATCGCCGACGAGCGCGATGCCGAGGTCGAGCCGGCGCTTCTGTCCGCCGGAGAGCGTCTTCACGCGTGCGTCGCGCTTCGACTCGAGCCCGACGAGCTCGATCACCTCGTCGACGTTGCGGGAATGCTCGTAGTAGCCCGCGAACATCGCGTGCATCTCGCGCACCGTGATGTTCGGCCAGAGCTCCGACTGCTGCAGCACGACACCGATGCGCTCGCGAAACTCCCGGCCGGGGCGCTCCGGGTCGTGGCCGAGGACGGTGATCTCGCCCGCGTCGCGCTTGCGATAGCCCTCGAGGATCTCCACGGTCGTCGTCTTGCCCGCGCCGTTCGGGCCGAGCAGGCCGAAGACCTCACCCTCCTGGATCTCGAAGTCGACTCCGCGTACCGCCTCGAGCTCGCCGTATGACTTCCGCAGGCCGCTGACGACGATCGCGCTCAATCGACGCTCAGCTCGAGCCGTACGTACCCGCCTGGTGGGAACGACGGCTCGGGGCCGCCCGTGAACGCCGCGACGGCCTGACCGCAGTCTGGCTGGTGGGCGACGACGAGCACCGTCTCGCCGCGGCCTTGTGCGGCGTCTCGGATGTCGGTC
>Ga0209638_1002707_pt1 | contig 10794 bp, 3 predicted proteins | sample BarGraNGADG00211_FD_184490 | JGI IMG/M metagenome (GOLD analysis project Ga0209638, IMG submission 184490) | Arctic peat soil microbial communities from Barrow, Alaska - Barrow Graham LP Ref core NGADG0002-211 (SPAdes) (version 2) | ecosystem: Environmental > Terrestrial > Soil > Wetlands > Peat... | reverse complement strand
TAGTGGACTGTCTGGAGCTGAGCTATGCGGATGCCGGTTGGGTGCTGCGAAAACAGCCCGATGCGGTGCGTAAAATGCTGGCGAAAGCTCGTTTCGCAGTGAAAAGCAAAGGGATTGGCTCATCATGATAGGTAAGATCAGATTAATTAAACCAAGTTGCTACCTTGTTATGTACCTAACCCCCCAGCCCCCTTCCCTAAAGGGAAGGGGGAGAAAGCAAGAGGGGTTTGGGAATTTTGCCCCGCAATGCGGGGCAAAATTCCCAAATTTCTCCTGCTCCCCTCCCCTTCAGGGGAGGAGCCGGGGGAGAGGTCCGATCTAAGGCATAAAATAAAGAAAGGTAGCAATTTGAGTTAATTAAGCTACAATCGAATTTACTTAATAAATAGGGGCTTGTAATGTTTTATTGCGGGTCATGACCCACAATAAAACACTACACCTCCATTTATTGAGAAGGTACAACTTTACCGGGGAAATGTGATGGAGAAAAAACCGAAAATCCTGCTGGTGGATGATGAAAGCGCCATAACGGCCAACCTGGCTCCAATCCTGGAGCGGGCCGGACTGGTTGTGGCTGTGGCCGGCGAAGGGGAAGAGGCACTGCAAAAAGCCTCCGAGTTTGGGCCCGACCTGGTGATCCTGGATATCTTAATGCCCAAAATGGACGGGCGCGAAGTTTTACGCCGTCTGCGCAGGGGCGGAAACTGGACTCCTGTAATCCTGCTGACTCAGGTAGGCGATTCGGTCGAGCGCGCCATGGCATTGGAGGAAGGGGCCGACGATTACCTGAACAAACCCTTCGACCCGCACGAACTGGTGGCCCGCATCCGGGCAGTTTTACGCCGGGCCCGGCCGGGTCAGCCGCCGTTGGCCACCGCCGCCCGGCTGGTATGCAAGGATCTCAGCTTTGACCGCCGCTCCAAGCGGGCCTGGTTAAGTGGGGAGGAATTGACCCTGACCCCCAAAGCGCTGGTTTTACTGGAATACCTGCTGACCCACCCGGATGAGCTGCTCACCCGCGAACGGCTGCTGGATGTGGTGTGGGGATGGGATTATCCGGTTGGGACGCGCGCCACCGACACCCGGGTTGCCGAGCTGCGCCGGGCCTTAAAAGATGACGCCATCAAGCCTTCTTATATTGAAACCGTGTCGGGGCAGGGATACCGCTTTGTGGGTGAGGTCAGAACCCAGGAAGCGGGTTGATGAAATCGGGTTTGGAAAATCTAAAAGGAACTCTTTATGCGTAAAATTCGCCCAATCATTGTTCCGATCCTGATCATTGTTTTGGTATTGTTGACTGCAATTTTGTTATGGAGCCGGGTCCTGCCCGACTTGCTAATCACCATCCGGATGGACCTGGGGAATGCGCTGGTGATCCTGGATGTCTTCTTCGCCTTTTTCTGGCTGGTGCTGGCCTTGGTGCAGAGCCGCAGCCGCCAGGACGCAATTGAGGGTGTCATTTACGAAGCAGCGGACGTAAAACGGCGCTTCTTGCGCCGCCTGGACCACGAGTTAAAAAATCCGCTCACCGCAATCCGGGCCGGGCTGGCCAACCTGGCCGAGACTCACCTGGAAGAGATGCAGCGCCAGGCCCTCTCCAGCGTGGAAGCCCAGACCCTGCGCTTGAGCCGACTCTCCTCCGACCTGCGCAAGCTGGCCGAGCTGGAAGCCCGCCCCCTGGAACGGTCGGCAGTCAACGTCAACGAGATGCTGCAGGAGGCCTACGCCCTGGCCCAGGACCAGCCCAATGCCGCCTACCGGGACCTGAAGCTGACCGTTCCACAAGCGCCCTGGCCGCTGCCCACCATCCAGGGCGACCGCGACCTGCTGTTCCTGGCCGTGCACAACCTGCTGGATAACGCCATTAAATTTACCCAGCCCGGCGGCACCATCGAGATGCGCGGCTTCGAGGACGGCTCCTCGCTGGTGATCGAGGTGGCCGATACCGGGCAAGGCATCCCCGAGGATGAGCTGGTCCACGTCGGTGAGGAACTTTACCGGGCCCGGGGGGCGCGAGGCATCCCCGGAAACGGGTTGGGGTTGGCCCTGGTGCATTCGATTATTAATTTACACGGCGGCAAGGTGTCTGTGCGCAGCCGAGAGGGTAAGGGCACGGTAGTGACCCTAAAACTGCCGGCTATTTCGTAAGGGAGGGTTCTCATGAGAAAATCTACGTTCATTTTTTCTGTCCTGGTCGCAATCGTGCTTTTCTTCCTGGCCGGATGCGGGTCTGCCACACCCACCCAGGCGCCGCAACCTGCGGTCACCACAACACCTACTGTTGACCCGCTGGACCAATACCTGAACCAAAAAGTGGACCTGGCGCCGCGGATTATCGAGACCAGCCCGGCCCCCGGGCAGGCCATTCTACCGGGCGGAGAAATCAGTCTTTCTTTCGACCAGGCCATGGACGAAGAGATTACCGCAAAAGCCCTGGTGGTCACCGGCGCCGACCAGAAACCCATTCCGGGCAATATTTCCTGGAAAAACGGACGCACCCTGGTCTTCCAGTCTCAAAAATCGCTCCCGCTGGGAGCGGTATACCTGGCCCGGCTGGATACCTCCGCCAGGAGCGCCCAAGGCAAACCGCTTGACCAGCCGGTAGCCCTCTCCTTTCAGACGGTCGGGGAACTGAAGGTGAGCCAGGTCTTCCCGGCCGACCAGGCCAACGATATCGAAGATCAGGCCGCCATCACGGTCATGTTTAACCGCCCGGTAGTGGCCCTGGTCATTGCCGAGCAGCAAGCCGGGCTGGTTAACCCCCTGGTGATCGATCCGCAGGTGAAAGGGCACGGCGAATGGATTAACACCGCCATGTATGTGTTCCACCCGGACAGCGTCCTGGTCGGCGGGCAGACCTACCACCTGAAAGTAAAAGCCGGCCTCAGCGACGCCAGCGGGGATCCGTACGCCAGCCTGAAGGAAGACTATGCATGGGCCTTCACGGTCGCCGCCCCCAGCATTGCCTCGTTCACCCTTAACGATGAGAACTTGGACAAGGAATTGTATAACGTACCCCTCCATCCAACCCTTACGATCGGCTTCAACCAGGCGATGGAGCGGCTGAGTGTTGAAGCCGGCCTGCACCTGCAGGCGGGTGGGAAAGGCGTGGTACTCCAGACCCAATGGGACGAGAAAAACACCCAGGTGGTGCTGAAACCGGCCAGCCTGCTGGCTCTCGGGACCAGTTACACCCTTTCGCTGGATTCTTCCGCCCGGTCTGCAGACGGGGGCAGCCTGGCCAAGGGATTGGAGCGGACGTTTACGACCGTGCCCTATCCCTCCATTGCCAAAACGTTCCCAGTTGACCAGTATGCCTTTGCCCAGCCCCTTTTCCAGATTTTTTTTGCCGCTCCGATGGATTTCAAAAGCCTGGCGGACAAAGTGGTATTTGCCCCCTTCCTGGATACAAAAAACCATTCCTGGTTTAACGCCTACGATAATTCACTATCTTTCTACGGCCTGGCCCCATCCACCCGGTACACGGTCAGGATCTTGCCCGGCATGCGCGACCCATACGGAAACGCCATTCAAAATGAAACGGACGTGACCTTTACCACCCTATCGCTCCAGTCCAGCGCCATGCTCTCGATGCCGTACCAGCCTGTTTTTCGGGTTAACGGGCCGCAGGATTTTTATCTCGAATATGTCAACCTCAACTCGGTCAGCGCCCGCCTGTACCGGCTTTCGTTTGACCAGTTTATCAAAGCCTCCAGCTCTAGCAATAAAGGCGGAACGCAGTACTCCGGCGAAGAGCAGGACCTGGTGTGGCAGTTCGCCGCCAAACCAACCGACAAGACCAACGAAGTGGTTTATAAAGATTTAACCATGACCCAGTCCGACGGCAAACCGCTCGGAATGGGGTTTTATTTCCTGGGGATCAATGCTGCACCGGTGAGCTACACCACGCCTTTCCTTGATTCCCGCCTGTTCTACGTCAGTTCGGATAACATCACGGTCAAAATATCGCCCGGCCAGGTGCTGGCCTGGGTGACGGATCTGAAAACCGGAGTCCCGTCAGCGGGCGTGAAAGTGAAGGTGCTGGACAATGACCTCAACCAGGCGGCCGCGGGGGTGACCGACGCCAACGGCCTGTTCATGGCGGCTGTGAATACCGACACGACCCCTGCCAGCCCGGATAAAAGCAATTTCCAATCTTCCTGGTACGTGATGGTGGATGACCTTCAGCACTTTGCCTTTGCCTCCAGCCAGTGGGGCAGCGGAGCCTCCTTCGGGTCGGTCGGTTTGTACGACCAGTATTACCGCCCATGGAATGACACGACCAGCTACGTCTACACGGAACGGCCGCTTTACCGGCCCGGACAGCCCGTTTACTTTAAAGGCATCGTGCGCAGCGATGACGACCTGGCCTACACCCTGCCCGCTCAGAAAACGGTGGAAATTGCAATCAACGATTACAAGCAGCAGGTCTTCAAGGAGACCCTGCCACTTTCGGAAATTGGCACGTTTGATGGCGCCTTCCACCTGGACCCCGAAACGGCCCTTGGCTCTTATACCCTGCAGGTGCGCTTCCCAGGCAGCGAAAATGTGTTCGGCAGCGCCACCTTTGATGTGGCCGAATACCGCCGGCCCGAATTTCAAATGGACCTCCAGTCCGCCCCAGCCAACCTGCTGGCAGGTGATTCATTCAACGTGTCTCTCTCGGCTTCTTATTATTCCGGGGGCGGACTTTCGAACGCCGACGTGGCCTGGACGCTCACTTCTGAACCGTACACCTTCAATCCACCGCCGGACTACAACTCGTTCAGCTTCACCAATGACGAGATCGACAACTGGGACTATACCAATAGCCAGTCCTCGCAGCACAGCGGTCAGCTCGCACAAGGCCAGGGCCAGACCGATGCGGATGGCAAATTTTCCATCCCGTTGCAGGCCCAGCCGGCCGCTACCAATACCAGCCAGACGCTGGTGTTCGAGGCCACCATTACCGATTTTTCCGGCAGTTCGGTCAGCGGGCAGACCCGGGTTGTGATGCACAAAAGCGCGGTTTACCCCGGGGTGCGCTCCAAGTCCTACGTTGGGCTGGTTGGTGAGGACCAGACCTTTGAGCTGGTGGCCCTGGATTGGGACGGCAAGCCGCTTGCAGGCACCAAAGTGGACGTGGATATCGTTGAACGCAAATGGTATTCTGTCCAGCAGGAAACCGACAGCGGCCAGTTAACCTGGAAGACCACCGTCGAGGAAAACCCGGTGGCCCATTTCAGCGGTGTCCAATTGGACGAAAAAGGGCTGGGTACGGTCACTTTCAAACCGGAGAAGGGCGGAATCTACCGGGCCAAGATCAGCACCCAGGATGCCCACGGCAACCCGGCCCAGGCCTCCACTTTCATCTGGATCGCCGGAAAGGAATATGTGCCCTGGGCCCAGACCAACGACCGCTCCTTCCAACTGGTGGCCGACCGGAACAGCTATACCCCGGGTGACACCGCCGATCTGCTGATCGCCTCTCCGTTCCAGGGAGAGAGCTACGCCCTGGTGACGGTGGAGCGCGGCCACGTGCGCAAAGCGGAAGTGCTGCGGCTGCAAGCCAACAGCACCGTCTACCACCTGCCCATCACACCCGACATGGCGCCGGATGTTTACGTCAGCGTCATCGTGGTGAAGGGGGTCGATGCCACCAATCCCCGTCCCAATTTTAAGGTCGGCCTGGTAAAGCTCAAGGTGAGCACCGGTGACCAGACCTTGAAAGTGACCCTCAAAACCGACCGTGATCAGGCCGGGCCGCAAGAAAAGGTGCTTTACACGGTTGAGACCACCACCCTCAATGGCGTCCCGGTGCAGGCCGAGGTCTCAATGGCGCTGTCCGACCTGGCGACACTGTCGCTCAAGGATTCAACTGTGCCGCCGCTGTTGGATTTCTTCTACGCTGCCCGCAGCCTGAGCGTCACCACCTCGGTCGCCATCATCCAGAGCATTGAAGACTACAATGCTACCCTTTCCAAACAAACTCAGGCCGACGGGAAAGGAGCCGGTTCTGGCGGTGGGAAAGGCAGCGGCTACACCGGCGTGATGGAGATCCGCCAGGACTTTCCTGACACTGCCTTCTGGCAGGCCCAGGTCGAAACGGGCGCGGACGGCAAAGCCACCGTTTCGCTGACCCTGCCAGATAACCTGACTACCTGGCGCATGGACGCCCGCGCCGTCACCACCGATACGCGGGTCGGGCAGACCACCCTGGACCTGGTATCCACCAAGCCACTGCTGATCCGCCCGCAAACCCCGCGCTTTTTGGTGGTTGGCGACCACCTGACCCTGGGCGCCGCCGTTCACAACAACACGGACACCGACCTGAGCGTGGTGGTCAAGCTGGATGCCGGCGGGATGACCCTGGAAAGCCCGGCCGAACAGAGTGTGACCATCCCGGCCAAACGCCAGGCGTACATTACCTGGGAAGCCAGCTTACCGGCCGGATCGCAGCGGGCAGACCTGGTCTTCAGCGCGGAAGGCGGCGGTTATAAAGACGCCACCCGGCCCACCCTGGGCACCCTGGACAACCAGGGCCTGCCGGTTTACCGCTTTGAGGCCCCCGAGACCGTCGGCACGTCCGGAATTGTCTCGGATAACGGCGGGCGGACCGAGGCCATCAGCCTGCCTCCTTCAATGAACGTCCAAAAAGGCCAGCTTCAGATCGAGCTGGCGACCTCGCTGGCAGCCGGGATGACCGATGGGCTGACCTACCTGGAAGAATATCCTTACGAGTGTATCGAGCAGACGGTTTCCCGTTTCCTTCCCAACATCCGCCTGAGCCAGGCCCTCCAGGCTGCCGGGGCTGCGGACCCGGCCCTGCTGGCCAACCTCAAGACCCAGGTCAACCTGGCCCTGCAGAAGCTGTATAACAAGCAAAACGCCGATGGCGGCTGGGGCTGGTGGGGTGGAATGGACAGCGACCTGCTGACCACCGCCTACGCCACTCTGGGCCTGGCCGAGGCGCGCACGACTGGTTATGAGGTGAACAATGCGGCGGTTGACAAAGCCGTGGCCTACCTGGTCAATAATCTAAGCAGGGTTGGTGATCAGGCCCCGGAAGAACAGCTTAACCGTCAGGCTTTCATACTGTACGTGCTTGGCCGGGCCGGGTCGCCTCAGGTCAGCCAGACCGTGCAAATTTATGACCAGCGCCAGTCCATGAGCCTGTATGCCCGGGCCTACCTTCTGCAAACGCTGCACCAGATCGATCCCTCAGACCCGCGCCTGAAGACGCTCATTTCGGATCTCAGCAGTGCGGCCATCCTTTCGGCCGCCGGTACCCACTGGGAAGAAAAAAGCGTCGATTATTGGAACTGGAATACCGACGTGCGTTCCACAGCCATCATCCTGGCGGCGCTGATCGAGACGGACCGGCAAAATGTGATGAATGCCAACGCGGTGCGCTGGCTGATGGTCAACCGCAAGAATGGGCGCTGGAACAGCACCCAGGAAACCGCCTGGACCCTGCTGGCACTCACCGATTGGGTTAGCGCCACCGGAGACCTTAATCCCAACTACCGCTACGCGGCCTCCTTCAACGGCAACGTACTGTTAGAAGGCGCCGCCAGCCCCCAGACTAACCGCGAGGTCAAACAGGTCACGGTGGACGTGACACAAATGCTCTCAGACCAGGCCAACCGGCTGGTGCTGGGGAGGGACGGCAGCACTGGCAGCCTGTATTACACGGCTTATCTCAACCTCTGGCTGCCGGTTGACCAGGTGCAGGCGCTCGACCGCGGGGTGGTGGTCACCCGCCAGTATTTCCGCCCGGATGACCTGACCAAAGCGGTAACCGAGGCCAAACAAGGAGACGTGCTGCTGGCCCGCCTGACCGTGGTGGCGCCCAACACCCTGCACTTCCTGCACGTTGACGACCCACTGCCGGCCGGCATGGAAGCCGTGGACACTTCGCTGAACACCAGCCCCAAGGCCCAGCAGCCCGACAGCTATGATTGGAAAAGGATCGGCACAGACGGTTGGGGGTGGTGGTATTTCAGCCACATCGAGCTGCGCGACCAGAAGGTGGTGCTGTCCACCGACCAGCTTCCGGCCGGGACGTATGTGTATACCTACCTGGTGCGCGCCAGCACGCCGGGCACGTTCAACGTCATTCCACCCACTGCCCAGGAGTTTTACTTCCCGGATGTCTACGGGCGCGGCAGCGGGAGCCAATTTGTGATCACACCTTAAGAATATTATCTTTTGAGTGTTTCTTCGGCGGCTTCGCCGCCGAAGAAACACTCAAAGAAATAGGATATCTTCTCAATAAATATAGGAAAGCGGTGTTTTTTTCGGGCTTCGCCCGAAAAAAAACACCGCACCCCACTTTGTTGAGAGAATGCGAAATATTTTTAGGAAAGTTTCTAAGCTTGGAACCAGGCATGGCCAGTAATTACCCTCATCAGCCCCTAAAAAGGGGTGGAAAAATGAAACCGGCGCTCATCCTATTGCTGGCGGCGGTATTGCTGTTGGGCGGAGCGGTGCTGGCAGGCGCGGCCTGGCTTGGAAGCGACCTGCCGGACCCGGCGACTATCAACCAACAGTTGAACACCCCCAGCCTGCGCGTCACCGACCGCAGCGGGAGGCTGCTTTACGAGGCTTTTTCCGGGGATGGCGGGCGGCATACGGTGGTGGACCTGCAAAAAATACCGCTGGCGCTGCAGCAGGCCACCATCGCAACCGAGGACAGCAGTTTTTACCAGAACCCGGGGGTCGACCTGGGCGGCATCCTGCGCTCGGCCTGGATCAACCTGCAGGGCGGCGAAACGCTGGCGGGCGGCAGCACCATCACCCAGCAGGTGGCGCGCAACTTGCTGATCAGCCAAAATGAGCGCAGCGAGCGCAGCCTGCGGCGTAAACTGCGTGAGACCTTCCTGGCGTGGAACCTGGCCCACACCCTTTCGAAAGACGAGATCCTGGCGCTTTACCTGAACCAGATGTACTACGGCAGCCTGACCTACGGGGTCGAAGCAGCCAGCCAGACTTATTTTGGCAAACCGGTCTCGGAGCTGGACCTGGCCGAATCGGCCCTGCTGGCAGGGATTCCGCAGTCGCCGACAGCCTATGACCCGCTGCAGCATCCCGAGGCGGCCAAACAGCGCCAGAAGGTTGTCCTGTCCTTGATGGAAAAAGCGGGCCTGCTGAACGCCGAGCAGCGCACGCTGGCGGAAGGTGAACCGCTGGTTTATAACCCCACCCCGTATCCCATCCAGGCGCCGCATTTTGTGATGATGGTGCGGCAAGAAGCGGCAGCATTGGTTTCTGCAGAGGAAGTTTACCGGCTGGGTGGGGTCACCATCCGTACCACCCTGGACCTGGACTGGCAGCAGCATGCCGAAGAGGTCGTCCTCCACCAGATCGACCGCCTGCGCCAGGAAGAGGCAAAATCGACCTCCCACAACCTCAACGACGCGGCCCTGGTGGCATTGAACCCGGCCAACGGCCAGATCCTGGCAATGGTCGGCAGCCCGGATTATTTTGATGAGCAGATCAGCGGCGCAGTCAATATGGCCCTGGCCCCGCGCCAGCCCGGCTCGGCATTAAAACCGCTCATCTATGCCGCCGCTTTTGACCCGGCCCAATCTCAGCCCTGGACGGCAGCAACCCTGCTGCTGGACGTCAGCACCAACTTCACCACCCACGACGGCAAGGCCTATACCCCCGCCAATTACGATCAGGTTGAACACGGCCCGGTGCTGGCGCGCACGGCTCTGGCATCCTCCCTTAATATCCCGGCCGTTTTAACCTTACAGCACGTGGGAATGGAGCGCCTTTTTGCGGAAGCCGGTTCCTTGGGCATTTCAACCCTGGGCGACCCGGACCAGTACGATCTCTCGCTGGCGCTGGGCGGCGGCGAGGTAAATCTGCTGGAACTTTCGGCGGCGTATGGAGCCCTGGCAGACGGCGGCTTCCGCCTGACCCCGCAGTCTATCCTGGACATTGAAGACCCGCAGGGAAACGTGATCTACACCCCCACCCCGGCCCCCAGGCCGCAAGTAATCGACCGGCGGGCGGCCTGGCTGATCACCGATATCCTTTCAGACGATAAGGCGCGAGAGATTGGTTTTGGACTCAACAGCGTGCTCCAGATTGGCCGCCCGGCGGCCGTCAAGACTGGCACAACGACCAATTTTCACGACAACTGGACCATAGGCTATACTCCGGACCTGGTGGTGGGAGTATGGGCCGGGAATGCCAACCACATGGCCATGCACGAGGTAAACGGGCTGACCGGCGCCGCTCCGATCTGGGCGGAATTCATGCGTACCGTTTTAAATGGTCAGCCCGAGCACAGCTTTACTCGCCCGCCGGGGTTGGAGCAGGTTGAAATTTGCAGCTTCTCCGGCCTGCTGCCCACCCCTGCCTGCCCCTACCGCCGGCTGGAATGGTTTATCGACGGGACACAGCCGACCCGGCCCGATTCTATTTTTCATCAAGTAGAAGTGGATACAGCCACTGGCCAGCTTGCAAACGAGCAGACCCCGGCCGAACGCAAATCGAGCCGCCTGGTGCTGGACCTGCCGCCCCAGGCCATCCCCTGGGCCCACGCCAACTACCAGTTGGTGTATTCAGAGCTGCTGGCGGACCAGCCGGTTGCAGCCGGCGGGCCAACATCTGCAGCAGGTGGGCTTCAATTCCTTTCCCCGGCCAACCGTTCGATTTATCACCTGGCAGCCGGCCTGAATAACGATGCCCAGCGCCTGTTGGTCAAGCTGACCGGCGGACCTGAGCTCCAGAAAGTTACCCTTTGGATCGATGACCGGGCGGTCGTCACCTTTACAGGGGCGCCGTTTGAATTCTGGTGGC
>Ga0209638_1002706_pt1 | contig 10795 bp, 10 predicted proteins | sample BarGraNGADG00211_FD_184490 | JGI IMG/M metagenome (GOLD analysis project Ga0209638, IMG submission 184490) | Arctic peat soil microbial communities from Barrow, Alaska - Barrow Graham LP Ref core NGADG0002-211 (SPAdes) (version 2) | ecosystem: Environmental > Terrestrial > Soil > Wetlands > Peat... | reverse complement strand
GAGCCCCGACCACGAGCCTGCCCTGCTCACCGAAGAGGCGGCCGCGAGCAAGTGTGGCATCAGTCGCCCGACGTTCCGGCGCTGGATCGCGGCCAACTGCATCGAACCGGTGATGGCTCCCGGCGCCGCGCGCTCGAAGCTCTACCGGCTCGAGGACATCGAAGCCTTCGCGCGCAGCCGCTGATGCAGCTCGCTCAACTCCTTCGGCGTTCTCCGCGCGCGCCGCTCAGGCACGTGAGCGCCGCAGCCTCAGCGGCTGTCGTCGCCGGCCAGGGAGCACGACCATGAGAGCCCAGGCCTCGCGTGGGTACTGTTCGCCTTCACCTGCGCGGCCTACAACCTGGTGCGCCTGCGAAGGCTGCTGGCGGAGCCTGCTCTGACGTAGGGATAGGGGCCAAGAACGGGTCTTCCCGGCCCGCCCCGGGGGTTTGCGAGGCGCCGCACTCGCCCGCTGCCCGCTCTCAGCGACTCCACGCGACAACTGCGCTCGTCTCAAGGCTGGCTTCTTCCAGCAGCCTGCTAGGCCTTTGAAGCGAGGCGGCGGCCGAACTCGAACGCTTTGCGACAGTCCTCCGGGAACACCTGCTCACGCCGTTCGGCTTTCTGGACGGGGTCCATGCGCTCCATGACGACCTTGGAGTAGTCGGGGAACTGATAGGTGTCGTAGCTGCAGAGGGTCTCGGCCTCGCCGAGGATGCGGGCAAGCGTGGCCTCGGTCGAGCGGAACAGAGCCTCGTAGCCGAGCGCGACGATCGCCTCCTGCGGCGCGTTCATCGTGTAGATCACGCCGGTCTTGATGCGGCGCGGAAATGCCGTCCGCGGAGGATCCGCGTAGACCAGCGGGGCGAACAGCAGGCGCTCCAGGAACGAGCGCATCTCGCCGCTCTGCGACCCGAAGTAGACCGGCGTTCCCAGGATGAGCGCCTCGGCCTCGTCTTCGATCCGCCGGAGCACCGGAGTGAGCTCGTCCTTCAGTGCGCAGCGTCCGTTGCTGGGCCCGTCGATGAGCTTGCAGGCGAAGCAGCTCGTGCAGCCCTTGAAGTCGAGGTCGTAGAGGCGCACGAGCTCTGTGTCGGCCCCCTGCGAGGCCGCGCCCGCGAGCGCCTGCGTAAGCAGCTGCGCCGTGTTCCACTTCTTCCTTGGGCTGCCGTTGATAGCGATGACTGTCATTGCTCGTTGCCTGCTTTCCGTCCCGGTCATCCGTGCGGCGTGATGACCGCGCGTCCCTCAAGCGTACCAGCCCGCAGCCGGGCATAGGCCTGCGCCGCGTCCTCGAGGGCGAAGTGCTCGGTGTGAGCCTGGATCCTGCCGGCGCGTGCAAGCTCGAGAATCTCCGCAAGCTCGACGATGCTGCCCCAGTAGGGCGTCGTCAGGCTGCAGTCGAAGGGCAGCCCGCCTGCGACGAGCGGCAGGCTGCCGCCGCCGAGCCCGATGATCTGGATGGCGCCGCCAGCGCGGGCCGCGGCCGCCGCTAGGGCCATCGTCGGGGTCGAGCCGACGCAGTCGAGCACGAGCGTCGCGCCGAGGCCGGCCGTGAGCTCGCGGACCTCGGTCGCTGCGGTCTCGCCGGCGAGGACAGGCCGAGCAATCCACGCAAAGCAGTCCCGTCGGGGGTCGGTGAGGCCCTCCTTGGGAGTCGTCATGTGCAGGCCACTGCTTGTGCACTCTCGCCCTGGCGGCACCGTGGTGGACGACGAAGGCGCCGAGGGCACGTCAGCTCCAACGCATCCACGAGGCCGAAGGAGGGCCTGGGCCTCTCGCTGGTCGCCGTACGTGCCTGACGAGTGGCTCCTCCGCGGTCGCAGGGCGGCGCGAACGCATCTCGAGCAGAGGCGCTCGCGCGAGGACGCCGGGCCTAGGTCGCGTCGGGCAGGTGCTCGGCTTGGCCCTGCTCGGGCGGGGCGTCGACGATGAGGACGATCGTCTCGGCGTCGCTCTCGTTGCGCATCTGTTGGGCGGTTCCCGTCTCGACCACCGCGACCGTGCCGCGCGGCAGTTCGACGCGCTGCGGCGGTTCGCCGAGGAGGAGCGTCGCCGTGCCCTCCAGGACGACGAACATCTCCTCCTGGGCATGCTCGACATGGTGGCTGCCGCGCGCGCCGGGCGGGAGGCGCCAGATGTTGGCGCGCATGGAGTGGAGCGCCTCTGAGAGCGGCGCGCGGCCGCGCCGCAGGTCGCCGCGCCGCTTGGAACTCGCGCTCGCCGGGTCGGAAGACCGTGTAGCCCATGGCGGCAGTCTGGCCGACCCGGCGGGCGTGCGCAAGGCCTGCAAGGCACGTGACATCCGTACTACGCGCTTGCGGACTCGCCGGAGGGCGCGACGCGCGAGGCTGAGCTGACAGGCGTCTCAGCGGAAACCTCGTCTCACTCGCGCGACGTATGACAAGCAGCGTCAGCGTCGATTCGATGGGCCAATCTCGGATTTTGGTCTCTAGGGACGGCCCGCCGTGTTTGGGGGACCGCGACGAGCTTCGGCAACAGCTCCGGTCACGTCGGACGGCCGAAGCTGACACCGCCATGCCGGTCAGGCGGGCCGGGGCAGCTCAAGCCAGCCGCAGGACGACCACCTGGAGGTCATCGCTCAGCTGACCGGCGAAGGCCAGGGCTGCGCTGCTCACGCCCTCTGCAACCGCTTGGGCCGAGCGACCGCGAAGGCCGCAGACAGCCTCCAGCAGGCGTGGCTCTCCGAAGAGCTCGCCGTCGCACCGGGCCTCTGTGACGCCGTCGGTGTAGAGCACGAGGTAGTCCTCGGGGGAGAGCATGACGTGAGCGTTTGCATAATCATGTTCAAAGGACCCCAGTGGCAGGCCGACCGTCTCATCGAGGGCCTGACAACCAACGGCTCCCAGGTGGAAAGGGGCGGGATGGCCGGCGCTGGCGTAAGTCAGGCCTCCGCTGTGAAGGTCGAGGACCGCGAGGAAGGCGGTCACGAGCGGCTCGTCGGGCTCGAAGCGCAGGAGGAGTTCGTTGGTCTTGCCGAGGACAAAGGCCGGCGAGGAGTCGATTGCCGCAAGCGCACGGACTGTGCTGCGCACCGTTTCCGTATGGCCCGCTGCCCGCACGCCCTTGCCGGCCACGTCGCCGATGAGCACGACGACGTGGCTCTCGTCGAGCAGAAAGACGTCGCTGAAGTCGCCGCCCACGAGTCCGGGGGCAAACGCCGCCTGCGAGATGATGCCCAGTTCGAGGCCCGCGACCTCGGGTGGCGGGTGGATGAAGTTGTCCTGGAGGGTGATGGCGATACGCTGCTGTTCGAGGTAGAGATGAGCGTTGTCGACGGCCAGGGAAATGGTCGAGCCCAGTTGGTTCGCGAAGTCGGTCTCGGTCTCTGAGAACGACCTCGGCTGGTGCTCCCAGAACGCCAGGTCGCCGGTCACCTCTTTCCGCACGATCAGGGGCACAGCAACCACGGCGCGAAGGCCGTGAGCGCGGGAGAAGCCGACGCTCAGGCGGGGCTCCATTTCCAGATCGGCGATGGCGACGGGCTGCCCGGTGGCCGAGACTCGTGCGGCGATCGGCGCCTCATCGGCACTGAGACGCAGTCCGACCTCCTCGTGCGAGAAGCCGTGCTGGTAGGCAACCATCCACGAGTCCCCGTCTCGCAACACGATAGTGCCGGCGTCGGCGTGCAGCGCCGCGACGCCCTGCGCGAGAGCGCGACCCATGATGTCATCGAAGTCGAGTGTCGAGTGGACGACTGCGTTGATGGCGTTCAATGCATCGGCAAGGTCGGCGCGCTCGGCCAGGGCATCCGTCTGGGCTTGGAGTCCGGTGGCGAGCTCCTCGATCTGCGCCTGCTCGGCGAGCTGGACCTCGCGCGCCGCGTCGGCCCTGGCGAGCGCGACCGCGGCCATGCGGCGGCGCTCAGTCTGCTCGCGCAGATCCTGGGCAAGGAAGCCGGAGAGCAGACCGGCCGCCAGCCAGATTGCCGTCGAGACCGTGGTGGCGAACGCGGAGGACGTGTTGCCGAAGCCGGCCATCGTCGCAAAGAAGGCGACGCCGCCGGCGAGAGCCACGAGTGCACCGACGAGCGGACCAGCCAGGGCGCCAGCGACCACGGCGATGAGGGCGACCAGGGCACCCGGCACGCCGAGGGTGTTGCTCGTCTCGTGCACGGCGTTGAGCGCAGCCAGGATCGCGCTCTCGATTGCGACCGAACCGGCCAGCACGCCATAGGGATGGGCACGCAGTCGGCTGACAAGCCGGGAAGTGCCGCCTAAAGGCGCCGACGTCTCGAAGCGCAGTGCCGCGGCGTCTCGTTCGAGCAGCCGTGCGCTCTCGATGGCTGCGCCGGCCTGTGCCGCGATGGCCTCGACGAGCCGCACTTCTTGCGAGCTGAAGAGTCGACGCTCGCCCGGCTGATCCATCAGGATGACGCCGATAGGCCTTTCACGATGCACGATGGGCACCGCGAGAAGCAGCAGAAAGGCCCGCGGGCCCAGGGCTTGCTTCGGCGCTCCAGGCGGATCGCTCTGCGCGCTGTCCATCACGACGGTCCGCTTGGTCGTGAGGGCTTCCTTGGCGGCGCGTGAGATGTCCTCGAACTCGAAGCGCTGCAGGGGCATGGCCTCCGCGCCCCTCGCGACGGCGATCTCGACTTCCTGATGCTCCTCGTCCCAGAGCTCGAGCACGACGCGGGAGTGGCCACTGGCCCGCACGAGCAGATCACCGAGCGATCCCAGCAGGCGGTCGAGGTCGCTCCAGGAGCTTGCCGCCGTCGCCGCCTCGAGCAGCAGACCCGTCGTCTCCAGCAGCCGGTCGCGCTCCGCCTCGGCGCGTTTGCGCTCGCTGATGTCGGCGAAGAGGACGATGATGCCGTCGTCGCTCGGGTAGTCCCGCTCCTCGAACCAGGTATCGAAGGGTGGGTAGTAGGACTCGAACGAGCGAAACTCGCCGAGCTCCATGGCCCTGCGCTTGTTGGTCTCGAAGTCGCTGCCCACGGCCTCGGGGAACAGCTCCCAGAAGTCGGCGCCGCGCGCCTCTTTGCCGCCGGGAAAGACCGCCGCTGCCTCATCGTTCAAGAATGTCACGCGCCACGTGCGGCCCAAGGTGTAGAAGCCATCGGTGATGGCGGCAAGCGTCGCTGCTAGCTGAGAGCGCGAAGCAAGCACCTCCTGTTCGATGCGTTTGCGCTCGTTGATCTCGCGATAGTAGGCGCTGATTCCCGCTTCGGTCGGGTAGACGCGCACCTCGAGCCAGTCATCGCTAGGGGTTGAGCGACGTTCGAAGACGGAGGGCATGCCGAGTTCCATCGCTTCGCGGTAGCGCTCTTCCAGCAGGCTGCCCCGAAGCTCCGGGAAGAGCTCCCAGGGCGTGTGCCCAACGAGCTCTTGGAGAGGCTTCTGGGTGAGGCGCAGTGCCGCGTGGTTGGCGTGCAGGTAGCGGTACTCCCAGTCCAAAGCGAAGAAAGCCTCGTCGATCTCTTCGAGCATGGTGCGTGTGCGAGCGTCGCGTTGCCCAGCGTCGGGCCCGGCGCGCGTCTCCCCGAGACCGCTCTCCAAGCGTGGAGACTCACGACGTCGCTCGGCATGCCGCCACATGCGCACCTCAAGGCCTCCGTCTGCATCAAGCTTCACCTCGTCCATCAGAGCGGCAATGATGAACAGACCGCGGCCGTGCTCTGCGGTGAGGTCTGGGGTGCGATGCGGGTCGAAGCTCGAAGTGTCGAAGCCCTGGCCGCGGTCCTTGACCGAGGCCAAGAGCCGGTCGGCGTCAAACTGCAACGTGATGTCGATGTCGTCGCCGGCCCCGCTGTGACGGATGGCGTTGGCGCAGGCCTCCTCTACGCACAGCACAACGTCGTCGATCACCCGGCGCTCGGTGCAGTACTGGCGCAGGTAGTCGCGCAGGCGCTCGCGGGCGCGCAGCAGGTGCGCCGGCTTTGGCGGGACGCGGAAATGCAGACGCGGTGGCGTGGTCTGTGGCGTTGGGCTGCTCTGGGACAACTGGCTCTCCGCAGGGTCGCTTTCAGAGCACCAGTGTCGCTCATTCCTGAGACCACGCGGGCCCCTACACCGTTGGAATCGCCGCCGGCAGAAGCAGCGCCTTGGTCGGAGCTCTCGTCGCGGCGGTCAACCGCCTCACCACGCCCGCCCCCAGAGGCGCGGCGCGCGTGACCTTGCCGCGCGTGGCGGTGACCCTGCGCACCGGGAGGTTCGGGGCGAACTGGTGCAGCACATGCGGCACAAGGTCGCCGCTGTTGCTGGTCTCGACGACCACGCGGTTGGCCTTCCAGGTCTCGTAGATGGGGATGACGCGCTTCGCCGATTGCGTCCCGCGAACCTCCTCAGGCGTATCTGAAGCTCCCGCACGTGTGCTTGACGTAGTTGAGCATCACCTCGCTCAGCCCCCAGACGAGAGCATCGACGCGGTCCGGCGAGCCCTGGGTCGTGCGGTCGATATCCGGCGTGAAGCTGGCCATCTGGTCCTCCAGTTCGGGGAAGCTGCCGACGTGATGCACGCGCCCCTGCTCGTAGAGCGAGCTGATCGGTTCGGCGCGCACGTACTTGCCGCGGCTGGCGTGCACCATGTGCACCGGCACCCGCTCGTCAATCGCCTTCAACAGGTCTTTGACCACGTCGCCGCCGTTGTTGCCCTCGGCGACCACGTAGTTTGCCTTGTGCTCGTGGTAGAGCCTCGTGACCAGCTTGCCCCAGCTGTGCGGCTCGTAGCGCCCGCTGTGGTCGGCGAGCACGTAGCCATCCTCGTCCTCGCCCCGCGCCACGACGCAGATGCCGGTCTCGTCTGCGTGCTCACCGCAGCTGACCGCCGGATCGACCGCCACCACCACGCGGACGAAGTCCCCCGGCGCCGCGCTGCAGCGCGCTTCATCGATGCGCGCATGGCTCCACAGCGCCCGGGGACGTCTTCGAGGAGCTCGCCGTGAATCTCCTGACGGCCGAGGCGCGTGCCCTCGTAAGCCGAGACGATGTCCGCCAAGAAGGCCGCCGCGAGGTTGGCGCGGTTGGCATAGGTCGAGGCCCTGGTCTCGACGGTCGTCTCCCGAGCGATGAGCGAGCGAATGAGCTTGGTCGGCCGCGGCGTGGTGGTCACCACGCAGCGCGGGTCGGACCCTAACCGCAGGCCCATCATCAGGTTGTCCCACGTCTCTGGCATGCGCCAACTGGCGAGCTCATCGCACCAGGCGCCGTCGTGCTGAGGCCCGCGCAGCGAGTCGGGTTCGTCGGCCGAGTAGAGCTTGGCGACTGCGCCGTTCGGCCAGGCGAGCAGTCGACGGCTCGGTTGGTAGTCCGGGTACGACCAGGGCGGGCAGACGGCGAGCAGGCCGGACTCGCCCTCGACCATGACGTCGCGCACGTCGGCCCAGGTGCGCCCCACCAGGGCGATGCGCCGGCAGCTGCCAGCCTCGGCGAGGCCGCGCACCCACTCGGCCCCGGTGCGCGTCTTGCCGGCCCCGCGGCCGCTGCGCAGCAGCCAGACCCGCCAGCTGCCGGGAGGCGGCAGCTGGTCCGAGCGGGCCCAGAGCTCCCAGGCGTAGAAGGCCTGGGCGCAGATCTCATCGGGCATCAGGGCAAGCACCTCGCGGCGCTGCTCCTCCGGCAGCGCCGCGAGGCGATCGATCAGGGACGTGGTGCTCGCATCGAGAATCGGGTCGTTCACGATGACTCCTCCTCGGAGAGGCGGGCGGACTTGGCCTCGATGAGGTCCTCGAACTGGGCGCGGATGTCGGCCGCCGTCGCGGCCAGCGGCACCCCGTCGGGGCCGCTCAGCTCAAGACGCGCGGGCGTGGCCAGGCCGAGCAGTTCGCAGAGCTGCCGATTCGCGGTCAGCAGCGTGCGCAGGTCGCCCTTGGCGGCGGCTCGGGCGATGATGCGCTCCAGGCGGCGACGCGCGGCGCCGAACTCCTCCTGGCGGTCGAAGAGCGCCGCCTCGCTCATCAACTTGCGCGCCTTGGCCAGGTAGCGCTTGAGCTGCGCGTCCGAGATGGAGCGACCCCAGTCGGTCTTGGCGTCGGCGAAGGCGCGGATCTCGCGCAGGGTCATGCAGTCGCAGACCAAGGGGAAGATCTCAGCCACGCGACGTGCGACCTCGGCCTTGGTCGACCTAGCCACGTCGCACCGCCTCGCGGCCGCTGAAGCGCTGCCAGCGCTCGACGGCGACGTCGACGAAGGCCGGCGAGAGCTCCATCGCGTAGCAGCGGCGACCGAGCTCCTCGGCGGCGATCAGCGCCGTGCCTGAGCCGGCGAAGGGCTCGTAGATCAGCCCGCCCGGCTTGGTGTGGTAGGTGATCGGGCGACGCACGAGCTCGATCGGCTTCTGGGTGGGGTGGATGCCGCCGGCGCCGTCTTCGATCGACGAGGCGATCTCCCAGACGGCCTTGCTGGCCGCCGGCGGGCGCAGCTCAGGCCGGCGACCCTGGGTCCATCCGTAGAGCATCGGCTCATAGTCCCAGAGGTAGTCGGAGTAGGTCAGCACGGCGCGGCTCTTCTTCCAGATCAGCACCTGGTGGGCCAGAAGGCCGACCTCACGCCAGGCGGCCAGCACGACCTCGACCCGGGTCATGCCGAAGCACTGGTAGACGACCGGCGTCCCTCCCAGGGCGTGCTCGAGGGCGACCTTAAGGAAGTCGCGGTAGAAGGCGACCGAGTGCTCGGCGTCGATGTAGGCGTCCCAGCCCTTCTCGTAGGTCTTGCCGTTCTTGCCGCCGTTGGCCTCGGTCGGCGGGTGAGACCCGCCCGAGTAGTCGACCAGGTAGGGCGGGTCGGTGGCCAGAAGGTCGGCGCGGCGGCCGTCCATCAGGCGCACGACGTCATCGGCCGCGGTAGCATCGCCGCAGAGCAGGCGGTGGCTACCCAGCAGCCAGAGATCGCCGATCTCGGTGCGCGGCTTCGCCGGCGGGGTGAGGACCTCGTCAGGATCTGTCAGGCCGCTGGTCGGCGTGGCCATGATCGCGGCCACCTCGTCGGGGTCGAAGCCGAGCACGTCGATGTCGTAGTCGAGGGCGGCCAGCTCGCCGATCTCGAGCGGCAGCAGCTCATAGTCCCAGCTGGTCTCCTGGGCGCTGCGGTTGTCGGCCAAGCGGTAGGCCTTAACCTGCGCGGGGGAGAGGTCGCTGGCCACGTGCACCGGCACCTTCTCGAGGCCGAGGCGCTGGGCGGCCAGGAGACGGGTGTGGCCGACGACGATCACCCCCGAGTCGTCGACGACGATCGGTTGCCGCCAGCCGTACTCTGCCAGGCTGGCCGCCACCTTGGCGATCGCCGCCTCGGGAGCCAGGCGGGGGTTACGAGCGTACGGGACCGGTCGCTCGATCGGCCACCACTCCACGCCCAAGGGGGATCGGTCGGACGCGGGTGTCGCGTTCGGTGAGGCTGGGTCAGTACGCGCGCGCGGCGCGCGTGGGGAAGTCGCGTGGTTGGTCATGATCACTCCATGTGAGTCGCAGGCGACCGACCCGGATGGGTGATGAGGTAGAGGAGTCTGTTGAGTCTTCACCTTCGCACCTCGGCGGTCGGCCGTGCATGCCGCGAACCCGCCAAGGCGAAGAAACGAAAAGGACGCCAAGCGGATGCGCCTAACAGCCCGCCGGGTGAGGCATCTCGCCTGTCCGAGCGGCTCCTGATCGGCATCGCGCCTCACAGGGCAGCATCGCGCTGCGTCCTAGAACTGGACCGACATCACGTCGGCAACGCTGGATGCGGCATCGCGCCGCATCCAGCGCACATTCTACTCGGAATCGGAGGCTCGCGCCACGATGTCGCCTGCGGTGCGTCCCCTCAAGGCAGTGCCTACCTGGGAGAGGCCACGGGACTCAACCCGGCGGTGGCGGTCGCCGCGGCACTGCTGTTCTCCGGGACGCCGGAAAGGGGGCGCGCAGGGCGGGGAAGGGGCGCTCGGGGAACGGGGAGTAGGCGGTTGCGACGGGCACCAGGCGCCGCCATCTCGCCGACCTTGGTGGCGCCCAGGGTGCTCCCAGCTGTCCCCGAACCCCCGTATTGTGAGCCGAAATCAGCGTGCAGCAGCCCGCCAGAGAGGGCAAAAGGGCTGCAAACAGGCGTAAACTGGAGTCGTCAGAAGAAGTGCTTTCGGGTCACAAAAGGTCACAAAATGGGCGATTCTCGGCTAGTGACGACTGCAAAACCTCCATCATCGGTTCAACTCCGATCGCCGCCTCCAACTTCTCTCCTGCAAATGAGCACTGTCTGCGCTGCAAGGTGCTGGCGAGACGCTGCCTCAGCCGTGCCATTGCCCACGGATTGCCCACGCGGCCATCACGGTGTGGGAGCCAGCACACCGCAGGATTGCATAGTCCGCGGAGGCGGACTTCGCACTTCCGCGACATCTCGACCGGCTGGGTGCAGCCGGTGGCATCCTCTGCACATCCTTCGCCGGCTGCAAGGGCCTGTCCGCGCACCACGTATTCGTTGTAGGGATGAACGATGGCCACTTCCCGAGGGCTCGCAGCGCGATTACCGATGATGAGGTATGTCAGCTTCTCGTCGCGTTGAGTCGCACAAAGAAGTCATGCACGCTTGTCTCGACCGGCAGGTTTGGCATGGAAACGCCGGCGCCGTCCGTCTTCCTCGAGTGGCTGTCGCCTGTGCTGGAGTCGTACCGCTATTCGAAGAAAGGGCTGGAGCCCGATCCGGCATCGTGACGCGACACAGGCAGGCAAGAAGGACCCGGACGGCTTCCCGTCGGCCAGACGACAGAAGTCGCTGCAGGCCGTGACTATCTGAGAGCGGGACACGACACGAGAAACTCCAGCGGTATTCTGGTTGGGGGTCCGGTCCTGCCGCACGCTGGGGGTCCCTCATGCCTGCCGGGCCAGCCG
>Ga0209638_1002704_pt1 | contig 10797 bp, 8 predicted proteins | sample BarGraNGADG00211_FD_184490 | JGI IMG/M metagenome (GOLD analysis project Ga0209638, IMG submission 184490) | Arctic peat soil microbial communities from Barrow, Alaska - Barrow Graham LP Ref core NGADG0002-211 (SPAdes) (version 2) | ecosystem: Environmental > Terrestrial > Soil > Wetlands > Peat... | reverse complement strand
AATCTATCTGTTGAAGAGGTGGCAAAAACCCCGCCAGCACCAGCTGTCAATATATCATTCCAACAGCCACCCGTCGTTCAACCGCCCACCGCTCCGAAACCACCTGCCTACCAGGCGCCCGTAACCCCGCCGCCGCAACAAGTTTACACCCCCCCCGTTCAATCCGCGCCCCAAAGCTACCCTCAGCCCCAGCAGCAGTACCCTTATCAGGCAGCCTATCCACAGCAGCAGGCGTATCCTCCCCAACAGCAGTCCTACGCTCCCCAGCCGGTTATGCGCCCTGGTCAACCATTCTACCCGGCGCCCATGCCACAAGCAAGTGATCTGATGGACCAGGGTCCGTATTCAGGACAGGTCCCAGCCCCCTCCTACACCGAGGAACCGATCATTCAATATCGAATCCCAATCTGGATGTTTGTCTTGATCGGGGTTTTACTCCTTACAATCGTCATTTTATTGATTGACGACTTCCACCTTTGGTGCCCCCTGTTTGGGATATGTTAATCTTACAACTTAGAATTCAATGAATTTCCAGAATGCAAGCGGGATGTTTTTTGCTCTGCAGTTACTGCCAGGCAAAAAACATCCCGCTTTAATTTCTTTCAGGTTATTTTATTGCAGTTGGCGTTGAATTAACTGCATCTGCTGCAAGGCTGCGGAAAAATTACCTTTTTGCCAGTCCACCCCCGCCGAAATAAGCAGCTTCTCGAGCGGCATGTTTTGGACAGTTCCAGAACGCGGCAGATAGTCAGCCACAATCCCGCGTGACCGCATTTGAGATGGATCCGGTAACCACACCTCCTGGAAATAAGCCGAAGGGTCCCACTTCTGCTGGTAAAGTCGAATGTCATCAAATAACTCTGCCGTCAGTGTAACATCATCACGCAGATCTGGGTTGATCGCGAAAGATTTTAGATAGACCTGGAAACGGTCATCCAGAAGGCTCAAAGAGAGGCCAAAATGAGCCTGAAGCGCTTTGTCAATTGCGGCGCCATCATTTCCAACCAGAACTGGATGAATGTCCCGGTAAAAATTGTTATAGGCATCCCAACCCCAGGTATTGACCATAAATTGCACCAGCGACCCGGCCTCCAGATATCCAATTTCATGCTGCCAGTTATAAAAGTTGTTAACGAGGTTGGGGAGTGGGATATAGGCGCCCGTATCCAGCAGGGTAGCCGCTCTTTGGCCAAGTGGTTCTGAATGGTAATGCCCGCCGGCCAGGTAGACTGCCAACCCTTCAATCAAGAACAATGGCCTGAATTCCCCGCCCATATCGGCATCCACCCGATGAACAACTTCATGATGCAGAACCGTCATCAGATCGCTATCGAGATAGTTGACCGCGTCTGCGGGATATGACAGGAATATTTCGTCGGCGGTAAAACCACCCTGGCCTAATACGCGCGGCAGCAAATCAATCTCAATTTTTGCTGCCAGGGTATGCTTTAATTCATTTTCTACCTGGCGGACCTGGTCCTCAATTTGCGGCAGCAGGCGGGGCAGGTCGCGTTCGGCAGGTGTGCCTGTAATGTAATGGACATTACAGCATTCGGTCTGACCAACAGCCCACCGGTAAAGTGAATTGGCCGGGGCTGGCTGCAACTCAACCATTTGCTGCCATTCATCCTCAGCCGGTTTAATTGTAAACGCGAGGGTATACTGCCCCGGCTGAAATCCATGGGTATCCCAAACCCACTGCAGCTCAGCTCGGAAGCGGTTGTCCACGGTAGGAACGAAATTTCCCTGGCCGAGCTGCTTGACCTGCGGCGCCTCCAGGCTGACCGTTATTTGCTGGTCTTGAAGATTTGTGCCTGGGCTGGAATAAATCTCAAAGCTGATCACATCGCCAATCTCCAGTGGCAGGTCCGGATGAATGCGGACTTCATATTTACCTGCCTGCGATGGAGCTGATCCCGGCCTGGAGGGAGCCGGAAGAAATCCAGTCACAACCTGGAATACCAGAGAAAAAATCATCACCCAATTCATCGACAAAATCATATCCTAATTAAAGCGACCCGTGTTTTATCATGCAAACTGGAAAGTTAGTAAAAGAGTTAACAAAAAGAGTTAATTGGTTGCGATTATCAATAATAAAGGCTAAAATCAATCTTGAGACATGGAGAAAAAACCTCTACCAATGAGCGAAACACCTTTGTTGCCCTCCCCAAAATGGAACAACTCGACCAAGTTGGTGATCGGATTGACTTTGGTAACCCTATTTGGGGTCATGGTCATCAGTTTCCGCTCGATTTTCGCGCTTTTGTTGTTTTCATTCATCCTGTCTTATCTACTGTATCCGGTTGCCAACATTCTGCATAGGATCACCCGGCTGCCGTGGCGGGTCGTAGCAGCGATTATCTACCTGCTGATGCTTTTTAGCCTGATAGGCCTTCTTACCTGGGGCGGAATCACGCTTGTTGAGCAATTCCAAAACCTGGTGGGGTTTTTACAAACTGCCCTGAATGACCTGCCAGGATTTATCCAGAATTTTATCGCCCAACCCATTCTGATCGGCCCACTGAAAATCGATCTTACTCAGGTCAACCTGGTCAGTGAGGTCAATACCATCCTGGGAATTATCCAACCGCTGTTGGCCCAGGCCGGCACTTTGATTGGCTCCCTGGCTTCCAGTGCAGCAAGCATTATCGGCTGGATCTTTTTATCTTTTCTGCTTTCTTATTTTATCATTTCTGAGACAGGTGGGGTGCCCGGCAAACTTTTTAATTTTCACATTCCGGGCTACCGGGAAGATATTAATATCATTTCCCACGAACTGGGCATTATCTGGAATGCATTCTTGCGCGGCCAGGTGGTCGTTGTCTTTATGGTCACCTTGATATACATGGTCGTGCTTTCAATCCTGGGAGTTCGTTATTACTTTGGTCTGGCTTTACTGGCAGGGTTTTCCCGCTTTTTACCCTATGTTGGCGGCATTTTATCAATGACGTCCAACGGCCTTGTATCGTTGGCCCAGGGCTCCACTATATTTGGCCTTTCTTCACCTGATTATGCCTTGATGGTGGTCATCACCGGCTGGATCACCGATTCAATTATCGATAACATGATCTCGCCGCGAATTTTCTCAAATGCACTGAAAATCCACCCGGCCGCGATTTTAGTGACCGCCCTGGTGGGTTATAACATATTAGGCATCATTGGGATGGTCCTGGCAGCCCCTGTGTTGGCCACCCTCAAATTATTACTGGACTACACAATCCGCAAAATGTTTGACCTGGATCCATGGGCTGGAATTGTCCACATTGAACCACCACCGCCGATTCGTGTCCAACTTGAACAATGGGCGCGTGCTGTCTGGTTATTTATAAAAGGCATCTCGATGCGCTTTTACCGGTGGATGGAACTGCAAACAAGGACTTCGGTCAAAAAAATAATGCGGCGTTGAGCGCCGCATTATTTTTTTGACCGTGTTTTTTTATTCGCGCATCGCAGCCTTGAAACTTTCCAGGGCCTCGACCGGGGTCGGATCGACCCCATAAGCCATTGCCAGGTAGAATGCCATATAATCGCCAAAGTGCAGACCTGACCAAATATGTGCCAGGGGAGAGTTTCCTTTGGCATCAAAGACGTCGGTATTCAGTCCAGCAATCATAAAGCCCTGCCGGGTTAAATTGGATCGCAGGAAATTTCTAGGATGGTCGGATGGTGACCGCAGGAAAATAGTCATTGTGCGGGTCAGAACGTCGATTGGGTTGACTACTCCGGCCAGGGTGTTGTGATCGGCCTCAGGGATAAACTCAAACTGCGCCCAGGCTTTTGCCAGCTCGCTGATCTGTGATTTCCAGCGCCGGGCGACCGGCGAAAGGTAACCTGAACCCAGAACCGTTACCCAGCGGCCAAAAAGCTGGCCGGCCAGGCGCTTGGCAGGGTTTTTTACGACCGGCACTTCCGGTTCCAGGTCAATTTGCTGGTGATGCATTACTTCTAAAGCTTCTTTCAGATCCGAAGTGGGATCTGGAAGCAATCCAAGCCGCACCAGGGCGGCCAGCATGAGGCCAAATGAATAACCAACCGCCGATTTTGGCTGTCCATGATGTTCAAAAAACCAGATCGGCAATCCATCCCGCTCGGCTATTAAAGCTAATTTACCATTTGTTGTAATTGCCAGGGTCTGGCAACCTCGCTTCTGAGCGATCTCGTAAGCAGAAAGCGTTTCTTCGGTGTTTCCAGAATGAGAGGAAGCAATCACCAGAGTGTGTGGACCTGTGGCCCAGGCCGGTAGTTCATAATCGCGGTGCACAACAACCGGCACATGGCACAAAGGAGCAGCATATCGGGCCAGCAGATCAGCCCCGATGGCTGAACCGCCCATTCCGGCAATCAGCACATTGCTTATATTTTTCATTTCTGACAGCGGCAAACCCAAGCCCATGGTGTAGGCGCCTTCCAACTGATCAGGTAGACCTTGAATATGCGCTAACATATCCATGCGATCCAGCTGCTTGATTCGATCCAGGTCATCCAGGTTCATGCAATTATCTCCTTTAATTTAAGGGACCATCCAGGTTGTATAAAAGAGAACGAGTGAATTTTCAGTAATATTGCTAAGCTTCCCGAATCCGGGCAAACCCTGGTTCGTACGGTAACAAATGTAAGTATTCTCGGGGATGGTATTCAAAGGGATGCCATCACTGGTTAGTGTAGCCACGCGACAATCTGCCTCAGTTGGAATTTGCGACCCAAATATACCAATCCTGGCGCCGTTCATAGCGGTTAATGAGGCAGGTGTGGTTCCATTTCCAAATATTCCCAGGTCAGCCGCGGAACTGGAGTTGATTTTTCCAATATCCAGGTCAAGGTTTTGATTCAATTCAAGGACAACCGTGTCTTTCATGGCAACAACGGATGTAGGAGTAAGAGTCGGAGTCGTACCCTCACTTGGCACGCCGGAATCGATCACCTCAATCCGCACCCAGATTGGCGAATCTCCCGCCGGACCGAGCCCAAAAAGAGATCCGTCTGCGGCCCTCAGTTTCCAATTGCTCTGGTGAATGCCAGGTTTGTCAGGCGCCACCATATCAACCGTAATGTCTACAGACTGCCCGCCCGGTATTTCATCTGCGAAATTTTGATTGTGAATGGAGCTGAAAGATTCACCTGAAAACCAAACCAGGGAGTATTCCTTGGTCCAGGTACACGAACCGCTATTAACCAATCGCCAGGTCTTAGAGAAAGGCTCGCCGGGATTAAAGCGCGTTCCATCTGAAATGGTGACATCAATGGAAGGCTTTCCAGCCGAAGACCGGTTACAAGGCTGTGCTGTCTTGCTGGGAGAAGCAGTTACCGGATAAATCGTTTGAACAGGCGGGGTTATGCGATTAACCAAAAAGGTCGGGTCCGGAGTAGAAGTATCCGAAACCACCTGGGTAAACTTAGATTCATGTGTCCCAGCAGCAGTCGCAGTCAGCCCGGCTGATACAGTCTGGTATATATGAGTTGGTTCGGGAATAGACCCCGGGGTTGTTGAAAATGGTATGCTGCACCCCACCAATATTGTCAAACACAGCAATAAAAAAGATATCCGCGCTTGTTTGATCATTTCTAAAATGCAATCCTTTTGTATTCTACTCCTATTTACAGATTTTTGGGATTGCCCCCTCACGATTTCTCAGATTTATTTAGGACAATTAAGGTACAATAACGTTGGTGATTTTAATTGTGTGTCAGGATGTATTTCAAATAATTAGAACCGAATTATTTGTAAACCAGCAGGAGAAATTCTATGATGCCAATACATCGTCCCATCCCCCTTCATCTGTATAACAGCGCTGGCGGCTGGGAGGCAGTCCCCACCCGAGTTATCAGCGAATCTTCCGTATCCCTGACCGTTAATGGTGAGATTTGGCTGTCATTTATGTGCACACCAACGGACCTCGAAGCATTAGCGGTCGGTTTTTTATTTAACGAAGGGATCATCCAATCGATGGCTGAGGTAGCTGCCGTGAGCACCTGCGAAAACGGCAGCAATGTGGACGTATGGCTGCAGCGGACCGTTCAAAAACCGGCCCCGTGGCAGCGAACTTCAGGCTGCACCGGAGGGGTTACCAGTATTTCATCCAAGCAGGCCCTTCCGGCAATCTTACCGGATGAACAGATCAAACCTGAACTGCTGCTGGGCGCCATGGACCAGCTATTAAAAGTTCAAGACTTGTACCGGGAAGTGCGCGGGGTGCATTGTTCAGCAGTCAGCGATGGGCAGCAAATCCGTTATCGGGCGGAAGACATCGGGCGCCATAATACCCTTGATAAACTCGCTGGTTTGATGCTTATGAATCCAATTCCGATGGAGCGGAAAATAATTCTAACCACCGGCCGGATCAGCTCCGAAATGCTGCAGAAATCGAGCCGGTTGGGAGCCTCTGTGGTGGTTTCACGCACCTCGCCCACCTCTCTGTCGGTAGAATTGGCTGAAGAAGCAGGAATTACCCTGATCGGATATGCTCGCCGCAACCAATTCCTGGTTTATTCTCACCCTGAACGGATTTTGACCGGGCGGCTTATTCAAAAGGCTGTTCTAACTGCTCTGCACGTCTAAACTCATCCGGTGTGTTGACATTTATAAAAGAACGGAGGTCCGGATCAATAACCAATAATTCCTCAATACCCATCTCACGTACTTTAACATCGCCGATCCATGAGACCATGCGCAGGCGGTCCTCGTCTAATGCCAGCCGGATGGCGGGTAAACAAGCGTCTTTCCGGTAGACTGCATGCAAAGGGTCAAGCCCATCATTGGACCTGGGAAGGACCACATCCCATTCGTCCACGCCCAGTAAATCTCGCTCATGCGTCAATAGCTGCGGGTTAATAAATGGCATGTCGCAAGCGACAACAGCCACCAGCGGAAACTTTGCCACACTCAGCGCCGTAAACAGGCCCCCCAAAGGGCCTTTGCCCGGAATAAGGTCCGGGAACATCGCCAATTTCAGGAAGGAGAACAGGTCCGGTTGGTTGGTATTAATCAGGATTTCGTCCGCGGCATGCTTTAGACGCTGCACGACCCGTTCGATCAAGGGCTGCTCTAAAAATGGCATCAGGGCCTTATTTTGACCCATGCGCCGCGATTGACCTCCGGCTTGAATAACGATACTCCAGGACATACTATATAATTATACGTGAGTTTAGCTGATTTATCTTTTTTTTTCAGGAGACGCCATGGCAGATTTTGATTTAGCACCCTTAAAAACCAGGTTAGCTGAATTTGCCCCTCAAGGGCAGACCGCATTATTGCCTGCGCTGCAGGCCGCCCAACAAATATATGGCTACCTGCCCGAACCGGTGGTCGTTGAAATCGCACAAGCATTAAAAGTCCCTCTTTCTGAAACATACGGCGTGATCGATTTTTATACCCTGTTTTATCGCCAACCGGTCGGTAAAACGGTTATCCATGTTTGCAGTGATCCCGTCTGTGCTATGGCGGGGGCGGATGGCGTGTTTAAAATGCTGACCCAGCGGGTTGCCTTGATGCAGGAAGGGAGCACAGAACAAAAGACGGTCACGCTTGAACGAGCGCCTTGCCTGGGTTTATGCGAGCACGCCCCTGCCATGTTGGTGCAAGGTACAGCAGTGGGAGATACCGGCGGCGCAACCTGGGAAGAACTGATGAGCGGAAAAAATGAACCTCCCCATTCTGTGGTGGGTGGAGCAATCCACAAACTGACCGCGAACTGCGGCCATGCAAAAACCACAACCTTAAAAGAATACATCACCAGTGGAGGCTACGAAGCCTTGCAAAAGGCATTGAAAAAGAATCCTTTTGACATCATTATGGAAGTGAAGGCCTCCGGTTTGGTCGGGCGGGGTGGGGCGGCTTTTCCGACCGGCGCAAAATGGGAGGGCGCTTACAATACTGCGGGTGAACCGAAATACGTGGTATGTAACGCGGACGAAGCTGAACCGGGAACGTTTAAAGACCGGGTCATGATGGAAGATGATCCGCACCGCATCCTGGAAGGCCTGATCATTGCAGCCTACGCCATCGGGGCCGAAAAAGGATACTGGTATATCCGCCGCGAATATGAGAATCCCTACCGCATTGTCCAACATGCCGTGGAAGAGGCTCGCCAGGCCGGATACCTGGGTAAGAATATTTTAAACAGCGGCTTCACCTTTGACGTTGAGTTGCGCCAGGGAGCGGGCGCTTATATTTGCGGGGAAGAAACTGCCCAATTTGAATCAATCGAGGGTAAACGCGGCTTCCCACGGGTTAAACCGCCTTTTCCAACCACAAACGGCCTGTTTGGTAAACCTACCATCATTAACAACGTCGAAACATTTTGCAACATCCCATTAATCTTGCTGGAAGGCGCACAGGCTTACCGCCAGACCGGCACTGAAAAATCTCCAGGGCCTAAATTATTCTGTGTATCCGGTGATGTCGTCCGCCCTGGTCTATATGAGGTACCCTTTGGCTTTCCGTTCCGTCGCCTCCTATATGAGATGGCCGGCGGGATTCGCCCTGGACATATTTTTCAAGCCGCACTTTTTGGAGGCGCGGCGGGTGCATTTGCGACCGAAAAAAACCTGGATGTGTGCTTATCTTTTGAGGACCTGCGGTTAGCAGGTTTACCGCTCGGTTCAGGAGCGATTACCGTATTGGATGAAACCCGGGACCCGCGCGATGTACTACTTCGGCTGGGACGTTTCTTCGCTGAGGAATCCTGCGGAAAATGCTTCCCCTGCCAGATTGGAACCCGGCGCCAATATGAAATATTACAACGCGTTGCCAGTGGTCAGCCCCAGCCTGGCGACACGCAAAGGCTGCAAGATGTTGGCTGGACGATGACCGATTCTTCCCTGTGCGGCCTGGGGCAAACAGCGGCTTCGGCAGTATTAAGCGCCATCCAGCACTGGCCTGAGTTGTTTTCTTAAAGTGAGGGTTACGAATGGCCGAAATGATTTCCTTAACGATTGACGATCAACCTGTATCGGCGTCTGAAGGTACCACAATTCTCAAGGCTGCCGCACAAATCGGAATTGAAATCCCCACGATTTGTTTCCACGAAGCCTGCACTTCCAATGCTCTCTGCCGCATCTGCGTGGTTGAGGTGGAAAATGCCCGCACCCTGGTCCCGGCATGTGTCGGAAAAATCAGCGCCGGGATGAAAGTGCATACCCGCAGCGAGCGGATTGACCGCTCCAGGCGTACGCTTCTGGAAATGCTGGCAGCCACTGTCGACCTGTCCGAAGCGCCGGAAATCCTGACATACATGCAGGAATACCAGGCGGCGCCAGACCGTTTCCCCAACGCAGAGCGGCGCGATCCGCCAATCATCGACGATAACCCGATGTTCATTCGTGACTATGCAAAGTGCATCTTGTGCTGGCGCTGCGTCCAGGTTTGTGCAAGCGATGCCCAATTTGCTTATGCCATCAATTTTACGGGGCGCGGGTTTGAGACCCAGATCGGAACCTTTTTTGAGCGGTCCCTACCTGAGACGAGCTGTGTCTTTTGTGGCCAATGTATTGGAGTATGTCCAACCGGGGCCCTGAAACCAAAACGCCAGTGGCTGCTGGAACAGGGCCAGACCCCGGATGAAATTATGGCACTCACGCGCAGCGAACGCCACCGGCGCATGCGGCGCGAGATCCCAGCAGAAGGAGGAACCCGATGATTCAAGCGGATAAGATCGTATCAACTACCTGCCCATTTTGCGGGGTCGGCTGCAACCTTCAGCTTCACGTCAAGGATAATTTTATCTACCGGGTCACCTCGCCTTTTGAAAATATTGTGAATCAAGGTAATTTGTGCGTGAAAGGACGGTTTGGTTACGATTTTGTTTATCACAAAGAGCGTGTCACCAGCCCGCTGATCCGCATTACGCCCCAGAAACCCGGTTCACGCACCCAGGCTTTCGATCGCTCACAGTGGCGGACAGTCCGTTGGGACGAAGCCCTGGACCTGGTAGCAGACCGGCTGGTTGAAATCTACCGGCGCGATGGCGCCCACGCTTTGGCCGCCTACTGCTGTGCCAAGGCGACCAACGAAGATAATTACCTGCTGCAAAAGCTGTATCGATCCATTTTCCGTACCAACAACATCGACCACTGCACCCGCCTGTGCCATGCCGCTTCGGTTGTTGCGCTGCAAATGGCCCTGGGATCGTCAGCCATGTCCAATACGGCAGCGGAAGTCATCTTTAACGATGTGTTCATTGTTACCGGGTCAAATACTTCCGAGAATCACCCCATTATCGCCATCCAGATGAAAGAGGCAGTCGAAAAACATGGGGCAAAATTAATTGTGGTTGATCCGCGCCGCATCGAGCTGGTCAATTATGCGGCCTTATGGCTTCCGGAAAAGCCTGGCAGCGACGTAGCAGTATTTTCCGCCATGGCTCACGTCATTCTGCACGAAAAACTCTACAACCAGCAGTTTATTGATGACCGGACAGAAAATTTTGCAGCTTTTGCTGCTTCAATGGAGAAATTTACCCCTGAATATGCCGAGCTGATTTCGGGTGTTGACCGCAGCCTGATCCTTTCGGCGGCCCGCCTGTACGCCAATGCCAAAAATGGCGCCATTTACTGGGCGCTGGGTATCCCTGAACACTCGCATGGCACAGCAAATGCCCTTTCTTTAATCAACCTGGCCCTATTGACGGGTCAAATCGGGCGGCGCGGAACCGGGCTAAACCCGCTGCGCGGCCAGAATAACGTGCAGGGAGCGTCTGATGCCGGTGCCATGCCCTGGCACTATCCGGGTTATCAGCGGGTGGACAGCCCAGAAGCCGCCCAAAAATTTGAAAAAGCCTGGAACATCGAGCCGGGCGGGTT
>Ga0209638_1002702_pt1 | contig 10800 bp, 10 predicted proteins | sample BarGraNGADG00211_FD_184490 | JGI IMG/M metagenome (GOLD analysis project Ga0209638, IMG submission 184490) | Arctic peat soil microbial communities from Barrow, Alaska - Barrow Graham LP Ref core NGADG0002-211 (SPAdes) (version 2) | ecosystem: Environmental > Terrestrial > Soil > Wetlands > Peat... | reverse complement strand
CCGCAGCGCACCGATCAATTCCGCCGCCATGCCTTCGGCGTAATCCAGCCGGTAGCGGCCGCTGCGCTGGCGGTACTGCGCGATGGAGCGCAGGACCTTCTCTTCGAGCTTGGCGCCCATGCGCGGCAGCACGCGGAGCTTCCGCTCCACGCAGAGGCGCTCGAGCTCGTCGACGGAGCCGATGCGGTAATGTTCGAGGATGAGCGCAATGCCCTTGGGACCCAGACCCTGGATCTTGAGGAACTCCAGCGTCGCGGGCGGGAATTTCCGGAGGAGAATGTCGCGCCGCTCGCACGTGCCGCGCTGGACGATCTCCTCCAGCACGTGCGCCAGCCCCTTCCCAATGCCGGGGATCTCGGTGACCTTACGCGCGGGGTCGCGGAGGATGTCTTCGATTCTTTCCGCATGACCCTCGACGGTGTTGGAGCCGTTGCGATAGCTGCGGATGCGGAACGAATCTTCGCCGGCGATCTCCATCAGATCGGCGGTCTCCCAAAGCACGCGCGCGATTTCCTTGTTCTCCAAGCGGGGTCCCCAGTAACGATTGTAATGTTTTCGGTCTACGCCGGCCCGCGCCGTACGACAGGCGGAGCCGCGACCGCGAAAAGCCGTGAAATAATCGCACTCCCGTACAAAAAGTACTTTATCTTGTGAAGAGTTGACTCCATGGATTGTATTGCGGCTAGCCACGCGCCGTGCATTCTGCGATACTGCCGTCATGACACGTCGTGAACTGCTTGCCGTGCCGATGGCGGCCGCGGCGTTCTCCGCCCGCGCGCAGTCCGGCCCCCGCTTCACCAAAGGCATCTGCTCCATCGTCTTTCCGAAGGAAATGCCCCGGACCGAGTGCTTCGCCCAGGCCAAGTCGGCGGGGTTCGACGCGATCGAGCTCGCCATCGGAGCCGATATCCCTCTGGACATCGGCCGCGATGACGCACGCCGCATGGCCGATGCGGCCGGGAAGGCCGGCATTCGGATCGCCACGGTTTGGGTTTCCGAACCCCTTCACCAGAATCCGCTCAATGCGCCCGATCCCGCCGTCCGCGCCCGCGGGGTGGAGGCCATTCGCAGAACCATCTCCATCGCCGCCGACCTGAACTGCGGAGCGCTCCTCCTCTACGCCGTGCGGCTCGGAAACGGCGCCAAGCTCGAAATTGGTTCTCAGGAAACCTGGGACCGCTATACCGCGGAGTTAACCAAACTGATCCCCGACGCGGAACGCGCCAAGGTCTTCCTGGACCCCGAAAACGTCTGGAACAAGTTCCTCCTGAGCCCCCTCGAGATGCGCTCTTTCGTCGATCAGTTCCACAGCCCGTGGGTAGGGACGCACTTCGACGTGGGCAATGTCATGCAGTACGGATATCCGGAAGACTGGATTGTCACTCTGGGCCGGCGCATCAAGCGAGTTCACTTCAAGGACTTCAAACTCGCCAGCGGCGCCCAGCCGGCTCGCTTTGCGGACCTTCTGGAAGGCGACGTGAATTGGCAGGCCGTGATGGCCGCCCTCGTGAAAATCGGCTACAACGGATTTATTTCTCCGGAGATCGACCGCAACCCGCGGCAGACCGACCAGTTGAAAAGCGTCTCCGCGGCGCTGGACAAGATTCTAGCGATGGCGTGATCGGGCCGGCTTGCCGGCGGCTGGAGTTTCTGAATTCCGATCGGGACTCTTGCGGCATCAGCCCCGCAGGGCGCTAGTTTAGTATGGATGCCTCTTCGGCGGGTTTGGGCCAGCCCAATACGCTGGACGGGACTGCTGTCGCCAACTCCTCTTCCTGCAGAAAACAACTTTCGAAGGCGCGATCGAGGATCTCTTCGTTGAGCGTCAGCTCCAACCGCTCGAAGTGGATCAGGTCGATGGCGTGGGTCAGCACATCGCGAGGATGGCACCGGCGGAAGGGCTTCCGCGTGTTCCGGTAGTGCTTTCTGATAAACGCCGCGATCAGAGCGCGGCTGCACGGCAGCTCGTGCGAGATGCAGAAGTCCTCGAAGATCCGAACGAACTCGTCCTCCGTGGGACCGCGCAACAGCATCTTGTACTGGATGCGGCGGAGGAATGCCTCATCTCCGAGGTTAGCCGGATTGAGATTGGTGGAAAACACCAGGAAGGTCTCGAAAGGCACCGTCATTTTGCCGCCGGTAAGAAAGTTCAGATAGTCCAGGCGGCGCTCCATCGGCACGATCCAGCGGTTCAGAATCTCCACGGGTGTGGCGCGTTGACGTCCGAAGTCATCCACCAGGTAGATGCCGTTATTGGCTTTTAACTGGAACGGCGCTTCATAGATCTTCGACGTGTGGTTGTAGCGCAGGTCGAGCATATCCGGCGAGAGTTCCCCGCCGCTGACGATGAACGGTGGCTTGCATTTCGTCCAGCGCCGGTCGTACCCCCGTTCCAGCGTCATAGCCGTCACCGCTGCCGGCTCGTTATCGTCGAGCCGATGATGGTAAACAGGATCGTAGACCTGGACAATGTTGCCGAGGCATTCGATGGCGTGCGGCAGGAAGACCGCCGTGGTAGCGAGGTTACTGAGCGAATCGATCAGATAGGTCTTGCCATCGCCGGGTTTGCCGTAAAGCAGCAGTGAGTTGAGCGAAGTTACGGCCGGACCCACCTGCGTGAGCATCCGATCGGTGACCACCATGTTTCGGAATGCCCCCGCCAGCGCCTCTTTGGTGAGCCATCCCTTTCGAGGACGCTGTCTGCGAACCACCTCCGCGTATTGGGCCAGCGGTACGGGCGCCGGGCCGCTATATTGATTGGTCTCCAGATACTGGCGCGCGAGGGCGCGGCCGGCTTCCGTCAACGCGAATTGCGCGCTAACCGGTCCCATCCCCATGGAACGCTGCACCTGAACGTGATGGCGGAGTTTGAGCGCCTCGACGATGCCCTGGATGACGCTGAATTTCAGACCGATTGCGGTGGAAAGCTCGCTTCCGTAGAGTGCGCCCCGAAAATAGAGGATCTTGACCAGGATCTGTTCGACGACGGCCTCGGCAATTCCCGTCTCCTCCAGCGACTCCGGCTCGGGTGGGAAGAATGGAACGTCACGCGGCTCAGGCGTATAGGACTGCGCCGAGGCGATCGGGAAAACGCGCTGTTCTTCTGGCATCTGCACTAGAATCCAGCGTATGTCACCCGAAGTTGGGTTTGAAAGTCCCAATGGTACGGGGCTAGAACCGGCAGTACCGTACCGGGGGCAGTACCGTACCGGAGGTAATCCCCGGCAGATTCTCCATCAGGCGGGCAGATCTGCGTCCTCCGTCCGTGCGGGGAAGGGAGAAGCGGACGCTTCCGTCTGTCAGGCCGACACCCCGAAGTCCGCCCAGCGCGTCACGGTCTTGCGGTAGATCGCTTCACGGCCGAGGATCGCCGTGAGCGCCGCCGTCTCGCCGATGTCGATGCCCGCGGGCGGTTTTCCACCGGTGCGGACGGCCTCGAAAAATGCGGCCACGTGTGGGTCGTCCCGCTCGTTGGCCGGCTGGACGACGATCTCCGGTTGCGCCCGGCTCTCGCGCGGATAGAACTTCCCGCCCAGTACGTCCACCGCGCCCCGGGTCCCGTAGACGTAATAATACGACCCGCCGCCCGGCAGTCCCGAGGGGTGGAAGAAAACCTGCGTAAAGGAGAGCCGCACTCCCTGGGGATACTCGTAGCTCAGCGTGTAGCCGTCCATGTTCGTCCGGCCCGGAGGGTCGTTCTTCCAAAGCAGCGTTCCCCCGGAACCCGCCGCGCTTTCCGGGTGGCTGCCAATCAGCCAGTTGCACACGTCCAGGTTGTGGACGGCCTGCTCGTTGATCACGTCGCCGGAGCGCTTGGCGTCGAAGAACCAGTCGGCCGACGTTCCATCGTGGGCCAAGTCGTCCGCGGCATGCCGCTGCGCCTTCACCATGACGATGTCCCCGGCAATGCCGTCGCGCAGCCGCTCCGCCACGCGCTTGAGCCCCACATACGAGCGCATCTGCTGGCCGATGCAGAACACGCGGTCGCTGGCGCGAACCGCTTTCACCAGCCGGCTGATGGATTCCGGCGTGATGCCCGCCGGCTTCTCGCAGTAGATGTGCTTCCTGGCCTGCAAGGCCGCGATCGCCATTTCGACATGGAGATCGCAGGGCGTGTCGATGAAGACCACATCCACATCCTCGCGCGCCAGCAGCTCGCGGTAGTCGCGGAACGTCGCGGGCTGATCCCGCGCCGCGGCGCCCGCGGCTTTCTCCAGCCGGTCCGGCTTGATGTCGCACAGAGCGGTTACCTTGACATCCGGTTGCTTGAGGATGATCTGGAGGACGGACGACCCGCGTCCCCCCGTTCCGATCATGGCGGTGCGCAGCGGTCCCGCGGCGGAGGCCCTGCGCCGCAACATCCCAAGGCCGGATGTGACCACCGTAGCCTTCACGAAATCTCTTCGGTCCATGGAAACTCCCTTCCCGAATTATCGCTCACAGCGCGCCGTTAGGTTATCGACCCGGTCAAGTTGGGTGCGGGACATAAAAGCCTAGACCAGGCGGCCACCGGGTCCATAGAGCCAGAAAGTCATTTAGCGCCTGCAAATGGAATCAATAACTTGCAGATGACTTCCTGGAGAGTGGAAGGCACCCAGCTCATTGGGGTCTGGGCAAGCTAAAGCATGCCCCACCCATGGCGCGCGGGAGCGTGAATGGGGCATGCTGGCCCTTTTACGAATCTTACTCTGCGAAATCAGCGCCGCACTACGCTACTGAAGCTCGGCAGGGCTGCTTAATTTTTCTCTTGACACGCAATCGCAATTTGCAATACTATAATCACAGATTGCGATATGAGACTCGGTGAAAAACTTCGGTACCTGCGCGAGGTGGAAGGCGCGTTGCGCGGGTTGGACCGCGAACTTTCCCAGCAGGAGATCGCCCGGCTGGTGGAGAAGGAAATCGGCAAGTCCATCAGCCAGAGCTACCTTTCGCAACTCGAAAGCGGCGCGCGGCCGCACCTCACTAATTCCTCGCGCATGTTGCTGGCGCGCTTCTTCAAGGTCCAACCGGGGTACCTCGTCGACGACCCGGAAGGGTTCCAGAACGAACTCGTCTCGGGCCTGGGCGCGATCGAGGACAAGCTCGATCTGTGGCTGGTCTCCGGCGCGGAGCGCTTCTTGCGCGATCCCGACCTGCACCACGCCCTGCTCACCGTGGCGCGCCATGCCGATTCGCGCATGTGCCTGGTGCTGCTGGGCACGATTCTCGAAAACCCGGGGTTGGCCGAGCGCCTCATCGAGGTGCTGCGCGCGCCCGCCCCGGCCGCCAAGCCTAAAGCGAGGAGGCGTTCATGAACTGGTCCGATTTCTTCCTCATCTGTTTTCTGGTCGGATTGGGTCTCAGCGCGCTGGCGCTGTTGGTCGGCAGCATACACCTGCACCTGCCGCACCTGAGCATTCATCACGGGATTCACGCCCCGCACGGCCCCAGCGGTTTCACGCGCGGCTCCCAGTTGCCCTGGTTTAATTTCGGGACCATCGCCGGCTTCCTCTGTTGGTTCGGCGGCACGGGATACCTGTTGTCGCACGTCTACGGCGTCTGGTTCGCGGCTGCGCTGGGGGTGGCCACGTTAAGCGGACTGGGCGGGGCGTCGCTGGTGTTCTGGTTCGTCGCCAAGGTGCTGATGTCGCGCGAGGCCGCGCTCGATCCCGCCGATTACCGGATGGTCGGGGTGCTCGGCCGGCTCAGCATTCCCATCCGCGCCGGCGGCACGGGCGAACTGATTTACTCGCAGGAAGGCACGCGCCGCGTCGCCGGCGCGCGCAGCGAGGATGGCGTGGCCATCCCCAAGGGCGCGGAAGTGCTGGTGACGCGCTACGAGAGAGGCATCGCGTACGTGCGCCCGTGGGAAGACCCCATGGACGAATTGGACGGCAAGAGTTGATTGACGGGGCGAAGCGAGCTTCGCCCAAAGGAGAAATCCGAGTTTATGGACAGCCAAGCATTTGTCATTGCCGGCCTCATGGTGCTGGCGATCATTTTCCTGATGGCCATGTTCGCCAAGCTGTTCCGCAAGGCGGGGCCGAACGAGGCCATCATCGTGTATGGATTCCGCGGCACTCGCGTGGTCAAGGGACGGGGCACCGTGATCTTCCCCATGGTGGAAAGCTGCCGGGGGTTGTCGCTCGAGCTGATGTCGTTCGACGTCGCGCCGAAACAGGACCTCTACACCCGCCAGGGCGTTGCGGTCACGGTGGAAGCCGTGGCGCAGATCAAGGTGAAATCCGATCCCGAATCCATCCTGACGGCGGCCGAGCAGTTTCTCACCAAGGCGCCCGAGGAGCGCGAGGGCCTCATCCGCCTGGTGATGGAAGGGCACCTGCGCGGCATTATCGGCCAGCTCACCGTGGAAGAAATCGTCAAGCAGCCGGAGATGGTGGGCGACCGGATGCGCTCCACATGCGCGGACGACATGACCAAGATGGGGCTGGAAGTAATTTCCTTCACCATCAAAGAGGTCCGCGACAAGAACGAGTACATCTCCAACATGGGCCGGCCGGACGTGTCGCGCATCAAGCGCGATGCCGACGTGGCCACCGCCGAAGCCGAGCGCGACACCGCCATCCGGCGGGCCGTGGCCGCGCGCGAGGCCGCCGTCGCGACGGCCCAGGCCGACCAGGAGCGGGTCCTCGCCCAAACGCTCTCCCAGACCAAGCAGGCCGAGGCGCAACGCGACCTCGAAGTGAAGAAAGCCCAGTACCTGGAACTGGTCAAGAGGCAGCAGGCGCAAGCCGACAAAGCGTACGAGATCCAAGGCAACATCATGCAGCAGCAGGTGCGCGCCGAGGAAGTCACCATCCACCAGGTGGAAAAGGAGCACGAGGTCAAGGTGCAAGACGCCGAAATCGAGCGCCGCGACCGCGAGCTCACCGCCACCGTGCTGAAGGCGGCCGAGTTCGAACGCCGGCGCATCGAGACCCTGGCCGGGGCCGAAAAGCAGCGCCTCATTATGGAGGCGGAAGGCCATGCGGCGGCCATTCGCACGCAGGGCGAAGCCGAAGCCGAAATCATATTCAAGAAGGGCGACGCCGAAGCCAGAGCCATGAACGTGAAGGCCGAGGCCTACCAGCAATTCAACCAGGCGGCCATCGTCGATAAGCTGATTAGCGGCATGCCGGAGATCGCCAGGGCCCTCGCCGCGCCGCTCGCCAACGTGGACAAGATCACCATCGTCTCCACCGGCAACGGCGACACCGCGGGCATGAGCAAGATCACCGGAGACATGACCAAGATTGCGGCGCAGATCCCCGCCCTGTTCGAGACGCTCTCCGGCATGCCGCTGAGCGAGTTGTTCTCGAAGGTGCGGGCGATCGGCGACAACCCGCCGAAACAGGATGGGAAAGGGACCGAGCCGCGACCGTGAGGGAGCGGTTTTCGGCCAGCGAAAAGAAGGAGATTATATATGGCGCTCTTAGAGAGAGTTTCAACATTGGTCCGGGCGAACCTCAACGACCTTGTCGACAAGGCCGAAGACCCGGAGAAAATGATCAAGCAGGTGATTCTGGACATGCAGAATCAACTGCTCCAGGTCAAGACGCAGGTGGCCATTTCCATCGCCGATCAGCACGTCCTCGCGAAACGCAAGCTGGAAAACGAGGAGAACGAGAAGCAGTGGCGGCGGCGCGCGGAACTGGCGGTGGATAAGGGCGACGACACGCTGGCGCGGGCGGCGTTGGAGCGCGCCATGAGCTACCAGGCCACCAGCGCCAGCTTTCAACAACAGGTGGACGACCAGAAGACGCAGGTGGAGAACCTCAAGGCCGCGCTGCTGAAGCTCCAGCAGAAGCTGGCGGAGGCCGAATCCAAGAGCGACGTGCTGATCGCCCAGCACCGCCGCTCGCGCGCGCTCGGCAAGGCCACGGATGCCGGACTGGCCATGGGCGACGATTCCAACTCCGCGGCCTTCGACCGCATGAAGAACAAGGTGCACCACAGCGAAGCCACGGCGCAGGCCCGCTCCGAACTGCTTTCCAACGACGTGGAGGACCGCTTCGCGTCGCTGGAAAAGCAGGTCGAGATCGACCGCCTGCTCGACGAGCTGAAATCCAAGCGGAAAGTGGGGTAACGGTTGCAGGGGCCGGGCATGCCCGGCCCCCAGCCTCGAAGCACTCATGACTCACAAAGCCAAAATCGATTGGTGGATCGCGGCGGCCCTCGTTTTGGGCGTTCTCGCGCCGCTCGCCGGAGGCAAACTCTGGATTACCATCCCGCTCTTCCTGGCGGTGGGGATCTGCGGTTACCCGCAGTATTACCAAACCGCGGAGAAGGGGCTGATCATCCGCGCCGGCCTGGTCCGGCGGGTGATCCCTTACGAAGCCATTACGTTCGTAGGCCCGAGCGACGAGGGCAGCTTCAGCTTCGCGCTCTCGCTCGACCGCGTCAGCGTTCGTTACGGCGCCAATGCCGGAGTGCTGATCGCTCCGGCGGATTACCGCGCGTTCCTGGCGGACATGGCAACCCGCGCCACGCATCTCACCAGGCGCGGCCAAGACCTGGTCATGGCGTTCGCGTAGACAAGAAGGCAGGCGGCTCAGTGGGGCGGGCCTCCTGGCCTGCCTTCTTATTGGCGCCCGCCGGGCAGGTATTACACAACTCTTACGTGGCGACGCCCAGATCCCTGTTAATTTCGGAGTAGACCCCCACTCGGACGATGCCAATGACTTCTACTTCAACCGCCATCCGCGACAGTTCCGACACGAACTGGCTTACCGCGATCGTTCTTGCCGTTTTGCACGTGGGGGCCATCGCGGCCCTGTTCACGTTCAGTTGGCGCAACCTCGCCGTCGCGGTCTTCCTCTATTGGGTAGCGACCGGCCTGGGCATCAGCCTGGGGTACCATCGCCTGCACACGCACCGCTCGTACAAGGTTCCTTTGTACCTGGAGTACTTCTTCGCGATCTGCGGCGCGATGACGCTCGAAGGCGGCCCTATTTTTTGGGTGGCCACGCATCGGATCCATCACCAGAAGTCCGATCGGCCGGGCGATCCGCACTCGCCGCGGGAGGGCGCCTGGTGGTCTCACGCCGGTTGGATTCTTCAAGGCGAGACCAGCCACAACCGAACCAGTAAGATGGCCAAGTACGCTCCCGATCTGGCGAAGCATCGTTTCTACGTCTGGCTCAACGACTATCACTGGATTCCGATCGTCGCTCTGACGGCGCTGTTGTTTGCGATCGGCGGTCTTTCCATGGTCTTGTGGGGCGTCTGCCTCCGCGTGGTCGTCGGTCTGCATGCCACCTGGCTGGTCAACTCGGCGACGCACATGTGGGGTTCCCGCCGTTTCGCGACCAGCGACGATTCCCGTAACAACTGGTGGGTCGCGCTCATCACGTTTGGCGAGGGCTGGCACAACAATCACCACGCGTACCCCGCTTCGGCGCGTCACGGTCTGGCATGGTACGAGTTTGACCTGTCCTGGATCGAGATCAAGCTGCTGAAGTTCTTCGGCATCGCGAAATCCATCCGCGCTGCCTCGGTCCGAGCCAGGCTGCACGACCGGGAAGCCGCCTAGCGGTTGTTCCCGCCGGTGAAAAGGTGCTAGCGTGTTCGGCGCCATGTATCGATCCTCACTTGCTCCGTTCATGCTTTTGGCCCTGGCGTTCCTGGCCCCGTCGCGGGCGCAGATTGCGCCGCCCAACCAGATGGGCGTGTCGGCGGGCCATCTTCACTCTTACGCCAAAGACGCGGAAGCCGAGAAGAGCTTCTGGACCGCGCTGGGCGGCGCGCCCGTAAGCTCGGGCCGTATGGCGGTTATCAAGTTTCCGGGCATCCTGGTCCTGATTAACCAGGGAGACGCCTCCGGCGGATCGGCCGGCTCGGTAGTGGATCACGCCGGATTCCTGGTGAAGGACGCCAAAGCCTCCCTGGCCAAATGGAAGGAGGCCGGCCTCGCCGTCGCCACCCCTTTCAACGCTTCCAATCAGGGCGCGTTCCTGCTCTCTCCGGCCGGTATCCGGGTCGAATTCAACGAAGACGCCGCCTTGAAGGACCCGATCGTTTTCCACCATATCCAGTGGGCCACAGCGGACCCGGCCGCCATCCAGGCTTGGTACGCGAAGACTTTCGGAGCCGTCCCCGGCAAACGCAACAATTTCACGGCCGCCGACGTGCCCGGAGCCAACCTGACGTTTGGCCAGGCGGCGGCGCCCACGGTGGGAACCAAAGGCCGCGGGCTCGATCACATCGGCTTTGAGATCCAGGACCTCGCCAGTTTCTGCAAGAAACTGGAGGCCGATGGCCAGAAGTTCGACGTGCCCTGCAACCCCCGTCCCGGCGCGGCCACCAGCATCACCTACATCACCGACCCATTCGGCACTTACATCGAGCTGACGCAGGGCCTGAACAGATACTGAAGGGGAATGCGCCTGTCCAGTGGGGCGGGCCTCCTGGCCTGCCTTCCGGTTTCGTCAATGCCCAGCGCAGACGCTGGCCGGGAGTGCAGAAACACCGGCCAACGTTACCTTGCGGCAGCGTACCCAAGACAGTTAAGCCCCGCTCGCCCGGCGCGCTCCTGCCGAATGTTATCCTGAAGACTTGATCCCCATAATCTTGTTCCGCTTGGCGCTCTTGCTGTCCGCGGCGTCCCTCGTAGCGGCCCAGCCTTCCGTCCTGCTCGACTCCATGTCCCAGGAATTGACTCGCAACTTCGGCGTTCTCAAACAGAAAGCCGATCCGCCGCCCTACTTCCTGAGCTATGAGGTCACCGAGCAGGAGTATCGCGCGGTCTCCGGCGAACTCGGGAGCGTTACCCCGCCCACCGGCGGGAAAACCCGCGTGCTGGACGTCTCCGTGCGCGTC